>Ga0209164_1000547_pt1 | contig 83417 bp, 69 predicted proteins | sample MTBNYHSulfiMetaG_FD_187458 | JGI IMG/M metagenome (GOLD analysis project Ga0209164, IMG submission 187458) | Enrichment culture microbial communities from rom New York Harbor, USA that are MTBE-degrading - MTBE-NYH (New York Harbor Sulfidogenic)... | ecosystem: Environmental > Aquatic > Marine >... | reverse complement strand
TAAAAAAGCGCCTCACTTCGTGAGGCGTTCTCCTTCTCAGAAAATATTGTCTATATCGCCAAGCCAGGAATTCTTTGGTCGCATTTCTCCTCCACACTTTTCACAAGTAAATCTGGGCGGAACAGTGGGGTCACCCGGGTCAATCAAATCAAAGTATTGAATTACATCTGTCGGAATCTCTTCTTCTACATTACATTGCAAACAACAATAAGTTATTGTCTGTTCTGTGTTTTGAGCAGGTTTCTTCTTTTTCTTTTTTAGCTTTTTGGGCTTTTTTGTTTTTGGCATTATTTTTCACCTCTACGCCGGTCTCAAAAAGGTCATAAATATCCCCGTATTTGGGATGCCAGATTTTTATGAGCTCCATTTCTTTGCCACAACGGGGGCATTTACATGGGTCTACATTGAATTCTTTGAGCATCCGTTCACGATAGCTTATCTTCTTGCTTTTTATGAATCTTCCGTTTACACCGTTTATCTTTTTTTCCTTAAGCAGTTTTTCCAGTTGCCAAAACTTAACCGCTATCCTACAAGCAGCCCTTTTATTACGGGCGTATATCCCATAGTGTCTTACCATTTTAAATTGTTTATCTGGTATATGACTAACCAGCCGGCCAATAAACTGCAAGATGGGCAGGACTACTTTTTCTATTTTACCTGTCTCGGAGTCTTCATACCAGAATTCAACTTCTTTTTCGTCCCACCTTATTATCCGTGATTCTGCAATGGCTGGTCTTGATATGTACCTGCCTATATATTTAGCCGCACCTTTTGCGCTTCGCATCTTGTTCCGGGCGTGAACGTAAAAGCCATTACTCTTTTCCACGTAAAGCTTGTTTATTAATCCGATAATCCGGTGGTTTCCTCTAAAGCGTTCTCGCAAGGCTTTGAGCACTAAGTGCTGCCAACGTTTTCTCAATGCGGCGTAAGGTAGGAAACTTATTGTTTGCCAGTTGTCGTTTTTATCAAGTCCGCCTTCGGTCATCAAAGCGTGTATATGCGGGTTAAATTTTAAATCCCTGCCGAATGTATGCACTACGATTATTATCCCAGGGGTAATACCGAGGTTTTTTTTCCGGCCGGTTATAATGCTTTTCATAACTTGTGCAGCACTTTCTATTAATATGGGTAACAGGTCCCGGTCCCAATAAAAAAGTGGCCGCAGTTCCTCCGCTATTGTCATGACTATATGGCGGTGGGTAACATCGATCATCTCTTTGGACATTTTTTCTACCCATTTATCTGTATACACTTTGCCGCATGAAGGGCAAAATCGACTCTTGCAAGTGAATGCTACGATTTTTCTTTCTTCACCCATGCAGTCTAAACACCAGAATTCAGCAAATCCGTTTTTAGGGTCACCACAACCCAGGACTTTTGCTACTGCTTCTTCCTCACTTTCACGAAGGGCCTCTTGGCACTTTATTTTGTATTCAGGCCACTTAAGGGCCAAAATTTGTTTAATTTTCGACCTAGTTTTCATAGCCATATATTACCACAATATGAACTGCATTGGTACTACCTCGCAAAGTATACTTTCCTTAACAATAAAAAAACCGCCCCAGCGGCTCAATATAAATTCTTGCAAAATGTACATAATAATGCTATAGTAATGTACAATAAAAGGAGGCTTAAGTCATGCCCCAGATAAGACCAATCACTGATTTAAGAAACACCAATAAAATCTCCGACCTGTGCCATGCTAAGAAAGAACCGATATTTATAACAAAAAACGGCTACGGCGATTTAGTTATTATGAGCATTGAAACCTTTGATTCCATACTAGAGGATCGTGAACTTGACGCGGCTATCGCGGAGGCCGAAGCTGAGTATATTTCCGATGACCAGCTTATAGATGCAAGAGAAGCTCTGTCGAGTTTAAAGAGGAAACACTTTGGAAAATAAATATGCTGTAAAATTACTGCCTCGTGCATATCACGATTTGGACGACATATATGCCTATATTGTTGAAACGCTGATGGAACCTGGAATCGCTGACAAATTGATCGACTCACTGGAAGAAGCCATTTTCAGCCTGGAAAGCATGCCGCGGCGGGGCGCATTAAGAAAAACAGGCGCTTATGCCAACAAAGGATATCGTCAGCTTTTCCTCGGTAATTTTACAATTTTGTACCGGATTGAAGAAGCAAAAAAGAGGGTTCTCATTGTTACGGTGCGATATTCAAAAGGTCAGTTTTAAGCTGCCAACGCTAACACCATGTCCACAAATATCCCCAAAACTTTCTTCTGTGAGCATTTTCCCCAAAGCCTTTGCCTGCCCGCTTTTTTTACGGCCCTCAAATCCGTATAAATACGCCATTTTAGCCGCTCTCAGCGATACCCCAAAACACCGGCAAAACCTCTGCGGATACTCACAGCTAACAACTCAAAATCGTTCGGTCGGCTTAAAACCGGCTCGCGATGTCTCTGGCATCCAAACCGGTTATTTCAATAATCACATCTTCCGCCAACCCTTTCTTCAAGGTACCCAGGTGGTTCCCAGCGCTTTTTTGTTTCGCTTTCCCTTATTGTCTTCAATACGACCTCATGCCAAACGATCAGTATAACAGCAATTCCAGTCGAATAAAGCCGAATAAAAACGAATACTTCCTTTTAGAAAAAGGAACCATTTTTCCCGAAACAACGTCAATAATTTTAAGAGATAATGGATATTTCACTAACATTAGTTGTTCATGCATAATATTAGTACAAAAACCATCCTATCAAAGATAAGAAGCAAAGCTCAATGGTTTGGCGTAAACATCATAACAAATTGACCACCGCTTTAAGAAACTTACCTGCCAATTGAGGCAGGTCTTTTTTCCAAGAAATAAAAACGCAATTTTACCAGATATTTAATAATCACTATTTAAAGTAAATTATTTTTTATTCCTCATACCCATCTCTTTTATCGTTTCATTAAGTTGATTCAAAGAATCAGCAAGTTGGTCCAGTTTTTCCGCCATTGTTTGCAGTACATAACGAAGTAATACAAAACATAATGCCACCGGAAATCCAACGTTTGTAGTCAATGAGATTATTTCTTTTATGTCCATCAGGCTCTCTCCTCGATTAATGGGTCTTACTTTTATGGAAAACAAATAGCTCTTTTAACAACCAGCAACGTAGAGTCGACGCAAAAAGACATCTTTTTCAGTTGTTAAATGAGTCCATAAATTTCCTTATATAGTAAAAACATTTAAAACAGGGGAGGGTATTAAATGAATAAAGAATCTAACATTATTGATTTTTACAAAAAGGAATTAAAACGCATTGCCTGGCGTCTGCAATATAAAGCCAGAGTAAAATCAAAACGCGAGTTCCCCCTGAAACCAAACCTCAGCCATGGCGATTTTTTCACAGAACATTCGGATAACAAAATACTTGTACAATTTTTGATTAGATCTATTTCTTCGGATACCGGCAAAAAAATTATTTACGAAATTTATTTTAATAACAAAACCGAGACTCAGGTAGCGAAAGAAATGGACATCAGCCAGCAGGCGGTGAATAAATGGAAAACAAAGATCCTCCGCTCCCTATGTCAGAAACTGAGTTCCTAAATCTATTATCGTTGGTCAAACAAAACGATTCAGAAGCTATCCTCAAGTTGCTTGAATTTTTCAAAGAAGATATCTTGGCGTTAAGTCGATATATCCCTACGGATCGGGAAGACGCCATACAAAGCATAGTTCTGGAGTTAATAGAACTTTTTAAGAGACCAGATTAAAAATCCCTTATTCCAATACACAGGAAAAGGGATTTTTTATGATTCAAGTGGATTTAAGTTGTATTTCTATGGCCTAATTTACCTTTACTAATGAAAGGGTCAACTGAAAAGAAATTTAATGAGTTTGGGGACGGCTCATAATATTTCTTCGTTTCCTTCAGTGTCTTTTTAAATTTAGGAAAGGAGGTATTTTCTATGCCACTGTATGGCCCAAGAGCTTTTAGTTTCTCGGAATATTTCTGGTCTCCTCCCAGCCCGGGCTCGCTTGCTATAAATTCAGGCGATACCGTGACCATACAGTTTTCAAATGTGAGCGGCTCTGGATGGTCATTTGGTGTACAATTGTATAACATTAATTCCGGAAACTATACTAGCGTTAAAATTGCAACTCCCAGCAATCCGCAAATCACTTTTACAGATATGCTCGCTGGGAATTATAGAGCATATGTTGTTAATAATCTGCCTGGAACCTCTTGGTCTGGCAATATCGCTATCTTGTGGTAGAATCTCTGATGACAAAAGGAGCGGTCTTCTCACCTAAAGTGACCGCTCCTTTTGCTCAAAAAAAACATTGATCACATATAGCCGGCATTCTGTGTATTGCTACGGCCCTGGCCAGTGGATACCATTATAAGTATAATTGGAAAATATTGAAGTTGATATTGCTTAGTCGCCATCATTTTCATCATCAAGTGGTATAATGACGGCTAGTTGTGTTAAATGTGGACAGTTTCCTGATACACCGTCTTCAGCCTCCTGACGTAAAACAGGTTCAACAATAATGGATTTCACGTTTTCAGACGGAGTTTCGCATTTTATTGTTACGTCCCATACTTCTTCATTTCCAACTTTCTCTGCATAATATTGTTGGTTGCCAATATACTCCCCACCAAGAGCCTGGTTACTTGGTGTATAAACCACAAAATTCATGCCTTTTAAACCCAGCTCGTATTTTGGTTTACCATTCGCCGGTAGTTGCTGGCGTAATTGCATTGAAATAACGGTATGTACCGGCCCTTTATTTATTTTATTGACAGTGAGTGTGATTCCGTCATAGGTACTGCTTGCATCCTGTGGAAACTCATAGTGGGTAGCCTTATCTATCTTTTCATTAGAAACTGGAACAGATAAGGTCCAATTTCCTTTTATTGTACCCACTTGATGAATAGGAATTGTCAGTGTGCCGTTCCGGAGTATCTGCTCAGATGACAAATCCCAATAAACATCACCACGATATATATTTGTTGATATCAAGGAATCCCCGCCTTCGGCACTTTGAAAAGAAAGCGGTTCACCGTCCAGTTGGATTTTTGTCGTGGTGAGGTTAATCTGTGGAAGATTAGTCGGTTTGTACCCCTCGGGCACCTCAACAGCATAGATTAAATACAACTGCCTGCCATCGTAATAGGCTTTTGAAACAGACACGGTAATTCCCTGATCAGTTGCCGATGTATTAACTTCTGACGCATATTGATCAAGTTTTGGGTGGTCAAACGCATACAACTCGCCAACGATTGGTATTTTTTGCAACGCTTTAGCCATTACCGGCGAAACAAATCCTGAAGCCACAATCGCTATGATTAAAAATCCTGCGGCACCGACACCATAGAAAAACAGCCGGCGTCTCCAATCATTTTTTTTACGTATGCGGCCACGGCCTTGTTTTACTTGTTGCCAGGTCATTTGGGATACATCAATGCGTGCAGCATCTTCCATTAATGCCTCGCGGAATACGTCAGACATACTGAACACCTCCTTTTATCCCCTCATCAATCACCTGAGTGAGTACATGCCGGGCGCGATTAAGACGATATTTGAGCTTTCCCAGTTTCCACCCGGCAGCCTTGGCAGCCTCTGCCTCCGTAAATCCAATGAAATGTACAAGGACGACGGCGGTTCTTTCACTATATGAGAGACGTTTCATAGCCTCGTCGATAAGCATGCGGCGTTCAGACTGTAAAATATCGTTGTTTTGGTTGGAAAGGCTAATTTCATCAATGTTTATAACAAACTTCCGCTTACGTACTTTGTCCAATGCCGTGTTTACTAAAATCCGGTAGAACCAGCCATGAAATGCGCGTACATTTTGTAAATGCTGCCGATGTACATAGAGTTTAAGAAACGCATCCTGAGCAACCTCCTCAGCATCATGTTGATGCCTTAGAATGAGCCAGCAGGTTCGAACAGCCTGGTCCCAACTAAGCCGGAATAATTCTTCGTACGCCTGCTCCTCTTGATGGCATACCCGTTCGATAATTTCCTCCGGTATATCCACTTGATTCACTCCCTTCTATAAGTATAGACGTTGGAAAAGGAGAAATCGTAGGATTAAATTAAAATTTTTTTGAGCCTTTCAGAGAACAAATAAAAAAATCCCTTATTCCAATACAGAGAAAAGGGATTTTTATTATTCAAGTAAGTTTTAGGTTGTATTTCTATGACTTAATTTACCTTTATGAATGAAAGGGTTAACTGAAAAGAAATTTTATGAGTTAGGAAACAGCCATAAAGTTTCTTCGTTTCCTTCAGTTCTATCTTTTTAAACCAATACATGGAGGTTTAATGAATTATGAGTTACCATATTATTGCCAATTTTTCATCTAACCGAAATTATAAAGGCACTTTGAAAATGTATGATGGTAATGGGAATCTAGTTTTTGGACCGGTAGAAGCATTAGGACGTGGCACTAGTTGCGAAGAAAACGATTGGGATCATACTAACTGGGAGATGATAAATGCAGATACCCCTACGGGAGTGTATAATGCATGGGTTATCGGGCCAGGTTCACCTGAATCCTCATATGGTCCTTATAGCAGAGTAGCAATGGATCCCGTTAGCGGTAATGCGTTAGTTGCCGAGCAAAACGGCCGTTCAGGTTTTCAGATTCACGGAGGCACTCCAGAGACAAATTCCGAAGCAACGTGGTATCCATTAAGGCCAACATACGGATGCATTAGACTCTCCAATAGCAATCAAGATGCCTTAATTAAAAAAATAGATGAAGTAGGCGGTTCAGGGAAGGTCACTGTAAATAATATCTAGGTGTACAATGGGTGGGGTTGTTTCCCCACCCAATTTAATTTTCTATTTCATGTAGCAATGTTGACTGACTGAAGCTTTTCAATTTTATTAAATCATTCTTTTCAACATCTGTTATATTTTCAACATAATCATGGTCAAAATAATACCTGTATAATTTATATTGCTCCGATGGATATTCACTAATAAAGTCCAAACCTCTGCCATTTTTGTGCCACAAAATATAAGCGGTAGTAATGTAATTGATTTCTGTGGGTATTACTAAAAAGGTTTGATTATCCAAATCATATATTGCCAGCCTGCTTTTAGAGGTGTCACCAAAAGAAAAGGCCAACTTATTGCCGTCAGGTGACCAATTACTGGAATGTATTGTCTCTACGAATCCTTCCCCGTTTGATTCGAGCCACTCATTTAAAACAAAGCGTTCTCCGTTGTCTAGATTAATAATAATTACTTTGTAACCATAGTGGTAAAATGCTTTTACTGCCAAATATTCGTCACTGGCGGACAAACTCAAGGAAGAGATGAAAATGGGATTGTCATCAAGCTTAATATCATGCTTTTTGTCACCTTTTTCTATAATCATTGAACTTATAATGGTATCCGATGTATGATTTTCTCCTGACTTTGACTTGTTGGCAATAAAAGTGATGTCGTTTTCCTTCCAGGTAATTTTGTTTTCATGGAATTCCTTTTCAGGGTTATATTCACGAAGATAATAAAGTGAAGTATCTATTTTTTGCTGCCCGTTTTTGTTTTTCGCTATCAAATTGGATTCCAGTTTACCGGATTCCTTCGACAAGTCTGATTGTTGTTCCGCTGCATTTACAGTTTTCCGGCTCTCGGCGCTATTTTCGCAACCTACTACCGGCAGAGCAAAAGCTATTAAAACTAAAATCAGTAATTGCCTCATTTTTTTAGCCCTCCTCAAGGTTTTAGATAAAAAGCCTCAGATAGAAATTCCTTTCTTAACTTGATGGCATACCCGTTCGATAATTTCCTCCGGTATATCCACTTGATTCACTCCCTTCTATAAGTATAGACGTTGGAAAAGGAGAAATCGTAGGATTAAATTAAAATTTTTTTGAACCTTTCAAAGAACAAATTAAAAAATCCCTTATTCCATTACAAAGGAAAAGGGATTTTTTTATGATTGGGGACAGGGGTCAGTCGCCTTCTCTCAAACGATTACATTGCATGGAAGCAAGCCGACATTAATTCAACTCGTCCTTCAGTTTCTTAATGTCTTCGACATCCAGACCGGTTATTTCAATAATTACATCTTCCGCCAGCCCTTTCTTCAAGGCGGCCCGGGCGGTTTCCAGTGCTTTTTTAGTTTCGCCTTCCTTTATGCCTTCAGCACGGCCTTTCTCATGCCAACTGGTGGTTATCTGCATAATTTGGTCAACCTCCTTGCGATTCAGTTTTCCCAGTTCCCGGTTATATTGTTCTTCTTCCTCACGGTTTAATTTCAGGTAGGTCTCGAAAAAACCGGCCAGCAGTTCCATCCGGGCCGGGTCCAGTTGCATCCGGATCAGCATGCGCATGAATTCCAGCTTTACTTTTATTCTTTCTTCCGGTCTATAGCCCATTTTGCTTAACAGGGCGGCGGCCACCGGGTTGTCGCTGCGGATATATTCCAGCCAGTGCAGTTTCTTTAATTCCAGCTTGTAAAACCGGAAATCCAAGACTGCCAGAAAGGGGAACCCCAGCCCGAAACTGTCCGGTTCATCCCGTACCCGGTCATAGCTGAATACCGCCACGGGCAGTATCCGGCACCGGTATTTCTCATACAGCCGGCTGAAGTAGATAAACATCCGTTCGTTGAATTTCTTTTGCTCGTATGCCTGGGGCTCAATATGGACCAGGATCAGGCCGGGTTCATTTTTTAGACGGGTCTCCGCCAATATGTCCACTGTGCGTTTTTCCCCGGCCGTTATGTCGGTGAATATTTCCTGTTGGAGAAATTTGATTTGCTTCAGGTCGATGGATTGGGCGGCTTCCGGAAAGAAAAGCTCCATGAATTCGGTAAAAAATGTCTCCAACAGTTCTTTAAACAGGCGATCGTGATCGATTGGGTTCTGGTTCATAGAGCCGGCTCCTTTTTCCTTCTAAGCTATAGTTTATCTTATGGACAATACGGTTTCAAGATGTTCGGTTATTTCATTATAATGTTAATTAAACGGAACAAATTAAAAAATCCCTGATCCAACAAAAGAGGAAAAGGGATTTTATGATTTAGTATTTCTTGGCCACTATTTTCGTTTGAGGACTTCATGAACGGCCAGGGTGATATCGGCCGGGGTTAATCCATACTTTTCCAGCAGCTCGTCTGGTTTGCCCGATTCGCCGAAGGTGTCCAGCACGCCCACCCGGCGCACCGGCACGGGATGATGCTCGGCCAGCGCCTCGGCCACCGCGCCGCCCAGGCCGCCGATGATGCTGTGTTCTTCGGCTGTAACCACCGCGCCGGTAATTTTAGCCGCCTCCACCACCGCCTGCACATCCAGGGGCTTGATAGTATGCACGTCCAGCACACGGACCGAGACGCCCTCGCCGGCCAACTTCTCCGCCGCCTCCAAGGCCGCAGCCGCCATAATGCCGCAGGCGATTACGGCCACATCGTTGCCTTCCCGCAAGGTCACAGCCCGGCCGGGTTCAAACCGGAAATTGTTTTCGTCATGCAGCACCGGTACTCCGGAACGTCCCAACCTGATGTACACCGGCCCGTCCATTTCAGCCGCCGCCAGCACCGCCGCCCTGGTTTCCACAGCGTCGGCGGGCACGATCACTGTCATATTGGGCAGCACCCGCATCAGGGCGATGTCCTCCACCATCTGGTGAGAGGCGCCGTCCTCGCCCACGGTGACGCCGGCGTGAGTGGCGGCAATTTTTACGTTCAGCCGGGGATAAGCGACGCTGTTGCGGATTTGGTCATATACCCGTCCGGTGGCGAACACCGCGAAGGAACTGGCGAATGGCACCTTGCCCGCCGCGGCCAGCCCCGCGGCGGTACCGATCATGTTTTGCTCGGCAATGCCCACATCGAAAAACCGCTGCGGGAATTCTTTGCTGAAGTCGGCAGTTTTGGTGGATTTGGCCAGGTCGGCATCCAGCACCACCACATTGGGATTCAGCCGGCCCAACTCCACCAGCGCCGCACCGTACGCCTCCCGGGTGGCAATTTTTTTGCTCATTATATAAACCTCCTGGTTGAAATTCAGAATGACCCGCCTGCCAATTCCCTGAGTGCCTGTTCCACCTGCTCGGGCTTGGGCGCCGAACCGTGCCAGCCCACCTGGTGTTCCATGAAGGAACAGCCTTTGCCCTTGATGGTGCGGGCCACGATTATCGATGGTTTGCCCTGCACTTCCCCGGCCCGGGCCACCGCTGCCAGGATCGCAGCCATATCATGCCCGTCAATTTCCTGCACGTCCCAGCCGAAGGCCCGCCACTTGTCGGCCACCGGCTCGGGCGACATAATTTCCGTCACCGGCCCGTCAATCTGCAGACCGTTGTGATCCAGGAAAGCAATCACGTTATCCAGCTTGTAATGCGCCGCGGCCATGGCGGCTTCCCACACCTGGCCCTCCTGGATTTCTCCGTCGCCCAGCATCACGAACACCCGGTAGTCCCGGCCGTCCAGTTTACCCGCCAGGGCCATGCCGTTGGCCGCCGAGAGCCCCTGACCCAGTGATCCCGTGGACATCTCCACCCCGGGCACTTTGCGCATGTCGGGGTGCCCCTGCAGCGGGCTGCCGGTTTGCCGCAGCGACGGCAGGCTGGCCACCGGAAAGTAACCCCTTTCCGCCAGCGCGGCGTACAGCACCGGCGCGGCATGGCCCTTGGACAGCACAAACCGGTCTCTCTCAGGCCAGCCGGGGCGCCGGGGGTCGATGCGCATGACTTCAAAATACAAAGCCGTAACTATATCAGCCGCGGAAAGAGAACCGCCCGGATGCCCCGAACCCGCCGCACCCACCATGGTGATAATATGGCGTCTGATCTCCCGGGCCTTTTCCCTGAGCCGGTCCAGTTTTTCTGCCGGTATTCCCATAACACAACCTCCGTTCAACCACTGTTTTTCCACTCTTTGAAGCCCTCGCCCAGCACTTCCCGCACATCGGCCAGGATAACAAATGCATCGGGGTCGGTCTCATAAATTATTTCCTTCAGCCTGCTTACCTCCGACCGGTTCACCACCGTCAGCAGCACCTCCCGGTCGGCGCCGGTATACAACCCACGCCCCTTTAAAGCGGTGGCTCCGCGGCCCAGTTCCCGCAATATTTTCCCGGCGATGATTTCGATGCGGTTGGAAATAACAAAAAACGCCTTGGCGTAACTAAAACCTTCCTGCACCAGGTCAATTACCCAGGCAGTAACAAAAATAGTAATCAGCGCGTACAGCATCAGCTCCCAGGACTGGAACAGCAACCCCGCCGCCAGCACCACCGTGGCGTCAACCAGAAACAACAACTGGCCGATATTGACGCCGGTATAGGTACGCAGCACGGCCGCCGCCAGGTCGGTGCCGCCGGTGGTGCCCCGGAACCGGAAAACCAGCCCCAGCCCCAACCCCGTCAGCACACCGCCAAAAATGGCGGCCAGCAAAAGATCCCCGGTGGGCACCGGCAGGAAAGGAGCCAGGAAGTCCACCAACACAGACAGGCTGAGGGTGCCGTAAAGCGACCGGAACCCGAAGGTCAGCCCCAGCCGGTAAATTCCCATGACAAAAAGCGGGACATTCAAAGCCAGCATGGTTAAACCCACCGGGGAGCCAATCAGATAATGAAAAATAATGGCAATGCCGCTGACTCCCCCGGCGGCGATTTTGTTGGGAATCAGAAACAGGTTCAGCCCCAGGGCGGTAAGCGCCACGCCAATGGTAACCCAGATAAATTCCACTAATCTTTTATAAAACATGGCATTTCCCCGCATCGGCAGAATTATGCCATTAGCATATCCCGGCAACCTTAACATATTCCGCCGCTGACAAGTTGCCCCTCAGGCGTGCCGGCTTTCGGCATGACAAGCCAATATATTCTTGCTAAATGTGACAAATCCTGCCCCGTTGTCGAAAAAAAGGTTTTAGGTAAAGTAAAATAAAATAAGAAGATATACCAAATCTTAAACAATAGATAAATATACAAAGCTTTGTTTTTTATGTAGAATTATTCTAATATTAATAAATAAATGTAAGATTATAGACATTATTTTCGATACAATCACCGATCGGAAGGTAGGAAGGATCCAGCCATGCACAAAACAAATCCCCGGCATGCCCCCTTAATCTTTGTTTCAGTGATGCTCTTTTTTATAGCTGTCATTGTATTCGGAGGATACCAGAGTTTCAGGTACCAAAGGGAAAGCATGAAGCAAGAGATTCACAAGGACTTGAATACCATCGCCAGTTTAAAAACCGACCAGATTGTTCAGTGGCGATCCGAACGGTTTGATGACGCGGGCGCCATCTGGGAAAACACTATTATCGTCCATAATGTTGTACAGTTAATCAGCGAACCGGAAAACAGTAATCTAAAGGAACAACTTCTTTCCTGGATGACTGTTACGCAAAAACATTTTAATTATCAAGATGTGTTGCTCTTTGACCCCAAGTGTAATCTGCTGTTGTCAACGGGCGACCCAAACGAGAAAGTCGGCGGCACCACAAGATCACTGCTGTTCAACGCCCTGACCTCCGGTAAACCTATTCTTTCCGATTTTTACAAAGGCAAAGATAATAACATCCGGATCAGCCTGATTGTACCGCTTCCGGACCAGGAGGATAAAGACGCCAGTCCCATCGCCGTTGTTCTGCTGCGGGTCGACCCCCATCGGTTTCTTTATCCGTACATCCAGCACTGGCCGCTCCCCAGTTCCACGGCGGAATGTTTTCTGGTCCGGCGGGAAGGCAGCGGTATTTTGGTGTTAAGCTACCTTACACATCAACGGAACAGCGCCTTTAATAATCGCCGGCCACTGCAGGGCAACCAGCTTGACTCCATGATCATTCGCGGCGAAGATGGGGTTTTCGAAGGGGTCGATTACAGGGGTGAAGAGGTGCTGGCCGTAACGGAAACCATCCCCGGTTCACCCTGGTCACTGGTGGCCAAGGTGGACACCCGGGAGATATACACCCCGATCCGGCAGTGGGCCTGGGTTACCACCACCATTGCCGGGTTATTGGTGATACTGGTTATCGCTATGGTTGGGTTTTTCTGGCGCCGCCAACTGACCGGCTTTTACAAGCAGCAGTACGAAGCAGAGTTGGAGCGGCACGCCCTGCTGCAGCATTATGAGTATCTGACCAAGTACGCCAATGACATCATCATCCTGGCGGACAACAGGGGGAGAATCTTCGAAGTTAACGAGCGGGCCGTAGTTACATACGGGTATTCCCGTGAAGAATTGCTGCGCATGAAGCTGCGCAACTTACGGGCGCCGGAAACCAGGGCTGCCTTATATGCGCTTGAGAAGACGGTCAGGGAACAAGACGGCAGAGTATATGAAACCCTGCACATGAAAAAGGATGGCACCGTTTTTCCCGTGGAAGCCAGTACCCGGCTGATTGCAATTGAAGACCAGCATTTTTTCCAAACCATAATCCGGGACATTACCAAACGCAAAAACGCGGAAAAAGCGCTGCGTGAAAGCCAGCGCGTCCTCTCCACGTTAATGAGCAACCTGCCCGGCATGGCTTACCGCTGTGCCAACGATATGGACTGGACCATGGAGTACGCCAGCATGGGCTGTCTGGATTTAACCGGTTACCATCCCGAAGAATTGGTACAGAACCGGAAAACCTCCCTGGGGCAGATGATTCATCCCGGGGACAGGGAGCATGTTTACAATTCTGTACAGCAGGCGGTTGAAGATGGCAGTCACTATCAGATGGAGTACCGGATCAACACTGCCGGAGGGCAGATCAAGTGGGTCTGGGAACAGGGCCGGGGCGTTTATTCCGATCAAGGGGAACTGCTGGCCCTGGAGGGTTTCATCAGTGACACTACGGAACAAAAACTGGCCCGGGAAGAGTTGGCCCGGGAGAAAGAACAGCTGGCCGTCACCCTGGCCAGCATTGGTGACGCGGTTATCTCGGTGGATAACTCCGGGCGGGTAAGCCTGATTAACCCGGTGGCCGAATTTTTGACCGGTTGGAGCAGGGATGAAGCCATTGGCCGGCCGTTAATGGAAATATTCAATATCATCAACGAAACCAGCCGTTTGCCGGTGGAAAACCCGGTGGACCTGGTCTTTCAGCACGGAAAAATTGTAGGTCTGGCCAACCACACCGTGTTAATCGCCCGTGACGGCACCGAGCGTTCCATAGCCGACAGTGCGGCCCCCATCCGGGATAAAGACGGGACGATCCTGGGCGTTATCCTGGTGTTTAGAGACGTAACCGATGACCGGCGCAAAGAAGCAGCCATCGAACAAAGTGAAACCCGGCTGCGCCAGATTACAGACAACATGCTGGATATGATCAGCCAGACCGACGTCAACGGAGTATTTGAGTACGCCAGCCCGTCTCACCGGCACGTGCTGGGTTACAACCCTGAGGACCTGATCAGACGCACGTTGTTTGACTTTATTCATCGCGAAGACCTGCACACCGTACAGTCGGCCTTTCAAGACACTGTTAAACTGTCGACGGCCAGCAGGTTCGAGTACCGCTGCCGGAATGTCAATGACAACTACCTGTGGCTGGAATCAGTTTGCAACCCGCTGCGCAACCCGGAAGGTACCGTTACCGGGGTCATCTTCGGCACCCGCGATATCACCGAGCGCAAACAGGCCGAGGAGAGTTTGCAGTACCTGGCCATGCACGATCCCCTGACCAACATCCCCAACCGCTACCTGTTGGAAGAGATGCTTCAACAGACGGTGGAACGGGCCAAGCTGGGTGTCCAAAGCGCCCTCCTGTTCATTGATCTGGATAACTTTAAATTGGTGAACGACACCTATGGCCATGTGGTGGGCGATGAACTGCTGGTCACCGTGGCCCGCACATTGACCGGCAACCTGCGGGCAGAGGATTTTGTGGCCCGGTTCGGGGGCGACGAATTTGCCGTGCTGCTGGAAGGGGTAACCCGGGAACAGGCCGAACTGACTGCTGAAAAGCTGCGCCATATCACCGACCAAACTGAAATGCCGCTGGACACCTACGGCGTAAAATTCACGTTAACCATCAGTATCGGCATGATCATGGTGGACGGCACCGCAGACACCAGGAAGCTGCTGGCGCTGGCGGACAATGCTCTGTACACCGCCAAGGAGCGCGGTCGTAACCGGGTGGTGCTGGCTCAGCCCGACGAGGACATCACCGAGGCGCTGTCCAAAACCAACCGGACGGTGGGCCTGATCCGCAGCGCCCTGAAAGAGAATCAATTCACGCTTTTTTTCCAACCGGTGATCAGTTTTACCGAAGGCAAAATAATTCATTACGAAACCCTTTTGAGGCTGCGCCGGGAAAACGGGGAAATCATATTGCCCGACACGTTCATTCCCGTTGCCGAACGCTTCGGTCTAATGGCCCAGATGGACCGCTGGGTTATTGAAACCGCCTTTGAAACCCTCCGGGAACATCCAGGTCTGAACCTGTTCATTAATCTTTCGGGCACCAGCCTGGGAGACGATACACTGCTTGACCTTGTGGAGTCCCGGATCCGGAGCAGCGGCATCAATCCTTCCCGGATCGGCTTTGAAATTACCGAAACAGCGGCTGTCAGGGACCTGGTCCAAGCCGAAAAGTGGATCCAGCGAATTAAAGAGTTGGGATGCAAGTTCGCCCTGGACGATTTCGGCATCGGCTTTTCGTCCTTCTCCTACCTGCGCACACTGCCGGTGGATTACCTGAAAATAGACGGTTCATTTGTCAAGAACATTGATCTGGATGACAATCACCGGGCCATTGTGCAAGCCATGAACTCGGTATCACACACGCTGGGCAAAAAAACCATCGCTGAATTTGTGGAAAACGAAAGAGTTGTTAGTATATTGAAGGAAATGGGTGTGGATTACGGGCAGGGCTACCACCTGGGCATTGCCGCCCCCGGGTTCGACTGAGTTTTGCATAAATAGGGGACGGTTCACAGCGTAGGGGCGCCCGCAAGGGGCGCCCCTACATGAGTTTGGAGTAGGTTTAGTTTAAAACTTGCTTGCACATGTCGGTGGCCACCACGGCGTCCGGCGCGAAACCGTCCGCCCCGATTTCATCCGCGTACTCCGGGGACACGGGAGCGCCGCCGATGAGCACCTTGACGCCGCCGCGCAAATTCTCTTTTTCCAGGGCATCGATGACGCCTTTCATCACCGGCATGGTGGTGGTTAAAAGGGCCGACATGCCCACCACCTGCGGGCTGTGGTCTTTAACCGCCTGCACGAATTTATCCACCGGCACGTCCACGCCCAAGTCAACGACGTTAAAGCCGCTGCTTTCCAGCATCATAATCACCAGGTTTTTGCCGATGTCGTGCAAATCGCCTTTAACGGTGCCGATCACCACTTTGCCGGCGGTGGGAATATTCTCGGCGGCCATCATGGGCTTTACCAGCTCCACCCCGCCCTTCATGGCCTGAGCGGCCCTCATCATTTCCGGCACGAAGAGTTCGCCTTCCTTGAACCGCACCCCCACTTCGTTGATGCCCGGAATCAGGCCTTCGTTAATGATCGCCAGGGGCTCACTGCCGCCATCAATCAGTTTTTGGGTCACTTCCTTAACCTTCTGGATATCCCCCTTGATGACTACGTCGGCCAATTCCTGAAAGCTCATGCTGTTCCCTCCTAATGTAAATTATTTTAGAATTCAGGAGCCAGGAGTCAGAATTCAGGAGTAATACTATAAACCTTACATGTCTATGCAGAAATTAGATCTTCGAATGTTTCAGTGTTTTATTCTGACTACTGAATCCTGACTCCTGACTACTTTATTTATCCCCCCAGTTTTTCTTCGGCCGCGGCCAGGATGCGGTCAATGGCCTGTTCAGCTTCGGGCGCCACCGGCGGCGGCTGGTGCGTAGCCATAATTTGGGCGATTTTCTCCCGGATGCGAACGCCGGTTGTTTTGGCGCCTTCCGCGACCCAGGTGTCGTAGCCGTTGAAATCCGAAACGTCGGACTTCCAGCTTTGTTTAAAGTGGTTGTAGGTGTGCTCGTCGCCCAGGAAGTTGCCGCCGGGGCCGACCCGTTTGATTGCTTCCACCGCCAGGTACTCGGGGCTGGTGTTGAGGCCCCCCAGCAGGTTCCTGGCCCGGGAGATCACTTCGTTGTTCAGCACCAGCGACTCCAGGGAACCGGTGCGCCCGGACTCGATATAAAACACGTCGTGCATCAGGTTGCAGCCCTGCAGCGCGCCCATCAGGGTAAACATAACTGCTTCCATGACGGCCTGCTCGTCGAAGGTTTTAGAACTGCTGCACCCGGCATAGCCCCAGGAGGGCAGCGCGTAATAGCGGGCCAGGTCGCACAGGGCTCCCTGCAGCAGCAGCGCATGGGGCACGGCGTAAACCGCCTGCATGGTGCGCATGTCCAGGGGCGAATCCCCGTATCCGTACAGGAAAGGCGCGCCCGGGTTCTTGAGCTGGTGCACCACCAGGCCGCCCAGGGCCTCGGCGTTGGCCTGCACGATGGTCCCGGCCTCGGTGACCGGCGTGGACGCCCCGGCCAGGGCTCCGCAGGCGAAATTGACCGGAATCTTCAGTTCGGCGGCAGCCAGCAGCTTATCCACCGAAGTAAAGGGAAACTGCAGCGGCGAAGTGGGCTCGCAGTACAGCGCGAACAACGGCTGGTGCTTGAGCTTTTCTTCGCCCCCCGTCACCGCCGCCGCCATGGCGAAGATATCCTCCACCGTCGGCCTGTCCTCGGCGATGATCACCTGGGGCTTGACACTGTTTTTAATCATCAGCGCGTACTGGGTGCGGTAAATCATCCGCTTGTCCACGTCGTTCAGTAAGCCCATGGACATGACAAAGTCAAGCTGGGGCAGGTAATCCACCAGGCGCACCGCCGCCGCCACGTCTTCGGTGTTCCAGGGCCGCCTTTCCCCGGTGGCCGGGTCGATGAAAATCAGGGTGTCGGAACCGGTGCCGAAATATGCGTTGGAACCCTCCAGAAACATGGCCGGATCGCCCAGCCGGTTGTATAGGGTGACCCGGGAAGGCGCGGTCCGGACGGCCCGCTCCACCAGGGAATCGGGCAGGTAGGTGCGGCCCGAGTTGTCGGTGTAGGCGCCGGCTTTTTTCAGCAGTTCGGCGGCCTCGTCGTGGTGGACGATAATCCCGGTCTCGTTTAAGATCCGGCAGCTGGCGCTGTGGATCTCTTTAATTTGCTCGGCGGTCAGGGTGCGAAAGGCCACCCCGTTCCCGTGCTTGGCTGCATATTGCATTTTTTTTGCCCCCTAACCCGCGCACCCGGTCTCCCGGCGCTTGATGATGGCCTGCATTTCCTCCGCAGCTCCGGCGGGCAACGCGGCGGGTTCATGCCCGGCCAGGATCTCTTTAACCTTCTCCACGGCGATATCCATGGACTTTTTCATCCCCTTGGCCTCCCACTGTTCCCAGCGGTAGCGGATGAAGAAGCGGGGGTTCCAGATTTCCTCCCGGAAGTACTTGAATGTATGGTCGTGGCCCATAAAGTTGCCGGCGGGGCCCACGTCATTGATGGCGTCCACCGCCAGGTGGTCCGGGGAGGTCCTGGTGCCCCGGCCCATGTAGCGGACCATGTCGATAATGTCGTCGCAAATCACCAGGAAGGGCAGGTAACCGGTCTTGCCGCCTTCCAGGTAGCCCACGTCGTGCACCAGGTTGCAGCCTTCCAACTGGTTCATCAGTATCGATACCGACGCTTCCACCCCGGCCTGCACATCGGGCACCGGCGAGTTTACGCAGCCCGCCTCGGTGAAGTTGGGCAAGCCGTACCACTGGGCCAGCTGGGTCATCACGGCGTAGTTCATGGAAGTCTCCGGCGCGCCGTACAGGGTGGCGGTGGTCTTCATGTCCATGGGGGTGGCCCCGCCGCCGATGATAATGGGCGCGCCCTTCTTGTACAACTGGGCCATAACCACGCCCGCCAGGGATTCGGCGTTCATCTGAACAATGCTGCCCGCCTTGGTCACCGGAGTGGTGGCGCCGGACAGAATTCCCGGAGTGTAGACCACGGGCACGTTATAATCGAAGCACTTGAACATCTTGCCCACTCCGTCCACGGTGTGCACCAGGGGGGAGATGGGCTCGGAGTACAGGATAATGTACGGATTTTGCATCAGGTTCTCCACACCGCCGGCGCAGGCCGCCGCCATCATAATCAGGGCCTCGGTGTTTTCGGCGTTGTGGGCGGTAAAGATAATGGGCTTGCCGGTATGCAGGGTCATGGCTTCAAACTGGTGCAGGTCGCTGACCACGGGGTTGGTTTCCGAAGCAATGGCGTAGCTCATGATAAAGTCATAGTTGGGCAGCGCGTCCATCACTCTGGCGGCCTCAACCACGTCCCGCTTGGTGGACGCTCTTCTCGCTTTGGATTCCAGGTCGATGGTGAACGGCAGGTCGGAGCCGGTGCCGTAGTAAACCCGGTTCTTTTCCAGGGGCATAACCCTGGCCCCCAGCCGGTTGGCCACCGCCACCCGCTTGGGGGCCAGGCGGATGCATTCTTCCACCAGCCAGCCGGGGATCCAGACCCGGTTGTCCCGGACTTTGCAGCCCGCATCCTTCAGCAGGGCCAGGGCCTCCGGGTGCTGCACCTCCATACCGGTGTGCTCCAGCACTTCCAGCGAGGCGTAATGAATTTGCTCCAACTGGGTGTCGGTAACCCACTTCAAACGGGGTGTAACCTGTTCATCATAATTGGACAGGAATTTTTCCATCATGCGTCCTCCTTATGAAAAATTTCAGCAAGTACCAAATCTATATTTAAGCAAGAGCCATGCCATCTGATTATGATTATTCCACCGCCGATTCATCCTTATCGGCGTATCTATCGGCGCAAAAAATTTTTGCGGTTTTGTCCGGCATGGCAAATGTTATTTGCAGTTCTGCATGGTTATAGCCCCGGTGGGGCATGCATTGGCGCAAAGACCGCAGCCCCAGCACAGATCGCTGGCAAACGCCACGTCCTTAACCATTCGCCCGTCTTTTTCCACTCCGGTATCTCTCAAATAAAACGCGCCGAAGGGGCAGCGCTTGGCGCATAAACCGCACGACCGGCACTGGTTCCGGTCATATCCGGCCACGTAGCGCGAGCGGGGCCATTTGCCTTTGGTGCCCAACCTAAGCGCCGCCCGGAAGGGATAGCAGCAGCAGGTGCAGCAGTTGCACACCACCGAGGGCCCCTGCTCCCGCCAGTTATACGGGCCTCCGGTGTGCATCAGGCCCTCCCTGTCCAGGCGGCGCACCAGCTCTTTGGCTTCCGCCCGGGTCAGTTCCCGGCCCCCGGTGCGCTCAGTGATAGACTGATCAAAATAAATACAAATTTCCCTGGAGTGTTCGCAGTTATCGGCCATGATCTTACAGTTGCAAGGCAGCACCCGGATTTCCCGGGCCGCGTCAATCATTTCTTCCACTTCGGGCAGCAGCAGTACCCAGTCGTTATGACAGTTTTCATAGTCGGGTTCGTTATCCAGGACCTGCTGAAAATGCTCGTGTCTTTGCAGGTACTCGTCAAAGCACCACCGGTCCAGCCGGCGGCGCACCTCTTTGGGCAGCACCTGGTAATTGCCGAACAGGCAGAAGTTATCCAGCCGGCCGTAAAAATCACCGGCGGCATAGCGGGTAACGCCATGCTTCACCGTTTTGTCAATCACATGGCGCCGGTAGGCTTGCTCCAAAAAGACACCGGTTTGCTCCGGCGGCACCTGCAGCATGGCGGCGATCTCCGGCCCGGTAAGGCTTTGCTCCTTTAAACCCGCCACCAGCTTTATTTCCTGCCCGGTAACAAAATGGTGCAGGTAGGGTTTGATAAATTCCGGAGCCTGAAAAGCCGCCATAAACTCTTCAATCAGCGGCATAGTTTAAAACCTCCCTATTCGGCCGCAACCGGCGCCGTTAAAAATCATTGGGGCGCCCGCCAGGGGCGCCCCTACAAGGCAATGGTAATGTTTATTTCCCGCGGGCAACCGCAAGGGTTGCCCCTACTTGATTAAGCCCTGTTCGGTCAGGAATTGTTTGGCCACTTCGTCCACGCTCTTCTTGTCGACGTCCACGGCCTTGTTCAGGCTGACAGTGGTCTCGTTATCCAGGAGCTGGCTGAGTTTTTTCATTTGTTCGGGGATATCCGGATAAGCATCAATGATTTTTTTCCGGAACAGCGGCGCGGCGTTGTAAACCGGGAAAGCATGCTTGTCGTCTTCCAGTGCTACCAGGTTGTATGCCTCGATCCTGGCGTCGGTGGTGAAAGCCAGGCCTACTTCCGCTTCGTTGGCTTTAAGCGCTTCATAGCCCATGTTCAAAGCGGCGGCCACCATGTTTTCCTTGGGATATTGGAAGCCGTAAACGCTTTCAAAGTGCTGCAGGCCGTCGGGACGTTCAATCCATTCCTGGGCGGTGATGAACTTCAGTTTAGCGCCGTCCTGGATTGCTTTGACCAGGTCGGATGTAGTGGTCAGGTTGTACTGGTCGGCAACGTCCTGCCTGACCATAATGGCGTAGGTGTCGTTCATCGGGGTGTAGTCCAGCCAGAGGATGCCGTTGGCCTCGTCAAACTCCTTAACCAGGTTATAGCTCTCTTCCTCGTCAAAGCTGGGCTCGTGTTCCATAATGTTAATCAGCACGGTGCCGGTGTATTCCCAGTAAGCGCTAACCTGCCCGGACTCCAGGGCGGGCCTGATCACAGCCAGTTCCCCGAGGCCGGTTTTATTTTCCACGGGATAACCGAGGTACTCAAGGTATTGATAGGTCATGCTGCCCAGCAGCAATGCTTCGGTAAAAGTTTTGGAGCCGACCACGATAGTGGGCTTGTCGCCTTCAGTGGACCCTTGTTCCGTTGATCCGCCGCCACCGCCGCAGCCCGCGGTAATCAGCGCCAGTGCCGTCACTAAAACCAGCAGGCACAAAAATATTTTTTTCTTCATCAGGTACTTCCTCCTCACTTTAATTGTCTTATTTCTGATTGCTTGTCATACCGCATGGGGAACATTCTTGAACCTGCCGGACCCGCCGGGGTTTTGTTTCAGCGGGCAGGCCATTCTCTCCCCTCCGCTTGGCTCAATCACCTCTCTCCCTCTGAAAAATACCTGAAAAATTTGATCAGTTTCCCAGACCCGGGGGAGTAATCCTAAACTCCACGTAGGCCAGGGTTCTGTCAAGGGCAATGGCCAGCAGCGCGCCCAACCCGGCGCCCACCAGCAGGAATTCGGACCAGAACATGGCCAGACCGGTCACAATCAAATCACCCAGCCCGCCGCCGCCGATATAAGCGGCCAAGGTGCCCACGCTGACCACATAAACCGTCGAAGTTCTGATACCGGCCAGGATTACAGGCATGGCCAGAGGCAGTTCAACCTCGTAAAACACTTTTTTATGTGACATACCCATGCCCAGCGCGGCTTCCTTGACCTCGGGACCAACGGCGTAAATGCCCGCCATGGTGTTCCTGGCTATGGGAAGCAGACCCTGCACCGACAGGGCCACAATGGCGGGTTTCAAACCCAGCCCCAAAAACGGCATGGCCAAAGCGATAACGGCCAAACCGGGTACCGTCTGCAGGAGGTTCATCACGTTCATCACAATGACGCCGAGGCTTTTGTACCTGGGTCTGGTTAATAACACTCCCAGCGGCAAGGCTATGGCCACGGCTATGCCGATGGTTACGGCCACCATCAGCAAGTGTACGGCCAGGGCCTCAGGCGCTCTCTGCACCAGGGCGTCCTGGAAACGGGCCCAGTTCATCTACTCGCCCTCTTTCTTGCCGGCATGTTTCCTGATATCCCTGAGGGAGATGACGCCGGTAATCCGGCTGCCGTCCATAACCCCCAGCTGCTCGGTGTCCAGTTCAAGCATCAGCGACAGGGCGTCCCGCAGCAATATCGTCTCCTGGACGAAAGCTTCTTTGCGTCCCGCGGCAATTTGCCTGATGCTTTCGGGATCGGCGCCGTGTTTTTCAATGTCTTCCAGGGTGGTAAAACCGGCGGGCCGTCCGCCTTCATCCAGCAGAAAACAAGTGTCGGCGCCCGCATCCCCCATCTTGACGGCAACATTGGTCAATTCGCTCTTACCGGCGGTACAGAAGGTACGCCTGGCCACGTTTTCCACATTAAACAGGCTCAGCATTTTAACCACCCGGTCATAGCCGATGAAATCGCTGACGAAATCATTGGCCGGACTGGACAGGATCTCCTGGGGCATACCGTACTGAACAAGCCGCCCCGCGCTGAAAATAGCAATCCGGTCGCCCATCTTAATGGCTTCGTTGATATCATGGGTCACAAAACAGATGGTTTTCTTCATTTCTTTTTGCAGGCGCAGAAATTCGTCCTGCAGGTGGTTCCTGGCTATGGGGTCGACGGCGCCGAAGGGCTCGTCCATCAGCATCACCGGGGGATCCACGGCCATGGCGCGGGCCACGCCGATCCGCTGCATCTGGCCGCCGCTCAGTTGGGAGGGAAACTTATGCCGGGTCTCTTCCGGGTCCAGACCGATTAGCTTCAGCAATTCATCCACCCGGGTTTTAATCCGGTCCTTCGGCCAGCCATGCAGCCGGGGTACGATGGCGATATTTTCCGCCACGGTCCTGTGCGGCAGCAGTCCGATTTGCTGAATCACATACCCGATATTCATCCTGAGCTTGTCCGGATCGCTCTGCCTGATGTCCTGGTTATCGATCAGGATGGTGCCGGCAGTGGGCTCGATCATGCGGTTAATCATGCGCAGGGTGGTGCTTTTGCCGCACCCGGAGGGTCCCACCAATACGCAGGTTTCCCCCTTTTCAACCGTCATGGAAAGATTATCTACCGCCGGTGCGGATTGTCCTGAATATACCTTTGAAACTGCTCTTAACTCGATCAACCTGTTTCCTCCTAACCGGCAAAATTATTTAATTCAGCATTTTTAACCCCGGCCAATCCTGAGGCCCCGGGGCACGATCCGTTTTTCTATTAATCCCAGGATACTGTCCAGAGCGATGGCGATAATGGCGATAAACAGCGCGCCCACAACAATCATCTCCACATTGAACCTGGTCAGGCCTTCCGCGATTAACCGGCCCAGGTTCCTTTCCCCGATATAAGTGGCAATGGCCGCGATACCGGTGGTCATTACCACGGTAATTCTAAAACCGGCAAATATGACGGGCGTGGCCAGCGGCAGCTGAATTTCCCACAATATCCGAAACGGACCCATCCCCATGCCCCTGGCTGCCTCAATGACGGTTTTGTCCACCCCTTTAACACCCTGGTACACGTTGCGTACCAGCGGCATCATGGCGTAAAGCACCAGCGCCACCAGCGCGGAGCGCCTGCCCAGACCCAATGCGGGGATGGTGACCATTACCGCAAACAGGGACAGGCTGGGAATGCAGAAGATCGTGTTGGCTATGTTAAGCACCCGGGCAGCCCACTTTTCATTTCTGGTAATCAGAACACCCACCGGCACCCACAGCAAAAGCGAAATAATAATCGCCGCCAGCACCAGTGAAAAGTGGTTTTGGGCATACTCCGTCATTAATCCCGTATTGCGCTGAATATAATTGATATATTCCAAAAAACCACCTGCTTTCCCACTGCAATGACAAAATCCTCATCATAAAACACTATTGAACGTTCGCAATCACAGGGTAAATCTCCTGCCACCACTGCATGCATAAATTTTATGCATGCAAAATAGTTTTGCTCCGCAGAACTTTCTTTTATCTCCTGACTCCTGCCCTGAAAATTAGTCCTATTAAAGCGTGGTTAACCTGTCCCGACTCGCTCAAGGCTCCCGCGCCGACAGCACCAACGGCTTATACGTTGGGGACATACCTCAAACCCAAAAGCTTCGACCCCAAATAAGAGGTGTGTCCCCTATCCTTATTGCTCAACCGGACCGCCATAAACTCACCGTCCTGCCTGTGCCCGGAACGGGTAGTTCGGGTTATGGCTCTCGCGGCCGTCCTGGCCGCTCGTCCGGTTTCGCTCCTCGCTGCGCCGGGTGCCGTTACCGGCGCTCCCGCAAGTCGCTCGCCGGGACAGGTGTAACCACGTGACATAGGAGTTAATTCTGACTACTGACTACTAACTCCTGACTCCTGCTTTACACCAGCGCCCCCACTTCCATTTCCACCTTGCGGTTCACCGAGCCGGAAAGCAGCAAGTCGTGAACCCGGTGCAGATCCTTGTACAGCACCCGGTCCTCGTCCCAGTGGGGCGTCACTTCCCGCACCAGACGCCGGGCAACCCGGGTTCCCCGGCCCACAGTATGAGACGCAAAGTCCAAAGCCTGGGCCGCCGCCAGCATCTCCCCGGCAATCACCCAGGAAACGTTTTCCACCACCATACCCGCCTTGCGGGCCGCTATGGAGCCCATACTGACATGGTCCTCCTGGTTGCCCGACGTGGGGATGGAATCAACACTGGCCGGATGGGCCAGCACCTTGTTTTCCGAGGCCAGGGCCGCCGCGCAGTACTGCAAAATCATCATCCCCGAGTTCAAGCCCCCGCACTGGGTCAGGAAGGGGGGCAGCCCGCTTAAGGACGGGTTGACCAACCGCTCGATGCGCCGCTCGGCGATACTGCCCAGTTCTGAAACCGCCAGCGCCAAAAAGTCCAGCGCCAGAGCCAGGGGCTGACCGTGAAAATTACCGCCGCTGATTACATCTCCGGTGTCGGGAAAAATCAGCGGGTTGTCGGTGGCGGAGTTGATTTCGGTTTCCAGGACGCCCCGCACATAATTAAAAGCGTCCAGTGAAGCCCCGTGCACCTGGGGGATGCACCGGAGAGTATAGGCATCCTGCACCCTTTTATGCTCGGTTCTGGTGCACAGGTCGCTGCCTGCCAGCAGCTGGCGCATGGCCAGGGCAATGCGTTTTTGACCGGCGTGGGGACGGGCTTCGTGGATGCGCTCATCATATGCGCTGGGCAGTCCCTCCAGGGCTTCAAAGGTCATGGCCGCGGAAATGGACGAGGCTTTGCAGAGCTCCAGCGCGTCGTATAAGGCCAGGCAGCCCAGAGCGCTCATGTACTGGGTGCCGTTAATCAGCGCCAGCCCTTCCTTGGCCGACAGGGTTACGGGATGCAGTTTGGCCTGTTTGAAGGCCTCGGCCGAGGGAATCACCTGGTCGTTATACTCAACGTCCCCCATCCCGATCATGGCCAAAGCGATGTGCGCCAAAGGCACCAGGTCGCCGCTGGCGCCCACCGACCCCTTGCAGGGAACCACGGGATGGATGCCGTTGTTCAGCATATCCAGCAACAGTTGCACCAATTCCAGCCGCACCCCCGAATAGCCCTTGGTCAGTGAATTGGCCCGCAAAAGCATTATCGCCCGTACCGCGTCTTTGCGCAGGGGTTCCCCCACCCCGCAGGCATGGCTCATAATAATGTTTTTCTGCAGCGCGTTCCCATCTTCCGGTGAAACCGTAACATCGCTGAACTTGCCGAAACCGGTATTGACGCCGTAAACCACCGTATCGCCGGCCAGTATTTTCTCCACAGTTGCCCGGGACTTAACCAGCCTGGCTTTACCTGGCACATGCAGCCTGACCGGCACAAAGTCCCTGGCCACGCCAATTACCTGTTCCAAGGTCAGGTTTGCCCCGTCAATGGCAATCGTCTCGACGGCTGATTTAATCTCAATCATCAATACCACTCTCCAGTTTATTGGTTGGTTATTTTTACCGGTAAAAATAAAAAGGGAATAGAGCGCGATTAACTCGCCTCTACTCCCTAACAACTAGTTATCTCTGAGTAGAAAGATTAAAGAATTGATATCATTATATTCTATTCACCGCTGCTGGCGCAAGCAATTACCGTTCAATCGTTATAAAGGCCGGTCCGGTAGGCGCCCAGATACTCTCCGCAGAAGGGGTCCCGGCCCAGCAGCGCCTGGGAGGCATACAGGAATCCCATCATGGCCCGGTCCAAAGGGTCCAGGATGTAAGAGTCCATGCCCGCCGTCATGGTCTGGATCATAAACACCTGGTTCAATACCTTCCGGCAGGGCAGGCCGAAACTGATGTTGCTCAGACCGCAAATGGCATGCACTACGGGGTATTCCTCCCTGATGAACCGCAGGGTGTCCAGCACCTCCATGCCGGCGCCGTCGCTGACGCTGACCGGTTTGACCAGCGGGTCCAGGTAAATGTCGTCCTCGGGCACCCCGGCAGCGGTCAGATCTTTAACCAATTTTTTCACTATGGCGATCCGCTGCCCGGCGGTGTCGGGCATGCCGCTGTCGTCCATGCAAAGCGCCACCACTTTGGCCTTGTATTTCAGCACCAGCGGCAGAATACTTTCGTACCTTTCCTTTTCCGCCGAAATGGAGTTGACCATGGGCTGTTTGCCGCCGGCCAGTTCCAGACCGGCTTGCAGCGCCTCGGGGCTGGGGCTGTCGATGCACAGGGGCGCGTCCACGGCTTCCTTAACCGTGTTGACCAGCCACTCCATGATCTCAACCTCGTCATGCACCATGGTGCCGCAGTTGACGTCGACATAGGAAGCGCCCGCCTGCACCTGCCGGCTGGCAATGTCCCTGATGTACCCGGCGTCCCTGTTAAGCACCGCCTCTTTAATAAGTTTGCGGCTGGTATTGATCAGTTCGCCTACGATAAGCAATTTATGCCGGACCTCCTTACAAATCAGCATTGATTTGTCTTTTTAACAAGCAATATCGGTGCCACTTTGGTGCCAGGTGTTGCAAGTTAGTTTTGTTGCAAGTTGTTGGAAATTTTTGTTACCAACTTGCAACATGTAACACCTGGCACAACTTGCAACACCTGGCGCCCCTACAGGGCTGCGGATACCAGACGGTCCACCAGTTCGTCGTCGGCCAGGTAGGGCAGGGTGATGTGCCCGCGCCCCGCAAAACCACGATTGAACTCCATGCTGGTGGCGATGGAGTTGCCGTTCCTGGCCCAGGAGCGCCTGGCCACGCCGCCCATCACGTCCCACAGCATGGCCGACTTGATGATCTCATCCACCCGGGCGCTGCCGTCCAACACCAGGCCGAAACCCCCGTTGATAGCCTTGCCGATGCCCACGCCGCCGCCGTTGTGCAGCGACACTAAACTCATGCCCCGGGCGGCGTTGCCGGCGAAGCACTGGGTGGCCATGTCGGCCATCACATTGCTGCCGTCCTTGATGTTGGCGGTCTCCCGGAAGGGCGAGTCGGTACCGCCGGTGTCGTGGTGGTCCCGGCCCAGCATCACCGGGCCGATTTCGCCATTGCGCACCATCTCGTTGAACTTGAGGGCGATGCGCACCCGCCCTGCGGCGTCCTGATACAGGATCCGGGCCTGACTGCCCACCACCAGCTTGTTCCGCTCCGCATCCCTGATCCACACGTAATTGTCCCGGTCCTGATACCGCCGGGCCGGGTCGATGCACTCCATGGCGGCCCGGTCGGTCCTGGCCAAATCTTCGGGCTTGCCGCTCAGACACACCCAGCGGAAGGGTCCGTATCCGTAATCAAACAGTTCCGGCCCCATGATGTCCTCCACATAGGAGGGCCAGATAAAGCCGTCCTTTTCGTCCACGCCGTTGGCGGCAATCTCCTTCACTCCGGCGTCGTAGACAGCTTTCAAAAAGGCGTTGCCGTAATCAAAGAAATATGTGCCCCGTTCCACCAGTATTTTAATCAGTTCATACTGCCGGCGCAGGCTTTTGTCCACCAGCCGCCGGAACTGCTCCCGGTCTTCGGCCAGCAGCCTGGTGCGCTCCTCAAAGGTAACCCCCTGGGGGCAATAGCCGCCGGCATAGGCCACGTGGCAGGAAGTCTGGTCCGACAGCAGCTCCACCTTGATATTGTTTTGCACCACGTATTCCAGGAGGTCCACGATATTGCCGTGATAGGCGATGGAAAGCGGCTCTTTTTTAATCAGACACTCGGAAGCGGTGCGGAAAATCTCGTCCAGGTCGCCGGACACCATGTTCACCCAGCCCTGGTCGTGCCTGGTCTTGATGCGGGAGTAATCGACCTCGGCGATAATCCCCACCCCCCGGGCAATTTCCACCGCCTTGGGCTGGGCGCCGCTCATGCCGCCCAGGCCGGAGGAGATGAATAAATGTCCGCTGAGATCGCCGTCCCCCGGGATGCCCAGCTTGGCCCGGCCGGCAATCAGGATGGTGTTGTAAGTGCCGTGCACGATACCCTGGGGTCCGATATACATCCAGCCGCCGGCGGTCATCTGGCCGTAATTGGAAACGCCCATCTCCTGGGCAATCTCCCAGTCTGCCTGGTTGTCGAACATCCCCACCATCAGGGCGTTGGTAATGATCACCCTGGGCGCTTCGGGCTTGGAGGGGAACAGGCCCAGCGGGTGTCCCGATTCCATCACCAAAGTCTGGTGGTCGGTCATCACCTCCAGGTACTGCTTAATCAGCCGGTACTGCATCCAGTTCTGGCAGACGCTGCCCGTCTCCCCGTATGTAACCAGTTCGTAAGGGTACAGGGCCACCTCGAAATCAAGGTTGTTGTCGATCATCACCTGGAAGGCCCGGCCCTCGGTGCAGTTACCCCGGTACTGGTCGATGGGCTTGGCGTAAATCCGCCCTCCGGGACGGAACCGGTACCCGTAAATACGGCCCATGGTCAGCAGTTCGTTTAAGAATTCAGGCGCCAGTTCGGCGTGGTATTCTTCGGGCACGTAGCGCAGGGCGTTTTTCAGGGCTGTTTTGGTCTGCTCCGGCGTCAGGCGGAAGCCCCGGTTGGGAGCCCTGCGAATGCCCGGCACGAAGGCAGGCGTTTTTTCGGGCACCTGATCCAGCTTGATGGTCATTGCTCCGGCGATCTCCCGGTTGGTCAACATTTTTATATATTCCCCTTCCTTGCTAATCTGTCAGCTCCGCAGCCTTAATCCCCAGCCGGCGCATCCGGTATTGCAGATTCTGCCGCAGGATGCCCAGTTCCCCGGCCGACCGGGTAATATTACCGCGGTTATTGAGCAAAACAGTTTCAATGGCCCGCCGCTCCGCCTGCTCCAGGATCGTGTGCAGCGTGCCCTCCACGGCGCCGGGGTCCGGCGCCGCCAGCTTCTTCGCCTGCACAAACCGGGGCCGTACGTACGACGGCAGGTGATCAAAGGTTACGGTGTCTTCTCCCGGTTCCAGCATGGCCAAACAGCTTTCGATAACGTGCTCCATTTCCCGCACGTTCCCGGGCCACTGGTAACGGATAAAGGCAATCCGCAGTTCCGGGTCCAGCCCGGCGTCCCCCTGGCCGTAAACCCCGCTGTACCGGTGCATAAAATAACTGAGCAGCTTTTCCACATCTTCGGGCCTCTCCCGCAGGGGCGGCAGGATAATGGTAAACACCGCGAACCGGTAATACAGGTCCTCCCGCAGGGTGCCGTTATTGATGCATTCCTGGGGGTCCACGTTGGTGGAAGTGAAAATGCGGCACCGCACCGGCAGTTCGTTATTCGCCCCCAGCCGGCGGTAAGTTCTTTCCTGCAGCACCCGCAGCAATTTGGCCTGCAGCTGCGGGCTCATGGAGTTGATCTCATCCAAAAACAGGGTCCCTTCCCCGGCCTGTTCAAAAAGACCCGGGCCGCTTACCGCCCCGGTGAAAGCACCCTTCACGGTGCCGAAAAGGATGCTTTCCAGCAATGTATCGGGTATGGCCGCGCAGTTAATGCCCACAAAGGGCTTGGCCTGCCGGGCACTGGCGTTGTGAATGCTCTGCACCAGCACCTCTTTGCCGGTGCCGGTCTCGCCGTACACCAGCACGGTGCCGTCTGTTTTGGCGGCTTTTTGGGCCTGGCGCACAATCCGGTCCATGGACCGGCTGACGTAAACAAAGTTCTCAAAGGTATAGCGTGTGCCGTTCTTGAACGGATGCCGGCCGCCCTCGGACTGCACCTGCTTCTGCAAAGAAATATTGCGGCTGAGCAGATCCTTGATCCGCGTCACATCCCGGCATACTGAAAAAGCGCCGATCACTTTCCCCTTATGCAGTACCGGATAGGTGCTGGCCATCAGGTTGACTTCACGCCCCTCGGCGGTGAAGTACATCTTGGGCACCTCTTTAACCGGTTCCCCGGTTTGCACCACGGTCAGGTGTTCGCTGCTCTCCGGGGTAACCCGGTACACTTCGGTGAGATACCGGCCGGTAACCTCTTTTTCGCTCAGCCCTTCAATTTTTTCCAGGGCTTTGTTATAATACAGGATTCTGCCCCCGGTATCGGTGATGATAATCCCTTCGGAAACCGCGTCCAGCGTGTTTTCCAACAGGGCCAGCCGTTTTTGAAGTTCACCCTGCATCACTCATGCCCTCCGCTACCACTCCACCATATGCGGCATCTTCTCCAGCATCTGCCAGCGGAACTCCTCGTACAGGGAGGCGGCGTCGGCCATAATCCGGTCCCGTTCGTCCCCGGCCCGCGCCTTGTATGCATCGTCTTTAATGCCGTCCAGGTTGATGGCTACGTTCAGCATGGCGCCGGTGACGCCGCTGTACGCCAGCAGCGCGGCCACCCCGGCGTCGCTTAAAGCGTTGGGGTTGCCGGCTATCGCCACTTCCCGGCACAGCTGCAGCACCCGCAGGCACTCCCGGGCCACCAGCATGGGATGGTCCGCGGCCCCCTGCAGGGCCTGCTGGACGGCCTCAAAGCGCCTGTCCTTCTCAGCCGCTGTTGATTTGGGCAACCGGTAGGCCTCCATCACCCGGTTAAAGGCGCCGGTATCTTCGTCCACGTGCCGGCCCAGGCTCTCCTTTAACGCGGAGGCTTCCCGCAGCACCCGCCCCATGTCTTCGTTCTCCAATTCGCCCCCGGACAGGCGCGCCACCATGGATACCAGGGACGCGGCCAGCGAGCCGGCCAGGGCGGACACGCTGCCGCCGCCCGGAGCGGGCGATCCCGAGGCCAGCTCGTCCAAAAAGCCCCGCACCGTCATATTCATCAGTATTTCCGATTCCGACATGCCGGTTCATTCCCTCCTTATTTAGCCGCCCAAAAGCCTGTTTTCCAGCACCTGGTCAGACTTAAAATCCTCCAGCCGCAGGTAAAAGGCGGCCGCGTCAATCAACGCCTCCACTGGCAGCAGCCCCACCACTTCGCTGCCGATCACATTGACGCCGTAGCGGGACGCCTCACTTTTAACCGTTTCAAACACCCGCTGCAGCGATACTTCCCGGTAGTTGCAGACGTTTATGGTCACCTGGGCCACCCGGCGGTCCTCAATCATCACCCCCAGGGCTTTGATGCTCGGATAACCCCCGCTGCTGCCCCGGATGGACTTGGCGATGGCCTTGGCAATAGCCACATCCGAGGTGCCCAGGTTGATATTGTAAGCCACCAGCGGCGGCCGCGCCCCCACGGCGGTGGCGCCGGCAGTGGGGTGCAGGCGGTCCGGCCCGAAGTCGGGCTGCCTTTCCGGCCGGGCGATGGTTTCTTTCAGTCCCTCGTATTCCCCCTTGCGTACCTGGGGCAGGTTTTTACGCTCGGGCCGGGTGGCCGCAGATTCATACAGATAAACCGGGATGCCCAGCTCGGCGCCCAACCTGGCGCCCAGTTCCCGGGCCAGGATCACGCATTCCTCCATTGACGTTTCCCCGATGGGGATGAACGGGATTACGTCGGTGGCCCCGATGCGCGGGTGCGCGCCCCGGTGCTCCTCCATGTTAATCAGTTCGGCGGCCCTGGCCGCCCCGCGAAAGGCGGCTTCTTGAACCGGCCCGGCCTCCCCGATGAAGGTCACCACCGCGCGGTTATGGCTGGGGTCGGCGGAGTGGTCCAGCACCCGCACCCCCGCCACCCCCCGGATGGCGTCGATAATCCGTTCCACAACATCCGGGCGGCGGCCTTCACTGAAATTAGGTACACATTGAACAAGCTTGGCCATTACATTTTACCCCCCTACAACTACTTTTCCTTTTTTTATCACAGTAGTTGCAAGATTGATGCCGAACCGGTACATCAGGTACCGGTAATCAACAGCGTCAAAAACCACCAGATCGGCCTGTTTGCCCGGCTCCAGACTGCCCACCCGGGCGGCCCGGCCCAAGGCGTGGGCGGCGTTGATGGTTACCGCCGAAATCACCTCGGCGGGCGTCATCTTCAACTGACGGCAGGCCAGACCCATGACCACCTGCATGGAATTAACCGGGCTGCTGCCGGGGTTGAAATCGCTGGCCAGGGCCACCGCCACGCCCCGCTCGATCATTAACCGGGCCGGGGCGTACTGTTTGCCCATCAGGCAAAAGGTGGTGGCCGGCAAGAGCACCGCCACCGTACCGGACTCCGCCAGCCGCCGGATGCCCTCTTCCGACACCGCCATCAGGTGATCCGCCGAAACCGCCCCCAGTTCCGCGGCCAGTTCGGCGCCGCCCAGGGAAACAATTTCATCGGCGTGCACCTTGGGGCGCATACCCAACCGGCGCGCCGCCAGCAATATACGCCGGGACTGCTCCACGGTGAAGACGCCCTCCTCGCAAAATACGTCGCAGAATTCCGCCAGCCCCTCCCTGGCCACCGCAGGCAGCATTTCTTCCGTCACCAGGTCTACGAAGGCGTCGGGGTTAGTCTTGTATTCCGGCGGAATGGCATGGGCGCCCAGGAAAGTGGACGCCAGGTCCACGGGATGGCTGCCGTCCAGCTCCCGGATCACCGCCAGGATCTTCATCTCGTCACCGGTGGTCAGCCCGTAACCGCTCTTGGCCTCGGCGGTGGTGGTGCCGTGGGCCAGCATCTGGTCCAGATACCTGCGCCCGGCGGCCGCCAGTTCCTCCCGACCGGCGGCCCGGGTGGCCCGCACAGTGTCCAGGATGCCGCCCCCCCGGGCCAGAATCTCCAGGTAGCTCATCCCGGCAATTTTCATTTCCAGCTCGTGCTCCCGGGAGCCCGCGAACACCACATGGGTGTGGGGGTCCACCAGGCCGGGCAGCACCACCCGCCCGCCGGCGTCAATGACCCTGGCGTCCCGATCCAGTTCAACCTGCTCCCGCACCTGCGCCTCCGGCCCCACCGCCGCAATGACGCCGTCCTGGGCGGCCAGCGCGCCGTTTTCCACCATACCGATGTCGGCCAGCTCGGCGCCGCGCTTGGGACGCTCTGAGAAACCGGCTGCCGTCACCAGCTGGCCGGCGTTATGCAGCAGAAAATCAGCTTTTATTTTACCCATTGCATAAGCACTTCCTTCCTATTAAAAGCAAAAGAGAATAGAGCGCAAACCTTTCAGTTCGCCCCTACCCCCTCGCATCTCGCAACTTTGAGTAGACCAAGCCGTCCCATTTTTCAAATCTTAACACGGAAAACCAATCAGCGCAACCGGCGCCGCAGATCAACACGACGGTAACGCCAAAACCCCTCCGTACTACAACTAAACCGGGTTAATACCCAGCCCGATGACCTCGTGTTCAAACCCCTTGATGGGCGCCCCCATGTTGCCGTACAGAGCCACCGCCAGCCAGTCGCCGTCCCCGTGGTCGCCGGGGATCCTGGGTCCCCGCACGATACTGAACACCAGCCCGGCGCTGCGCAGCACGTTGCCCAGGCCGGGCTGCCCCCGGCAGATGGCGTTATATGCCTCCAGCACCGAATGGTAGATGGCGTGCTCCTCCCGGTAAGTATCCCTCACCAGGCCTTCCTTTTTGGCCGCTGTTTCCACCGCCGCGAATATTTTGGTGGAATCCATGGAGCCTACTTTACCCTTATACAATTGGTAACCCAGTTCGGTACCGATTTTAACCAGTTTATTTTTTTCCTCTTCCGAACCAAGGACCAGCAAAAGGGCCAGCTTACCCAGTTTAATGGATTCGTACACGGGGTTACCTCCTTTATTTATTCAAAGATACGGTACACTGACAGCAGCCCGGCCATGTCCATACCGCTGAAAATGCCGGAGCTGGTACCCAGGATAAATCCTTTGCCTCCGGTGGCGCTCAGTGTCGCATCCCTGATTTCTTCCAAATAGCCCGGTTCACCGGCCCGCAGGGTGTCAGCCACATCCAGGCTGCCCCACAGGCACAGCCGTTCACCGTATTGGCGGCGTATTTCGCCCGGGCTCATCCCTGAATGACGGTCAATGCAATGAAGACCGCCAAAGCCCGCCTCGATAAGTTCCGGAATGATGGGGCTATAGTTGCCGTCGGAATGAAAGAAAACCGGCAGCCCGGCAGCCGCAGACTTTGCCGCCTGGTCCGCCAGGGAAGGAAACACGTGCTTTTTAAGCGCCGCCGGGGAAATAAAAAGCCCCTTCTGGTAAGCCAGGTCATCGGCAATGAGCACGCCGTCCGCCCCGGCTTCGCCAAGGCGCGCGATCAGCCCGGCATTCAGCCGGGCCACCCCGGACGCCAGTTCCGCAAAGGACAGGGGAGATCTGACGGACAGGGTGATAAACCGCTCAAAGCCCATTAACCTGAAGCCCCAATCAAATACCCCGTCCAGCAGCCCGAAAATGAAAAGATCGGTATCCAGCGCCCAGTTCTGCAGATCCGGAAAAACACAATCCCGGGCCGCGGGCAGGCGGTCGCCGGCGGGGTACCGCGGGCTGAGGCAATAAATATCCAGTTCCATCCGGCGGACAAAATCCAGGCGTCCGGTGAAGGATAAACCGTCCTTCGGACAGCCCAGGGTTCGGGCCGCCACATCGTCGTCTATAACCAGTTCACCCCTGGGCAGCCGGTCCACTTCTTTGTGCTCCACGGCACGCCGTACCCGCTCCCTCGGTGTTAGGCCTTTGTTCATCGTTTTCCCACCTCGAAACCCAGCGCTTCGATAAATAAATCCTGAAAGCCGGCGTCGGCGGATAATTCCACGTGCTCCACACGGCCGGGTATCCCGTCCGCCGCCAACAGCTGTTCCCCGGACAGCAGCGCCAGCACCGCCCCGGCTCCCGCCGCGTTGCCCACGGGCTTGACGCGGCTTAAATCAATATCCGGCAGCAGGCCGATGGTTTTAACGCTCTGCGGTCGCAGATTGCTGCCGAAAGCGCCGGCCAAAAGGATCCCGTCCAGGTCGGCGGCGTATAGCCCCGCCTTGCGCAGCAGCACTTCGATACCGGCCCTGATTGCTCCTTTGGCCAGTTGCAGTTCGCTGATATCCTTCTGGGTAACGGCCACTTCCGGCCTGTCCCCGGCGGCCTCGGCCAGAACAAACTTGAACCCCTTGCCGGCGGGTCTGATACGCTCCCGCACCCGCTTCGGCACGTCCGGCGGAAAATCCGCCGGGTCTGTAATTCTCCCGGCCTGGTTTACCAAACCCAGTTCCACCAGCGCCGCCAACGCGTCCACCAATCCGGAACCGCAGATACCTGCCGGTTGGCCGCCGCCGACCACCAGGCACCGGATATCATCATCGACGCCCACCTCGTATATGGCACCCGGCTCGGCGCGCATACCACGGCTGATGCGGGCCCCCTCAAAGGCCGGACCGGCGGCGGTGGAACAGGATAACATATGAGCCGGAGTACTACTGCCCCGGTCCGCGGTCAGCACGATTTCCCCGTTGGTGCCCACGTCCACCGCCAGCCAGTTCCCCGGCCGCCGGTGCATCTCCACCGCCAGGATTACTCCCACGGTATCGGACCCCACGTACCCGGCAATATTGGGCAGCATGATGAACCTGGCGCTGCCGGGCAGGCTTTGCAGTCCCAGTTCCGCCGCAGTCCCCTCCAGGCTGCCGGTAAAAGCGGGCGTGAAGGGCGCAGCGGCCAGCCCCGCCGGAGACACCCCCAGCAGCAGGTGACTCATTACAGTGTTACCAATCAGCGTCATTAGGTAAACCCGCTCCGGTGCGACCCCGGCCCGGGCCAGCAGCCGGGCCGCCACCCCGTCCACGGTTTGGACGGCCAGATCCCTCATCCGCTCCAGCCCGCCGGCGTTTTCCAGCACATAGGTGACCCGGGAAATAACATCCGCACCGTGGACCCGCTGCAGATTGGCGGAGGAAACCGCGGCGACCACCCGGCCCCGGGCCAGATCCGCCAAGTATCCGGCCACGCTGGTGGTGCCCATGTCCACGGCGATACCATAACACTCCGCCGTGGTATCTCCTTTTTCCAGAGCCAGCAGCTCGCCGGGCCGGACATCAGTCCGGGGAGATTTATCCGCCGGAGGCCGATATATAGCCGCGGTGACGCGGTAATCCGCTTCCCGCAGCAAAACCGGCGCCCGGCGCGCCAGGCCGGCGCCGGCCCTTAACCCCTTCGGCAGCGCGCCCAGCACCCTGGCCAGATCGGCGGTATTATCTGCTACGGTGGGCGGCGCAAGTTCCAGGAAAGCTTTGACCACCGGGGGATCCGAAGCCGCCGCCCGCCCGTCAAACACTGCTTGCTCCTTAATGAAGCCGGCCTGTTTCTTTTCCCCGGGCGCGGTTTCTTCCCCCATAATCTCCACCACTGCGTTGCCTGCCGTCCTGCGCCGGCACAGCAAAACAATCCCCCGCTCCAGTTCCTCCGCCGCCAGGTGCTCCTTTTCAGCCTCCGTGACGCCGGATACGGCGCCCTCCACCACCCTGGCCCGGCACTTGCCGCAGGTTCCCCGGCCCCCGCAAACGGAGTTGACGCCGATGCCGGCTGAAGCAGCCGCTTCCAGCAGGGGCGCGCCCGGGTCAACCGACACCGTGGCGCCGGAGGGAAGAAATGTAATCACAACCTGTCCGGTAAACATACCATTACCTGCCTTAATCCGCGCAGGGACACCCGCGAAGGGTGTCCCCACATCAGCTCAGCCTGGCCTGCTCCCGCAGGTAGGCGTTGATGAATTCGTCGATATCTCCGTCCATCACCGCTTCCACGTTGCCCATCTCGGCCCCGGTGCGGTGGTCCTTAACCATGGAATAAGGATGAAATACATAAGAGCGTATCTGACTGCCCCAGGCGATATCCTGCTGTTCGCCGCGCATTTGGGCCATCTCGGCCTCCCGCTTGCGCAATTCCAGGTCGAAAAGCTTGGCCTGCAGCAGCTTCATGGCGGTGCTGCGGTTGGATATCTGGGAGCGCTCGTTCTGGCACTGCACCACGATGCCGGTGGGCAGGTGGGTAATGCGCACCGCCGAATCGGTCTTGTTCACATGCTGGCCCCCGGCGCCCCCGGAACGGTAGGTATCGATCTTCAAATCCTCGGGATTAATTTCCACTTCGACGTCGTTCTGCACCTCGGGCAGCACGTCAACCGAGGCGAACGAGGTGTGCCTGCGGCCCGCCGCGTCAAAGGGGGAAATGCGCACCAGCCGGTGCACCCCTTTTTCGGATTTCAGGTAACCGTAAGCGTTCCGGCCCGCCACGCCGAAGGTGACGCTCTTGACGCCCGCCTCGTCGCCGGGCAGCAAATCCAGGATGCTGACCTTGAACTTGCGGTCCTCGGCCCAGCGGGTATACATGCGCAGCAGCATCTCCACCCAGTCCTGGGCCTCGGTGCCCCCGGCCCCGGCGTGCATGGCCACGATGGCGTTGTTGCCGTCGTAAGGGTCGCTGAGCAGCACTTGCAGCTCCATATCCGCCACCCGCTTCTTCAAATCAGCCAGCGCATCCGCCGCCTCCCGGGCCAGCGTCCCGTCTTCCTCTTCCTCGCCCAGGTCGATGAGCACTTCCACGTCCTCCAGGGTACCCGCCAATTCCACAAAGCCGGCAACACGCTCCTTCAGGGCGGTGACGGTCTGGGTTACTTCCTGGGTCCTGGCCTGGTCGTCATCCCAAAAGCCGGGCCGGGTCATTTCCTGTTCCAACTCGCTTATTTTTTGTTCTGTGCCGGCGATGTCAAAGGGAAACCCTCAAATCTGCCAGGCGTTTCTGCAGGGGCTCAATCTCCCTGCGCAATTCCGCGAACACTGCCCTTCCTCCTTTGATTTCCCTTACTCTGCCCTGAAAATTCATCTCATCTAAGCGTGGTTAACCTTTCCCGGCGCGCTTAAGGCTCCCGCAAGTCGCTTGCCGGGAAAGGTTTAACCACGTGGCATAGTGATCTGGCCCCTGACTCCTGAATTCTGACTCCCGACTCCTGTTCAAGCCGGGGCGCCCCGACTTGAACCTACCCTTCCGTCCGGCCGCAGCATTTTTTGTACTTCTTGCCGCTGCCGCAGGGGCAGGGCGAGTTGCGGCCCACTTTGTCCTCCCGGCGCGCCGGCTGGGCCGGGCCTTCCTCCTGGTACTTGTTCTCCACGGTCCGGCGCTGCTGGGGCGCCTGGACCACGTTGACCCGGAACACGTAGCGCACCACCTCGTCCTGGATAGTGTCCACCATGTTCTGGAACATCTGGTAGCTTTCAAACTTGTATTCAATCAGCGGGTCTTTCTGACCGTAGGCCCGCAGGTTAATCCCTTCCCGCAGTTGGTCCATGGCGTCCAGGTGGTCCATCCACTTTTCGTCTACGACGCGCAGCAGCACCACCCGCTCCAGTTCCCGCATCACTTCGGCGCCCAGTTCGGCCTCCCGGGCCTCGTAAGCTTCCATGGCTTGGCCGGCCAGCAGTTCCTTCAGCGCCTCCCGGCCCATGTCCTCCAGGTCCGCGGGCTCCAGTCCGTGGCCCGGCAGGTAAAGCTGCTCGGCATGAGTCAGCAGGGTCCCCAGGTCCCACTCCTCGGGAATGACGCCCTCGGGGCAGTATATTTCCACCGACCGGCCCACCGATTCGGTAATCATCTGCAGCACAACTTCCTTAAGATCCTGCTCCAGCAGCACTTTCATCCGCTGCTGGTAAATCAGCTCCCGCTGCTGGTTCATCACGTCGTCGTACTGCAGCACGTGTTTGCGGATACTGAAGTTGCGCCCTTCCACCCGTTTCTGGGCGCTCTCGATGGACTTGGTAATCAGGCTGTGCTCGATGGGCACGTCCTCCTCCATACCCAGTTTATCCATGATCCCGGCGATATTGTCGGAGCCGAACAGCCGCATCAGGTCGTCTTCCAGGGAGCTGAAAAACTGGCTGGACCCCGGGTCGCCCTGCCGGCCGGAACGCCCCCGCAGCTGGTTGTCGATGCGGCGGCTCTCATGCCGTTCGGTACCGATGATATGCAGGCCGCCCAGTTCCACCACCCGGCGGTGCTCTTCCTCGCATTCCCTTTCATATTTGGCCAGCGTCTGGCGGTACAAAGCCGCGCCGGCCGGATCTTCGGGATCGTAGTCATCCCGGCCCCGCAGTTCGGCCTGGGCCAGAAATTCGGGGTTGCCGCCCAACAGGATGTCGGTACCCCGGCCCGCCATGTTGGTGGCGATGGTCACCGCCCCCAGGCGCCCGGCCTGGGCTACGATTTCGGCCTCCTTGTCGTGATACTTGGCGTTCAGCACCTGATGGGGAACGCCTTTTTTACGCAGCAGCTGGCTTAAAACCTCGGACTTTTCAATGGATATGGTGCCCACCAGCATGGGCTGCCCGGTGGCGTGCCGCTGGGCGATTTCATCCACCACCGCCCGGAACTTGGCCATTTCGGTTTTGTATACCACGTCCGGCAGGTCATGCCTGATCATGGGCTTATTGGTGGGAATCACCGCCACGTCCAGCTTGTAAATCTTGCGGAATTCCTCCTGCTCTGTCTCGGCGGTACCGGTCATGCCGGCCAGTTTGTTGTACATCCGGAAGTAATTCTGGAAGGTGATGGTGGCCAGGGTCTGGGACTCCCGCTCGATGCGCACCCCTTCCTTGGCTTCAATGGCCTGGTGCAGGCCGTCGCTGTAACGGCGGCCGAACATGAGCCGGCCGGTGAATTCGTCCACGATAATCACCTGGCCGTCCTTGACCACGTAGTCCCGGTCCCTTTTCATCAGGGCGTGGGCTTTCAGCGCCTGGTTCAGGTGATGGTTCAGCTGCATGTTGGAATCGTCGAAGAGGTTTTCCACGCCCAGCATTTGTTCCACCCGGGCCACGCCGTCCTCGGTAAGCACCACGGTATGGGCCTTCTCATCCACGGTATAGTCGGCCTCGGCCCGCAGCCGGGGCACCAGCCTGGCAAAGGTATAGTAATGGTCGGTGGCCTTGCCGGCCTGGCCGGAAATAATCAGCGGGGTGCGCGCCTCGTCAACCAGGATGCTGTCCACCTCGTCCACGATGGCGTAATTCAGCGGCCGCTGCACCAGCTGATCGGGCCGTACCGCCATGTTGTCGCGCAGGTAGTCGAACCCGAACTCATTGTTGGTGCCGTAGGTGACGTCGCAGTTATAGGAATGCTTGCGCTGGTTCCAGTCCAGCCCGTGGACAATCAGGCCCACGGATAACCCCAGGAACTTGTAAAGCCGGCCCATCCACTCACTGTCCCGGCGGGCCAGGTAATCGTTCACCGTCACCACGTGCACCCCCCGCCCCTCCAGGGCGTTCAGGTACACCGGCAGGGTGGCCACCAGCGTTTTGCCCTCACCGGTGCGCATCTCGGAAATACGGCCCTGGTGCAGCACCATGCCGCCAATCAACTGCACATCGAAGTGGCGCATGCCCAGCACCCGCTTTGATACTTCCCGCCCCACGGCGAAAACTTCGGGCAGGATACCGTCCATGGTGGCTCCCCGGTCCAACTGTTCCCTGAAGGATGTCGTTTTGGCCTGCAGCGCGGCGTCCGTCAGCGCGCTGATTTCCGGTTCCAGGGCGTTAATCCGGTCCACGGTTTTTTGCATTTTTTTGATATCCCTGGCGTTGTCGTCAAGTAAGTTTTTTATAAATCCCATCATAGTCAATCAACCTTTCCAAAACAAAAGCAGGGGAACCAGAGGTTTCCCGCGCATACTAATGCCAATTTTACTTATTCTAACACTTTGCCCCCCGCACTGCAACCAGGGGGAGGTAAGCCGGCCATGTCTGATGTTTTGAGAAACTAGACACGCCGTTTTAGTTTCCTTCGCTCACTCCGATTCCGCGCCGGACAACTCCAGCGGCTTGCCGCGGGGCGCAACCGGGCCGCCCCAAACTCGACATCGTGTCTCGGGTTGGGGCTGGCGCGCACGTCCTGTGCGCGCCTCCCGGTTGCGCTCCCGCGCTGCGCCGGGAGTTGTTAGCCGGTACTCCATATGTCGTTCGCCAAGGAAACTAAAACGCCCACACACAGAAGAGTGACCCTCTGTGTCCCCGTAAGTTTGCAGGGACTTGCGGGCGCCCAGAGAAACAAAAACGCCTTTTCAAAAGCTGAGGCACGCCTTGAAGGCGTGCCTCCGGTGGAATCCCCGGTGTGCTTTATTAAAACTCGGGCTCAATTAAACCATAGTTTCCGTCCTTGCGTTTATAGACTACGTTAACCTGTTCGGTATCGGCGTTGGAGAAAACGTAAAAGCTGTGTCCCAGCAGGTTCATCTGCAGCACCGCCTCATCAACGGGCATGGGTTTGATGGCAAACCGTTTGGTCTTGACCACCCGGGGACCTTCGTCCTCTTCAGCGGGCGTATATCCGGTGTAAACATTCTTCTGGTCGCCTGAATTACGGCGGCGGGCCAGCTTACCCTTATATCTCTCAATCTGTTTCTCCAGCTTTTCCACTACCAGGTCGATGGACGCATACATGTCTCCGGTGGCTTCCTCGCCACGTAAAATCATACCGTTTACCGGGATGGTAACCTCCACCTTGTGGGAATCACCTTCCACCACCAGCACCACAGTGATGTCATCTACTCCGTCAAGGAATTTGTCCAGTTTACCCACCCGTTTTTCCACATACTCTTTCAGAGCGTTTGTAACGTCGACATTTCTGCCTCTAACCAGAACGTTCATCCTTCCAACTCCTTTCGAGCGAGTAGTTTGTTTACTAATAAAATTAAAACCCCGGCTGTTTGCCAGGGTTTGCAGCGGCTATAATTTAACCACGTTAGCGGCCTGTGGACCACGGGCACCTTCGACTATATCGAACTCCACATCCTGGCCTTCCACCAGTGTTTTGAAACCTTCTTCCTTAATGGCCGAAAAGTGGACGAATACGTCGCCTCCGTCTTCTCTTTCAATGAAGCCGTATCCCTTGTCCTTATTGAACCATTTAACCTTACCTAACACTGAAACATTCCTCCTAAAAAATAATCCCGTGGTCAAGTAACTCACGTGGGGTTATATTAACATGGCTCCAAAAAGTTGTCAAGCTCTGTCATTACTGCCTTTTCACCCTCTTTTGACCAGTACGGCCCAAGCACTGGAACCAGCTTATTCTGCCCTAAAAAAAAGCGCAATGGTGATACCTGTCGCTTCATTGACCCGGCCATTCAGCCCCCGGCACCATGTCGAAAAAATTTCTGTTGAACACTGTATTAAAGGTTACAAGCTGTGGACAATGTGAATAAGTCTGTTAATAACTGCTGTTTAAAGGGTTTGTGGCTGTGGGTAAATTAAAATTAAAGTTGCATTTTGTCACATTCTCCCATAAATGGTCAGGACGTTATGTCAACTCCTCCCGGTTTGGCGCGCAATTGCAAAGGTAAGTACCATTATCCCGGTTGCACCGGCCTGTCGCAATTCCTGGGATAAATTGGAAACTGTAGTTCCGGTGGTAAATACATCGTCAATTATGGTAATTATCTTACCCGTTATACGCTCCGGTTCCCGCACCCGGAAAGCTCCTTCCAGATTGCGCATTCTTTCGTGGCGGGGCAGGCCGGTCTGGGGAGGGGTTTCCCGGATCCTGGCCACGGCACGTTCCAGCACCGGCACCCCGGTTATTTCTCCCAACGCCCGGGCCAGCAGCACCGACTGGTTGAAACCCCGCCGACGCTCCCGGGCCGGATACAGCGGGACAGGCACCAGCCCCCGGGTACGGATAAAGGCGGCCTCGCTCCGGAATGTTTCAGCCATCAGGGACGCCATGGGCCGGGCCAACCACCTGGCCCGGTAATATTTTAGCCGGTGTACCGCATCGCGCAGAGATTCTTCATAGGGTCCCACTGCCCGGGCTATTTCAAAAGGCCGCCCGGCGCGGCAGTCGGGACATAAAACCGGCTGATCCGCTTCAGCCGGGCCGGCGCCCGGAGGAGCGAAAGCGCCGCAGCGGGGACACACCGGTTCCCCGGCGTAACCGGCCAGAAGCCTGGAGCAATCGCCGCACACCGACGCATCGGGGTTGCCGCCCCCACACAGGGGACAAACCCGGCGGGGCGGAAAAACCAGGTCCAGCGCAGCACGCAGCAAATCCCTGAACAAGGTGTCATCCCCCCAAAAACAAAAAGTGCGCCCCGGCAAGAGAGAGGCGTTTTAGTTTCCCCGGCAAACGACATTTAGCGGTCAGGGGACACACCTCTATATGGGGTCATGTCTAACGGGCCTGAGGTATGTCCCCAATTGATGACGGCTAACAACTCCCGGCGCAGCGCGGGAGCGCAACCGGGAGGCGAGCACAGGACGTGCGAGCCAGCCCCAACTGAAACAGGACGTTGAATTTGGGGCGACCCGGTTGCGCCCCAAGCAAGCCGTTGGAGTTGTCCGGAGCGGAATCAGAGTGAGCCGGGGAAACTAAAACGGCGAACTGTTTCAAAGTAGCACTATTCTGCCAGGATGCTCCTGTCCCGGCCCTCTTCCTTGGCCCGGTACAAAGCGCCGTCGGCGGCGGCCAGGATTTCCTTCAAGTTACCGGCATGCACCGGGTAAGCGGCAACGCCGGCGCTGATACGCACCGTGAACTGCGCCCCGTCATACTCGAACAGCGCTTCCCGCACCGCCAGCCTGATACGTTCCGCCACGTGCATCGCCTCACCCGGCCCCGTCTCGGGCATCATCACGGCAAATTCCTCGCCGCCGTAACGGGCCACCAGATCACAACCGCGTACCTCGGCGGCGATAAGCCGGGCCACCCGGGCCAGCACCGCGTCACCGGCCATGTGTCCGTAGCGGTCGTTAATTTTCTTAAAAAAGTCAATGTCCAGCATCACTAGCGCCAGGCTGTATCCGTAACGGCCGGCCCGGTCTATCTCCTCCACCAGCCGTTGGTAAAAATACCGGTAATTATACAGACCGGTAAGCCCATCGGTTATAGCTGTCTGTTCCAGTTTGCGGTAAAGCTGAACGTTGGCCACTGCCACGGCGGTTTGGCCCCCGATAATGGAGATGGTCTGCAAATGCTTGTCCTCAAACAAGCCGGGGCGCTTATCACCCAGCACCAACAGGCCCAGCACTTCGGTCTCCGCAACCATCGGCACCACCAGCATGGAGCGATGCACCTGGGCCAATCCCACATCGCCGGCGGTTCGCACATCATTCCTGGTGTCGTGCACCACCTGCGTTTCACCGCTCTCCACCGCCAGACCCAAAAATCCCTCGCCGCGACGCACCGTGGAATCCTTCAGCAGTTTGGCGTGGGGCCCGATGGCCGCTCCCACCAAATATAAATCCTCGTCATCCTCGGAACGCAGGTAAATAACGCCGGTATGGAAATTAATCATCCGGCCGGTTTCCCGCAGCACCAAAACCAAAATCTCGTCCAGTTTCAGGCTGCCTCCCAGGCGTCTGGCCACCTCGTACAGGATTCTCAATTCCCGGTTCGCCAGCTCCAGGTTTACATAAACACGCAACATAAATTGGGTTACCAGCACCGGCAGGAACAGAAGCACCATGCCGTAAATCCCAATTTTGGTGAACAACAGCGCCATCAATAAGCCGCAAGGAATTGTTACCAGGTAAGTCAGTCCGTCCCAACGCAGCGCGTCGGTCCACCGGAACGTCGGGTGGCTCTGCCGGGTGGGCAGGGCATATATGTACACCATCGCCTGGTTCAAGCAGAAGTAGGCCAGTACGAACACAACCAGCAATGGAATATTGTCTAAAACCAGGGTGCGTTCCGGAGACCCGCCGGCCAGTTGGTATAACAAATTGGCGCCCAGCAGAGCCAGCACATACTGGGCGGCATTGAACAGGGTGGTCCGCAGGGGATTGCCCCGGTTCACCACACCTTGTCCGACCAGTGAGGCCAGGCCGACGACCCAGGCCGCGGCCACCGGCCCGTAGACCAGGAAAGTAGCGAAGATAATGGCAAACCCGCCGGAAAGCTGGCCCTGGGGCAGCAATACGGCCAGCCACTCGGACAGTACCACAAGTGCGGCAAGCAGCAGCAGTTCCCGGCCATAATCCAGGTCCAGCAGGGGGAAGGTGTGGGCAAGCAGCCAAAAACCAAGCCCGGCAACCGACCAGTTATACAGGATGTGAGGCAACCTTCGCATGCCGCGCACGTTATTCACCTCTGGTTAACTATTCGACAAAAATTGGGTTAACCCTTCCGGTCGTCCGCGCATATGGTGGGGGAAAAGACTGCGGGGTGATGGTCTTGATTATGGCGTACCTGCTGGCTGTGCTGTTCCTCGGCTGGCTATTTGCAGTGTTATACCGGATATGGCGGTATTATTGGGCTGCCCGTGGATCAGGCAAAGAAAACATTTCGTTGGCCGGGCGCCCGGAAGAGGTGAAGCGGATGGCGGTGCTGCTTAATAACGAGGACAAACGAGCCGAGTGGATAGTGCGAAGCAGGGTGGCGGCGGCTATAAAACAGGCACCGCAAACGAGGGTGGTATTGGTGGATGGGGATTCCACCGATCAAACTCCGTTAATTTTGGAACGGCTGGCCCGGCAGTTTAACCTGGGATTCTGTCGTTTGAACAATCTGGGCGAACAATGCGCCAGATCCGGAAAGCCGGGGAGTCAAAACTCGTTTGACTCCCCGGCGGATCTGCATGATTGTCCGGCTCCTTGTTTTGCAGCTGCCAGGCTGGAAGCCGGCGGTAATGGCAATACCGGCTTCGCCCGTGCCATCCGGTGTGTTGTATACGCCGGGGAAGGTTCATCATTATTTAAGCAATCTTTTTAAAATTTTGCCGGTGGGGCTCTTCGGCAGCTCTGCCACAAACTCAATATTGCGGGGCACTTTGTAAGAGGCCATTCTATCTTTCAAAAAATCAATCAGTTCCTGATCCGCCATCTCCACGCCATCCTTTAAGCGGATATACGCCTTCGGCACCTCGCCGCGAACAGCGTCTTTAATTCCCAATACGGCCGCTTCCAACACCTTGGGGTGCTGGTAAATAACCTCCTCAACTTCCCTTGGATAAACGTTGTAACCGCCGCAAATAAGCATGTCTTTCTTACGGTCCACAATGTACAGGTAACCGTCTTCGTCGAAATACCCCAAATCGCCGGAACAGTACCATTCCCCGTCAAATGCCTTTTCGGTGGCCTCGGGCATTTCCCAGTAACCGAGACAAACATTGGGCCCCTTGATTAGAATTTCGCCCACCACACCGACGGACACCTCGTTGCCCGCCTCGTCCACCACCTTAACCTGCCTGTCGCGGCCCACCGGCCCAACCGCGCCGGGCTTGCCGTGACCGAGCCGGTTATAAACGACGGTGGAACTGGTTTCAGTGGAGCCGTAACTCTCACAGAAGTAAACGCCGAATTTTTCCTCAATTTCAGAGATAATCTCCACCGGCATGGAAGCTGCGGCAGATTTGGCCACCCGCCATGATTTCAGATCATACTTGCCGGGTTCGAATTTCTGCAGCATAAAAATAAACATGGTCGGCACACCGCAGAAGTGTGTGACCTGATAGCGTGATATCAACTCCAAGGCTTTCTCGGGATCAAAACGCTGCATTGTCATTACCCCCGCGCCGGCGGTGAACGGCCCCAGTACGGAATAGACAAAGAATATATGACAGTAGGGGGCGGCTGTAAGCTGCCTGTCCATGTCGTCAAGATGAACAAATTTCGCGTTCACTATGCCGCCGCTAATGAAGTTGCCGTGGGTGAGCATGGCCCCTTTGGGCTTTCCGGTAGTGCCGGAAGTGTACATCAGCGTCACCAGATCATCGGGACTGCAGTCCACGGCTTCGAAATCTTCAGGAGATTTTGAAATTAGTGAATAAAGGTCGCTGGCGCCTTCCACCGGACTGCCGAAGGTAATGATCTTTTCCAGGTGTGGAAGTTGATCCATAGCCCCAAGGACGTTCTGTTTTACCTCTTCGGAAGCGCCGACCAGAACCTTGGCCCTGTTGTTATTGAGGATGTAAGTAATTTCACCGGTTTTAAAAAGAATATTAAACGGAGAGGCTATGGCCCCAATCCGCGCAATAGCAAAATATGTAAACAAATACTCCGGAGAATTGGGCAGGTAGATCGCCACCCGATCCCCTTTTTTAACTCCCATATTAACTAAAGCGTTGCTTAGTTTGTTAACAATTTTATCGAATTCAATCCAGGTATATTCTTTGCCGTCATCCCCGTTGATAATTGCCTTATAATGCGGTGTATAAAAGGCGTTTTTGGTGATTAAACTTGATAAATTCATATCCACCCCTCCTGGAAGTTTAATTTGAAATCCAATCCGCGAATACTATAACTAATATCAATATACTATAACTCATAGTAATAAAGCAATATTTATGTAACTCTCTGTTTTCTGAAAAGCAATATTTGCGCCAAATTTCATTTCATAAACAACACCACTCCTTTATAAAAAGTTATTCCAATAAATACTATGCCATGCACCAAGCATAATCTTGTTATTACTGAATAAAAAAAGCCCTTATTTGTACGCAATCCTGGAGCTGATTAATATTTGCCCTCCCTAAATTTATAGTTGGAGTATCATGTACCGGAGATGTTCCAGGCGCTGGTGAGGCGAAGAGCCACCCACCGATACACGAGTACCCCAAAAGTATTAAAAGCATTTCATGTTTGCTCAGTTTTCTTCATACGACCTTTCCAGCAGTTTTTCAACCACTTCCAGGGTGGTGGGCATGGGCGCCAGTTCCAAACCGAGCTTCATAACTTCGGGAGCAACGGCCAGGACTTGTTCCTTGGTCAACCCGTACGATTTCAGATTCGGGAGATTGATCTCCTTCATCAGCCCTTTGATCGCCTCGCAGGCAATACGGCCTGTTTCTTCAGCGGAGGCCTTTTCAGGAACCTTACCGCACAGGGCTTCAGCGATGAATCTCACCTTCTCCGGTACGGCCGGGGCGATATACTCTACGGCCTGGGGCAGACAAGCGGCGCAGGCGGTGCCGTGGGGAATGTGGAAGTTGGCGCCCAGCGGTTTGCCGATGTCATGGCCCAAGTGGCATAACGGCCCCGCCAATGCCATGCCGCCCAGCGAGGAAGCAAGCAACATCCCTTCGCGCCCCTCCAGATCGGAGCCTTCCCGGCAGGCCCGGACAAGGTACTTGCCCACCAGGGTAATCGCCTCCCTGGCCAGCACATCGCAGAAACGGTTCGACCTTTTGGACGTATACGACTCCACTGCGTGACACAATACGTCCATACCGGTAGATGCCGTAATCGCAGGGGGCAGGCTTAGCGTCAGTTCAGGATCGACGATGCCGAGGGTAACCGCACAGCCGATGCCCGCGATAACATCCTTGACATTCCTGGCGGTATCGGTAATAACACCACCGGGAGTACACTCGCTGCCCGTTCCCGCGGTGGTCGGAATCACAATCAAAGGTTTGCCGGCTGTTTTTACCACCCCCTGACGTCCAAAGTATTGGTTTATCGGCGGAGGGTTGGTGAGCAATATCTTGGCCGCCTTGGCAGTGTCCATGGAACTGCCCCCGCCAATCCCCACCACACCGTCGACGTTCTCTTTCACTCCCAGCATACCAGCTTCGTCAGCCGACCAGTCGGGCGGATCCGGCAGCACCTTGTCATAGCAGACGGTCTCTATGCCGGCGGCATGGATGCTGTCAATAACCTTGTCGGCAATACCCGCGTCTTGGACACCTTTGTCAAAGACCACCAAAACTTTGACGCATCCAAGCTCTTTCAGTCTTGCACCTGTCTCCTTTGCTGTGCCGGTCCCAAAAAGTATGGGGTTGGGGCTGGAAAATGCAGTCAGCATATTAAATCTCTCCTTTTTTCAGGCATCATAGGCCCTGTTCAAAATTTCCCTGATGTCTTCCGATGTAACAGATCGCGGCAAGAAAGCAAAGAATGAAGCTTTGCATATATCCGGTACAACGGTCAGCAATTCTTCTTTCGTCTCAACAAAAGCTTTCAAGCCTGGTAGATGCACTTCATTTGCCAGCCTGCGAATACAATGGCAGGCAATATCGCCGATTTCCCCGGGAGATGCGCCGGCTGGTATTTTCGCCCCCATGCATTCCGCGACAAGCCTGACTTTATCGGGGACTGACGGTGCAACAAATGTCATGGCTTCCGCAAGGGTAGCGGCACAAGCGATACCATGCGGGATATGGAAAATAGCGCCCAGAGGCTGACCTATATCATGGGGGATATGGCAAAACGGTCCCAGGATCGACATCCCGGCCAGCGACGCAGCAAGCAGCAGTCCTTCCCGCGCTTCTATGTCGGCGCCGTCCTTATAAGCAGCAGGCAGGTATTTGCTTATGAGCGATACGGCTTCTTTACCCAGTGTCTCGCCAAAACGGTTGGGCATTCCGGACGTCATCGCCTCCACTGCGTGGCAAAGTGCGTCAAAAGCGGTGGAAGCCGTAATTCCGGGTGGCAGACTGGTGGTCAGTTCGGGGTCAATAATACCAAGGTAGTCGGAACGATAATAACCCGCTTGCAATTGTTTTCCGTGTCGGTGATCACGCCTCCCGGGGTGCACTCGCTGCCGGTGCCGGAAGTGGTGGGAATAACTACAACCGGCTTCAATGACTTGATGTATTCAGGCGGAGGTGAATCAGGCCTGGCATAATAACGGCCAATCGGCGGCGGGTTGGTCAGCAGCAGAGCAGCGCCCTTGCCGGTGTCCATGGCACTGCCGCCGCCGACAGCCACGACGCCGTCGACCTTTTCAGCCACACCCAGCGCACCTGCTTCGTTGATCGTATAATCTGGCGGATCGGCCAGCACACTGTCGTAGCATGCAGTATTGATACCGGCCGCATTGATGTGACCGGTAATCTTGCTGGCTATACCGGCGGACTTGACGCCCTGATCGAAAACGACCAGTACCTTTTTACAACCGAACTCTTTCAATTTTTCCCCCACCGCTCCGGACACGCCACGGCCGAAGAGGAGCGGATTCGGGCAGGACCAAACGCTGGGCATAATCATTCCCCCTTAATCAAGCCAGTTACTAAACAACTAAATAATATAGGCAACCTCTTCGATCTTATTGGCGGAACTGGCCAGTTCCTGGATTGCCGCGCTTATTTCCTGTGTGGCTGCCGCTTGTTCCTGCACTATTGCGGAAGTATCGGTTATCTTCTCGGACATCAGGGTGATTTTATCTTTAATGGTGACAAGAATATCCCTAATTTCCTTTACGGAATTAGCACTATTAACCGACATTTTCCTGATTTCATCAGCCACAACCGAAAAACCCCTGCCATGCTCACCGGCGCGGGCGGCCTCTATGGCCGCGTTTAAACCCAAAAGATTGGAAGTAGCAGCCACATCGTTAATAAAACCAAGTATGGCATCAGTTTGATTGACCTGCTCCAGCAACCCTTCCGCCAGCAAATGAAGTGATGCCTGATGTTTAGCCAACTGTTCTGCTGAAGAAGCAAGCTCCTCTGCCGTGGCGGCAATTTGCTGCGACGAAGTTACAACCATCCGGGAAGTATTTAACAATTTCTCCTGGGATTCAAGATCAACCGCCATTCCGGCGCCACCGACAATATTACCCCTTTCGTCTTTTACGGGTACCCCGGTAGCCTTAATCGGCAAACCGAAAACCTCTTTCGGCACTTCCATACGCACAATCTTTCCTGCATGAATAGCTTCATATATGGCATCGCCTTTAGGAATCGGCATACCCGTAGGGTCGGCTAAAGTATTATTTCTGCCTTTCAGATTATAGAGGAATTTCTCCCGGTCAGTTACTCCAATCGTTACATCCAGGGGTATAAGCTGTTGAAAAATGGGCGCCGCCTTGATTATACTTTCCAGAATACCGCATTCACTTGTTCCCTGAGAACTCTCAGGTTGTACAGGTTCCACTGAAGGCGCAGCGGAAATTGTCGTTGCCGGATTGGTCCGTTCACCAACATCTGTTTCAATTTTCTCCTGTTCCTTTTTAAAAAGCATTTTTTAATTCCCCCGTAGAACTGGCTTTAATTGGCGATGTAATCCCTTTGTAAAAAAGAACTGTCCTTTTATCTAACAACAAGCACCGGACACGTAGCGTGCCGTATTACCTTGTTGCTTACGCTGCCCAGAACCCAGCTTTTTACTTCACTTAAGCCTCTACAACCAATAATGATTAAATCATATTTGCCTTGCTCAGCCTCCAATAGGATCTCTTCCGCCGGGTCACCCCAAACCGTTTTTTCATTGAAGGAAATGTTATTTGAAACGGCTTCTTCTCTGGCTTTTTCCATAATCTCTTGCGCAACTTCCGCTACTGTTTCCCTTAATTGATGGTAAACTGCACCCATTTTACCGCTATACGTTTGGTGTATGGAAATATGCATGGCGTGAAAAATAGTTATATGCCCTTCAAAAAATTTGCTAAGCTTTACTGCGTTTTGCAAAACTGACATAGAGTTATCTGATCCGTCAATGGGAACGAGAATATTTTTATACATTAATAGTGCCCCTCTCTAATAACTTTGTAATTTGGACAGCATTCAATAAATCCCCCATGTTTTAGGGGGCGGGCGGAAACCGGCGCTTTATTGACCGGCCTCCGTCTTTCCACCGCATTTACAGACCAATTTGATTACGCTCCCTGTTTCACCGGACTCTCAGGGGTTACTTGTTTGGACGCTAGACGCGGGTGCGTCTCAAGCAAACCGAAACCGATTGCCGAAGCCAGCAGCAGGGATAAGGCGCCCAGCAGATATACCACCGGCAATCCGAATCCGTCGGCGATGCCGCCTAAAATACGGGGAGCAATGGCCGCGCCGAACAATTCCCCCACCCCCATGATTAAAGCGGAGGCGGTGGCGGCAAAAAACGGCGGCACAGTCTCGGTACTGATGATGCCGAAGAACAATAGCGGCATGAAGGTGAGAATGCCGGCCAACCCTACAAACAAGGCCAAAGCTGCCGTACCATGGGATAGATATAAGGCAAAGAACGGAATTGCGGCCACCAGCGAAAATATAATAACCGCGGGCTTGCGGCCAATGCGGTTGGAGATGGCTGGAATAATCAGCGCCCACAGAAGTCCTACCGCGCCATAAGCCGCCATCATAAAGCCCATTGTTTCCGTCGACAACCCGGCAACTTGAGTCAAATAAAGCGGCATATATATGGCTACGGACCAAAGTGAAATCATAATCAAGGAAACCAGGATAATACACATTACAATGTTCCTGTACTTTAAAATTTTTGTAAAATCCCCCAGGTTGACCTTTTCCCCGCTGGCCTTTTCCAGCACCTTGGTCCGGTCAACTTCTTTAACCATTAACCAAATAATCAATCCAAGCACTAAGGTGGGAATACTGGTAAGGATAAAAGCGGATTGCCAGCCCATGTTAACAGCTATTTGCGTAACTGCAATCGGACCGATAACGGTTGTAAGACATGTCGATACAAGACTGATGATGCCAATGCTCAGGGCAAACCTTTCCGGGTTTGTTTCAACATTAACTATAGACGAGATTAAAGGAAATACCGGTCCCTCACTAACGCCCACTAATAAGCGCAGCAGCACAAATGCCATAAAGGTGGCGGCAAACGCAGATGCTCCTGAAAAAACAGCCGCCAACAATACCAGAGGAACCAGCCATTTTTTCCGGAAACCGGACCTGTCCGCAAAGATGCAGAAAAAGATTGAAAACCCGATGTACCCCAGTGAGGTAACCATATTAATCAGCCCTACCTGGGCATTGTTAAAACCGAACTCCTGGGTAAGAATTGGAAATAAATACGTAATCACCACCCGGTCCAAAAATACGAATCCCCAGGTTAAAGCCAATAGCCCGATAAGCATCGCTTGGTATTTTCGGTTTTCCATCACGATCCTCCTCAAATTGATTTTGTGCTGTACCTGCCGTTCTTCTCATACCGGCACGCCGGCAGACGCCGGGCATGGCTTATGCGGCTGCCCAGCAGATTTTTTTTAAATATTGTTAAAATTTTGAACAATACCGCGCCGGTTCACTAAACAAACCTGCATCATCACCCCCACCACACTTAACTCATTCTCCGGCTATAAAAATCGAAAATAAAAGTCCACCTCCATCCTTAATTTCCATGCCCTTGTCTCCGGGCCGGCTTCAGTTAAACGGTAAAACCGCCATCCACAAAGAAAGACGCCCCATATGTGAACGTAGCTTCATCCGATACAAGGTATAAAGCGGCATAAGCGCACTCTTCCGGTGTCCCGATCCTTCCTATGGGTGTCGTTTTAACCAATTGCTCCGCCAAAACCGCCGCTTCGGGTTTTTCAAAAATCTCCGTGGCAATAAAACCGGGACATAATTCGTTTATGCGTATACCCATACTTGAGTACTCAATCGCCATACTCTTGGTCATCCTATGTATGCCGCCCTTGGCAATACTGTAGAGCGATGTTCCGGGAGCGGCTTTAACGGTCGCAACGGAGCCTATATTGAGGATGGAGCCTTTTTTCCGTTCCAGCATATAGGGCAATACGTATTTGGAAGCAAGAAAATAACTTCTTAGGTTTGTATTCATAATGAGATCCCAATCTTCCATGGTTGCTTCGTGGAAAGGTTTATTAAACGATGTGGCGGCGTTGTTGACAAGGATGTCGATATGACCATATTGATTGATGGTCTCCACCACAAAGTTTTTAATATCAACCTCTCTGCTTACATCCGCTTTGATATAAAAAGCTTCTCCGCCATTTAGCAAGATCTCCTCGACCACTCTGTGGCCTTTTTTTTCGCGTCTGCCGATAATAGCAACTTTGGCGCCCTCGTTTGCGAATACCTTGGCAATCGCCTCACCTATACCGGAAGTACCGCCTGTTACAATGGCAGTTTTGCCCTTAAGCCTGTTTTTTCCTTGCAACACGTTTTATCGCTCCTTCTAAAACGCTGTGAGGGGGCCGTCAGGCCCAAACCTCACTCCGTCATCAGACATACCAGTTTGAGCTCGGTAAATTCCTGCATGCCCACAATAGAACCTTCTTTCTCTCTTTAACCCCTCCGCCACAGGGTAATTCGCGAGTCAGCATGCATTAAATAATATCCGACAGTCCCAGCGCTTTAAGAGTTTCGGGCAAAGGCATCCCCGTCTTTTTGTCCCAGCCCATCAATTCGTAATAACGTTCTTTCATTTGTTCAAATACCACCCCCACCGGGCGCCCCGCGCCCGGCCCGTCAACAGGCGCGGAAGCGTATCTCGGCGAAGGTTTATCGTTTTCCGCCGTTATACCCGCCTTGACGTTATAGACCCTCATCAAGTTAACAATCCGTTTGCCGGTTTGCATGGCACTTTCCCGGGTGAATTCGTCGCCAGTGGCAGCCTGAAGAGCCTGTACGGTCAGGTTGATATCCTCGGCCGCTGAAATCCTGCAAATCCCAAGGCTGTCCTCAAAAACTCTCCGCCCGCTCAGGGCTGCGTTCTGCCCGGCGATCTGTTCCCAGGAAAACGGGTCGCTGACGGGCTCTAAATCATGTTGTTTAGGGTTAATCCCGCCCCCGGTGGTTTCAATTGTTCCCGTGCTTGAAACACAGGTGTCCAGGTATTCATACCATATAACCCTATGATCGTGGCCCCGGGGAGAGTTTCCTTTTTCTGTAAACACTGCGCATTCCAGAGCCGACCCGCCAATTTTTTTAGCCGCCCGCATCACTCCCTCGGCCAGGAGAGAACCAAATCCTTTTCTTAAAGCCACATTTTCCAATAAAGATTTGGTATGATCAAAGTTACCCCAGGTCATTTCCAAGCCATCAAGATCATTGGCCGTTATATATCCTTTTTCAAAACATTCCATTACCCAGGCCACCAGCCAGCCTGTTTCATTGCAATCAATGCCAAGGCGGTCAATCCTGTCGGCCAACACCAGTGATAATACGGGGTCGGTTATGCCAATCAGCGGCCCCGTCGCCACCATCGCTTCATATTCGGGTTCATCGGTTTCAAACCCCTGATAAGGTCCGGATTTTACTTTTAAAGAGCCGCAATGGCTAAAATTACAACCCCAACATGGTTTTTTCTTGTACTCAAATTTTTCCCGCAGCACTTTCCCGTCATAGTCAACACACTCCGGGAAAATACTTGTGGTCAGGTTCTTTACTGGCAAACCTCCTATTTTGTGCAATACCGGGTGCCCGGCATTGGTTCCCCACCGGAAACAATCGCCACCGGGAGGAGTACTCCTCGCCGCCTCGTTCATCTGGATGGCCAGTTCACGCAAAGCGCCCTGATCGTGCACCGTAACTCTTTTCTTCCCCCGCTTCACCGCGATGGCCTTTACTTTTTTCGCGCCTAATACAGCCCCTACTCCGTTATGGGCGGCCACATGACCGTAATCTCCCGCTAAGCAAGCAAACCTGACCATGTTTTCACCCGCCGGTCCGATGCAGCATACACTAAGCTGGGTGGGCTTCAATGCATATTCCTGATGCAGCGCTTCCTGGGTCTGAACCGTATCCAAACCGACCAGATGGCCGGCAGACTTGATTTCGACCCTGTCTTCATCGATGTAAATGTACACCCATTCCGGAGATTGCCCTTGTAAAACCAATCCTTGATAACCGCAAAACTTAAGAAAAGCACCAAAATAACCGTTAGCCTGGGTGGTGGCCAAGCCGCCAGTCATTGGCCCCTTTGAGACAACGCAATAATTGCCTGAGCCTTTAATTGAAGTGCCTGCCAAAGGTCCGGTAGCCATTACCACGCGATTTTCGGGATCATTCCAGGCGGTTAAGGGATCGACCTCATCAAACATGTATTTAACGCCCAACCCGGTACCACCCAGCCATTTCTTCAACACTTCACGTGAAAGCTCTTCTGTGTTAATCGTGTGTTTGGTTAGATCAATCCGGAGCATGGAATCCATAAAACCCAAGGGCATTTCTTTTCCCCCTTTTTAATGCTGGGCCGGCTGCAGCGGCAGCCCGCCGGTAACCGGCAGGACGGCGCCCGTAACATAAGCCGAAAGTTCCGAAGCTAAGAACAAGACCGCCCCTGCGATATCCTCGGGTTCACCCATTCTCTGCAATGGAACGATCTTGGCCAGCTCAGCAAAGAATGCTTCTCTTTCCTCTTCCGTCTTGGACTCAAACAGAGGATCATAAAACGGCGTGCGAATAGGTCCCGGTAAAATTGCGTTGACCCTGATATTGAAGGGTCCCAATTCACGGGCCATGTCATAAGTCATGCCCAGCAGCCCCGCCTTGGCGGCATGGTAATGCGGGTGAACCGCCGGGGGATGCACCGCTCCCAGCGAGGAGATATTAATAATCCGGCCGAATTTTTGCTCTTTCATATGGGGTATTACTTCCTTGCTGAATAAAAACGCGCCCTTTAGATTGATGGCCAATACTTTATCCCATTCCTTTTCGGGTATATTGGCCAGGCTGTTGGAAACGGCGGGGTCCGTTTCAGCCACACCGCCGGCGTTATTGACCAATATATCTACCTTGCCGAACTTGCTGATCACGGCATTCACCATGTCGCACACCCTGTTGCTGTCGGTAATGTCACAGCTTATAACGAGTCCTTCCCTGCCTTTTTTAATTACCTCGTCCAATGTTACATTAGCTTCCTTTAAGTCAATATCCGCAATGGCGACATGGCAGCCTTCTTCGGCAAATTTTATGGCTATGCCTCTGCCCATTCCTTTAGCCCCTCCGGTAACAATAGCGACTTTGTCGGTAAGCAACATATGAACTCCTCCTGTATTCTTTTCATTTTGGAATTTTTCAATGGCCATGTTTTAAACCCGGTTACATCTTGAGCTGGATATCCCACAGATAAGGATCACCCACCCGGGCAACCTCCGTGGCCAAACGGATGCCACAGCCCGGGCAGAAGAACTCCCGAAAGCACATCCGGCCGGCCATATCCTGGTCCGACGAGGCGTATCCCGGACCGATGTCCGGGGTTGGGGACTCCTTCACCGCGCAAAGTTCCTTGAAATTTACCTGCCCGGAACCCAGATCCCGGTCGCATGAGCAGATGAAACGGGCTTCCCCATCTTTACGCTCCAGACGCAGATTGTCTCCGATGAATATCTGCCGACGCTCCATTTTAGCAGCCTCCTTTTATTTCCGACAGGCGGCGCTGTTTCCTGCCCGCCCGGCAGGCGCGGGTGTTCTCATCATCAACACTGCCGTCGTCCTTGAATATTACGGCGTAAACCTGCCGGGCGTCGGCAGTTGTCAGCTTACTTTCGGCCACATCCCTCGCCACCAGAACGGGGTCCCGCTCCAGCGGATCGCCGTAACCGGCGAAATTAGGCAGGTTGGAACTCCACACATCATTGGTTTCCAAGGCAATGGGCGGACCCTTGAAGTACATGGGCACGTCTCCCCCGGCCAACTTGGCCAGGTCTTGCGGCAATTTACCCTCAGCCAGACACAGCCGTACATCCGTGTTCTTCTTCACCTGGAAAAAGGAACGTCCGCCGGGGTTGCCGCCCAACAGACCCTGGTTCTTAACAAAGCTTTCGTTCATGTAGACTTCCATGCTCATCTGTTCGGCGCCATGCAGCACCCAGGCCTCTTCAGCTCCCAGGCCGCTTCTAAACCGGCCGGCCCCGGCGGCGCCCGCGGTATTCTGACGCCGGTACAGCGTCAAAACCGGCCAGGCCAATTCGTTTTCCTCCACGTTGGCCGCCTCCATGCCGGGCACCCAGAAGAGACCGCCCGTGTCCACCCCGTCCCGGACCGGGGACGCGGGCAAAGCGCCCACCGCCATACCGGCGTTCATCCCCACAAAGAACTGCCCGTGCTGGTTGATTCCGTTAAAGATGCTGCCGCCGTAGGCGTGCACATCCGCCATACCGAAAGCCTTTTCCCGAAGCGGGGCGTCAGCGCAGGCCACCATCTTCGCCACCGCTCCGGTGGCGGTGGCCACCACCATGGGCATGTTGAACTGCCCGGCCGTACTGAGGGGGGCCGGAAAATCGGCGCAGGTGATGGTACCGGGCACCGGCCGGAATTTAACCCGGCGGTACAGACCGCCGCTCACACCCGCCAGGTCGTAGGCCAGCATAATGGTCAGTGCGGCCAGAGTCCCGCCGGCCAGCCCGGCGTAAGTATTATTAATGGCGCCCACCTGCGGGGATGTGCCCTCGTTATCCACGTACAGGTATCCGCCTTCTTTGACGATGTTGATCTGGCTGGTGTAAATACCCCGGTCCCCGGGCACCGCGGCTTCGGTATACACGCGTTCGGACCAGCGGCCATCGGGAATCAGCCTGAGCTTCTCCTCAATGACCCGCTCTCCGGCGTCTATGATCCTGTTCATCACACCTTTAACGGTATCCGGACCGTATCGTTCGATCAGCTTGATGATGCGCTCCCTGGCCACGCTCAAACCGGCAATGGCGGCATGCAAATCCATGGCCACCGTGTTTGGCAGACGGGACTGGCGCAAGAATAACTGTTCCACGTCCGGCCTGAGCTTGCCGCGCTCCAGCAGTTTAATGGGCGGAAAGCAGGGCGGGTCCTCCCAGATACTGTTGGAGGCGAGACAGAAGCTGCCGGGCATGGGCCCGCCCACGTCGCTGTAGTGCACACTGTTGGAAACCCAGCAGAACAGTTCCCCCTGCCAGAAAACCGGGCTGGTCAGCCCTGTATCCTGCTGGTGCGAGGTGCCCACGTACGGATCGTTGCATAAAAACACGTCCCCGTCCTTAATTCCCGGTTCCCCGCTGCGGTTTTCCAGGATCCATTTGGTGATCAGGCCCAGCATGTTGCCCAGATACAACAGGTACGGTCCAAGGCACATCACATCGCCGTTCTCGGTCAGGATGGAGCACTGGAAGTCGCGCACAATCATGGTGATAGGCGAGATGCTCAGCTTCTGGATGGTTTGTCCGTGTTCAAGATTGATGTTCTGCAGGGTGTTCCGGACCACCTCGTAAGTAATGGGGTCGACGTCCTCCGCTTCCCTGGTGTGTAGCCGCAGCTTTGGATCGATGCGCAGTTCCTCCGGCGGTATATAGCCGCGGGCCATACCGTCCCATACAATATTGGCAGTTTGCTCTTCCATGTTAATTCCCCTTTCCGGCTTCAGGCTCAGTCAACTGCAGCACCAGGTTGCCGAAAGCATCGAACTCCAGGTTTTGCCCGGCTCCCACAGGAATAGAAGTATAGGGCAGTTCCACCACGGCCGGCCCGGTCACGCGGTTGCCGAAGCGCAGGCTGCGCCCGTCAAACACCTGGCTCTCAATCTCTGCCATCCGGTCCGGCCAGTAGATGCGGCGGGTACCCAGCCGGGCGGCATCGGCAATTTCCAAAACAGGCTCCTCGAATAAAGCCTGGCCCGGCTTCCGTAAATGGGCGGTGGCCCGCACGCGCAGGGTGAAAAGCTCCACTCCCTGGGAAACCTGCCCGGCGCCGCTGCCGTAGAGTTTATCGTAAGCGGACCTGAAATCATTCACCACCTGTTCAACCCCGGCAGCCCCAAGGCTACCGTCGGGCAGCCGCATTTGCAGGTTATGCAGCCACTGGCCGCGGTAACGCATCAGGCCGAAACGCTCCAGCGAAGTATTTTCCGCCGCCTTGCCCACCTCGGCCAGGGATTCCCGGGCCTCCTTCTCCAGTTTCGCAATCTGGGCGTTCAGTTCGTCCAGCGGGAAGGGGTAATACAACATCTGCTCCGACTCAAAATACCGGACCAGGTTCGATGTGGCGCAGCCGTAGGCCGAAAGGGTCGATGCCCCGTTACCCAGCGGTATCACCACTCCCCTGACGCCCAGTTCCCGGGCATAGTTGAAAGCGTGCAGCGGGCCGGCCCCGCCGTAGGCATAGACAATGAAATCCCTGGGGTCGTAACCGCGGATCACCGTTTGCTGCCGGATCAGTTCCGCGGCCTTGGTGTTGTTGATGCGCAGGAGCCCCGCGGCTGTTTCTTCAGGCTCCAGCCCCACCTGTTTACCCAGCAAGCCCACGGCCCGCACAGCGGCATCCCGGTCCAGCGGCATCCGGCCGCCCAGGAAATTTTCCGCCGAAAGAAGTCCCAACACAACGTCGGCGTCAGTAACGGTGGGCTCGGTGCCGCCGCGCCCGTAGCATACCGGACCTGGATTGGCCCCGGCGCTTTCCGGCCCCACGCGAACGGACCGGCTGTAAGGATCCAACCGGGCAATACTGCCGCCGCCGCAGGCAATGGACGTCGTCTGTAATTGAAGCAGCTTGTAACGGTACTGGTTGACGATATTTTCGTCGGTCATCAGCGGTTCGCCGTCCACGATCAGGCCCACTTCAAAGGACGTGCCGCCCATATCAGTGGCGATAACATTGGGGTGGCCCAGGTTTTTAGCCAGGGCGGCCGACCCGATCAACCCGCCCACCGGGCCCGAACCCAGTGACGTCAGAGGCACCTCCACAGCTTTTTTCGCCCGCAGCACGCCGCCTGAAACCTGCATAATCAACAACGGGTGCTGCAGTCCCGCCTCGTGGAGGCGCTTGGACGCGCTTTTAAAATAAGCTTCCGAGTTTGGTCCAACGTAACTGTTGATTACCGTGGCCACGGTACGCTCATACTCGCCCATGCGGGGGACTACCTGGTGTGAACAGGAAACATATACTTCAGGTGCGACCCGCCGGATAATCTCCACCACCTTCAGTTCATGGGCCGGGTTCCGGAAAGACCACAGGAACGCCACCGCAATGGCCCCAACCCCCGCTTCCACCAGGCTGTGCACAGCAGCTTCCACTTCATCGATGTCCAGCGGGACCACAACCTGACCCTTCCAGTCAACCCGCTCGTTGATTTCTCTGATCAAGGCCCGCGGCACCAGGGGCTCGGGTTTGTCCGTGGCCTGCGGGTGATAGTATATTTCGGGGTCCAAACCGGCTATGCGCCCGGACCCCCTCATCATCAGGATGGCGTCCCCGTGCCCGGCAGTGGCCAGAAGGCCTGTACGGGCGCCTTTGCGTTCCACCAGCAGGTTGGTGCCGACGGTGGTGCCAAGGCTGAAACGCGCCGCCGAGGCAATCAGGTCCTCCTTCGTGGTGCCGCATTCAGCAGCCAGGGCCGAAAGCGCTTCAAACATCCCCACCGAAAAGTCCTCTTTAGTTGTGGGAGCCTTGGCGTAGTACAGGCGGCCCTCACTGTCCATTGCCACGCAGTCGGTAAAGGTTCCGCCGCCGTCCAGCCCGATATAATACTCCACGCCATAAACCTCCTTGTTGCAGCTTTTTATTGTTAACTGATTAAGAATTTCCAAGGGCCTCCAGGATCCGCCCGGGGGTGACCGGGTACTCATACAGCCACCGGCCGATGGCGTTTGATGCCGCCATCAGCACTGCCGCAGGGCCGGGGGAGGTGGAAATTTCGCCGACCCCGAGGGCATGAAAACAATGCGTATCCATGGGAGTCTCCAGTACGACATTGTCAATCACCGGCAATTCGGCGGTGGTCCGCCACTTGTAATCAATCAGGTTGGCGTTTAAAATGCGTCCTGTGGCAGAATCAACGACAGTCTCTTCAAAGATGGCGCTGTCAATGCCCGCGGAACCCAGGCAACCGTTAAGCTGACCTTCCAAACCCCGGGGATCGATGATCTGGCCCACATCGGTGGCATTAACCACCCGCAGCAGATCAACCTTACCCGTCCCGGTATCAACCTGCAGTTCGACAAAGCTCATCATACAGTTGGATAACGAGTAGTCATCTTCAAAACGTCCGTGGCCGATAACCGTCCGCAGTTCCAGAACCTTTTTCCAATCAATGCGTTTATTGGGCTCGCTTTTCAGCCAGATTATTCCGGCGGCCGTTTCCAGATCCTCAATATCGCCGGCGCCCAGCAGCGGAGCGGCCAACTTAAAAAGTTTTTGCTTGGCGTCCTCCGCGGCTGAAATAATGGCGCCCAATATGGCATACGTTCCCCTGGACCCGGCGGGTCCCCACTCAACAGGCGTGATCAGAGAGTCCCCGGGGGTGATGGAAATCGCAGCCAGCGGTAACTGCAGCACTTCGCCCACTACCTTTAAAGCATTGCTGCGCTGCCCCGTGCCGTGCTCGATCAGACCGGAAATAATTAAAACCCTTCCGTCATTATCCAGGCGGACATACGCTTCGGATATATCTTCACCCACATCGGCATTGCCGTGTACGCCCACGCCCACCCCAATGCGCCTGGAACCATGGACTTCGGTGGGTTTGAGCCAGCCTTTCCATTTTTGCCGCCAGCCGAAGGCAGCAGCGCCCCTGTCCATTGCCCTGGAGTAATCCAGCCCGCGATAGTTATACCATTGGGCATTCCGCCAGAAGTAGCCGTCACCAGGTTTGACAAAGTTCTTTTTTAAAACCTCGAAGGGGTCCAGTGAGAGCTTCTCCATGGCCAGACTCATCAGGGGGAACAGAACGCATTTTAATTCCTGACCGCCAAAACCCCTGACAATACCTGACGCATTCCTGTTTGTACAAACAATCTTGGGCTTGATGTTCCAGTTCCCGCACCTTACCGCAATCATGGCTTCGCCGCACCCCACAGCCATCTGTGTTTGCGTGGTCATGGAGTAGTAACCGGTGCCTAACAGCCAGTCACCTGCCACCGCCGTAACGGTACCGTCCTTTTTCATGCCGATTTTCCCGTCCAGTCTGGTGGCGGGCCGCAACACAAAGGCAGTCAGTTGCTCTTCCTTTGAAAAAGACACCCGCACCGGCCGCCTGGTAACTTTACTCAAAGCCGCGGCATAACACTGCAGCTGCCAGGACATGGTTTTGGAGCCGAAGCTCCCGCCGCAGGCGCCGCCGATAATCCGTACCCGGACTTGATCACCAAAAATAGCCGAAAAGATCCGTTTGAGCAGCCATACCTTTTGACCGGAAACCCATACCGTCAGCATATCCGGTTCCTCCCACAGCGCTATCGCTCCGGGTGGTTCTATAGTCACGGGATTGGGGATATTGTCATATGCAAAACATCCTTGAGCTATAGCATCAGCCTCGGCAAATCCCCTTTCCACGTCTCCGGTTACGATTCCGGTGGCCGATGTGGGACCCAGATTGGGTGCTTCCAGGGGCAAAAGGTTGCCCGGCAAATGTTCATAGAGCTGCGGAGCGCCCTTTTTCATTGCTTCATAATCATCGAAGACAGCGGGGAGAACCTCGTACTCCACATTGATAAGCTTCGCCGCCTGTCGGGCAATGGTTTCGGACTCCGCCGCCACTAGGGCCACCGCGTCACCCACGTAACGAACTTTCTGATCCAGCAGGCGGATCGGCGGGGTACCGAATTGCCAGCCCGGGACCGTCTCGTGGGTGATCACCGCCTTAACTCCCCTGAGCTGCTCCGCCTGTGAGGTATAGATCCTTTTAATCACCGCATGGGCATGGGGGCTTCTCAGGACCTTTCCGTAAAGCAGGTTGTGAAATTTAAGGTCACCAAGAAACGCGGTCCGCCCGGTAACAATGTCCAATCCGTCCCTCCTGGGTATCGCCTTGCCGATGTACCTGTAGGTCTGTGCCATTGCCTTCACCTCTCTTTGCGGCTGCGGCCCGTTACATCCTCCCCGGCAGCCACAGGGCCAGGGACGGGAACAGGGCCACCAGAAGCATTGTCAGGGCCAGTACAATAACAAAGGGAATTGAGCCCCTGATTACGTCGACAGTATCAATTTTGGAAATTTGCTGCACAATGAAAACATTCATTCCCACCGGGGGAGTGATCAAACCGATCTCCGTACACAACACCACCAGTACGGCGTACCAGATTAAATCATAGCCCAGGGCGTGGATCACCGGAGCCAGTATAGGCATGGTCAGAATTACGATCGCCCCGCCGTCCAGGAACATGCCGAGGATGAAAATCAGCAGCAGCGTTCCTGTTACCACCATCCACCCCGGCAGCCCCGAGGATACCGCCAGTTCAGCGGCCGCCTGGGGCACCTGGAGCATCGCCGTTACGTTCGACAACGCCATGCCCGCTCCCACCAGTACGGCAATCATGGCCACTGTCTTGGTCGATTCGGCAATCACTTCAACCATTTCTTTAACATTGACCCGCCGCATCAGCAGCGCCAGAAAAAAGGCGTAGACTACGGCGACACCTGCCGCCTCCGTGGGCGTACATACCCCGGAATATATGCCGCCGAGGATGATCACCGGCATCAACAGGCTGCCGGCCGCACCTCTGGCGCTCTCCATTCTTTCTTTAAAAGTCGCCTTTGACAAAGGCTCGTAAGCCCCCGTTTTGATGCAAATGAGCACCGCCATGATGGCGAGGAGCACAAAGGCCACTATCCCGGGCACAACCCCGGCCATGAAAAGATGCCCTATGGATTCCTGGGTCATGACCCCGATGAGCAGAAACGCCGTGCTGGGGGGAATCAGAACTCCCAGCGTCCCCCCCACCGCCACCAGCCCGGCCGCCATCCGCTTGCTGTATTTATAAGAAATCATTGCCGGTATGGCCACCAGCCCGATGGTGACGGCGTTGGCCATGCTGGACCCGGAAATGGCGGCAAAGATTGCGCAGGCGCCGATTGTGGCCACCGCCAGGCCCCCCGGGATGTGTCCCACCCACATGCGGGCAAACTGGTATATATCAGTGGCCAGTCCGAACCGGTGCATCATATAGCCCAGGAACACAAACAGTGGCACCGCCATAATAGCAAAATCGTTCCAGACCTGATAAAATATTTTGGGTGCGGCGTCAAGCCCCCTGGCCAGATCCAAAACAATGGCAAACCCAGTGGTGCTCACGACGGCTACGGAAAACCCCACCGGCACCCCGGCGGCCAATAAGACTATCAGCACGATCACCAGACCAACCACGGGGCTTACACTGGTGCTCACCACCATCCCCAGCGTCAACGCGACAACAAAGAAACATATCATCAACGCCGAAAACCTTAGTCCGTACCATCCTTGATCCAGGTATGACATCAGTTTGCCGGCATTGGTCAACAGTGCACTTACAGCCTGTACGGCCAGCATGATGAAGGCAAAGAGCACAACCGCCTTAACAGGCCACAACGGCCAATTCAGTAAAGGAGTCTTCTCGGACAGGGTATAGCTGCGGGTGACCGACACTATGTTGCTGAGGACAAAAAGAATTGAATACCCAAGCACAAAAAGATTGCTGATTATCTCAAATATCGCCCGGGTTTGTATCGGCAGCAGGTTAAACAACACCTGCACCCTTACATGGGAGCCTTCTTTAAGTCCGTAGGCCACCGCGGCGAATACCGACATTAAAACTAAAAGGATGCTTACTTCGAAGGTCCATTTGGTAGGCGAGCTGAAAATGTACCTTGCAATCACCTCATAGGTAACCACAAAACCAGCCGCCAGTAATAAAACCCCTCCTAAAAAGCCCAATGACCTGGATACAAAATCTACCGCTTTGCCGCACGCGCCGGTCAGCTTCAACAGCGGCGAATAGCTTACTCCCGGTGTCACTGGAGAACCCAAATGGATCATCCTCCCTCCAGACACTATTTAGACTGAGCCGCCAAATCCATCAATTCATTCACTGTCTCTTCGGGCAGGACTTCCTTCAAGGTGGCAGTTCTTACAGGCGCCAGTATCTCCCGCCATTTTTTAACCTCTTCCGCCGGCACTTCATAAACCTGCGCACCGGCATTGGCTACTTCCGCCCATTCCTCGTCGGCGACCGCTTCCAGATCCGCAATCAATGCTTCCCCTTTTTCCCGGGCCGCTTGTACGAGTACTTGCTGAATATCTTCCGGCAGGCTGTTCCACGTGTCCCGGTTGATTACAAAGCCATGCTCAACCCCAAGGGAAATTCGGATCCGCGTCCAGTATTCACACACTTCATACAGTTTGCTGTATACAACACCGGAAGGCGTGGTTGAAAAAACGCCGTCGATTGTGCCGCGCTGCAGGGCCAGGTAGGCCTCGGTCGGGTTAATCAGGGCCGGGGCGCCGCCAAAGGCTTCCACCAGGGCCGACTGGGTGGCATTGGGCACTCTCATCCTAAGCCCTTTCAAATCCCCGGTGCTCTTAATCTGCTTATCCCTGCAGCCCATGGCGTCCACATTGCCGGCGCCGGTCCAGCCCAGCAGTTTGGTATTCGCTTTCTCCGCCAAAAGCTGGCTTAACCTGTCCCCCAGCGGTCCATTCAAAGCATTCAGGGCATGAGTGGAATCCTCAAAGACTTCACTGCCCAGTATGGTTAACTCGGGGATAATCTGCGGCCATCCTTTGCCGAAGTGGGTCACCGCCATTTCAACGCTGCCCGCGGAAACAGCCTCATAATGCGCGTCAGATTTAAAAAGCTGGCCATCGGGATAGATCTCGATCTGTAATCTGCCGTTTGTTTCCTGTTCCACCTGGTCCGCGAAACCCTGGACAATCATGCCCCTTCTGTCCGACAGGGAGTACTCCGTAACGAGCCGCAGCTTATATGTTTTTTCCGCGTCCTGGGCGGAGTTCGCGGATTCCTGGGATTGTCCGCCGCATCCGGCCAGTAGTATCAGCACCGCCAACGCCACTACCGTCAAAGACAGCCTTTTTCTCATTGCCATACCTCCCGCAGCTTTAATTTTCAAACGTTAATCCCACATCATCAGGTCAATCAGTTCCCCGATATCGTTCACTTCTTCCAGCTGCTCCACCAGGCCCACCAGCCTGTCGGCGTTGTCCGGGGGGATACGTCTTTCAGCATGGGTGATACAATCACGAAACTTGCGCTCACAATCCGCAAAGGACAACGGCCTGGTGGGAGTGCCGGTGGGCAAATCCACCTGCTCGGTATAGGTATCTCCGCCCCAAACAGTGATCTTCACCCGCGCCGGTTCAATAACGTCGGCCCGGTTCAGGCCGGGATCAATCTGCACGTCTATTTTGCCGGAAACGTCCAGGATATCCGGGCTGTGAATGGCGGCCGCGGTAAAATCATCTATGGCAGCCCGCTTCCTGGCCACAGCCACGGCCACCCCCCAGGGCAAACTGAACTGGCTGTCGACAAAGTTGCGCGGTCTCGCCTTTACCTCCAGAGGAGAGCCCAGTAAACCATAGGTTCCTTCGCCGCACAAAATCAAGATGCTCTCTACATCCCGCGGCTCAATCTTATGTTCATTCACCAGTGTCAGGGCAGCGTCGATGAAGGGGTGCACACCCCGGCAGCAGGGATAGGGTTTAATGGATACGTTGGCGCCCTCAAACCTGGTCCCCAGTTCCCCGATTAGAATATCCCGGGCATAACTGCCCTGGTGGTACACGTTATAAATGCCGTGGATGCCCTCCAGACAGTTTTTAGCGCCGGTGATGCCCTTCTGAGCCATCAGGGCGGCGGCAATACCGCCTTTCACGGCCATCCCCGGCCCCATCCGTTTCGTCAGCGCGCCGTCTTTGACACACTGGCCGTTGCCGGCGGACTGGTGATAGCCGATGCCGATGGCGTTGACTATCCCGTCCTGGTCCAGTTCCAACAACCGGGCCGCCACAGCCGCGGAGGTCATGTAGCCGTAGAGGGAGGTGAGGTGCCAGCCGAAGGCATGCACATTCTGGCCAGGCCTGGTAGCCAATCCGAGCCGGCAGATGAAATCCGTGCCCAGGGCGACGGCGGTGATGAACTCCCGGCCGCTCAGCCCGCCCTTAAGTTCCCCCACGGCCATTGCCGTCGGCACAGCGATGACCCCCGGATGCATTACAGCGGCTTCGTGCACGTCGTCATAGTCCAGGGCGTGGGCCATGGTGGCATTCACCTGGGCGGCATTGGGCGCGGGCACCCGGTGCTTCCGGCTGATTATGCCGCTCTGGGGCGCCCCGCCCCACTCCAGAACCAACTCCATAATTTCCGTTGCGCCGACTTTGGCAGAACCGGCCAGGGCGACGCCAAAGAAGTCCAGAATCTGCTTTCTGGTTGACTCCACTACATCGGCGGGGAGGTCGCCGAACTTAATCTCAGAGAAGTTTTTGGCAAACAGGTACGTGGCGTCCACTGGAATTAACCTCCTTTATGTAATAATTCAGAAGTCGGGTAATAATCTAAAAATTATGAACATAAACCTGGTTTTCGTTTACTGATCCCCGCTCATATTGCCGATTTAAGCTTTCCTTTTTCCCTCAGGTCCCGGCGCAGGTCTTCGAATGCCGCCTCGATGTCCGCTTCCGGCGGGTATACCCTGTCGAAACCCAATTTTTTGAATTTCTCTTCGTCTTCTTTGAAATCGTGCTTGGACACCGAGAGAATGCCGCCGATGTACAACAGCACATCGTCAAGTCCGGCTTCAATACATTGTTCTTTAAACCCCTGCAAATCCAGTTCGGCCATTCCATATAACGAGCTCATCAGGATGGCGTCGGCGTCTGTTTCCTGAGCCACTTTGATAAATTCTTCAGGCGGTGTCTGGGCGCCCAGTTCGACTACGTTAAATCCGGCTTCGCGAAGGGCTCTGGATAATATTTTGGTCCCGATTACGTGGGCGTCAACTCCTACAGTGCCGGTTATTATTGTGGCTGTATCTTTCATTGCTTGCGGATCTCCCCTTTTTTGCAAAATCAAGCCGGTAGTTTCGGCGCTTCAAGCAGTTTCCCCTTACTGATGGCCCAGAAGTCCTCAATGGAGACTTTGTAATTCATCTTTCTTCCCTCAACGGCTTCCCTTTCGGCGACTTTTTGGCGGTGGAATTCCTTGATCTCTTCGGGTATGGGCAGGCTGCCGAATTCCAGGTAACGGCAGGCGCCTTTGATATCCCTGACGCCGAGGACCTGGTCCCTGGTATGGATGTTAATCGGGAAGGGCGAATCCAGCACTCCGGCTTCCACTCCCTTGATGGCGCCCACAGCCACGTCTCCGTCGCCAAGTTCCAGGACTTTGTCCAGTATGGCGGTCACTTCGGCTTCGGTAATCTCCATTTCCTGCCGGATGTCCTCGTTGTCAATATCGATCTTCTGCGTCCTCACCACATTGAAAATCCACTGGCAAGCCTTATAGGTCTGCACATGGGATTCCAGGCTGGGAACGCCCAATGCCTCGTCGATGGTCTTCAGGAAGGCGGCGGGTACCCGGCCAAGGGCGGCCACCATGGCGGTATAAGTAATGTAACCGAAGGCGCTGCCCACATCCTGGGGAAAGGCGTACAGCGGAACCTGGCTGCCCACTATGCCGGGGATCATCACGTCGTGATATCCCAACCGATCCAGATACTTTCTGTAGAGCTGCGGCACGATCCTGATGTCGCCCAGGTCCTGGGCCAGGCACCCCTGCAGGTTGACCTGCGGCATCACGCTTTTCACGCCCTGTTCCGCGGAAATGAGGGCTTCGATAATCTGGGTGGCTATATTTACGCTCATGGGAATTACGCCGTTGGGCAGCCAGCCGTGACAATCGGTGGTGATAATCACGCCCCGGTCGGCGTAGTAGCCAATCAGCCGGCCCAGGTACTGCGCGGTTTCAATACACTCTTCCACCGTGGCTTTCTTGTCGTAGCCGCCGATCCAGGCGAAGAAACTGTTGGGCATGGCGGTCATGCCGGAGGCAAAGGCCATCTCTCCCACCAGGCTGTTGGCCATGCGGGAACACCTGGGGTCGAAACAGCTGTTGCAGGATTCCACCAGCTTCCGGTTATTTTTTATGCCGTGGTTGATAATCGGATAACCGTTCAGTTTGGGTTTACCGGTCTTGATGCTTTCTTCCAGACCCTGCTGAGCTTTTTCAAACTGCAGGTTCCTGGTGTAACTGTCGGTAGTCAGGGGCGTTAAAGTGATCCCGAGGTCGTTAAGGGTGCGCACCAGCTTGATCTCATCTTCCAGTACCGGCGTGCCGGCCCGGGGAAAAAGAACCATCCTTCCTTCTTCATTAACCTTGCTCAGCACCTGATGAAAGTTCTTGCTGTCCGGCAGACTCTTCTGGTACGCCACAGCCTCGTCAAGATCTTCAATTTCCCTGGCGGTATGCCACAAGGCCAACACTTCCTTGCGCATTTCCAAAAACTTTTCTTCATCAATCCGCTTTTGTCTGACTTTAATTTCCATTTGTTCTGCCTCCGCGTGAATTAGAATTAGTAATATAGCCTCTGTTACAGCTGAGTGATGTATTTCCTGATCATATTCAATGCCCGGGCGGGCTCGCTTTGGGCCAGAAGCCCCAGGGCGAAAAGAATGTAATGACGATCCACCAACATTTCCGGGGCTTTAGGTTTAAGCAGCGCTGGATTGCTTGCCTGGAACAGCGCTCCTTCCAGCACCCGGCGGGGGTCCCGGGCAAAAGACACCGGACCGCCGGAGCCAACCACCCACCGCACCCGGGTTAGATCCTTGCCCCTTTGCATCAGCATTTCACCATTGGGGTAAACCCGCGTTTCTATTCGTCCCACATGCCGGTCCACCGCTGTCCGCACCGCCCAATGGGATAGCAACAGGTGACATTCCACCTGTTCATCGCCCGTGGGTATTCGATTCGCTTCGCGGAAAAGCCGGACTGTTTCATCAAAACCCGCCGGGATTTCCCCGGCCCCGGCAATTTCCCTCAATGTTTGCAAGTTATGCACCAGGCCCAGATCGCCTTCCACCGTCCTTTTGGCATAGGGCTCGGGCAGCCCGATTTGGTTGACGCCGTTTGCGGTGGGAGCGCCCCCGGCAATGGAATACACGTCCGTGGTGGCGCCGCCCACATCCACCAAAATCAACTCGCCCAGCCCCGGACTGCCGGGTATGCCATCGGCCATGAGCCTGGCTGCTTCAAACACCGCCGCAGGGGTGGGCATAATCACGCCGCTGATTATGGATTTAACCCGGGCCATTCCCTTGGCTTCGGTAATTCGATTGATAAACAAATCCCTGATTTGCCGGTTGGAGGGCTCAACGTCCAGTATGCCAATCTCCGGCATCACGTTTTTGGTGTAAATAACGTTTTTGCCCGCACCGGCGTAAACATCCCTAACATCGTCATAAGCCGACTTGTTGCCGGCCACAATGATATTGCTTACCCCGCTCCCGGACTTGGCAAGCATTCTTGCGTTATGGATGATAACTTTTTTGTTTCCCCCGTCAGTACCGCCGGTAAGCAGCACAATGTCCGGATTGATTTCCTCTATTTCGGCCACTTCGGATTTGGAAAGCTCGAAGGAGTACACCCCCACCAGCTTCGCGCCCGCACCCAGCGCCGCCATCCGGGCGGCTTCGGTGGTATATTCGGCCACCAACCCCACGCAAACAACGCGCAATCCCCCGGCGGCGCTGCTGCAGGCCATCGCCTGCCTTTTTTCGGCTTCGCCGACGCCGATCTCACCGGACAGCCCGGCCAAGGCTTCCTCCAGCCCGATGGTAATATCGCGATCCACGGTGGAAGGAACCTGAACCCGGGCAATCAGTTCCTCCTCAGCCAGGTCAAAGGCCACAACTTTAGTAAATGTGCTGCCGAAATCAATAAAAATTCTAATGTCGCTCACCGGCAACCGCTCCCGTCAAAACTGAAGTCCTGCTTTAATAGGATTTAAAATTCAGAATAATTTGAAACAATTAACAACCACTTTTGTTTACAAAACAATTTTGCAGCTCAACCCCAGGGATTTAAAAATCTGTTTGGCCCTTTGCAACTTCGCGTCCGTTGGACGCGCCAATTCGCCCAGCTTGTATTCCAAGTCCAGCATTTTATACTTGCCCGTGCCGTACTTGTGGTAGGGCATCAGGTTAACCGGCGCCGATGGGGTCATTTCCGCCACGATACGGGCAATGGCCGCAATTTCTTCATCCGCATCGTTGCACCCAGGGATTACCGGAACCCGGATGATTACGGGCACCCCCCTGTCCGCAATCAACGCCAGATTCTTGAGTATCAGTTCGTTGCCCCGTCCGGTCAACTCCCTGTGTTTATCAGAGTCAGCATGCTTCAGATCAAACAGCACCAGTGAGGTATAGGGCAGGATTTTATCCAGTGCCGATGTGTCGCCGTGCCCCGAAGTGTCTATGCAGGTGTGCATACCGGCGCCCCGGCATCGTTTAAGCAGCGCCTCTGTAAAATCCGGCTGGAAAAGAGCCTCGCCGCCGGAAACTGTAATTCCGCCGCCCGAATGCCGGTAATAATCCATATCCCGCAATATTTCTTCGAACACTACGTCCACGGACATTTCCCGGCCAACAAACCTGAGAGCTTCGGGCAAACAAACACTTACGCATTTACCGCACCGGATACAGCTTTTCCGGTCGATATGCACTCCCCGGTCGTCAACGGAAACAGCCCCGGTGTCGCAAACTTCCATACACCGGCCGCATCTGCTGCACACGGAATCCCGGTGCGTCAACTCCGGCCAGGGGTTCTGCGATTCCGGGTTGGAGCACCATAAGCATTTCAGGGGGCATCCCTTCATGAATACCGTGGTCCTAATCCCGGGGCCGTCATCGATACTGTAACGTTGGATGTTGAAGACCATTCCTTTGCTCGCGCTCATCTGCCTGTTAAGACACTTCGTGCATAGTCCGGGTGATGATTTCGTCCTGCAATTCCGGCGGCAGGTCAACAAAATAAGCGCTGTAACCGCCCACCCTGACCAGCAGGTTTTTATATTTTTCCGGGTGTTTCCTGGCCTCCAGCAGTTCTTCCGAACTGTGAATGTTAAACTGGATGTGCCAGCCGCCCCTGGCGCAGAACGTCTTCACCAGCGAGCCAAGCTTCTTCAGCTTTTCCGGGGTATTCAGCATTGCTTTGGAGAACTTCATGTTATGCGTATGTCCGGCCATTTCCCAGGCGTGGGGAACCTTGGTGGCCGAGTTGATCAAAGCGGTGGGCCCCTTTACATCCATCCCGGGCATGGCCGAAGTGGCCGCGTCGTTCAGCGGGGAACCCGCCTTTCTGCCGTTGGGCAGCGCGCCAACCGAAGCGCCCTGGGTCACGTGCCCGGCGGCGGCGCCCTTAAACAGCATGGGCTTTTCGCCGGTGAAGGGGTCGGGCCTGCTCTGCAATATTTCCTGTGTTTTCAGGGACACATGGTTGAAGATCTCATCCACATAGTCGTCATCGTTGCCGTACTTGGGCGCGTTCAGGCACATCCGGCGTATATCTTCCTTACCTTCCCAGTTGGCCTGCAGGGCTTCCAGCAGTTCAGCCATGGTGATTTTCTTCTGGTCGAACACCAGGTACTTGATGGCCGCCAGGCCGTCGGCCACATCGGTGATGCCCCGGTCGCCGACCCAGGACGCGGCGCAAACAGGGTACCGGGCCCCGCCTTCCCGGGAGGTCAGGCCGCTGGGGATGCAGTCTTCATAGAGCATGGCGCATCTAAGGCCGCTCATGGGGCTGTACTGGTTTTCCGAACTCCACCAGATGAAATAGTGCTTGCGCAATATCCCGGCAAAGTAATCCTCCTGTTTGAAGAAAGCCTCATAAAACTGGTCTATGGAAGTAAACTGCGTCACGTCACCGGTCTGCAGGCCCAGCTGTTTGCCGGTCCGGGGGTCAAAACCGTTATACAGGGTAAGTTCAAAAATCTTGGCCTGGTTAATGTTAAACATACCGGCCATATGCTCGGCGCAGTCCAGATGATAGCCCAGGCACCCGCTGGCGTTCCAGCCCACCGCGTCTTCCGGCTTGACGCCCCGGGCCAGGTAGCGGTCGGTGCCCAGTTTATCGTTCAGGAAAGCGGGGTTGCCGCCGCCGAAATCCCGGTTGCATTCCAGGGCGTGCAGCATAAACTCTTCACTCATCCCTTCATGATACCGGACATACACCGCAGGCTCGGAAAGCTTGATCTGCCGCATTACCTCCAGCACCAGCCACGATACTTCGTTGGTTAAATCCCGGCCTTTTTCATCACGGCCGCACAAGGTCACATTGGGCAGAAGGGTACCCGGGGCCGCCCGGTGCTCCCGCTTGATGGTCACCAGGTTCTCGGTCTCCCTGATCTTCAGCCAGAAGGCGCCCAGCAGTTCCGCGGCATCCTGGCGGTTCAGCCGGCCTTCCCGCAGGTCCTTGGCATAGAATGGATACAGAATTTGATCCACCCGGCCCACGGGGACCTCCGGCCGGTCGGAACTCTCCTTCCAGCAGGCCAGGTGCAAAAACCGCAGTGATTGCAGCGCTTCCCAGTAAGTACGGGGCGGATTGGCCGGCACCCAATCGCAAATCTCCGCGATTTGCTCCAGTTCTTTTTTCCGTACCGGGTTGCCGCACTCTTCAGCCAGGCTTCTGGCCAGTTCGGCGTGTCTTCTGGCGTAAGTGATTATGGCCTCACAGGACAGGATGCAGGACTTCAGCAGATAGAATTTCCGGAACGCCGCTGTTGAAGGCCCGGGCAGGCCCGCCCCCGACTCCTCCATTTTGGCCAACTCCGCCCTGGCCAAATCGATGACATGGTTCAGGCCGTTGTGGATCACCTTCATATTGGGCTGCGCAATACCGCCGCCGAAAGCGCCCCAGCCCTGAAACAACCCCCGGTCCGGGTTAACCCTGACCGCGCGGCCTTCAAACACCATCCCGCGGTCAAACATCAGGTCAAAGTGTCCCTCACCCAGCTCTTCCTTCAAAGCTTCGTTGACATAGTTCACTTTGGGCATGTGCTCCACCCAGTACTCGGCGTCCTCTTTTAAAAGCCTTAAGTCCCCGGGATCGATATTGGTGGTGGAGATATCGCTCAGTTTTCGGTCGAACCTCCCCTTTTCCACCATCTCCAAGATCTCGCGGGGCTTCATGGCCACCGTTACGTTGTTGCCCCGGATGAATTTGGTCAGCGAACCCACGATCAGCTCGTCATCCCTGATCAAAAGCGGACATTCCTGCAGCCTTCTGGCAAATGCCTTGGCCCATCGCAGGTCCAGGGGCAATCCCTCGGTCTCTTTCCACGACTTCGTAAACAAAATCGTATCGTCGACATAAACATCGGCAGCAGCCATTTCCCATTCCCGCTTGAGTTTCTGAATTCTATCAGTCAATACATTGACCCCTCTAATATCCTCAGCGTTAAAATCTTGCCCGGCAGTACCAACCATCATGTTACCCCTCCTAATACGCGGTAATTACAGACATCTAAGTCAACGTAAACCCAAATTAAGCAATAGTTATGCCAGATAAAACAATGTCGCAATCATTGCATTATTCTAAATTTACTGTTATATTAATCACACCAGAGTTATTCACCACTGAATAGCCTATGCATAATTGTATTTAATACCTAAGACAGGAGTGCATTTGATGGAATTGAAAACTTTGCTGCACGATCCCGTTTTAATCGACCAAACGACTGACATGAATGAAGTATCCCGGCGGCTTAATCAAGAGGGACATGCCTATGCGTTTATCAAAAACGGTGCAAGTATATTCCCGCTGAAAAGTATAAATATCCTTTCATCCAATCAATTTTCATACGATGAAATCATGGCGACCCTTTCAAATATACCTCCCCTGGATGTAATACCCTTCGAAGATTTAAACCCGCGCACATTGGACATCCTGTCGGAACCGGTAACACTGGTTCATTGCGAAAACGCCGTAAAATATATATTGCGGGAAAACTTTATCCTGTTCATAATTGCTACCGGCAAAAATAATGATCTGGCCTGGCTGCATAGTTTATTCGCATCCGTGCCGCGCGGCCTGATGACTGTCGACCTGAATTATGCAGTGGTGAATAGCAATGCCGAGGCACTCAGAATGCTGCACATTCCCAGGACATCCCTGCCGGACCTGCACGTGGATAAAATATTCGGCCTTTCAAACTTCGAGCAGGTACATAATACCCAGAACCCGTTGTTCAACCAGTTAATTACCACCGACTCCAACCAGACGGGCATCCTGGTGGATTTTGTACCCATTGTAACGCGGCAAAAGGTAACCGGGTTTGTTTTAACCTTAAAAGACCTGCCCTCCATTGAAAAAATGGCCATGGAATTGGATTTTGTAAAGCAGCTGAACATTGACCTGACCGCCATCCTGTCATCCATCTACGATGAAATTATTGTAACTGACGCGCGCGGCAAACTCCTGCGGGCCAGCAAGCACTATATAACCTCGCATTGGAGCAGCCCGCCCGGCACATTTATAGGCCAGCAGCTGCTGAAACTGAAATCGGTGGACAAAATAATCCAAAAAGTTATCAGCGAGGTGCAAAGGAAAAAACAAAAGGTCTCCATGCAAGGAGACGCTGACTCCCCCCGCCTCTACGTCGGAAATCCGGTTTTTCATAAATCAGGCAAGTTGGAGCGGATCGTTATCGCTTCCCGCGATCTGACGGAAGTGGCTTATCTCCAAAGGGAACTGGAGCAAACACGCAAACAAAGTGAGGATTACCGCCGGGAACTGGAACAAATGCGGGAACGGGTGACCAAAGTACAAGGGGTGGTACCTTTATATGCCAGCCCGTTGATGCACGATGTAATGAAAGAGGCCGAACGGGTGGCCCGATTTTCCGCCACAGTGCTGATTAGCGGCGAATCCGGTGTAGGCAAGGAGATTATCGCCGGTTCAATACATTCCCTCAGCGAGCGGCGTGAACAGCCGTTTATAAAAATCAATTGCGCGGCTATTCCTGAATCCCTGTTGGAAAGCGAATTATTCGGCTATGAACGGGGCGCCTTTTCGGGCGCCAGCCAAAAAGGCAAAACGGGGTTAATTGTAAAAGCGCATAACGGCTGTCTGTTTCTTGATGAAATTTCAGAACTGCCCCTGGTTATCCAGGGAAAACTGCTGCGGGCCATTCAGGAACGTGAAGTTTATCCGGTTGGCGCCACTATGCCCATAAAATTCGATATTCAAATCATAGCCGCCACCAACCGTCCCCTGGCTGAGCTGGTTGCCCAAGGACAGTTCCGTGAAGACTTGTTTTACCGGATTAATGTATTTCCCATTGAAATCCCGCCGCTTCGCGAGCGCAAAGAGGACATCGCCCTATTGGCCAACCACTTTTTATCCCAATTCAATAAAATATATCAGCGGCGGCTTCGTTTCTCCAGCGGGGCCATCGATCTGCTGGAAGCATACTCATTCCCCGGCAATGTCCGTGAATTGCAGAACCTGATCCAGCGAATGGCCATCAAAAACGACGCAGAAGTAATCGACGCCATGGTGGTGGAGCGAATTCTAATGCAGCGCGATACCATGGTATCCAGACACCTCACTAAGTTTAACCAGGTAATCCCCCTGGAACAGGCATTTACCCAGGTTGAAGAAGAACTGGTCACCCTGGCCATGAAACAGTACAAGTCAACCACTAAAGCAGCAAAGGCGCTGGGAGTCAGCCAGGCCACCGTCAGCCGTAAATACAGAAAAATCACCGGCAAACTGGAACAGCAGCCGGGTTAAACGCCCATGTCGTAAACGTGTGCCAGCTACACCATCGGTTAATCCTTTAAATTCAACTGATGATCAGTTGCTGTTTGACGCTCCGGTCTGCCAATGAAATAAACCGCCAAACAAAGAAAAACAGGAACGGTCGTCAGGCCGAACATCAATTGATACCCAACCAAACCAGCCACCACACCCCATAATAATGATCCCGTCGCCACACCCGTGTCTAAAAAAGTCCCGTAAATGGCATTCGCCGAACCATGTTTACCGGGCAGCAACTTGATAGTCATAGTCAGCATGGAAGACTGGATTGTCCCGGACCCCAACCCAAAAATCGTCCCACTTACCGCCAATTGCCAGGGGGCGCCGATAAAAGCCACACTGCACAGGGCTATAGCCAACATTGGAACGGCCGTGCCAACCGCCAGGTCAAATCCCCTGCGGCCCAGACGATCAAGCAACCTGCCCGCCAAGGGCCGGGAAAAAAAAGTTGCCAGGCCCATGAACACAAAAAACACGCCCGGGTTGGTAATACCTTTTTCCCGGGCAAACAGGGCCAGGAAAGATAAGACCGAGCTATGCGATATAGCTATCAACAGCACCAACACAGCTGGTCGCAACGCCTCTTTTGAAAACAGCTCCACCTTTCGTTCCTGAGAAAATTGCGCTTGGGAAGGGTACTTAATGACCTGGGATAGTATTAAAGCGGTTACGGAAAGTAACGAAATCACCACAAATAAAGTGCGAAATGAAAACTGGTTAATCAGCCACAGGCTCATCAATGGAGCCAGCGCAAAGGAAATGCTGCCTGTCACGTTATAGGTACCCATTCCTTCCCCTAACCTAAGCGGTGGAACGATATCGGAAGCCACGGTACTGGCGGTGGTATGAGTAACGCCCCAGCCCAAACCTTGGACAAATCGCAGCATCAACAGCGCCCAGAATGGAACAATAAAGATATAGGTTATGGACGGCAGCAAGAACAAAAGCAGCCCGCCGACAAAAATCAGCTTGCGTCCGTATTTATCCAGCGCCAGGCCCACAAAAGGCCGGGCCAATACCGCCGCCGCCGTGAGGGTCGCCATAGCCAGACCGGCCAGGCCGGCGGAACCTCCAAGTTCGTCAATATACACCGGCAGGGAAACATTAAGGCCCTGAAAAGCCATGGCGTTACATAAACCGACCAGAGAGATAAAGATAAAGTTGGGGGTCCACAGTTTGGGCAGTTTTTCTTCCATACCACTCAAATTACCAACCCCCTTGTATGATATGACCAGCGGCCTTGCTTATTATTTTCATAACTCATTTTTTCTGGTGCAATTGTTGTACCAATAAATGAACGGCGTAATAGTGAATTATTCTAAATTTACTATCTTCTTGCCGCGCAAAACTCTTTCATTATTGAATAACTTATTCATCAGTGCATGGAAGCTTACTTTTTTGTATCGCCAGACGAAGCGAGCGAAGGAACAATAAAAAAAGCCGGGTGGTAGGACTTTGTTCACTCGGCTTTACATGCAGCAATGTATGCAATGCATATTATGAAACAGGGATGTCTGCTACCGTCCCTTTAGCGCGCATTTCGCAGTTCATCCTGCACCTTGAACTGCCCCGCAGCCTTTTGTAAATCCATGGCAATTACAGCCAAATCCTGTGCCGCGTTGGTTACATGCTCAACAGTGGAGGAAATCTCCTCCTGGGCGGCGGCCAGCTGCTGCGTGCTGTCGTTAATTTGACCGGAACTCTGGGTCATGTCGTTAACCATCCCGGAAATTTTGCGGATGGACTCTACGATACCTGTTAAGGCGGTGCCTGCTTTGCCCGCCAGTTCAACCCCCTCGCCGACCACAACCGAACCTTCCTGGATGGCGTCTATTGATTCTTTCACCTTGGTTTGAATTTGTTTGATCAGCATCGTTATTTCATTGGACGCCTGACCGGATTGCTCGGCTAATTTGCGTACTTCTTCGGCCACCACCGCAAACCCCCGTCCGTGCTCCCCGGCCCTGGCCGCTTCGATGGCCGCGTTCAGCGCCAGCAGGTTGGTCTGGTCGGCGATATCGGTAATGGCGTTAATTATTCGGCCGATCTGTTGTGACTGCTGGCCCAATTCCTCAACCGTCCGGGAGATGATCCTGGTATTATCCGCAATGGCATTAATTTTTTCCAGTGCCTGTCCGACTGCTTGACTGCCTTCCGCCGCTGCTTGCCCCATGCTTTCGGACTGTTCCTCCGCCAAGCGGGCATTGGCATTGCTTTGCGCAGTAATGGCAGCCACCTCGTTGGTGGTGCCGGCCAACTCTTCCACGGTGGCGCTCACCTCTTGTCCCGACGCGGCCAATTGCTGGCTCTCCGACAAAAGCTTCATGGAATTCTCCTGTAATTTGCTCACGATTTCCCTCAGGCCGGCCACCATTTTATTGAATGCGCCGGCCAGTTGAGCAATTTCATCGGTGCCGCGTATGGTTATATCCCGGCTTAAGTCGCCGGCAGCCATTAACATTGTCAAGCATCAAATTAATCGGTTTGGCAATCTGCCGGGCAAAAACAATTGATATGACAAAGCCCAAAAGCACCGTAATTACGCCGATGGTGATTTCGTAATCCCTTAAGGCGATTACCGGGCCCATAAAGTCAGTGACCGGTGAAGTAAGGGCAATTGACCAACCCATCCCCGCATAGTCCCCCCAACCGTCCAGGGGAACATAAGCAACATACTTATCGGTCCCTTCTAAAACATAACGGGCGAACCCGGTTTCTCCCCCGGTCATTTTTTCTCCGACGGTTTTTAAATCATCGCTGCCCAAATCAAATATATTATCGTTAAGCACCATTTCCCGGCTGGGATGAGCCATAAAAACGCCCTGTTTGTTAACCATGAAGGCGTAGCCGGTGTTTCCCATCTCACTCTGCAATTTACCGAATTCGTCAGCCATAACCCAGATTGTATCCTCCAGGATCAGCCGGGTTGTCAAAGCCCCGATTATGTTGCCGTTGTAGTCTCTAACCGGACCGGAAAAATTGAGGATCGGTTTCTTTAGATCCAAAGACATCCGTACGTCGGAGATGTAAATATTGCCGTTGATGGCCGGCTCAAACCATTCGGTTTCGTTTTTCATGGAGCCGGTATTGCCGTCGCTGTCCGCTATTTGCAGCCCGGCGGCGTCGGTGAGCGATATAGAAGCGTAACAGCCGTAGTGCTCTTTTAATTCCCGCAGCACGGCGGATTTTTCCTAAGCGGTAACGTCAAGACTCCTGATTTTCGGGTTCAAGGCCAAAATGCTGATATCCTGACTGCGTTCGAATATGTATTTGTCGATCATGTCCGAGTATATTTGGGCATCAGTTACCAGCTTATCCCTGGTGGAGTCCGTCAACATGGCCCGGGACTTGTTGTAGGACAGAAAACCTATCGAACTAACGGATATAATTACTATTAATGATGTAATCAAGGCCAGCTTGGTTCCTATGTTTAATTTCATGGTACGGGCTGATAATGCCCGCTCGCCCCCTTTCACAACAATTTTATTCAAAATAAACATTACATTTTGCTTAAACTTCTTTAATTTTAGATAATGTAATCCTGTTTTTCTCTAATTTGAAAAAATCAATTGTAAGGAGATAAATATTATTAACTTCTTGATCAACAATAGCTGCTTCTTTAGGAAAATTATTTTTAAAAAACAGCTCGTTTAAACCTTTGATGACTGTAATAGAATTTAATATATCTTCGCCCACTGCTTTGTTTTTCACATCAAAGACTCCTTTCCTTAAAACACTTCCATTGGAATTCCCCCTTGCTGTTACAGTATTTTACAAAACAACCTGACCAGATCGGGGTCGAATTGAAAACCCGCCTCTCTTTCAATTTCAAACAAAGCTGCGTCTGAAGATCTGCCCGGTCGGTATGTCCGGTAGGTGGTCATGGCGTCATAAGCATCCGCTATGGCTATAATCCTTGCCTCCAACGGTATTGCTTCCCCGGCCAGGCCGTTAGGATATCCCCGGCCGTCATAGCGCTCATGGTGGTGCAAAACAATGGTCGCCAATTCTTCAAAGGGTTTGATCTGCTTAATTACATCCATACCCAGTTCCGGATGCCGGCGAACCGTTTGCCACTCATCATCAGAAAGAGGACCCGGCTTATTAAGCAGCTCTGTCGGAATTTCCAGCTTGCCAAGGTCGTGCAGCAGGGCGGCTATAGTAACCTGAATCACTTTCCGGTCTTCCAATAAGGCCTCCCTGGCCAACTTGTTGGCCAACAGGGAAACTTTTTCCGAGTGGTAATAGGTGTAAGGATCTTTTATTTTTAACACTCGCAACATTACTTCCAGATTATGTAGAAAGCTTTCCCCCTCCTTCTCTTGCAGGGAAAGCTCTTCTAAAACAGATGAATACACCTCCACCCTGTTTTTTGTCGTCCGTTTGACCTTATACATAGCCTCATCCGCCAGTCTGACCAAATCGGCGGCGTTTTTAGCTTGCAGGGGATAGCAGGCTATCCCCACCGATACGGTGATCTTCCCGCCATGTACCAATTCACTATGCGGAAAAGAAAAGTTTTCAATAACCGTGCGCAGGCGTTCGGCCACTTCAAGTGCCGCCGACAAATCGGCATCCGGAAGGATGGCTGCGAACTCGTCTCCACCATAACGTCCCACGGTGTCATTGGCCCGAACATGCTTTTGCATAATATGGGCTAACTCTTTTAATAATTGGTCTCCTGCCGGATGCCCAAAACTGTCATTATAAGATTTGAAACTATCCAGGTCCAGTATAATGAAAGATACTGCACTGTCACGGGAGGATGCCCGCTCAACCTCCCTGGTCAGCACCTGCTTTAGATAAGAGTGGTTGTAAATTAAAGTTAAACTATCTCTGACAGCCAAACCTTTTAATTTATCTTCAATCACTTTTTGCTCGGTAATATCTCTTAGAAGCAGCATGGTGCCGGTAACTTCCCCGTTTTGATGCAGCAACAGGCAGTCGACCAATAAGCTGTAATTCCATCCGTCACCGTCCGTATATGTTATTTCCATGTTGCATTTGCCCTCTCCGGTACGCAGCACTTGATCCACGGGATAAGTAAAAGCAATTTCACCGGTATGACTGCGGCCCGTAAAAACTTGTGCAAACGGCCGGCCAACAATATTTGACCGGTCAATATCAAAAATACTTTCCGCCACTCTGTTTATTAAAGCCACTTTTCCGTTACGGTTAATAATGATGATGGCATTTTTTGTGGTGGCAAGAATCAACCGGTAAATATTATTTTCCCTCGCTGCCCTACTGGCCAGAGGAATACCAATGATCCCTAAAACAATTAAAAAAAGAATGATAAGAGTCTGTTCGAAAAGTTTAGAACTTAACTAGCCATAAATAGGAAATGCACCTTCACTTGTCGAATTAGGTAGTAATAGCTACAAAACCACCCAAAAACCAAGCGAGGTGCATAAC
>Ga0209164_1000545_pt1 | contig 83837 bp, 72 predicted proteins | sample MTBNYHSulfiMetaG_FD_187458 | JGI IMG/M metagenome (GOLD analysis project Ga0209164, IMG submission 187458) | Enrichment culture microbial communities from rom New York Harbor, USA that are MTBE-degrading - MTBE-NYH (New York Harbor Sulfidogenic)... | ecosystem: Environmental > Aquatic > Marine >... | reverse complement strand
GCAACCCGGCGGTGGAGGTGATCCGCTGGGAGAAGGCCGACCCCGGCATCGTGGCCTACCTGTGCTGGCTCTTCGCCATGACCGGCAAGGCGCCCGTCGTCACGGACAATGTCATCTGCTTCATGCTGGATCGCGTCTTCGACAACTGGTGCAACGAAGCCGCCAGGCTCCTCGACCGGGCGACCGCCGCCGACATCGACGCCGTCGCCGAGGAATTCGCCTCTGCGGGGCCCTTTTTCGTCCTCAATCTGGCAAACGGCAACCCCATTATCGTCGAGGCCAACACCCTCCAAATGGAAGAAGGATCCTCTTATCGGCCGGCCCTCATCCTTCAATCGGTCGACCGGTGGAACACCGCGAAGCCGGGAACAGGGCTGAAGGTCCCCGCCGATGTCAGCCAGTCCGTGCGTGACCGGCTCCTCGGGATCCTTTTTTCGCAGGCTTTCGACATCGTCGACCGCGGCATCGGCACACGGGAGGATCTCCATTTCGGGTGCCAGATCGCCCTGGATTTCAAAAAAGGGCCCTTCGATTTTCTGGCGGACCTGGGTGAGGCGGAGGCTGGACGGATCATGAAAAGATTCGAGGCGGAGCGTCCTGGATTCCCCCGGGCTAAGGGACCCCTTTCCTTCTACCAGGATTTCTATCGCACCCTCCTGATCGACGACCTGGACGGGATCAAGGTGATCACCATCCGGCGGCCGCAGGCCAGGAACGCCCTCAACCTGAACATCGTGCAGGAAGTCCTGTCTGTGCTGGAGCGACACACCCCGGATCCGGCCGTCAAAGGATTCGTGTTGACCGGCTATGGACCGAGCGCCTTTTCCGCAGGCGCCGATATCGGCCGTTTCCGGGAGGTCCTCGGCCGTTTCGACGCATCGATCGCTGATGCCCGCGAATGGGCAAAGGTCCAACGCTTCCTCGACCGGATGGACAAGCCCGTGGTGGCGGCTGTAAACGGCATGGCCCTCGGGGGTGGACTGGAACTCGCCATCCGCTGCCATGCGATGGTGGCGACCCGCAACGCCCTTTTCCAATTCCCCGAAATCACCCTCGGCATCCTGCCGGGGATCGGCGGCTGCATCGTGCCCTACCGAAAATGGCCGCAAAGCGCCGCCCGCTTCCATGACATGCTGTGCCTCGCCGCCCCCCTCCGAGCCGAAGAGGCCTTCGCGGCGGGGATCGTGACGGGCCTTTCCGCCGACTACGCCGCCTTGATCCAGGATGCCGCAGCAGCTGCCAGGGCCCTCCAGGGTCGAATCCCTCGCATCCCTGATGGAAAGCTCGACCTGCCCCCGTTCAACCTCCCCGGCGAGCCCAGGGCCGGCTCTCTGCGCTTGAGCCGGGAGGCCCTCTCGGTGATGATTGAAACCATCGAAGCCGGGGCGGCCGCAGCGACCCTCGAAGCAGCACTCGAAGCGGGCTACCGCGGGTTTGCGAGAATCGCCTGCCTGGATGCCGCCAGGGAGGGGATCGCAGCGTTCCTGGAAAAGCGGAAACCCGTCTATGAAAAATAGGCAGCCAGCGGTGGCAGCGAGTCCGCCAGATGCGCCCCCGAGACCTGAGCCATACGGAAAAGGATCGCCCTTCAATCCATGGAAGCAGATGGCCTCTCTGCCTTGAACGACGTCAACCTATCAGGCGATGATTCGCCCGGGGTCCTGCGGCCGCCCTTCCAAGAAGGTCATGCCATCATGGGCGGGCCGCCCCAGGTTTACGCCGCCTTTTTCCGTGCCTTCAGCGCCGCCAGGATTTTCTGCGGGGTGATGGGCAGATCCGTGATCCTGAGGCCGATCGCGTCGTAGACCGCGTTCGCGATCGCCGGGGCCGTCGGCACCAATCCGGGCTCACCCACGCCCTTCGCCCCGAAAGGACCCTCCGGGTCGTGCGTTTCGACGCAGGTGATGTCGATCTGAAAATCCACATCGGGCGCCGAGAGAATCTTGTAGTCCAGGAAGTTGGGATTCAGGTTGCGCCCCTTTTCCGTCTTGTACTCCTCGCAGAGGGCGTAGCCGAGGCCCTGGACGATTCCTCCGTAGATCTGCCCCTTAATGGTCTGCTGATTGATCACCTGGCCGACGTCGTGCGCCGCCGCGAAACGGAGGATCTTGACCCGTCCGGTCTCGGTGTCCACCTCGACTTCGGCGCCCTGGGCCCCCGTGATGTAAGCCGCCGACATGTTGCCGCGGCAGGTCTTCATGTCGATCATCTGGTTGCAGGGGTCGTAGAAGGCCTCCGTGACGATCATGGTCCCCTGCTCCTTGAAATGCGCCTCGCGCAGAATCTCCTCGATGCTCAATTGCAGGAAGGGATTTTCGGGCTCCTCGCGGAAGAAGACGATGTTTTTCTTGAGATCGAATTCCGAGGGGTCGCAGTAGCGCTCATAGTCGAGGTCCGGGATCTCGAAATCAGGCTCCTTCTTCTTCCGCAGCTTCATTCGGAAATGGACCCTCGGCATGAAATGCTCCGCCGCCAGTTCGAAGACCCTCTTTCTCGCCTTCTGAGCCGCCTGGATGGCCGCGTTGCATGAGGTGAACGCGCCCCGGCTCGCATGCGTCCCCACATCCCACGGACAGGTGGCCGTATCGCCCGACACCACCATGACCCGGTCCGGGGTCACACCGAGCGCCTCGGCGGTGGCCACTGCCAGCGCGCTGTGGAACCCCTGCCCCATCTCGACCCCGCCCGTGATCACCGAGACATGGCCGAAATCGTCCAGCTTCATGATGATCCCGGTGCCGTCGGAGCGGTAGACCCGGCCCGAGCCGCCCACGTGGAACAGGGAGGCCATGCCGACCCCGCGCGCCTTTCCCCGCTGTCGACCCCGCTTGGCCTTCCAGTCGAGCTTTTCGGCGACGGTCCTCAGGCACTCCTCGTGCCCGCAGGAGGTGATGTTGAGACCCATCGGCGTAATGTCGTTCGGGATGTTGCAATTCAAAAGCCGGAAGTCATAGGGGTCGATCCCGGCCGCCTCCGCGAGTTCGTCCAGATTGCTCTCGAGCGCCCATGCCGCCTGCGGATTCCCGTATCCGCGCATGGCCTGGCAGTAGGTGTTGTTGGTGTAGACGATGGTCGTCTCGTAAAAGACGTTGGGCACACGATATAGGGACGAGATCGGCAGCATCATCACACTCGGCGTCGTCGCCCCCCAGGAGGTGTAGGCGCCGTTGTCGAGCAGCATGCGGATCTCGCGGAAGGTCAGCTTCCCCTCGCGGCTGCAGCCCTGGATGATGTGCGTCCGCGTGGGCTGCCGGGGTGAGAGGTAGGCGAACTCCTCCTCCCGGTTGAGGACGATCTTCACCGGCCTTCCCGTCTTGTAGGCGAGAAGAATGGCGATGTACTCGTAGCCATGGGTGTCCAGGCCCGTTCCGAAGGAGCCCCCCAGCGCCGGCACGATCACCCGGCTATTCTTTCCCTTTAGCCCCATGGCCGACAGGGCGGCGTTGAAGTCGTTCTGGGCCAGGAAGGGGATCTGGGTCTTCGTGTGGATGATCAGATTGCCTTGAAGATCGAACTCCGCGACGCATCCCGCCGTACCCATGCAGGACTGCTGGATGAGCGGCGTGGAAAAACGGCCCTCGGCCACAAAAGCGGCCTCCTGCTTCGCCTTTTCCACATCTCCTGCAACAAACTTCCAGGGAACGGGCACCCGGTTGTCCACTTTGGGCCGGCCCCGGGCATCCGTTTCATGGACCAGAGGCGCGCCTTCCTGCAGGGCCTCTTCCGGGTCGAAGACGCCGGGGAGTTCCTCGTATTCGACCTCGATGAGATCCACCGCCTCCGCAGCGATGTCCGGGTCGATCGCGGCCACCGCCGCCACCTCGTCCCGGAACTGGCGCACCTTGTCCCGCTTGAGCGCCACATTGTCCTTGATGAATCCTATTGGGATCTGCGGCGTGTTGTAGCCTGTAATCACCGCTCGGACCCCCGGCAGGCGCTCGGCCCTGGAGGTGTCGATGGCCTTGATCCTGGCATGGGCGTATCGGCTGTATTTGATCTTGCCGTACAGCATGCCCGGCCGAACGAAGTCATGAATGTAGACGGCCTTGCCGGCCGCTTTATCGGGGGCGTCCGGCCTTGGAAGCTCGGTGCCGATGTAGTCGAATTGCGTCATGTTTTCCCCTCTTCCTTATACACCCGCTGGAAATTCCCGCGCGGACAAGCGCCCCAGCGGGGTGCATGCCTTTCTTTCACAAAGCCTTGTCAGGCCGCCCCTTCCTCCGCCGCCCGCCGGACAGCCTCAACGATCTGGAGATATCCCGTGCAGCGGCAAAGGTTTCCGGAAATCGCCCGCCGGATCTCGGCCTCATTCGGATGCGGCGTCTCGTCCAGCAGCGCCTTGGCCGACAGGATCATCCCCGGCGTGCAGAACCCGCACTGGACCGCTCCGTGCTCCACGAAGGCGGTCTGGATCGGGTGAAGGCGGTTTCCCTCACCCACCAGACCTTCGATCGTCGTGACGCTTTTGCCTGCGATCTCGAAGGCAGGATAGAGGCAGGAGTCCACCGGGACCCCGTCGACCAGAACCGTACAGGCTCCGCACTCTCCCTGGCCGCAGCCAGCCTTCACGCCGGTCAGCTCGAAATCCTCCCGCAAAACCTCCAGGAGCACCCTATGCGCCTCCACCTCCGAAGAAACCTCGTAACCGTTCAAACGAAACCGGATCTCCTTCTTCATCATTCCTCCCCTGGAAAAACACCCTATCCAGACACGACTTTTCAGACCGTCCCGAATCGGCTCCCTGCCGGCCGCTTCCCCCGACGGCCTTTTCGTCTCGATCCATGATCAGCGTTTCCGGAGAGCCCCAGCGTCGACCCGTGCCTCGGTTCGTGCGGCCCGGGAAATTAACGCTCCAATGCCCCCGGAAGATCAGCAACCCGGCATCCTCAGTCGGAGCGGCCGACCGTCGCGAGGGCCTGCTGCAAGCCCCTCTTCACCAGGACCCCCGCTACGGTGCACCGGTACTCCGCCGTAGCGCGGACATCGCTGATCGGCCGGACCTCTTCTGCGGCCTCCTCAGCAGCCGCCTCCAGCAGATCGGGCTCGATCCTGCGGCCCTCGATCCGTTTTTCCGTCCTGCGCAGCCTGAGCGGCACCGGCGCGACGGCGCCGGCCGCCAGCCGACATCTGCGGCAGACGCCGCCCTCCATCTCCACCAGAACGGCCATATTCACCACGGCGATATCCTGGCTCACGCGCCCGATCTTGAGGAAAGCGCTGCCAGTTTGCCCGCCCGGCTGCGGCACCCGAATGCCGGTCATGACCTCTTCAGGCTTCTTGCAGGTCTGTCCTGGGCCGATGAAGAAATCCTCGATCGCAACCTCACGGACCCCGCCCGGGCCTTCCAACGTGATGCGCGCATCCAGCACGAGCAATGGAGGGGCGCAATCGGCTGAAGGCGCGGCGTTGCAGAGGTTTCCCCCGATCGTCGCCACGTTACGGACCTGTGGATTGGCCAGCACCTTCACCGCCTGAAACAGCGCAGGAAGGGACCGCTCGACGGAGGCCGATCTTTCGATCTCCCTGAAGAGGCACATGCCCCCGAAGCGCCATTCGCCGTTCTTGGCAATCCCCCGCAGTTCCGCGATCCCCCTCAGTGAAACCAGCGCGTCCACAGCCATCGCACGCTGCTTCAACCGCACGATGAGGTCCGTGCCTCCAGCGATATACCGGGCTTCACCGGTCTGTTCTTCCATGATCCTCAGCGCATCCCTGAGGGTCTGCGGCTGATGATAGTCAAATCTTCGCATGATATGGACGCCCTTTCTTGAACATGAATCCGACGGCCGAAAATGCACGGTTGCTCGTCCACGCGCAGGCCGTCCGGCACACCGCAAGTCCGATTTCGGGTCCTACCACCCCTGAACCCGGATCGGCGGGCCAGTCTCTGACGAGGCTCTCCCCGCCATCTGCTGATACGGCTTTGACCCCCAAGAGACATTCCCCGCTCCAGCCCGCCGAACGATTCCTCCGTGGAAAACCCTTTTAAAGATCACGGTTGTCGAAGACCCGTTTGCTCTTTCGCTCCGAACGTGGCAAAGAGCCGTAAGCGACCATCTCGATATTGGCGCTCACCATGATCTGTTTCTTGATGTCACCGGCGATCGCCCGAGCCACGGCATCGTCCCGGGAAGGATCGCCGTCCGGCTCCCGCTCGACCTTCAGGAGCATGTAATCCCGGCCGTCGGAGCCATGGTCCAGAATGATCTGGTACTCGCTGCCGATCCCGCTCACGCCGGAGAGCACATGGTCGATCTGCCCGGGGTAGACATTCACGGCGCGAAAGATGATCATGTCGTCCGATCGGCCCAGCAGCCGGTCGTGCCGAGGCAGGATGGAACCGCATGGGCAGGCCCCGGGGATCAGGCGGGTCAGATCCCTGGTGCGGTAGCGGATGAGAGGCACCGCCTCCTTGGCCAGGGTGGTGACAACCATCTCACCCGTCTCCCCCTCCGGAACCGGCAGGAGCGTCTCAGGATCCAGGATCTCGAGGATATAGTAATCCGCCCAATAGTGGATCCCCGTGTGATGAAGGCAGTCGAGACCGGTCCCGGGCCCGTACAGTTCCGTCATGCCCGGGATATCGAACATGTGCTCCACCCCCAGGAGATCCCTTATTCGATCACGCATGGCCTGACTGCAGCGTTCGGAGCCGAAGATCATCTTCTTCACGTTGATCTGATCGAGGATCCCTCGCCTTCTGACCTCCTCCGCCAGAAGAAGCCCCATCGAGGCTGTGCAGCAAACGACCGTGGTCTGAAAATCCACGAGAAACTGGCACTGCATGTCCAGGTTGCCCGGACCCGCCGGAATCGCCATGGCGCCGAAGTTCTCGCACCCGAGCTGGAAGCCGATCCCGGCAGTCCATACCCCGTATCCGACCGCGATCTGTATCCTGTCTTCCACTGTAAGCCCGGCCATCTCGTAGCACCGTGCAAAGAAGTGGGCCCAATCCTGGACATCCTTTTGGCTGTAAGAAAGCACTTTCCTCTTTCCGGTGGTCCCGGACGAGGCGTGGATCCGGACCACCTTCTCGAACGGCACCGAGAGCAGGGGGAACGGGTACCCCTCCTTCAAATCCTCCGCCGTCGTAAACGGGAGCCGCTCGATGTCGGCCAGAGACCGGATTTGATCCGGCCTGACCCCGGCCTGCTCCAGTTTGGCGCGGTATACCGGAGAACCATGGTAGGCGTGGTTGACGGTCCACTTCAGACCTTCCAGCTGCAGTGCCTTCAGCTCCTCTTGCGTTTTGACGGTAGGCATAAACGTTTTCGTCATTTCTTTCCTGTACCCCTTTTTCGCAGACCGGATGTTTGACATCCCTTCATTGTCCAAGCCACGTTTCTTTCCGGGCTGGAACACGTTGAGCCCAGCACCCGGATGACCTTTTGAACGAACGATCCTGTCGGCGGCATCCCTCTGTGTTGAGAGCGTGGCTTCTCATCATATCGAAGCCGCTGAGAACACATCTGGCGGGCCCCTAATGCATCAGATTCGGCAGGAAAGTTATGATTTGCGGAAAAATCATCAGCAGAACGACACAAAGGATATAAGCAGGGAGAAAATAGGCCACTCCCTTGAAGACATCTTCGAGCGGCACGTCCTTCGCCATCCCTCCGACGACATACGTCGTAGCTCCCACGGGGGGTGTCACAGCACCGAGGGTCGTAATGACGGTGATAGTGACACCGAACCAGATGGGATCATGTCCGAGTTCGGTCGCAACCGGGAAAAAGATCGGGATCGTGATCAGCAAAAGCGCCAGGGCATCCATCACCGCACCGCCGACCACATAGATGGCGAAGATGATGCTGATGATGACGACATCGGGGACAGGCAGGTCCGCCACCCAGGTGGCGATGTTATAGGGGATCCGGGTCACGGCAAGAAACTTGCCGAACAGCATGGCCCCCGCGACGATCATGATCACCATGCAGGAGATTCGCAGGGTGTCGGTAAAGGAAGCGATAAACCCCTTCCAGTTGAGGCTTCGCTGCACGAGCGCAATCATCACGGCGAAAAAGGAACCGGCGGCACCGGCCTCCGCGGGCGTAAAATACCCGAAGTAAAGACCCAGCATAACGAGAAGAAAGAGGAGCAGCATCTCGAAGGCACCGGGCAAAGCCCTGAATTTTTCCCCCAGGGTCGTCCTGGGGCCTGCCGGCCCCCACGCCGGGTAGATCCGGCAGCAGAGGTATACGGTCAGGGTGAGCAACACGGCCAGCAGGATGCCGGCCCCCACGCCTCCATAAAACAGCCGCGCGATCGATTGCTCCGTCGAAAGCCCGATGATGATGAGCACGACACTCGGCGGAATGACGACGCCGAGCGTCGAACCACAGGCAATCGCCCCTGTGCTGAGCATCGGATCGTATTTATACTTTTTCATCTCGGGGAGGGCGACCGTCGTCATCGTGGCCGCCGTCGCCGCGTTGGATCCGCAGATGGCCGCAAAGGCCGCGCACGCCATCACCGTCGCCATGGCAATGCCGCCCCGGATCTGCCCGACCCACTTGTAGGCGGCATTGTAAAGCCTCGAATTGACCCCCGAGTAGAAGGCCACCTGCCCCATGAAGATGAACAACGGAATGACGGTAAGCCCGTAGCTGGAAAAGGTACCCCAAAGGTCCGTTCCCAGCATGCCCAGACCGGCCTTGAAGTTGATGACGTACACATATCCGCAGAACCCGACGATCGCCATGGCGAAACCGACCGGGATACCCAGAAAAAACAGGGCCGCCAGGAGGACCAGGATCCCTGTAATGCCGATCATCGCTAGACTCACTTTTGGCCCTCCTCACGGGGAAAGAGTGTCCGCAGCAGATCCACCAGGAACACCAGGGCGAGAAAGCCGCATCCCAAAGCCATCCCATAGATGAACGGGAAGTAGGGTATTCGCAACGTCTCCGTAACCTCGCCGGTCCGCCACAGGGTGGTTCCATAACGGGTGACCTGCCAGGCGGCCATACAGAAGAACACCAGGCAAAGGAGGCTGTTCAGGAAGGTGAGTCCTCTGCGAACCCCGGCCGGAAACGAATTGTAAAGCACGTCGACGGAGATGTGCCCGCGCCGTATTTGCGTGCTTCCCAAGGCAAACGCGCCGGCGATCGCGCCGAAATATCCCATCAGTTCATAGGCGCCCTGCACGGGCACCCAGACGATGCGAAGGAAAATGTTGGCGCAGGTCAGGAGGATCATGGCCGCCAGAAAAAGGCCGCCGATCCAAATGAGGCCGCGGTTGAGAACCCGGCTCATCTTGTCCAGAAAATCCATGTAACGCCTCCCCTCCCTGTCTGGTTCTCATACTCCGCCCAGACCTGGAAGCCTTGGGCATACCGAAAAACCGCTGTAGCATCGGTAGTGCCCAACCCCGTTGCAGGGTCATGGACGCCAGCCGCCACACAAAAGGTTCAAGCGTGATTCCCCGCAGGCACCTGCGGGGAATCACGGGCTGCCTACTCGGCGTGCTTTTTGGATATCATCTTGATATCCTCGATGATCTTCTCGCCAGGAAGCCCTTTTGCCGTGGCATCCGCAACCCACTTGTCGATCATCGGTTCAAGCAGCTTGTTCCACTCGGCCTTTTCACCATCGGAGAGCTGGATGACTTCGACGTTGTAGGTTTCCTTGGACCAATCCATGGATTCTTTCACATGCGCATCCATGTACTCGCCTGTCCAAAGGGCCTGCTCGGCCCCCAGATCGTCCATCACCTTCTTGACATCATCAGGGAGGCGGTTCCACGAATCCATGTTCATCACAACGGCGAATGGATAGATGACTGTGTCGGTCATGGTGACGAAGCGGCAAAGCTCCGCGTATTTAAAATCCTTCATGACCTCCAGGGATGAGAAGAGGCCCTGCACCACTCCTTTCTGCAGAGCCTCCGGGGTCGCGGACATGGGCATGCCGACCATGTTGGCCCCCCAGGCCTTGAGGATCTCGCCCGCACCGCCCGAGGCGCGGATATCCATGCCCTTGATGTCCGCCAGGGTCCGGACGGGCTTTTTCGTCATCAGGTTGGAAGGCGCCGTGGCAAACATCGTGAGGACCTTGACTTGCGAGAATTCGTCGGGCTTGTATTGATTGTAGAGATCCCAAAGCGTCAGACTGGCAACTTTCGCATTCGGAAGATCCAGAGGCAGGCTGGTGGCGTTCGTGACGATAAAGCGGCCGGGCTGGTAGGCCATGCACAGGCACCCGATGTCGGCCTGCCCCCCGATGACCCCGTCCATCATCGCTTTGGCGTCCAATAGCGTTCCGCCGGGAAAGGTCTTGATGGCGACCTTTCCGTTGGTCCTTTTCTCCACCTCTTCTTTCCATCTTTCCATTTGCACACACGGAAAGGTGGGAGCCGGGGGGAAATTGGCATAGTTCAGCTTGATCGGCTCAGCGACAGCAGGCGCTGAAAGGAAGGTGGTTAAGGCGAAGGTTGCAAAAATGACGGCGGCCAGCAAAAAAGATACCCTTTTCAACATCTTTCAAACCTCCTCAGCTTCAACCCGGAACAACCGAAATCGGTTCCGGTCCTGAATGCTGCCGGTGCCCCTCAAAGATTTGAGCGGGGGCACGTTCTAAAAGAGTGGATGATAGATTGCTCCCGTGGCCCCGAGAAACGGCACTTCACCTCCTTTCCATGCAGATCCATTGGAGAAAACCAGAAAGCCCCTTTTTGTAGAACGAATAAGTCCGTAACCATCACGATCCCGTTTCCGTCAAAACGGAGGTTAAAAACCCACAGGGTCATCAGCCTCCGGCTCCGGGAACGTGAACCGCTGTGGAGATCGGCCTAAAATACCTTTCGCCAAGGATCAAAAGATATTCGGCTCGACATACTCCCCGAACACCGCACGAAACGTATCCGCCATTTCCCCCACAGTAGCATACGCATTGCAGCATTCCACGAGGAAAGGCATCACATTTTCCTTTTTCTGTGCAGCCTTTTCAAGGTCTTTCAGCGTCCTGCCCACCACAGCTTCGCTACGCGATCGTTTGAGCTCCTTCAACCGATCGATCTGGAGCCTGGCCCACTCTTCGTTGTAGGCGTGGAGTTCGACCTCCATGTCGACCCCCTCGGTATAACGGTTGACCCCGACCTTGATCACCTCGCCTTTCTGAAGCTTCTTCTCATACTCGAAGGCCTGACGCGCCACCTCGCGCTGAACGAATCCCGAAGAGACCGCCTCCACCATACCGCCCACCTTTTCGACCTTTTCCATCTCTTCGAGGATCTTCTCCTCCATTTCCTTCGTCAGGGTCTCGATGAAATAGGAGCCCGCGAGCGGATCGACTGTGTCTCTCAGCCCGATCTCGTCCATCAGGATCTGGAAGGTCCGCAGCGAAAGCAGCGCCGCCCGCTCAGTGGGGATCGTGTAGGCCTCGTCAAAGGAGCAAAGCGCCGTGGTCTGCGCCCCGGAAAGCGCCGCCGCCAAAGCGTAATAAGCCCCTCGCATGATGTTATTCTCCGGTTGCTGTTTGGTCATGCCCGACCCGCCGCCCCCGAAGATACCCCTCAGGAACAGGGCCTTCTTGTCCTGAACCCCGTATCGCTCCCTCAAGAGCCTCGCCCACAACTTGCGCGCCGCTCGGAATTTCGCCACCGTCTCCCACAGATTTCCATAGATGTTGAGGTTGAAGGAAAAGCGCCCCACGAAATCCTCGGCACGGTATCCCCTTGCGATGACGTTGTCGATATAGGCGAAGGCGATCATGAAGGCGTAGGAAATCTCCTGCGCCGGCGTGCATCCGGATTCACGGATGTGATAGCCGCAGATCGAGACCGGGTTGCATCTCGGCAGGACCTTCATCGCATATTCGATGGTGTCTCCGATGAGGCGCACCGCCGGTTCGACCGGGTAGATCCAGGCTCCACGGCCGACGATCTCCTTCAGGATGTCATTCTGGGGGGTAGCCGATATCTTCGACCGGTCATAGCCGAATTTTTCGGCCACGGCCTGATACATGGCCAACATGACCGATGCGACCGCATTGATGGTCAGCCCCGAACCGATCCGGTCCAGAGCGATGTCCTTGAAGGCCACTTCGAAATCCCTCAGGGAATCGACGGCCATCCCCACACGGCCGACTTCGCCCTCCGCCATGGGGTGGTCGGAATCGTATCCCATCTGTGTCGGCAGATCAAAAGCGACATTCAATCCCGTCTGCCCATGCGAGATCATCAATTTGAATCGCTCGTTCGTCTCTTCCGGCGTACCGAAACCCGTATACTGGCGCGTCGTCCAATTGCGGCTTCGATATCCCATTGGATGCAGACTTCGGGTAAAGGGGAATTCGCCGGCATCACCCAGGTCCTTGTGATAGTCGAAACCGATACGCTCGAGATCTTCCGGAGTATAGACCGGCTTCACTTTAATGCCGGATTGGAGGATAACCTCTTTAATCGCATCTTTATCGTCTTTGATGTATGTGGCGACTCCCATGCTTTCCTCTCTTTCATTCCAACCACTCAGAGAGTGATCCGCTCATTCGAAGGCATAAAAATAATCTTATTGTCATTTGTCCGGAAGATGATCCCGTCGCTCCGGGTGCTCGTGCGTAGAAGCGAAACGTCGTCAGGCGGCACAATCATGCGAGGCGAGCCTCCTTTCGCTCTGCCGTTCATTCCAACGATCACCGGCTGGCGTGCCCCAGGAACGCTTCATGAGCAGAAACCGGATCCCGCGGGTTTTTCTCTTACCGGCGGAAAACCCATCATCTAGGCGAATGCTCGCGAATGAACTGAACGATCTCTTCAAATTTAGCGCCACCCGGAAAAACGCCCTGGATTCCCATCTCCTGCAGACGCGGTATGTCCTGGTTTGGAATGACCCCACCCACCACCAGCAGCTTGTCATCCATTTTTTCTTCTTTGATGAGTGTCGTCAGCTTCTGGCAGATCGGGATATGCGCTCCGGACATGATGGACAGGCCGATCACATCCACATCTTCCTGCATGGCCTGATTGACGATACTCGCCACGGTCTGGTGGAGGCCGGTGTAGATCACCTCCATACCGGCCTCCCGTAGGGCGTGCGCAACGACCTTGGCTCCTCGATCATGCCCGTCCAATCCAGGTTTGGCCAAAAGAACGCGTATTTTCCTTTCTGCCATCGCCTTCTCCCTTGTCTCCGCTTATGGGTCACAACTGTTTTTCATCCGAAAAGGGGCTTCCCTGATGCCCACGGCTTCGATCTGCCCGCTTTATGAAAAAACATCGAAATCGATGTAATCCCCTTGGGAAGGTTCGACCTCATCACCGTCACAAAATCCGGATACCCCTTATAAACGCCCGGGGAAGGCGAGGCTTGCGAAACCCTAGCCCTTACGGGGGCGGGCAGGGCTCCCTTTGTCTTCCCCATCCTGGCTTTCGAGCGTGCCCAGCACCACATCCTGACCGCGCAGGATATGCTCCCGCACAATCCTTTCGACCCCCTCGGCATCCCGTTGGCGGATCCGTTCGAGCATCAGCCGATGATCCTGATTGCTGGTCTTCGCCATGTCTTCGATCTTCAGGATCACCTGGCGATAGCGAAAGATCTGGTCCCTCAAGCCGCTGATCATCCGGATCAACCGCGGACTGCGGCTCAACCCGTACAAGAGATCGTGGAAGGCGGTGTTGATCTTCGCCAGGGCCTCCGTATCCCCCTTTTCCAAGGCCCTTTCGTACTCTCTGATCTTCTCCTCCAGCGGCACGAGATCCGCCTCCGTGTGCTTCAACGCCGCCAGCCGCGCAGCGTAGCTCTCGAGGACGGAGCGGATGCCGAAGGTCTCCTCGATCTCGCTTCGACTGAGCCCCATGACAAAAAAACCGCCGCTCGGGTTCTGGCTCAGGAGGCCCTCCTTCTCGAGCTTGTGGATCGCCTCCCGCACCGGGGTCCGGCTGATTCCCAGGGCGGAGGCGACTCGGCTCTCGACGATCCGGCTTCCTGCAGGCAACTGCCCTTTGACGATCGCTTTTTTCAGATTTTCATAGACGTATTGACCGAGGGACTTTCTGGCCGGCACGGAGGCCAGAGCCTTGAACAGGGGTTCTTCGCCTTTGGTCGATTTTCGCATCGATCGGGAACTTCCGTTGAAATGGCTCTCAGAGCCCGGCCCATCGGGCCAGATTGGTCTGCAGAATCTCATGGGTACCCCCGCCGTAGAGCAGGAACCGGCTGTCTCGATAGTATCGCTGAGGGGTGTATTCCATGCTGTAAGCATAGGCGCCGAAAACGCGCGTGGCTTCGTCCGCAGCGCGGCATGCCGCTTCGGTGGCGAAATACTTCGCCATCGAAGCCTCCTTGAGGCAGGCGACCCGATCGTCGATCAGATGGGTCGTCTTATAGGTCAACAGGTTGGAGGCCTCCAGGTCGGTGGCCATGTTCGCTATTTTGGCCTGAATCAGCTGATACTTTCCGATGACCCGGCCGAATTGCGCCCGCTCCCTGGCATAGCGGATGGAGTCCGTCAGGCATGCCCGCTGCAGCCCGATCGCGAGAGCCGCCGTCATAATCCGGATCTCGGCCAGGATAGTCATCAGGTTGCTGAGCCCGCGTCCCTCTCCCCCGAGGCGGTGCGTCTTCGGGATCCGGCACTGGTTGAACGCGATCTCGGAGATCTTCGTCGTCCGTGTGCCCAGCAAATCAAAGGCCTTGCTGTGTGAAAAACCGGGGGTGCCCGCCGGGATAAAGAAGAAATTGAGGCCCTTGAGCTTTTTGGCCGGATCCGTCTGGCACAGAACCGTATAAAAATCCGCCACCGGTCCATTGGTGACCCAGGTCTTCATGCCGTTCAGCACGTAGCCGTCGTCGGTCTCCTCCGCCAGGGTGCTGACATTCCCCAGATCGGAACCGGCCTCCGGCTCGGTCAGGCAGAAACAGGCGACGAGATCTCCCCGCATGGCCGGCCGCCAATACCTCTCCCGCATCTCCTCCGTGCCGAAGTGGAACAGAAAATTCGTTCCCATGAGGCATTGCATAGCCGTAATGGCGGCGACACTCATCAGCCCCCGCGCCAATTCTTCACAGCTGATGCAGAAGAGCGTCGTGTTCCCGCCGGACCCTCCGTCCTTTTTCGGGTAGCGCAGCCCGAAGACCCCCAACTCCCCGATCCGCCGGAACATCTCCCTCGGGAAGTCGCCTTTTTCATCCAGTTCCTGGGCCTGGGGAATCAACTCATGGTCCACAAAGCGGGCCATGCTTTTTCGGATCAGCGTCTCCGCGTTCGATCTTATCATGCAATCCTCCACTGCAGCGGGATATCCTGGCAGCCCGTTTCAGAGGCCTGTCCCGGCCTCGGGCCGGCTTCCCTCAAGAAAAGGGATATGCGTCCTCCTACAATGTTCAACACCCCGGGCCGCGCATGTTCTTTCTTGGATCGAGATCCCATCAACCCAGCGCTCCGCTCTTCAACTGTTCGATCATTTGCGGAACGACATCCCGCAGATCGCCGACGATCCCCCAGTCCGCCACCTGGAATATAGGCGCACGTGGATCTTTGTTGACAGCGACGATGTAGCGCGCATTCATCATGCCGGCCCGGTGCTGTATCGCCCCTGAAATCCCGCAGGCGATGTAGAGTTCGGGTCTCACGGACTGCCCCGTCTGTCCAACCTGACGATCGGCGCCAATCCACCCCTCCTCGACCGCCACGCGGGTCCCCGCTGTCACCCCCTCCAGCAGACCCGCCAACTCTTCGAGCACCTCGAATCCCGCCCGATCACCGACCCCTCGTCCACCGGCGACAATCACCCGGGCCTGCGACAGATCGACGCGTTGCCGCTCCTCCTTGACCACCTCCAGCACGACCGTTCCAGCCTCGTTCTCCGAAAGCTCCACCGGAAAGGGGATCACCTCCCCCTGGTTCTCCGGAATTTCGCGGGCCTCCATCACGCCGGGTCTCACGGTCGCCATCTGGGGGCGTGAAAACCGATTTGCAATAGTGGCCATGACGTTTCCCCCGAAGGCCGGCCGGGTTTGGAGCAGAATCCGCTCCCCGGGATCGATCGCGAGTTCGGTGCAGTCGGCCGTCAACCCGACGCCCACCCGCCGGGAGACCCGGGGCGCAAGATCCCGGCCCACATGGGTCGCTCCCATCAGGAGAACATTCGGCTTGTGCTTTTCGATGAGGTTTTCGATGACATCCGTGTAAGGGAGACTGCGGTAATCCCTCAGGACGGGGTCCTCTCCCAGAAAGACCTTCTCCGCGCCATGCCGCACGAGCGTTTCGGCGAGAGCGCCGACCCCGTCGCCCAGAAGCAGGGCCGCCACCTCCTGGCCGAGTGCCTCGGCAAGCTCGCGGGCCTTGCCCAGAAGCTCCAGGGACACGGGGTGCAGCACCCCGCGCCGCTGCTCGGCAAAGACCCACACGCCCGATCGATCGCTGAAATCCGGTATCTCCCGAGGTCGGATGTCGCTCTTGACAGCCTCCTGTTTGCATACCGCCAAACAGGCGCCACAGCCCGTGCAGCGCTCGAGGATACGGGCCTTGCCGTCTTCCAGTTCGATCGCCCCGTAAGGGCATGCCTGGATACAGCGCTTGCAGCCGTTGCACAACTCTCTTTCGATCCAAACCGTCATGGACGCTTCCCCTTTCACATGGACATGGGAGACCGGGCTCGGGACGTTTCTAAATCACCTTTATTTCCTTCAGCCTGTCGAGCAGCCCACTCACGACCGTCCGGGTGTCACCTTGGAGGATTTCGCTCCGCCTTTGAAATTTGGGTGCGAAGGTCTTGATGACGTGCGTCAGAGACCCTTCGAGACCCACCTCCGCGGTCTTGAGGCCGAGATCGGCGACGTTCCAGACCTTGATCGGGGCCTTTTCCCTGCAGGCATCGATCAATCGGCCCACGTGCGGATACCGTGGAACGTTCAGCTCACCGATGACGGTCAGAAGCGCCGGCATGCTGCAGCGGATCCGCTCGAAACCGTCCTCGAGCCGTCGCCGGACGACGACGGCATCCGCCTCGACGCTCTCGATCCCGCTGACATAACTCACATGAGGGATCCGCAGGTAGTCCGCCACCTGCGGCCCGATCTGGGCCGTGTCCCCGTCGATCGCCTGACGGCCGCAAATCACCAGATCATAGTCCTCGATCACCTCGACGGCCCGGCCCAGAGTCGTCGAGGTCGCCCAGGTATCGGCGCCTGCAAAGGCTCGGTCGGACAGCAGGATGCCTTCGTCGACCCCCATCCCGATGGCTTCCGAGAGGACATCCACGGCCTGGGGCGGTCCCATCGAAACGGCGGTGACCCGGGCCTGCAGCATTTCCTTCAACCCTACCGCCGCCTCAACCGCATGACGGTCGTCAGGATTCATGATGCTCTCGATGCCCTCCCGGATCAGGTTCCCGGTCTTGGGATCGAGCTGTACCTCCGTCGTATCCGGGACCTGCTTGACCAGCACGATGATCTTCATGCACGACACTCCTGTCAGGGTCATGGGTTTCCCCGATTTCAAACCGGAGACGGGTTTTCCCAGCAGCCGACGCCTCGCCGCTTAGATGATCTTTTTCTCGGACAGAGCCTTGAGCGTCTCCCGGCCGAGATTCAGAACCCCGCCATAGACTTCTTCGTTGTGCTCACCAAAACGAGGGGGAAAGGTCACCCGCCGTCCGCTTTCTTTCAGAAACGGCGTCATCCAGGGAGGCGGCGCGAGTGTGATCTCCCTGCCTGTGCGCGGATCCTGCGCGGAAAGCAGGACACATTGGACCAGAGGATCTTCGATCACCTCTGGAATGGACTGAATCTTTCCGACAGGGACGGTGATGGACTTAAAAACCGCGATCAGTTCATCGGCCGAGTATCGGCGGGTGACAGCCTGTATGGCCTGGTTGAGTTTTTCGACATCGCTGATCCGGCCTGCGTTCTTGGCGTATTCGGGTTTGTCGAGTTCCTTGAACATCTCGAGGGTGACAATAGAGCGCCACTGACGATCATTGCCAACAGCCAGATAGATATAACCGTCGCTGGTGGGGTAAACGGATACCGGAGCGAAGAATTCATGGGTGTTTCCCCGGCGCTGGATGGTCTTGCCGAAGCTCCGGGTCAACGTAATGGGAACGGATAGCCAAGAAACCGAGGACTCGAACATGGACACGTGAAGACAGGCGCCCTCGCCGGTCGCCTGCCGCTGGTAGAGGGCCTTCATCAGGAGCCCGTAGGAATGCTCGCTCGTACCCAGATCCGGCAGCGGAATTCCCAGGACCTGCGGGTCACCGCCCTTTTCGCCCGTCAGGGCCATCAGCCCCGAGCGGGCCTGAAGGATGGGATCGTACGCCGCCTCGTCGCATTCCGGGCCGAAGCCGCTGACCCCCAGCCAGATGATGTCCGGCTTGATGGCCTTCATGCTCTCGTAGTCGATGCCGAGCTTCCGGTAATTGCGCGGCAGTTGATTGGTGGCGAAGATATCCACCTTCATCTCCCGGACGAGCCGCCTGAAAATCTCCTGCCCCTCAGGCGCCGACAGGTCCAGTGTCAAGGCCTTTTTGCCCGCATTGATGCACAAGAAGTAGCTGTTCATCCGTTCTTCACCGAGGACAATCGTCCCGATGAGACGGTTGGGATCCCCGTATACCGGGTGTTCGAGGCGGATGACCCGCATCCCGTCCTGCGCCAGGCGGTAGGTGAGATAAGGCAGCACCGTCGCCTGTTCCAGGGATAGAACCGTCAACTCCTTGAATAGGTCCATGGAAATCCTCGCTCAAGGGTTAGAGCTTCAAATCGTGCTTATCGACACGGAGCATCGGCGACGTGGAGCATTCCCGACACGGGACATCGGCGACACGCGATAGCTCTGCTTGGGACACAGGGCGTCATGCATCCACCGAAGATTTGAGCGCTATCGGGCGTATACTGTATACAGCCTCTCCTGTCAAGACATTTTTCAGGAAGTGCGCCGGCCAGCCCTCTGATAGCGCGCGACAGCACGCACGTGCTCCGAATAGGTCTTCGAAAAATGATGGGTTCCGTCATTCCTGGAGACGAAATAGAGAAAGGAGGTTTGGGCTGGATACAGCACCGCCCGGATGGAAGCACCGCCCGGATTGGCTATCGGCCCCGGAGGAAGACCGGGAATGACATAGGTATTGAAGGCATGGGGCTCTCCGAGGTGAGCCCGGGTGAGGTTTCCGTCGAAGTCCTTCAAGCCGTAGATGACCGTGGGGTCGCTTTCGAGACGCATGTTTCTTTCGAGCCGGTTCAAGAAAACACCGGCTATCAGAGGCCGTTCTTGCGCCGCGCCGGTCTCCTTTTCGACCATGGAGGCCAGGGTGACCACCTCGTGAAGAGACAGCCCGCTTGCATCGATCGCCTCCTGCAGCGGACCGGCGACCTCCTTGAAACGCCCCACCATCCTATCCAGGACCATGCGCGGGGGGGTATCCCGGCTGAAGAGATAGGTATCCGGAAAGAGATACCCTTCCAGGGTCTCCCCCTGAAAACCGTATCCACGAATGAGCTCAGGGTCTCGAGCCAGAGCCAGAAATGCGCGCTTTTCGGTGATATCGCGCTCCTGCAGCAACGCAGCGATCTGATCCACGGTGTACCCTTCCGGGATCGTCACGGAATGCTGAATGACGGAGCCCTGCACGAAGGCCCGCAAGATGCGGGCCGGCGACCAGCTGCGGCTCAGAAGATACTCCCCCGCCCGGATCCTCCCCCCGTATCCTTTCACCGACGCCCAGACCCGCACCGGTAAGGCGCGGCGGATCAGCCCTTCTGTCTCCAGGTCCCGGACCACAGCAGTCAGTCCAGACCCCGGCCTGATGACATAGACTTCCGCGGCTCCCCCCTCATCCATCGGTGTGTAGACGTAGTGGTTAAGGCAGACACAAGCCGCGACGGCAATCCCCGCGGCCAGGACGAGGCAGAGCCTCAAGCGCCGCTGGAAGGCCCCTTCCGAGCGTTGAGAGGCATCGTGGTCAGGCACGGTAACCGGCGGTTCTTCTTTGTTCGAGATGTTTGTTTCTTCGGGAGCCACATTATCTCCATCTCCGGGGGAAACCTCCCGGCGTCCTCCGCCTCTCCATCAAAGGCGACGCGTCTGCCTGCTCGCCAAGGCGAACCAGAAGCCGGCGGCGATCCCCCAGACCGCATTGTAAACCAGTACGAAGGCCGGGGTCAGCCACCCCATTCCTGTGCCGAAAAGCCCCTTCCCGGCCGAAGGCAGCAACCACAGAAGCATAAAAGCGGATGGCGCCAGACTCGCGATCAGCCCCCGCAGCATATGGGACCTGGAGGCAATCGGCAAGAGCAGCAGCCCTCCCCACAACCCTCCCCAGACGATCCGCGGGTAGAGCCAAGCCAGGGTGAAATCCGGGGCCAGTTGGACACCGAGCCGGGCGGGGAGACCCGCATCTCCCAAAAACCAGACTACGATGCTGTTCACCAGGCCCCCGAGGCATCCGGCGCCGAATGCCAGGCTCAGCCGCCCTGCAAATGTGCCCATGATCTGCTCCTCCATTTCGACGTCGGCACCTTGACGGCGGGCCGATCGCACCGGCCGTGCCGCGCAAGTCGGTTTGCTGAAAAATCACTCCCGGCGGCACTCCCGGCAAGAGAGCCGCAGGCCCGAAGCGGTCCGACACCCCTTCCTCCGGCAACCCGGAAGATGCAGCTCCGGCCTTTTCAAAAAGCGGGTTATCCCAAGACGAACAAAATGTCTCCCCAAAAAAACCTCTTTCATCGCAACAAGGATATCCCTTCGCGCCCCGCCCTGCCGTCGCAAAGGCATTTCCGAAGGGGCATGGGCGTGCATCTGCGGCGCGGGTGATCGGGCGGATCCGAGCCCTGCCGCATACACAGAGACGTATTGACAAAATCATATTTTGCTGGTTTTGTAAATGCAGTTCGGAGAAAGCCCCCTTCCATCGGACGGCTGAGCCGAGAGGGGAAGGTCGCCGATGTTTTGGATGATTACGCTTTCATGCCCATGTCAGGCCGCCCCGTCCGAAGGACGATATCCCCCCCAGCGAGGCGCGATTTTTCGCCGGGCTCTCACAAGTTTGACAGTAGATTTCAATAAAACACAACGATATCAATTAGTTTCCATCCAGAAAACGTAATACGTTGATAAGACCTAAAAAAAGCGCATTTTAAGGTGGACAATTTCCAGGATTTCTTGGTGTGATGTTATTCAAGCGACTGAAATAACGAAAACAAATAGGAAAAGGCTACCAAAAAATGTGCAAGAAATATCAGCAGCAGATGCCCTTGATGGATCCCAGTGTTATCCATCCGCATGCCGAAGATTACGAGCGGATTTACGAGCGGATAAGTGCCATCCTTGATGATCTTTCTATTATAAACGAGATGGTTTTGCAGTAACCGATCAGGGGGTCTGGATTAAGCGCCGGCCTGAGCGAGCCAGGCGAGGTCAGGCTCCTCGCCCTGGAAGTATGCGTGCAGAGCATTGACGAGCACGGGGAAGGATGTTTTTTTCTGAAGCCGGCAGGTCTGCTTGAGTGAGAGGATACGCTCCACCCAGCGATTGCCTTTTTCACTGGACGTACCCTGGCTGAACTTGCGCCACAGCACGGCGAATCGAAGCATCCACTCGGCATGATTGTTCGTGGGATCCACCCCCTGCTCCGAGAGGAACGTCCAAAGGCTTTCGATCTCCCTGCGAAGACGGCGTGCAAATCTGCCGGCATCATCCTTGCGCTCCTCATGAAGGGTGATCAAGCGGATCAAACGAGCATAAAAGGCCTGCCACTCTCCGACGGAGGGGGGAGCCTTGGCCATATGGCATAGTCGTTGGAGTTCATGGGTTGCCCAGAGACCGAAACGTTTTATGTCCGGGTCTTTCCTTTCGGAAAGTTCCTGGGCCTTGCGGATCAGATGAGCAAGGCAGGTCTGGCGCAGTCCGACTCATTTGCGGTACACGCCGTATCCGTCCGCGACCAGGATGCCGGTCCAGTCCTTGATCAGGGCTTCGAAGGCTTCCTTCGAACGGTTGGAATGGATCATGAAGAAAGCCACTGCCGGCCCCGCCATGACCCACAGCCATTGCAGGAAGCCGTTGAGGCGGTGGCTGGTCTCGTCGATGTGGTTGACCGGCGCCTGCCTGGCCGCCTCGCCGATCATTTCATAGTGGGGTTGGATCGCGGCACAAGCCCGATTGATGATCTTTTGGATGGCGCTGAGGCTGATATGGAATCGAAGCACCGAAGCGCAGAAGGTTTGAATCGTTGAGCGGCTGTCTGCCTCCGGTGCCCGCCATCTCGGCGATCATGGCCGAAAGCCTGGTACCGTAGCCTGTCCGATGTTCTTTGGGGACGGTGGCCTTTTGCATCTTGCCGCAGACCGGGCACCTGCCTCGGTGCAGTTCGAAGTGGATGACCTCGAGTTCAATCGGGGGCAGTTCGATGACCTGGTGCGTATAATACGGCTCCGTCTCTGGAAAATGGCGATTGCCGCAGGTGCAGATTTCCGGAAGGATGACTCGGGTTTCCTTCGGCGGGAGCATCTCCTGCCGGTGCCCCGGATGGCTCAGTTTCCGCCGATCGGTGCCTTTCTTTTTCTTCCCGGATTTTTTCCTTGTGAAGGGTGGATCCGAGGACGGCGGCCGATCCGAGTTGGAGGAATCCTTGTTCAGACGCGCTTCGAGTTGTTCGATCCGTTTTCGGAGTTCGCGGTTTTCCTCCACAAGGGCGAGGATGATCTGGATGAGCACGGAGCGCGGCACATCCTGCAGCCCCTCTTCGGCCAAGGCGATTCCTTTGGGAAAAAGAGGCGTTTCAGGCATAGAGCGCCTCCCGGAAACGCTTGTCAAGCGGGTAGAGGTAGACCGCCTTGACCGGTTCCATGCACCGGTTATAGCGGTCGTAGCGTCCACGCCCCTTGGTCAGTCCTACATAGACCCAGTTGGCTGCGCGGTAGCAGGTGCCCTGGAACCGAGTGGTGTCCACGAAAGTTTCGAGCAGGGCAACGGGATGGCGGTAAATCGCCTGCCAGTCCCCGGGAAGCATCCGGATGTTGGCGCTCAGGAGCTTCGAGGCCAAGTGCTCCACCGAAACCCAGTTCAAAATCAGGAACCGGACGTTATTGACGACCTTGTAGAGGTTCGCTTCCCTGGTACGGGGCTGCCAACCGATGAACCGGTCGCGGCACTCCACCTTCCAGGCCGCTGAGCCCCAACCGAGGCAAGCCACCACCAGGTAGGCCAGGTACTTCAAGTATGCACCACGATTCGGGGGTGCCCCAGGTAATGGTACTTGTCGACCAGGTGATCCCACAGGCCTTCATCCGGGGTGCGCCGGACCATCTCAATTTTCAAAGAGCCAAACTCGGAGACCGTTCCGTGAATCTCCGAGGTGTCGTAGCTATAGCTGCGTCGAACAGCCTTGCGGGGGTTCCGATGATTTGGTTTGGACAAAGGCGGGGGGAGGTTGACGAGCTTTTTTTCTTCGAGCTTGAGCAGCAGCGCACGGCAGGCCATCCCTTTGAGTTGCCCGTTCGGCTGCCGCCACTCCCAGTGCTCACACAGCACTCGGGAAATGGCGGTTCGACCACGTTCCCAATGCCGGGAGATGGTATCGCGGATAACCGAGAGGTCTTCCTCTCTGATCTGACGGCCGCGAATTTGATACAGCGTCTCTGCCAAGGTGCTGTTCCCTCCTGGGAAAGCACCCTAGCAAAATTTAGCTGCGGACGTCAGGGAAAAATGAACCCCCTGTGATCGGTAACAAAAAATTTAGGAGAATGAAGATATTTACTGAGAAATCCGACAAGTTTGGCACAAATTTTTGGAAGCACTTTGTGTACCAACCGTAGTATTTTCATCAAATTTTTCTGTAAACATATGTCGCCTCATTGAAAAGTAATATACGAACCCTTTTCTACTGAGCGAATAATAGTATAACTTATTGTATTTGAAAGCAAAAACATCGGCAGCGTTCTCTTAAGCCAATGACATTGGGAATAATCTCATAGTCGGCCAATTTGGAAAACGCGAGCGTGAGGCCTTGCCCTATCCCCATTGACAGAAATTGGAGGTGCTATATGTCTATGCCGATTACTATCAACCAAATGAGAAGCTTCTATACTGCTGCAAAATTTAGAAATATCAGACGGGCAGCTAAAGAACTGAACGTCACTCCTTCTGCAGTCAGCATGCAAATTAAGCAGATCGAAGATGCATTGGAATTAAAGCTCTTATTCCGTGACGGCAATATAATGAAAATGACCGAAGTCGGCCAGATAGTTTATCAAAAATGCAATTCTATATTTGATAATATTAAAGAGCTGGAGGAATTGATTCTAGATATATCGACCAAACATTTTGGCGTTTTAAAAATTGGCTGTCCGCAGGTGCCATCTAAATATATTATGCCACGTTTAATAACAATGTTCAGGAAGAAACACACTAATATAAAAATTCTTTTAGATGAAGGGCACGATAATGAATTAATAAATAACATTCTTTCACAAAAAAACGAGCTTGTCCTTATACGCAACAAATCGGACGCCACAAGATTGGAGATGAAAATATTAGGGACTGAAAATATTATACTTTTAGCTGCACCGAGTAGCCGCTATATCCAGAGTGAAAAGATCTCTCTTGCTCAGGTCTCAACTGTTCCCATGATTTTGCCCCAGGAGGGATCTTCCACAAGGGATGTGATTTTGGAATATTTCAAAAAATTCAAGTTGAAGCCGCTTGTTGTTTTTGAATCTGGAAGTGTTGATTTCATAAAAGGGCTCGTCAAACGCGATACTGGAATTGCTTTCCTGGGAAGCACTGCTGTTAAAGAGGAATTGAAAAACAAAACCCTAAAACATGTTCATGTTTTGGAAGGTTCGCCAACAATGCCGTATGGAATCGCTTATCTTAAACGCAGCAATCTGTCCCCAGCAGCCTTGGCTTTTCTCCGATTTCTTGATAGCTTGGGGCCGAGTTTGTCAGTAGATTTCAATGTCGAAAGCACAACCTGATTTCCAAATCCGCCAAATCCGGTCTAAAATCCTAATGTTTTCAGGGGGTGGAGTTTGAATCCCCGGCTAATTTGGGCAGCAGTGATTGAGCCTCGCACGCTCGCCGAGAGGATACTCAAGATTTAGCCATCATATCATCAAGCGCATCACAAATAGCACTGGTAAAAATTTGCTCTTCCATCCAGGCATTTACCTCTCTCACCTCAATTTCTGGTTTGAGTTCTTGTTTTAATACATTAACAAATATTTTATCGGCGTCTGGATCATCAAGAGGCCGGCCTGGGCCATCTAAATTTGACCACCCTTTCAATGGAATTAAAAAAATAACATGGCCTATGGAACGATTTAGTTTTCCAGCAATAATTTTGGCGGTTTTGGCCAATTCTTCGGAATTAGATCTCAATAGTTTTCTTAATTTATCAGGACTGTAGCACTTTCGCTTATTGTACTCAGGAATATATGCTGACATGCGTGGTGTAATACATTCTAAACCGGCAGGCCCAATTATTTGAGGAATCTGTTTTTTACCAGCTGCCTCAAACCTAGTCGGGCAAGCCTTACGTGTGCCTCCTTCTATTAATCCATCGATAATACATCCTGGGGAAAGATCTATCACAGCATCAAAAAAACCTTTTTCTATGAACTCCTCCATGGCTGAATCACTAACTCCATTAGCCATGAAATTAACGCTTTTGTAACCTCTCTGTTCTAATTCAGTCTTTAGGCGCCTCATACTCTCGGCGCTGACCATGAGCTCGCAGACTGCAACTCTTGGTCTATTTTCAAAATTTACACCTATGTTTGATCGATCGATTCCAACCATCCCACAAATCGCTGCGGCAGCTTGCATAAGTAAAATATAAAGCATCTCATCTATTCCAATTATATCTACGACTGTATGCATCATTGTTATATCATAATGGCTGAAATATTTTGAAGCAAGACCAGGTAGCCCCGCATTAGCGGAAACCATCAATTTGGGTACACCAAAAGGCAAAGATTTCATAATATCAGTACAGATTAGTGTTCCACCAGCACCACCAATTGCTATCACTCCATCTAAATCACCTTCAGCGTAAAGTTCATTTACTTTTCTAATCGCGCCGTCAGTAATTATTTTGTTTATTATTTTTCTATCCGGGTTACCCCAAATATTATCAATACATTCACCTCCGAGGCGTGCAATTTCATAGGCGGAAATATCAGGCGAAAAAGTTGGCTTACTACCGACACTTATATCTAATATGCTACCTAAACACCCCCTTGCTTCAATCTGCTTTTTAACAAAAAATATCGCTTCAGATTTAGTATCCAGAGTCCCAATTATAACAATCTTATTCACAATTCCCTCCACATAACACTATATTTCGTTTTATCTCTAAATAAGTCATTTTATACATGACGACATAAATCTTTCCGCATATTGGAAACCTGTGATATCTACCCTCCAAAACGAGGTGAAGCACGCGTAAGCTAGAAATTACAGATCGCGACCGCCTGCGCTTGGCGATCCAGGACGAGATCATGAGATCTGAGGAATCGCGTTACGATCATCCGTTTGTCAATGATCACCCTAATGGACCCATTAAAAATTGGCGGAAAAGGGTCTCGGGGCCCTGTCAAATCAAACGAGTTCACCTCCTTTATAAGCTGGTGTTTTTTGCGCTTTGGAGCAGGTGATTTTTTGGTCTTTCTGGGTCCCCCGTTGGGATCTGTAGCTCTTGCCCTCAAGCATGATTTTGCAGGCACCGGGACGAAGCGTGTCCATGGTCACTGCCCCGAGGATACGGTTGGGGACGGCGCCGGTCCACTCGGGAATATCGAGGTTCAAAGTCACGATGGTGCTTTTGCGTCCAAAGCGTTCGCAATGACGTCATGGAAGTCTTCGTCCTGGCTGCCCTTGAGGGGTTTGACGCCGAAGTCCTCGATAATGAGCAGATCGACGCCGGCCAGTTTGGCGAACTGGCGGTCAAAGGCGTTGATGGCCCTGCCTGCATGCAGCTGCGCGAGCCTTTGGCTCTGGGTCGTAAAAAGGACATCATGCCCGGCGCGGATGGCGCAATGGCCCAGGGCCTGCGCAATATGGCTCTTGCCGGTCCCGCAGGGCCCAAGGATTAAAGATACAGACCTTCTCCTGCATGAAACGGCAGGAGCTAAGATCCATGATCAGGCTGCGGTTGATGTGCGGGTTGACGGTGAAGTCGAACTCCTCCAGGGTTTTGTGATTGCGGAAGTTAGCCCGGCGCAGTGCCGAGGTCAACTTCTTCTGCGTTCTGCGGGCAACCTCGCCCTGAATGCTGGTGGCTAGAAAATCCATGTAGGAGAGTTTCTCGTCGGTAGCCTGGCCGTTGCGGCTCTCGATAGAATCGTGTTTTCCGGCAGGTGTGCTTAACACAAGGGGCCGGGATGTTATATGGTAGCGCCATCCCATTTGGATTACATAAAGAGGATGGCTATGGAAACCACTTCGAGAACCCCGTCACGCGCAGGAGCCTATCCCAGCCCGACCTCGTCGAGAGGGTAAACGCCGGTTTGCCGATCGGCGCCGACAGCGCGGTAGCGCGCCTTGATCCCGCAGGAGTTGTGGGAGGCTGCGGTGCAGCAATGCAGACCATATTCCATCTCCGAAATATGCCGCAGACTGAGGCTTTCCTTCACAGAACTCAAGAAGCGTCTCTCCTCTGATCATGCCACTCCGGAGCTGAACCAGTTGGACACCGCCTGCCTTTTGAGCCACTGGGTCGTTGATTCCGAACGCGCGGATGGCACCAGACTGAGGCTCTCGGGAACCCCTTAACCGCCCGATCCTGAAACCATTCTCGGACAGGATACTCGGAAAGATTGCTGAAGCCGGCCTGGTGCTGGGTGGACGGATTGGGTTGGACGCCACGACCATGGAAGCCAACGCCATTTTCAAGGCCATCGTGCGGAAGGACACGGCGGAAAAGGACCGGCAGATGCTTTTCAGAATGGCCCCGGAAAGCGGCATCGAAGCGCCCCCCACGGAAGAGCTGACCGGGATGGACAAGAAGAGCAAAGGCAAGAAGCTCTCCAACCAGGATTGCGCATCGCCGGTCAATCCGGATGCCAAGGTCGCCAGGATGAAGCATGGCCGTACCCGCCTGGGATACAAGCCCGAGCATGCCGTTTATCTGCATAACGCGGTCATTATACCCGCGGCCGTTCATGCAGAGGACTCGGGCGATACGGCCACGTTGGAGAAGACGCTGGATGAACCTGGACCAAAACTGCATCAAACCACTCCCGCGCCGTCCTGTCCGGACGATCCAGCCGAGCTGTCGGCAGACAAAAGGTATCATTCTCACAAAGTCTCACAAAATACTGGCGAAACTGGAAAACTCGAAGCTGCTCCGTGGAAAACCCGCATTGCTGAACCGAAAACCAACGGTTAGCTGAATTGCAACGTGAACCATGAACCCAGCCGGGCTGTGTACAACAAACGGCGCCGGATCTCCTAGAGAATCCGCAAATCGGCTGGAAGGCTCAGCACGGAAATCACAGAACGAACCTTCCCCCCTGTTCTCGATCCGGGGGGGCATGCGCCCCGTCTGGCTACTTGGGAGCCATAATATACAAAGACGTTACTTGATCTATGTCGCCAGCTTCAACCTTCCGATGCTGATGCGCAATCTGATCGGGTATGGAACTCCCAAAAAAGCCTCAGCTGCCCTCGAGCTTGTCTTGCTCCGGGTCCACGCCCACTCCGTTCCGGGTATCTTGTTCATTTGCCTGCTCACTAAAGACTGAATCATCCTTTGCTACGTTTGTGTCTCCAATATTCGCTCAAATGAGAACCGCATTTTTCAACACGCTGCAGAACCAATTCTTTAGATCATGAATCATCGTTCACAGGGTGAGCTACTAAGTCTTCGCCCTTAAAGACCGCTTTCCATCACCCTTTGACTACTCGCCAGGATTTAGAAATGTTATCGGCAAGCGCACCTACTCACTCACAAGCAAGGAAAGCCTCTTTTTCCAATCAAGACCAAATTTTTTATTGAAAAACGGTTCAAATTGATAGATAACTTCCTTCCAAGCGTCTTTGCCACCTTCCAGAAGCATGACTTCCAGAAGCTTCCTGAGTTGGGTTATTTTTTCCTTAGGAACAAAACCTTTAGCACCCAGTTCCGCTGATCTTGTTAATGCCTCATGTGTCAAGGCGTGTGCGGTAAGCATGACAGTAGGAAATCCACGCTCATTTGCGATTCTCAAAAGCTCAAAACCATTAACACCCATAATATCCAAGATAACAATGTCATAACTTTCGTTCTTAAGACACTGCGCTGCGGTGTTATAATCGGTAATTTTATGGACATTGCATGATTCAAGCAATTCCTCCACAGTTTCCAATATATCAGTCTCATCATCTACAACTAATACCTCCTTATTAATTAGCGTGTCAGAACTTAAATTTATCAACAATTCACAGAGAAATTCTTGGGCATCTTTCTGCTTTTCCTTTATCGTCACAGGTCTTGCCTGCACTAGAAACAAGTTTTTAGGAAAAGGCAAATCTCTGTCTATAGCCCACTCAATATCCATGGGCACACCGTAATACGTATCAATAATCCGAAAATATTTCCCTAAATGCTTGAGTTCTTCATCACTAAGACAGCTTATAGTTTGTAATCCAGCAGGCACATCTTCTTCTTCGGTGCCACTTTCTTTCATTGAATATTGCCTAGACTTTCTATTTATTACCTTTTGTTCAATTTCAAGACTTCTTTTATCAATTATAAATCGATCAGGCGTAACAATTCCTTGAACCACACTTTCACCAACACCAAAATTTCCTTCAACAAGCATTTTAGACGCATCCATCGTAGAAGGAATAATAGTAAACGCAACACCCGACGCTTTGGAGTTGACCATCTTCATAACAGCAACGCTCATCCCTCCGCCCAAAATCGGCATTTTCTGCTTCAGTCGATAAGATATTCCACGAGCAGTAAACATGCTAGCCCAACATTCTTTAATTTTTTGCAGCACTGCCTCCAATCCTTTAACATTAAGGTAGGATTCATATTGTCCAGCAAAACTTGTTGTCGGACTATCTTCAGCAACTCCGCTTGACCTCACAGCGACAGCCATGTCTTTGGTTCCATATCGCTCACACAGGGCTGCATACGCCCTGTTTACAGCATTCACAATCTCCACGGGAATCGTCTTCTCTAAAATAATGCCTTGAAATATCTTCTCCATGTTATTCAAATCGTCTATCGTTGGAGAATCATCCAAACATTTAGGTTTGCATTTTTCCAGCTGATCAGAAGCACCGGTTTCTTTTAAAAAATATTCGAATGCTTCGGTAGTCACTGCAAACCCAAATGGAACAGGGACGCCCAGTTTATGCATTTCTCCAAGACTTGCACACTTTCCACCGACATCATTAATATCTCCCATCCCCAGCGCATCAAAAAGAGCTACCATCTGGCCCGGCATAAAAACACCTCCCTTGTAAGTTCATACCTATGACAAAATTTTTTCCTTGCAATCGTAAACTGCTTTATAGCACTTTGATACTTTTACTCATGAGATTCCTCCGCAGCTACTTAAAAAAATTTGCCGGATTTTTCAGCTTTTTCTATTTTCAATTTGCTCCGAAAGAAAGGTTACAGCTAGCGCCTATTTTCAGGCTAGACGCAAAATTTCTTTCGACGCCTTTGTTGCTTTAAGTCAGGGACTGCTCTCCTTACAGTATCAGTCCTTCCCTGTTCGCCGTTTGATGGCATTTCATCTGCTGGCTGTCAACGCATCTACCATACGTGTCCTGGAAAACAATCAAAGCAGAAAGTCCTTTCCCGTTTGGAATCCCACCAAAACCTGGAAAATCTGTCCTTTGGCCTGGGTTTCCCTGCTTTACGAACTTTTGAATCGCATCCCTGTTCATGCACTCATGGCTCCTAAACAGCAAGATAAACGCTCATTAGCAGCTAAACGCGAACAGAGTACAGGTCAAAGCGACCTTCTTCAGGACCGGGGATCCCCGCATACTGGCTTTCTGCCCAGTTCCTCAACCGGGGTTCTCAATTTCTTGGTAGGTTGAAAAGGGATTCAGATTTTGTCCGGGAATTCCTCCCCCCCGGAAAACGCGCGGCAATCATCACCCTAACACCGTCGCCCGCTGCCATAAATTCCGCCAAGAGTAGAACCTGAACACCGACCCCCTGAAAGTTCCCGTCCTCCGGTCCACATTGAAAAACAGGGTACAGTTCTTACCGTTGACTTCCCTCCCCAACGGGCCTCTGTTTCCTCTGCCTGAGCTCAAAGAGCACTACACCAGGCCCTGGTTTCTGGCGACCGGCTACACCCATTTCAAATGCCGCATCGAAATCAAAAAATTTTCGAGAAAATCCTCGCTCCCTCGTTTTCAAGATTACCACGTTGGAGCTTTGACAACCAACCTGACTGACATGATCGTTAATCAACTACAAAATCTTATTCTAGACCAAACCAAAAAGCAGACAGAACGGCTCAGGTACTTGATCAACTTACCCTATGAGGCTTCGTCTATGAAGAACAACATCGAGCTCCACTTTATCCGGGGAAACATCCCAAAATGCATCTAAGCCTCGTCTTGCTCCACGCCAATTCATTATCGAACATCCGACTAGGCCGGAAGAATCCGAGAAAGGACAAGTTAAAACTGCAAATTGCCTCTATGGCCTATACCCCCGTAGTCTAACTAAGAGATATTGCCTAACCATTTAACAAAGGCTTACGTTAGAAAATCCTCGGTTCCCTTACCTCTTCAATTGCTTTAAGAATTTTCTCGGGAGTTAGTGGCAAACTGTAAATTCTACAAGAACTTTCTTCCAAGTCAATCTAAACCTAACTCCCTAAATCGGCTTTTTGCCCGTTCCACCATTTTAGAATCGAGAGAAACGGGAATAGGCCGCTTATCCCATTCAAACGGCATCGTAGCGTCCATAATAATTCGCGAACAAATTTTTCTCGATCCAATAGGTAAGGAAGGGTCGAGTGGGGTAGATCTTCCACGATTAATAATCTGTGTACTTCTTTTAGGGTCATACCGCACAGAAAGCGCCCACATAACTTGATTCCAATCGTCGACACAAATATCATCGTCAACGACAATAACACCTTTCAAGCCGTAGCTGCCGGTAGTAGTAGAGATAACCGCAGTTCCTACCTGCATTGCATGTCCAGGATACTGCTGCTTCACCGACACTATCGCCCAATATCGCCCAGCACTATTCTCAGGCACATAGACCTTTTCTAGCCCTGGTATCTTCATGTTTTGAAGATCTGTCCATAGAGTTGCGGTATGATTTAGAGCCAACATCACATTTATATCGCCGATAGGCTTCCCAGTTATACTTACGCAAAAAATCGGGTTGTCTCTGTACATCACTCTTTTAACTTTCATAAAGGGCTTCTCCTCGGCCAGACCAACAGTACCGGAGTAATAGCCCGTGTATTCAGCAAACGGCCCTTCAGAATGCAAATCATTTGGATCAATCTCTCCTTCGATCACAATCTCAGAAAACGCCGGTATCGGTAAACCCGTTAGCTCACTTTCAATAACTTCGATGGGGGAACCCCTTAGAAGTCCTGCAACATCATACTCATCAGTCTGAAAAGGTAAAAGGGTGCTTGCAACAAGGAAAAGGATTGGATCTGAACCAATTACAACAGCAGCTGGCATTTTCTTCCCTAATGCTTGGTACTTTTTTAAGATCAGGTTAGCATGCTTCCCTCCAATAAAGTTTGTTCCGATCGTGTTCTTGTCATGTAATTGCATTCTGTATGTGCCCAAATTTACCCATTTAGTATCCGGATCCTGACAGATTAAATATACCCATGTGCCTATGTATCTACCTCCATCTTTTAAATTGAAGAATGGAACCGGAAACTTAAAAAGATCTACGTTATTCTTTTCGTCGATGTTGTCTAGAATGGGACCGGTTTGAACAATTTTGGGTCGAATAGCACTTTTACTGGTACTTATCTTCATCCATTCCTGCGCTAAATTTACAATTGAGGAATCTACTGGCAGACCCATCGCAATTGCGAGACGTCTGGACGTTGCAAGTGTTCCTGATAGAACCGAAGTTTTATAGCCTTTAACATTTTCAAAAAGAAGCGCAGGGCCGCTTCTTTCCTCTACAATTTTAGCTATATGCGATAGCTCTAAATTCCAATCAACTTCTGAGGTGACGCGATGCAACTCTCTTTCATTTTCACATTGTAAAATAAAATCTCTTATATCCTTCATAAGAATCACCCTCTTAGCAAAATTTCACACATTAAATCAGGAAAGGGAAGCCCTCACGGCCTTCCCTTTCCTGACGGGTCCACCGTGCTACTATGGCCTCTGCTGCCTTCTACAGCTCCTTCTAAGACCCTTACCGGGCCACATAGTCTGTACCGACCGACCTGCAGACTTCCAAGCGCAACAACCGCGGCATCCACTCAACATCTGCCGCTTTTACTACGCTACCTTTTGATGCTTACAAGCTTTGCTCTGTCACGTGAGATTATCCCGCTATCGCTGCCTTATAAGAGGTTCGTTTCAATCAGAACAGAGATTTCCTTTAGGCTTTTTCCAGGCCCCACTTCGCGATAAACCCTTTTCCCCTCAGCTAGCAGTCTCCAGCGTCAGGACCTCCATGAGACTTTAATCCACAAGCCGTTGCCCATGCCTCGCACACCTCATGATTTCCGGCAACTAAGCAATTACAATGTGGTTTCTACATATCTTCTATCTATCAAAAAAATCTTTCTATAAATCTTCTTATAATTTTCTAATTAACTCAAAAACAACGCCTTTACGCACATAAAAATTATATTTTGCATCCTTACATAATACTACCGCTTGTACACTCGCAATTTATTTCCATCAATTTTCACTTTATCACCAGTATTAAGCTTTTGCGTAGCAAAATTCGTTCCACACACTGCCGGTATTCCATATTCCCGACTAACAATTACGGGATGTGAAAGATCTCCTCCTGAATCCGTAATAAGACCCTTTATTATTGCGAAAAGAGGCGTCCACGTCGAGCTTGTCATTGGACAAACCATAATGTCTCCGGGTTTCACTTGATTCCACTCCCTTTCGTCTTTTATTAACCGAACCACCCCCTCCACTACCCCTGGAGCGCCGCTAGATCCCGTCAGAATTGCACCTACTTTTTCAGGCTCCTCTTCAGGAGGCCTAGAAACAGCTACAGCAAGGGTTACATCAGTACGAAGCAAATCTATTATTTTTGCTGGATCACCAATAACCATCGGAATTTCATTGATGTTAGAAGTTAAAGCTAGATAGCCTTCCCACTCACTTCTTCGCTCTTTTGCTAATTCTACATAGCGTTTCTTTTCATGGTTAGCAACCCCGTGGATTATTTCGTCGGTGAAAAGCATAAAGACATCATTTGGGTCGTCAATAACTTTGTCATTAGCCATTCTCTTACCGCACTCAAAAAAACATCTTCTACCCACTGCCATACGTCTTAACTCACATAACCAATTTGCACTCTCTAGCCAATAGCTAGATGCTCGAGCAATATGTAGCAGTTGTTTAACTTGTTCTTTTTTACTTTCAGGAACAATAGAAAACAGGTTGCCTTCAGCATTTTCCCGTTCCTCTACTCTTAATTTGTGCGATTTCTCGATATCTGAACCGCCACCCGCTTCAGCATATTGCCTGATTGCTTCGATAACCAGATTCTGGTTTTCATACCATCCTGGTTCACAGAATTCATAATGCCGCAACAGCCTAAATCCGTGCACTTCAACAAACTGCTCCAGCCTAGCAAGCCAGTTTCTACCTTTTTCACTTTCTTTAAGACTTGCAATCACTTCCGCGACTGGTTTTTTTAGCAGTACGTCATCTATACCAGTCTCCATCGCAAGTAGTGCAAGCTTTTGCAGCTGCGCATTACTTTCATAAAGAAGATTCATATATCCGCCTAACAAATGCGCGTATTCCACATCTCTTGGTTGTATTCCCGCTACGTCTCTCAGCACGTCCTGAAATGCCAAAACCCATGGCGCAAAACTATACCACCCAAGGAAATAGGTATAAATCATCTTATTATGCAATTGAATCATATCGTGGACATGCGTGGCTAATTCCCCATCTTCCATATCACTAGGATTGAGGGTAAGAAACGGCTTTATCAACTCATCAAGAAGGTTGTGGTTAGCTTTGACAGCTGCATCGATATCACGCAAAATAGGCGCTGACCTTTTTTTAAAAAGCTTTTCACGTTCTGGCACATCACTTTCCCTCGGAAGTGCACATGTCAGATAGCCATGCCCTTTATAAAGTTTCCACAGGTACCCCATACTTGTCGGCATTTTCCTATAATCTGCTGCTCTTCTTTGGCCTGAAACCATGTATCCATACCAAAACTCGCAATATAGTGGAGTCATTACCGGTTCTGTGTGAGTTGGCGTCCTCACCCATACAGGGTAAAATTCTTTATCGAAATCAGTTATTTCCCAGCACATAGGACTTCTACCGTAATGCATAGCAACCTCCATTCGAAAATTCATATAAAGATTTTATTGCATTTTGTGGAATTATCGATTACAGCAAAATCTACAAAATATTATAAATTTTTTGCAATTCATTCATGTAAACTTTTAAAAATTCCTTGTTATGCCTTATAGACGTTTAGCTTCTCCATTATTATTTGTTTACTCGTTTTTCTTTATTTTATCTTGTAATTCCTTTTTGTTAATTTTTGCATCGCTTACAAGTGGCATTGTTTCAATAAATATAATTTTTTCTGGGATTTTATATGAGCTTAGTCCCTTCGTTTTCAAAAACGATCCTAACTCTTCTATTGTTATCGGATCGTTTTTGTTTACTAGAACAATAAATGCACACGCTCTTTCTCCCATTATTTTATCTGGCATTGCAACAAGTGCAGCACTGACGATTTTAGGATGCGTCTGAACTACATTTTCTACTTCTGCTGGATAAATGTTTTGCCCGCCGCGGATGATTACATCTTTCTCTCTTCCAACGATCATTAAATTGCCTTCTTCATCTAATTTTCCTAAATCGCCCATATTAAACCAGCCACTACCCCATTTTTCGTTTGTCATTTCTGGATCCTTGTAATAACCACCTGCTGCGCCTGGACCCCTAAAGTGTATTAAACCGATCTCACCTCTTGCGACTTCAATAGATTCCTTATCCAATAATTTCACTTCGTTTCCTGCATGAGGTTTTCCTACGGTAAAAAATCGTATTTCTGGTGGATCATCTATACTACAGGCGGCAATACTACCTGCATCCATCCCTCCATAATGATTGATAATAACTGCTCCGAATTTTGCTTCTACCTCTTTCGCCAGTTCCATGGGGAGAGGTGCCCCCGTGCTATGAATGACGCGCACTGAACTTAGATTATGCTTCGAAAAATCTGGATGATTTAGCATCATTGCTAACTGAGTTGGCACAACGGCCGGTATTGTTATTTTTTCCTCTTCAATTAGTTCCAAAGCCTTTTTTGGGTCAAAGTGTTCCATTAGTACGGTTTTTGCTCCATTAAACGGCGGGAAAAAATACCCTGCTCTTGCAGCGCCAAAAACAGGTGCCATTGCCCCAATCACATCATCGGTTGTCATTTTTATTCTTCTGCTATGGGACTCAGCCGCAAAGGTACGCGCCGCCTGCCCCCATTCAACAACTTTGGGGAAGCCGGTTGTGCCACTTGTAAAGGAAATGGATTCAATTTCAAAAAAATTTATTTGCCTTTCTCTGAGTTTTTCTACCGGGTATGCTTTTTCTAGCGGTTGCATTATGACCTGGTCAAGTGAGATCGCTTCCTCAGGCACAGCTCCGCCGATTGTAAAAATATGCTTCAGAGTCGGTATATTGTGACGTATTTTTTGGATCATATCCAGATAGTCGAAGTCTCGAAAATTTCTCAGGCTTATGTATCCTTTCGCTTCTGTGTACCTTGCTATAGATGATATCTCATCACCACGTAAAGTTCTGACAGCCCCGGCATAGATTATCCCAGCCTTGTTACAGGCCGTCAATACTAGGTTGAGCTCCACCATATTAGGCAAATGGCAGATAATGACATCGTCCTTCTCTAATCCTATTTCTTGAAATTTCAATGCTATCCTAGTTGACTGCAAATTTGCGTCTGACCATGTGAGTCTCTTTTTCGAGTCTACTAATGCTTCTTTATTGGGGTATCTTTCAGCACATTGCTGATAAAGCTCTGCATAGGTAATCTTTTTCCAATACCCACCTCCGGTATAATCCTTAATCTTTTGGTCAGTATACAGTATCGGTTTCATTCAAATCACCCCTTTTTTTCTAGTGAATATAAATTGTTTATTGGCCGCATTATATTTTGTCCTTTAATGTCATTGACTAAAGCTATGGGCTTGTAGGCCATAGAGGCAATTGTCACTTTCGGCCGCTCCTTTCCCAGATTCTCCGGCCTGGTTAAATAATTGATAAAGACTTACCGAGCAGCTAGAGGGGCTCAGAACTATTTTGGTGATGTGTCACAGGCCAAAAAGGGAACACGACATTGTATCCGCTCCAATTCATACTGACGACAATGGCGATGCGATGATGTCGGAGAAAAGAGTTGATCACGGTGTACGCTAACTGCAACAAACCACTCCCACGCCTCGGTGTCCGGAGGGTCAGCCGACCTGCCTGCAGACAAGCTCGCCATTACCGCAAAAATCTGAAATAGTCGGAATATTTTTTATAGAAGACCCGCTTTGCTGAACCTAAAACCAAAACTTGGGTTAATCGGAACTGGACTCATTAAGCCCGCGAGACTGTGTACAGCAACCGGCCGCTGATCTCTTAAGGAATCGGCTAACCGATCTGCAGGCTTCTGTACAGAACTTCCCGAGCGCGAGTTTGTCCATGTCCTGCATCGAGGAGATATATGTCGGGCTTGCCTTCATGCACTCATGAATATATACTAAGTCCTCTTAAAATCTTCTCGGGCGTAAACGGCGTAGAAAAGAGCCTGACGCCCACGGCATCGTAGATGGCGTTGGCGATGGCCGCCAAAATGGCGGAGACGTAGCCTTCTCCGACTTCCTTGGTGCGATAGGGCTGCCCGACCGTGTACTGCTCCGTGATCACGTCGATATGCTCGGAGGGGGCGATGTTCCTGATGCAGGGCATCCGATAGTCGAGCCAGTTCGGGTTGAGGGTCCGCCCCTCTTCCATCATGATCTCTTCCATGAAGGCGTGCCCGAGCGCCATGGACACCTGCCCGTCGATCTGGCCTTCCACCAGGAGCGGGTTGATCGGAAACCCGCAATCGTGGGCCGTGACAGCCCTCAGAAGCCTGACCTTCCCCGTCTCTGTGTCCACCTCCACCTCCGCCGTCTGGGCATCGAAGGCATAGTTTTCCGTCCACCTTCCCTTGGTCGTGGCCAGGCTCGGATGCGTCGGCTCGTCCCTCATGGTCCGCCAGTGGCCCTCCCCGATGATCGGATCCCCCCTGCGCGTCTGGATGCTCAGCGCCACCAGTTCCCCGTAGGTAAGCGCCTTGCTTGGGGACCCCGCCACATAAACCTTCTTGTCCTTCAGCACCAGGTCATCGATGCTCGCCTCGAGCTGCTGAGACGCGAGTTCGAGGAGTTGTTTGCGGACATTGCCGGCCGCCACCCGTGTGGCATTCCCGCACACGTAGGCGTTGCCGCTGATCCAGGAACCGATGTCCACGGGCGTCGTTTCGGTGTCCGCGGCGATCACCTGGATCTCATCCATCGGGATCTTCAACTCCTCGGCCACGATCTGCGAATGAATCGTTTCGGCCCCCTGCCCGATATCCAACGCGCCGGTCAGGAGCGTCACGCTTCCGTCGTCATTCATCTTCACGATCACCGACGAACTGTTCGGATAGATCAGGGACCCCCCGAAGTAGGAACTGACACCGATTCCGATGCCCTTCTTGTACCTCTGAGAGGAGTTTTCGCCGCGCCCCCCCCGCGCATGATGAAAATCCGTATGCCTCGCGATCTCCGTGATGCAGTCCTTCAGTCCGCAGTTGTGGACATTGTCCCCGTTGGGGAGCTGCTCTCCCGATTCGCGGGCATTTTTCAAGCGGATCTCGATCGGGTCGAGCCCCAATTCCTCCGCGATCATATCGAGCTGCGATTCCACCGCAAAACGCAGCTGCGGGGCGCCATGCCCCCGCTGGGCGGTCCGGACCGGGTTGTTGGTGAATACGGAATAGCCCTCATATTTGAAATTCGGGATCCGATAAGGGGGCATCGCAAATCCCCAGGCCAGGAAGATGACCACCACACCGCTGCCGCGGTAGGCACCGGGGTTGTTGATCACCCGGTATTGCTGGGCCACGAGGGTCCCGTCCTTCTTGACGCCGGTCTTCACGGTCACGATCAGCGGCTGGCCATGCTTGAACGCGGTGAAGACCTCCTCCCTGGTCGCCACGATCTTGACAGGCCTGGCGGCCTTCATGGAGAGGAGCGCCGCACAGAATTCGTGGGAAAAGAGGTCGACCTTGCCGCCGAAGGCCCCTCCGACGTAAGTCTTCAGGACCCGCACGGAGGAAAAAGGCAAACCCAGGGTCTTGGCGAGCTTCGCCCGTTTGAGGAAAGGCCCCTGGGAAGAGGTCCAGACGTTGAGCTTCCCGTCCGGCTCGAAGCTGGCGACGGTCGCCTGGGACTCGAGATAGCCATGAGTGCGAAGATGGCTCTCGAACCGGTCTTCCCTGACATAATCCGCCTCCTTGAAACCGGCTTCGATGTCGCCCCACTCCGAGGTGGTCTTTCCGCCGATGTTCATCACAGGCTCTTTGACCTTCGGATGCGTCGGGTGGATCTCCGGTGCATCCGGCTTCATCGCCTCCTCCGGGTCAAAAACAGCCGGAAGAGGCTCATATTCCACCTCGATCAGCCGCAGGGCCTCGTCCGCCGCATAGACGTCCGTGGCAGCCACCGCCGCTACTTCCTCCCCGATGAACCTCACCTTGTCCATGGCCAGAGGATACTGATCCGCAGGATACCTGGGGGTCTCCACAAAACCATGCTTGACGCCCAGGGTGTCTTTACCGGTGATGACCGCCTTGACCCCCGGGACCTGCCGTGCGCGCGTCGTATCGATACGGACGATGCGCGCGTGGGCGTGAGGACTCCTCAATATCCTTCCCACCAGCATGTTTTTCAGCTGGAGATCCACCGTGTAAACGGCCTGCCCGGTCACTTTTTCAGGACCGTCCTTTCTTAGAATCCGTTTTCCCACATATTCCAGATCGCCCATGATTGATGCTCCTTGGGATGGCTCAGCGCTTGTCGGCCGCCGAAGAAGCCGCGTGCAGCACGGCCTCCATGATCTTGTTGTAGCCCGTGCACCGGCACAGGTGTCCTTCCAACGCCTCCTGAATCTCTTCCTCGCTCGGGTTGGGCCTTCGTTTGAGCAAGGCCGTCGAAGCCAGGACCATGCCCGGGGTGCAAAACCCGCACTGGACGGCGCCTTTCTCGAGGAAGGCCTGCTGGACAGGGGTCAGAACACCTTCCTCTGCCTGCCCTTCTATCGTTTCGACCCGCTTCCTCTCGCATTCAACGGCCAGCAGAAGGCAACCCAGAACCGGCTCCCCCTCCACCAGCACCGTGCAGGAGCCGCACTCGCCCGTTCCGCAGCCTTCCTTGACCCCCGTCAAACCGATCCGGTTGCGCAGGACTTCCGACAGGGTCTCTTGGGGCTCCACGGCAAGCTCATAGGTCTCTCCATTGATCGTCAATTCCAACAAACGTTTCGATGGCTTCGTTCTCATAAGGCACTCCTGTTATCGGCCGCCGGTAAGCTGATTCACTGCGCGGGTCAGGGCATTCAGGGCTTCGACCTCGAGGGCCCTGGTCAAATACCACTTGGAATAGCCGTGATGAGGGATCACCGTCACCTCCTCCGCCACCTGGCGCGCCGCCTCGGCCAGCAGCGCCGGCGAAAAGGGCCCTCCCACGAGCAACCCCTCGCTTTTGAGCGCCCGCACAGGAGCCGGAGACACCGCCCCAACGGCGATCCGGGCCCGGGTGCAGGTTCCCGGGTCCTTGCCGGTTTCCAGGAGCACCGCGATGTTCAAGGCCCCGAACTCCATCCCCTCCCTCAAGGTCAGTTTCGAGAAGGCCCACCCCCGGGTGCCTCCGGTCGGAGGCACCCGAATGCCGGAAATGATCGTATCGGACCCAATGGTCAAAGGGTGCAGGGAATCACCGCTGTAAAGGGCTTCGAGGTCCAGCAGCGCGCCGGCCCCGTCCCCTTCGACCTGGATCTTCGCACCCAGGCAAATGAGGGCGGGCGCCGTATCCGACATGTAAACGGCCCAGCACTTTTTCCCCTTCGGTATGAAATAGCAGAAATCTCCCCCCCGTTTGAAGCACGGCTCTACGAACTGGAAGGTATGCCTCTGGTTGAAATACAGACATCGCGTGTCCTGGCAGAGATTCCCCGCCAGCGTAGCGACATTCCTGATCTCCCGCGTAGCCACCCTGCCGGCGGCCGCAGCGAGAAGCGGCGCATTCTCCGCCACCTCGGGCGAAAGCGCCACGGACGCCAGCGTCGAAGCGCCGTCCAGGATCAGGTCGCCCTCCGGGAGGACCTTCGGAGCGGAGACCCCGAGGCCCTTCAGGCTGATCAGGCGCTCTGGATCGGCCACCCCGTATTTCATGCGAGGCAGCAGATCCGTTCCTCCGGCCAGCAAGGTGCTCTTGACGGCCTTTTCCGTCAAGAGGCTCGAGGCCTCCTTTAGGCTGGTCGGTTTCTCGAATGCAAATCTGGGAAGGTACATGTCCATCCCTCCGTCCATGAAAAGGTTATCCGCTCGAAGACGGACCGTTTGAGCCATTCACGCCACCAAAAGAAGCTACGTCGGCGGCGGCCCCTCATCGGTTCTCTTAAGCGGGTTCCGCGTTGGATGCACACATGGGCATCTTTCGCCGGTAAAGTTTGAGATAAGCTTAAGCAACAGGCATGCCAAAGACTTTTCAGCGGTTTATTGAGCTGAAAATACATGGAAATCGGGATTGTTTTCTCATGGAGAAAACGAATTTATGCCTCCTGTTACGAGGCAGGAATGTCTCCTTGAATGAAACAGATGCGCACCGAGCTCGCTAAACGAACCTCTTGACGCTATTCCGGTAAAACAGACTCTGTCGCTGGCAGCGGCCAAGCGGTCGATGATCGATCGGCTCATCCGCTGGACTCCTTTCCCTGCAACCTTGAACACGGCGTTCGACGGTCTCTGCGGGCTGCTTACAAACTTTTGAAGGACTTTCCGGACATTCCAAATTGCTTCATGAGCCGCTGAAGAGAGGTGCGGCGCATATTCATCGCCTGGGCGGTTTTCGTGATATTGCCATCGTTGAGCACAAGGCACCGGGCAAGATACTGGCGGGTGAAATCGTCCACAATCTTTCGGCGCATTTCTTGAAACGTCCTGTTTTGGTCCGCTTGAACGTCCGGAAAGCCTGTCTTCATCAGCCCGGAGGGCAGCATATGCTCGATGCGGACGTTGCCGTTGTCCGCCAGCACGGCAGCCCGCTGAACGGCGTTTTCGAGTTCCCTTACGTTGCCGGGCCAATCGTACGCACACATCATGTTCAGGATCTCGTCCGGTATGCGGAGGCGTTGGTCGAGGTTCAGCCGCGCCGTGTAATATTTTAAAAAATAAGCGGCGAGGACGGGGATGTCCTCGCACCGCTCCCTCAGAGGGGGCATGGTCAGCGCAACGACGTTGAGACGGAAAAAAAGATCGGGTCTGAAGGCGTTCTCTTTGACCCTTTCTTCCAAATCCCGGTTGGTGGCGGCGATGATCCGGACATCGACCTTCACCGGTTCGACGGACCCGAGCCTCACGACGGTCTGCTCCTGGACGGCCCGCAGCAGCTTGCCCTGAAGGTCCATGGGGATCTCGCTCACCTCGTCCAAAAAAAGCGTTCCCTTGTGTGCCTTCTCGAAAAATCCCTTGCGGTCGGTGTGAGCCCCGGTAAAGGCCCCTTTGACATGTCCGAAGAGTTCGCTCTCGAGGATGCCTGCGGACAAGGCCGCGCAGTCGGCCACGACAAAGGGCTTGGCCCTGCGGCCGCTCCGGTCGTGGATGGCCCTCGCAGCCAGTTCCTTGCCCGTCCCGCTTTCACCGTAGATCAGAAGGTTGCAGTCGATGGGCGCTATCTTTTCGATCGCATTCATGACCCGGTTCATGGCCGCGGAGGAGCCGAACACGAAAGAACGCTCCCTGCTGTCCTTCAACTGATTGCGAAGGTCCTCGATCTCCTCCTGCAGTGTCTTTTTTTCATGGACCTTGTCCACCACATGAAGCAGTTCATCGGCATCGAACGGCTTCGAAAGATAGTCGTAAGCGCCGTATTTCATCGCTTTTACGGCCGTCTCCACGGTCGCATACCCGGTCATGATGATGATCTCGAGTGCCGGACTCACCGTCTTGACCTTTCCCATCAAGGTGATGCCATCCATCCCCGGCATCCGTATATCCACCAGCAGCAGGTCGAACAGATGCCCTTTTTTCTCGATCAAATCCAATGCGGCCGTGCTGTCCGAGGCCCCCATCACCTGGTAGCCCTGCCTCGACAGCAGCCTGATGCAGCGTTTGCGGATGGAAACCTCGTCGTCCACGACCAGTATTCGAAAATGCTCCCTCAACGGACGCCTCCTTCCCCGCCCGCCTCCAAGGCCGGCAAAAGAATGCGGAACACGGAGCCTTCGCCTCCTGGTGCATTTTCCACCATCATCCGCCCTCCGTGCTCTTCGACGATCCTTTTGCTGACTGCAAGCCCCAGGCCGGTTCCCTTACCATCCTGCTTGGTAGTGAAAAACGGCTTGAAGACACGATGCATCAGATCAGAAGGAATTCCCGGACCGTTGTCGGCTACGGACAAACGAATCCAGTTCCTGGCCTCTTTGGGAAACCGGTGAGGCTCGGCTGAAATGGTAATTCGGCCCCCTTGGACCAGCGCGTCCCGTGCGTTCTTGACGACGTTCATGACCACCTGCTGAAGGCTGTTGGAGTTGCCCTTCACAAAAGGGAGGTTTTCCCGGTACTGTTTGACGATTTCGATGTTCTCGATCTCCGCCTGACGCTGAACGAGCATCAGGCTGTCGTCGATCACCCTCGTGATACTGAGGGGTTTTCGCTCTTCGGGAATGCTGCGCGAGAAGTCCAGAAGCTTCTGCGTGATCTTCTTGCATCGGCGCGCATCGTTTTCCATTTCCTCGAGCTCTTCGAGGGCCATCTCGAGGTCGAGCCTTCCATCGCGGATATCCTCCAGCAGCATTTGAACGGATATGATGAGCCCGCCCAGAGGGTTGTTGATCTCATGTGCCACCTCGCTCGCCAACGTGCCGATCAGAGACATCTTTTCCGACTGGAAAAGCTCCTCCTTGAGCCTCTGGATCTCTGAGATGTCCGTAACCGCGTTGACGATGCCTGAAACGATGTCCCCTCCTTCACGCAGGTACGAACTGGAAACAAAGAAAGGGACCTTTTTCCCGCTCTTGGTGATGAAGCTGGTCTCGAAGGATGACTGCCCGGCCTTTTCCCCCCGGGAAGCCGTCAAGTGCTCGAACAGGGAATGATCCTCCGCATCGACGACCGTGGTATAGTGCCGCCCCAGCAAATCCCCGGGCTCGTACTCGAGCAGGTCGGCAAGACGCTTGTTCACGAAAGTGATTCTCCCTGACAGGTCGATGATCTGTATCCCGTCGTTGAGGGAGGCTATCAGGTTCTCGTTGAAAGCCTTCAAGCGGACCATCTCCTGGTCTATTCTCTGTTTCTCCTTCTCCTTCGTGAGGTCACGGGCCACACCCACCATGGCGATGGGCTCATCCTGTTCGCCCCTCAGAGGCACACACCTTACATGGGCTGGGAACCGTCTGCCGCCTTTGGTGCGGAACATGATCTCGCCGTTGTATGTTTCGTTCCTTCGGATGCAGCCGAGGACGTCCGGCTCCCTGGCACCCAGGACGGCGATGTGGCGGTTCAGGACCTCGGAGGCCTCGAACCCGAACATCTGCTCCGAATACTTGTTGAAAAAGACCAGGTAGCCTTCCAGATTGGTTATCACGATGGATTCGATGATGTTTTCCAGGACGTTTTCGATGAACTCCTTGGTGGTCTTCTTCATACCCAGGATCAACCGGTCCCAGTTGATCGGCTCCCGGCCGGCGGAGGGAACGGGAGGATCCGGCGCCCCCCTGAATTTCATCTTGCGGCGCGCCTCTGAACGACGGTGCCCGTCGATTCCTGTTTTCTCGGTCATCGAATTCCTCCCCTCTTCGACGCACGCCGCTCCGCCTCAATCGGCCGCTTGCCGTCCCAGTGCATCATAGCATATCCCTTCAGCGGACAGTCCTCCAAACGGACAATCCCTAAAAAAGGTTAAATTCCGGACACCTCCAGAAAGAAGCTCCCCGCATCGGCTCATCCGCAGGGTCCTTGCGCGCTCTCAGGCTTTGACCTTCTTCAGGCAGAGTTGTATATATGCCTTACACCGCCTTCCGCCTGCAAGCGCCCGGGACCCCTATTTTCATTCCAGGGAGGAGACACCAACCCCTTCACCATCGTTTTCGGCGGAAGGCGCGACTCACCCCGGTGATACCCATGCCGGGCATGGGCGAGACCATCTTCAAAGGAGCAGGTGCATGAACGACACCCACAGCGCTATTATGACTGCCATGACCCTCGATGAGGCCACATGGCTCATGGACACGGCCCTCGGGCGAAGGCCGGCCGATCTGGCCATCGTAAACGCGAATCTCGTCAATGTCTATACCGGCGAAATCCTTCCGAACCAGGGGGTGTGCGTCAGCGGGCGTTGGATCGCTTACACGGGGGAGGATCCCCGGACCTCCATCGGGCGCGAAACCCGCGTCATCGACGCCGCCGGCAAGACCGTCATCCCCGGGCTGATCGACGGTCACACCCACATCTCGAACCCGTGCCTCCCGAGCGAATTCCTACGCTATGTTATGAAAGGCGGCACAACGAGCCTGATCGCGGAAATGATGGAGCCCTACCCTGTGGCAGGCATCGACGGGGCCATCGATTTCGCCGAGGCCCTGGGCGATCAACCGATCAAGATCTTCACCACGATGCCCGCCATGGTCTCCATCAGCCACGCCTGCCGAGGCATCGCGCTCGACGATCTCAGGATACTGGCTGATCGGCCCGAGACGGTGGGCATCGGCGAGTCCTACTGGCAGGCGGTGATCCAGTCGCCGGAGGTCTACCTCCCTGCCCTGCTCGAAACGCGCAGGCGCGGAATGGTGCTGGAGGGCCATACGGCCGGAGCGAGCACCCGCAAACTCCAGGCTTACACCGCAATGGGCATCACCTCTTGCCACGAACCGGTCAAGCCGATGGAGGTGCTCGAACGCCTGCGCCTGGGAGTCAACGTCATGCTCCGGGAAGGAGGCGTCCGGAAAGACCTGGAGGTCCTGGCCGGCATATTGGAGACCGGCGTGGACCTGCGGCGTGTGAGCGTCTGCACCGACAGCGTCGCGCCGGATGATCTGGTATCGAACGGCTACCTGGAATGCGTCGTCCAGAAGGCCATCGACTGCGGCTTCGCACCGATGGACGCCATCCGCATGGCGACCTTGAACGTCGCCGAGCACTTTCACTTGGATCATCTGATCGGAGGCATCGCACCAGGTCGATATGCCGATTTGGTCGTCATTCCGGACATCCGCACCATCCAGGCGGAATGGGTCGTCTCGAACGGCCGGGTCATCGCTGAAGAGGGGCGGCTCCTGATCCAGCCCCGCCGTCATCCATTCTCCGAGGCGAGCCTCAACACCATTCATCTCCCGAGACGGATGGAGGCCGCTGATTTCGATGTGGCAAGCCCCGCCAAAGGTCCGAGGGTCCGGGTACGCGCCATGGAAATGGTGACGGATCTCGTCACCGCCGAGCGCCACCTGGATATGCCTGTCGCCGACGGCCGGATAGCGGCCGATCCGCCAAACGACATCGTCAAGATCGCCGCTATCGACCGCCGGATCACTCCGGGCAAGACATTTACGGGCTTCATCAAGGGCCTTCACATGACGCACGGAGCTGTAGCCATCAGCGCCGCATGGGACTCCACCGACATCATTGTCGCAGGTGCAAACGAGGACGACATGGCCACGGCGGTCAACCGCATCCTCGACCTGCAGGGCGGCTTCGTCATCTGCGCCGGCGGCCGGGTGGTCGAAGAAATTTCCCTGCCGGTCTTTGGATATATGTCCCTCGAACCGATCGAGACCGTAGCTGAGAAGTTGAACAGGATGGCCCGGGTCATCCGGGAGATGGGCGTAACTTTTCCAGACCCGGCGCTTTCGTTCGTCACGCTGACCGGCGCCGCCATCCCCTATCTGCGCATCTGCGAGGAAGGCTATGTGAACCTGAAAGACGGTCTGACAGGCGGACTCTTCCCGGACGACTCCGGCGAAGGGGAGCATTGAGTATTCAGAAAGTGCACTGCGGGAAACGGCAAGCCTGGGCGATGCATGCTTTGCCGGCGGTCCCCGGCCAAGATAGCATATTCATCGAGGCCGGTTTTAAAAAAGCCGGTGCACTCGTTAAAATTTTGAAAATATCTCTTGCGTTTTTTGCGGGATAATTTATAGTATTTCCCTGAATTATCCCGGTAGGGCATCCGGGCCGGCTTCATTCGCAGGTAGTGATCCATTTGTCAGAGTGACGACCTCGGATGGGGAACAGGTTGAACTTTTGTTGAAAGGAGGTTGGGCACTGTGGCAAAAGGCACCGTCAAGTGGTTTAACGACCAAAAAGGATTCGGTTTTATTCAACAGGATGAGGGCTCAGACGTTTTTGTTCACTTCTCCGCGATCAAAGGCACCGGCTTCAAATCGCTGGCCGAGGGCGACCGCGTGAGCTTCGATGTGGAACAGGGCACCAAAGGCCCCGCTGCGAAAAACGTCGAAAAGATCTAAGCACCCCGCGATTCGACCAGGCAATCCGCCCCTCCGTGCGGATTGCCTTTTTTTATGTAGCCCTGGAAAATCGCCGAGGAAGCGCCCCTCATCCTCAGGAACGCCCTGGACACGCCCCTTGCATCCAAAAAACTCTCGAGATTGCAGCCGAGCGTAAAAAAAACGCCCTTCAGCCTGTGCATACCGCCTCGATACGGCCATCCGCTTGAATCATTAAGCCCCCAAGATCATTCATCAAAAAAGGTCCTCTGCCTCCTGGCACATCTATTGCTGCTCCGCTCCTTTTAAATGGGTTTCATTTGAACGGCCTGCTCCGCCCCCTTTCAATCGCCGTGAGGTCGATTCATGTTTATCCACTGCAAAGGTTTTACGCTCGTCGAACTCCTGGCCGTCCTCTTCATCGCGGGGACATTCGCCGCAGCCGCGATCCCCGTTCTTTCCCAAACGGTTCACCAGTGGCGTCTGAGAAACGCGGTCCAAGACCTTTACCAGGGCTTCCAGATGGCAAAAAACTCCGCGGCCCGGGGCAACACCCTTGCAGGCCTTGTCTTCGACCGTGACAGCGGAGGCTCTATCAGCGGCTTTACCGTCTTTTCCGATCTCGATGCCGATTTGAGTCGTGATGAGGGGGAACCCATCCTCGAGCAGGTCCGCTGGAGGGACTACCCGGGCATCTCGTTGGCCCGTGAAAAAGGCGGGGTCGAAAGAATTTCCTTCGACTGCAATGCTGGCAGTCATCCTGCCGTCGGATTCCGGCCGAACGGGATCCCGGTTTCGAGCACCGGCGGACTCGGCATGGGATCCGTTTTCCTTGAAAACCGCTGCGGCCGAAGCCTCGGAGTCATCCTCTCCTGCGCCGGCCGGCTGCGTATCGCCGAAACGCCGGAGGAATGATCCAGTGGGTTTCTCCCGTTCAAAACCCTCTTTTCACCGGGCCTTCTCCCGCCGTGCCGGCTCCGGCAGACAGGCCTCACCCCATGTCGAGGGTTTCAGTCTGCCCGAGATGATGATCGCCATGGCAGTGACGGTCATTCTCTCTTCGCTGATCTGGGTAAACTACCAGTCCCAGCACGAAGCCTCTCTCTTTCAAATACAGACCCTCGCGATGCAGGAAGACCTACGTTCGACGATGACCCTCATCGCGGACGACCTGCGTATGGCCGGCTACGATCCGATCCGCCAGGCGGGGCGGCCCCCCGTAGGAACCGGGATCCTCCTCGCCGGCAGGGACCGGATCCGCATAACCATGGATCTCAACGGAGATGGAGACACCGACGACCCGAACGAGGACGTCGACTATCGGGTCAAGGATTCGGACGGTGGATCGGCATTGCATCGCAAATCCTCCTCCGGGGGCCGCGCATCTTTTCAGCCTGTGATCAACCATGTCGAGGCGATCGATTTCGTCTATCTCGACCGGAACGGGAAGGTCCTCGATGACGACGGGCAGGGCAGCGTCACCGAGAGGGTCGACCGGATCTCCAGTATCCAAATCCTCCTCGCCGTGAGGAGTCCGCTCGAGGACCGAAAGGTCCGGCACACCGCCGGCCTGTTCAATCTGCAGGGCCGGTGCATCCTGCCGGCCTCGCAGGATGCATACCGCCGCGCCTCTCTGATCGAAGCGGTGTATTGCCGAAACCTGCGGGTGGAAGATGACGATGCCCGGTCCTAGGCATCCGATGGTCGCCCCGGCCTTGACTTTATCCAGGATGCGCGGTTCCGGCGGGATGACCCTGATCGAGGTCCTGTCCGCCACGCTGGTTCTTTCCCTGGGCCTGCTCGCTCTTGCTTCCCTGCAGATCACGGCGATGCGCGCCAATGCCTACGCGCGGGATCTCTCCCAAGCCACGGCCATCGCCAAAACCTGCATGGAGGAGCTTTTGGCAGCGCCCTATTCAAGCCTCCAAAAGATGACCGAATCCCGCAACGCGAACATCCGGGGGTTTTCCGCAAGAACCGCCGCTGAGCCATTGGTGCCGCAAACAGCCGGGGTGCTATTGACCGTCAACGTCACCTGGCGGCAGGGAGAACGGACCCACTCCATGAAACTGCAATCCCTCAGGAAGCCGTCATGAACCCTTCACACCTCTTTCGAAGCAGCCTGCATCCCCCTCCCAGACGCCGCCAGGAAGGGACCGCTCTGCTGCTCGCACTGGTTTTTCTGTCTCTTTTCAGCCTGCTCGGGCTCTCCGCGCTGAAGGCTTCCACCAACGAGATCCGGATGGCCGGCAGTCTCAAAGATCAGGCCGTCGCTTTCTACCATGCCGAAGCCGGCCTCCAGCACGCCCTCGAGGTCATGGAGCAGGGGCTCGAGGACGGATCCTTCAGCCTCCCTGAAATAGAAGGGAGCCCGACGTCGCCGCCGATCAGAGAAATCCCGGCAGGTTTGGAGTTCCAGATAGAGCCCGGGAGCCTCATCAAGACGGAACGAAATGTCTACGCATTTTCGAGCAGGGGCTTCGGCCCCCAAGGCGCCCAGACCAGGATCAGGGCCCTCTTCAAGCGAGACAGGGAATCCGCCCTCCGCTACGCCGTCTTCGGCGACAAGGGGGTGGAATTTCACGCGGCCGCGGGGGCTTACAGCTACAATTCCAGAGGCTCCGGAAAACCATCCCGGAACGACAACGATGCGCTGACCCACAAAGGCTCGGTTGCCTCGAACCGTTCGATCAGCCTCGCGGAGGAGACCGTCATCGATGGAGATGTTTACCTTGGCGAAGACGCCGGGGGAGTTCAGGCATGTATTTGGTCAGCCGAGCCTTCCGGCGGCGGCATTTCCGGAGAAAAGGGGATTCTGGCAGGCAGGATAGCGCCGGATCCTCTCGGGCTTCGAACGGGCGCCTATGCCGCCCGATTCAACGCACCGCCGGCCGATTTCAACAACGAAGCGGACGGCGTCGATTCATCGCTCGAAATCGACAAAAGCCTCACACTCCTCGGCGGAAGCGAAGGGACGGAATATCTTTTGGACCGCATCGCCCTGAAGGCCGGGGCGGTTCTGAGCATCGACGTGCGGTCCGGGCCGTTGACCTTGTACCTGAGCGGGCCGATGCTGTGCGAGCCCGGCTCCGTCATCGAGGTGGTGGGCAGCCCGTCGGACTTCACCATCCTGTGCAACACCCCTGACACCATTTCCATTGGGTCGGGGTGCACTGTTATGGGGCTCGTTTACGCCCCCTACGCCGACGTCTCCCTCGGGGTGGAAGCCGCCCTCTATGGCGCAATCCGGAGCAGGTCGACCGTCCTCGAAAACGCAGCGACCGTCTTCTATGACGAAGAAGCGGCGAAAAGATACCGGATTTATAAGAACACGTTGACCCTTTGCGGCTGGGACAACGGCTTCCCGTGATGCGGCGCGCATCTTCCCTGGTTCGGACTCTCGACCCGGCTATCCAGTCTCCGGAACTCCCATGGCGGGTCGGCCGGAGCGCCGCGTCGCGCTGTCAACTCGTCTGCACGACGTGGCAAGAACAGGAAATACAGGGATCGTAGTTCCTGATGGCCTGTTCGCACAGCCAGGTGAGCCGGTCCTCCGGTAGATCCGCATACCGCTCCACCAGCCGGCGCAGATCCCTTTCGACGACGCCCTGATTCTGCGAGGTCGGCGGTACAATCCGCACGGACCGGATCACGCCTTCCTCATCCAATGCATAGCGGTGCCAGCAGATCCCCCGTGGAGCCTCCGAGCAACCGTACGCGGTAGCCGAATGGGGCTCGAAATCGATTGCAGGGCTTGGCGGGGGGTCATAGCCGGCGACGATATCGAGCGCCGTTTCACAGGCGCAAAGGACTTCGATGGCCCTGACGACAATGCTCTTGAACGGATTCCGGCAGGGCGGAACGCAGCCGGCCTCCTCTGCCGCCCGCCGCGCCATCGGTGGCAGTTGGTCGAAGTTCAGGTTGAAACGCGCCATGGGGCCAACCATGTAGGGGCCACGTGCTTTTACCGCCGCATGGAGAGCGGTCGAATGGGCGGCTTGCTCTTCCCTGAAATGCGCCTCGAAGGCCTCCAGAGGGATGTCGAGCCCTTCGCTGGATACCAGACGCCCCTCGAGCACCGCGTATTCATCCGGATGGTGCATAGAGACAAATTCATAGTCCTGCTCAAATACGGGAAAATCGAAACCCGCCACCCACCGAACCGTGTCATAGGCCGCATCCCGCGCCCATTCAAGGTCTTCGGTCAGTGCCAGCAATTCCCGCCGTCCCGGAACCCGGTAAAAGCCGCCGACCTTGAAATTGACGGGATGGATCTCGCGCCCTCCAAGGAGCGTGACGATGCGGTTTCCAACGGCCTTTAGTCTGAGTCCACGCTTCACCATCTCGGGCTGAATCCCCGCGAGTTCGATGGCATCCGCACAGCCGAGGAAATCCGGGGCGTGGAGCATATAAATGTGCAGTCCGTGGCTTTCGATCCACTCCCCGCAGTAAATGAGACGCCGCAACTCCCTCAAGGGCCCCGTGAGCCTTGCGCCGAAAGCCGACTCCATCGCCTGGCTGGAGCTGGTCATGTAAGCGATCGGGCAGATTCCGCAGATGCGGGCCGTGATGTCGGGCGCCTCAGCATGACAGCGGCCGCAAAGGAGCGCTTCGAAGAAGCGGGGAGGTTCGAAGATGCGGAACTGGACCGATTCGACCTGCCCCCCTTTGATTTTCACAAAGAGGCCCCCTTCGCCCTCCACCCTCGCCAAAACATCCACCTTGATGGTCTTGTCACCTTTCATGGGTCTCACTCTCTTTCCGGAAGGCATCCGCGTTGGCATTGAAGCCGCGGAAGGCCCTGAGGATATCGACCTTCTCGACCCCGAGTGCAGCACGCCACATGTGCGTCAACGAGGCGGTATTGGGGGTCTCCTTCGGCCCGAAACACCCATAACAGCCGCGATCATAGCTCGGGCAAATGGCGCCGCAACCCGCCTGTGTCACCGGCCCGAGGCAGGGGACGCCCCGCGCCACCGTTACGCAGACATTCCCACGGCGTTTGCATTCCACACAGACGCTGTATGTGGGGATGCACGGTTTACGGCCCGCAAGGAGCGCGGTAATCACCTCGAGCAACTGGGTTTTTTGAATGGGGCAGCCTTTCAGCTCGTAATCCACCTGGATGTGATCAGCAACCGGCGTCGACTTTTTGAGCGTCTGGATCCATTCGGGTCTCGGATACACCGCTCTTGTGAAGCGCCGCACATCATCGAAATTTCTGAGGGCCTGAATCCCTCCCGACGTGGCGCAGGCCCCGATGGCCACAACGATTTTCGACCGGCGCCTCACCTTGTGGATCCGCTCCTCGTCATGAGGGGTCGTGATAGACCCCTCGACAAGCGATAGATCGTAGGGCCCCGGCAAGAACGTGCGGGAGGCCTCCGGGAAATAGGCGATCCGGATCTCACCGGCGATGGTCAGGAGATCCCTTTCGCAATCGAGAAGCGTCAACTGGCACCCGTCACAGGAGGCGAATTTCCAAACGGCGAGCTTCGGTTTTCTCATTTTCGGCATCTTCACAACTCCCGTTTCCCCAACAGCGTCCCGATCTCACTCAGGCGGAAAACCGGGCCGTCCCGGCAGACCAGGACCGTGCCGAGCTGGCAATGGCCGCAGATCCCCTCCCCGCATTTCATGTTCCGCTCCGTGGACACATGGATGCGTTCTTCGGTCAGTCCTTTATCCTTGAGCGCCCGGATCGTATGGGTCATCATGATTTGAGGCCCACAGATCAGGGCTCGGGTGCGCTCGGCGTCCAGACGGAGGCCCGGGATGAGGGTCGTCACCACCCCGACACTGCCCCGCCACCCCTCACGGGCGCTGTCGACGGTTACCTCGATCTTCATGTCGAAACGACCGCGCCATTGTTCGAGGAGGGTACGGAAGAGGATATCGGACGGAGTCCGCTCCCCGTAAATGAGGGCGATATCCCCGAAGCGCTGCCTGCGCCCCAGGATCGAATAGATGACAGGCCGCAAGGGCGCGAGGCCGATGCCACCGGCGGCCAGGACGACATCCCCCCCTTCCAATTCATCGAGCGGCCATGGCCGGCCGAAGGGCCCCCGGACCCCGATCACGTCCCCCCGCCTCAGCTCGGCCATCTTGTGGGTTACAGAGCCGTAAGAGCGGATGGTATGGACGATCTTCGCTTCGTCCAGCGGATCCCCGCTGATCGAGATCGGAACTTCCCCCACGCCGAACATGTAAAGCATGTTGAACTGCCCCGGCCAAAAACGCATGGGAGCGCCACCGTCTTCCCGCACGAGTTCCAGGGTGAACGTATCCCGTGTCTCCCTCTTTCGGCGCTCGATGCTGTAAAGGACCGGTTCCATCACCGTGTACGAATGCTCCGGCATGCCGCAACCTATCCTTTCAAAGATGCCTGCCGTACAAATCCAGGAGCTGCAGGGTCATATCCTGGAGGCGATTGACGGCAACAAGTGAAAAACGCTTCAACAGCTCATAACCGAGGCGCGGATCCTCTTCGGCCCTCTCTCTTAGAAACGCACCTTCCAACATCACGGCCCGGGTTTTTTCCAGCGCCGTCGCATCGAAACGCCTCCGGTAAGGCGAATAAAACCAGGACCAGCCCAGGATGTCCCCGGGTCCCACCGTGTAGACGGTCACGGATCCGCGCCCGGTAACAAACACCTGGATCGCCACCCGGCCCGTTTCGATCAGGAAAAACCGATCCGCTTCGTTCCCCTCCCGGTAAATGGGCTCTCCGGCATCGAAACTCACCGACCGGGCGCTGGAAGACAGCATCTTGATAATCGCTGGATCGAGATCACGAAAGAAGACATGCTCGGCCAGCATCTTTTCCGCCTCTTCAGCTGCGTGCTCCTTCATCTTCCTTCCCCTCCCCTATCTAACTCACCCTATAGACCCTGGACGAATCTCCTTCCGTTCCTCATCCCCGCGGCCTCACGAGGCCCCCGGCGGACAGGTTCTTCAAGTTTGCAGAACCTTTCCTCCTTTCCAAACCGTTTCCATCCGGTAATGATTTTCCGGGTGCAACCGCGTTTCCGATTCAGGGCGCCCCGGCGGGTGCCCGACGCCGCGCCATCGATTCCAGCGGGCGGCTTCCTTATGCTTGAAGGGCCTTCACCTCAGCCGTGATGTCGATCCCCACCGGACACCAGGTGATGCAGCGTCCGCACCCGACACACCCGCGTGCCCCGAATTGCGGCACCCACGTCACCAGTTTGTGCGTCATCCACTGGCGGTACCGCGACCTTGCCGACTCCCGGACACTTCCCCCGTGGATGTAAGAAAAGTCTCGGCTGAAGCAGGTATCCCACATCCGGATGCGCCCCGCGCTCCGCCCGTCGACCGCGTTTTCCTCCGAAACCCCGTGGCAGAAACAGGTCGGGCAGACCAGGGTACAATTGCCGCACGTCAAGCAGCGTGCGGCCACCTCATCCCAGTGCGGATGCTCGAAATGCTCGAAGAACAAGGCATCCAACGTCTCCGTATCCATGCGGCGCCCCATTTTACGGGCCGCTTTCTCCATTACCTCCGCCGCCAGGCGCTTATCCTCCTCGGGTGCCAGCTTCGCGCCGGCAGACTTCAGGATCTGTTCGCCCTCTCGGCTTCCAGCACGGGCCACGAAGCAGTGCCGGCCATCCAGATTCAATTCCGTCATGGCGATGTCGAAGCCGGAAACCACCCGCGGGCCTGTTTTCATGGAGACGCAGAAGCAGGTTCCGCCCGGCCTGGTACAATCCACCGCCACAATGAACATCTTTTTTCGCCTGGCCGCATAAACCGGATCGGCCGACGGACCATCCAGCAAGACCCCGTCCAGGACAGCAACGGCCGCCGTATCACAGGCCCTTACCCCGATAAAGGCATAGCGGGGAGGATCCTCCTTAAACGCCTCCAGTTTGAATCCGCTGTCTGTCAGATGCGCCCCGATGAGCCGAATCTCGGCCGGGTAGAGATGATGCTTCAGGGAATGGGGTCCCACCACGTGGGCGAAAAGGCTTCCTGCAGGTTCATCCATCAATCGATAGCGCCCGGCGTCCTGTTCATCGACCCGCCCGGCAGGAATATCCGCGGTCGATCCGATCTCCCCCAATACGATAGCCCCGCTGCGTTCCAGCGGCCCGATAGTCGTGTAGCCTGCCTGTTTGAGGGCCGCAATCAGCCGTTCGAATCCTTCGAGGTCCAGGATCTCCTCAGACGGCGTCGTTCGCTGTTGGCTCGTCATGACTATTCTCCCGCATGAAGCTTGCAGTTGCACCCCAGGATATGCCTAAGTGACATTTTTCAAATTTCAGGCGGACCTGGCAAGCACTAAAAGCAGTGGATGAATCTTCCACCCGCAGGGGGACATCGAAGGGAAGGCTATAGGGTATTTAGATTTTGAACTATTTGCCTGGTCACGCCTTTCTCGGACAGATTAAGGGCTTGACACATCCCCTGCTGAACCTACAATAGACACCCGGGCAGCCGACCCGGCGACAGACCGTACACCCTCTCCCACGCTCGAAAGTTCAACCCGGGAGAACAGGAAAAACCATGCAGCCGCCCTTCTCGAACTTTCAGCGGTCTTATACCGGGGAACTCACTCGATCCATCGATCTCACAATGGATACGAACCTACCCCGAGCGTTCTGCAATGGATGATTTCGACGTCTCATAGAGTCGTCCTGCAGTCTGCCGGAAAAGCTCACCAAGGCAAAGCCGATTCGCCGGATCACCTTCGACGATACGGCCGGTGCGGCGCCGCAGCGATCGGACCACGCACCCAGGCAGCCTGAAAGGATTTGGAATGGAACCAATAACGGATCGAAGCGACGTCCCCTCCAACGGCTGGCACGAATGCCGGATCCGCGTCCGTTACAAGGACACCGACCGGATGGGCGTCGTCTATTACGGCAATTACCTCACCTTTTTCGAAATCGCCCGCGCGGAATTCATGCGGGATCTCGGGTTTTCATATGCCCGCCTCGAAGCGGACGGCTACAGTCTGGTGGTGATCGAGGCGGCGGCGAAGTACCATGGCAACGTGGGTTATGACGCGGTCGTCCGCGCCCGATCGAATGTCGCGGAGCTGAGCAGGGTGCGTATGCGCTTCGAATACCGGATCCTGGATGAAGAAGGGCGCCTGCTCGTCAGCGGCCACACCACCCATGCCTGCCTGGATGGAAACCAGAAACCGGTGCGCATCCCTGCAGCGATCGACCAGGCCATCCGCGAGAGGTGCTCGATCCCATAGGGATAGCGAAAAGGCACAATCATCCGACGTTTCCAGCCAGGCCAAGGCACCGGTGACGGGGCCGCGCAACGCGCCCCTTACAAGGCCTGGCATTGCGGGCAGATGTGGGTGCCGCGCTGCCCCACCACGATCCGTTCGATCGGACAGCGGCAGCGCCGGCACGGCTCGCTGGTTCGGCGGAAAACCTCCAGATGAGCCTGGTTCTTGCCCGCTTTTTCCCCCAGTGACCTGAAATTGGCCTTACCGCGCCCGAGGGATGTCCCGCTGTTTCGAATGCCTTTTTCGAGCACCTTGACGATCGCCCTGTGAAGAGCCCGGATTTCTTTGCGCGTGAGGGTCGCAGAGACCCTGCAGGGATGGAGCTTCGCCTCCCACAAGGCCTCATCGACGTAGATATTCCCGAGCCCCGCCAGAAAGGATTGATCCAGCAGAAGGGGCTTCAAGCGCCGCCTGCGGGAACGGAGCCTCTCGGCCAAGAGCGGCACGCTGAAATCCGGATCGAGGGGTTCCGGCCCCAACCGGTCAAGAATGCCCTTGGTATCCTCGACGAGATAGCAGCGTCCAAACTTCCGCGTATCGTGAAGCCGCACCTCGCGATCCGCTCCGAACCGCAGGACGAGCCGGTCGTAAGGCGAGCGTGCCTCTCGGGGGGAGGCGACAATGAGCCGGCCGGACATACGCAAATGAACCAGCAGGTGTCCCTGAGGCGCCAGATCGAAGACGATAAACTTCCCCCTCCGGCGAACAGCTGCGGCGACCTTCCCCGCGATCCCCCTGCAAAACTGTTCGGGCGTGAGCCCGCTGACAGTCCGCGGCCACAGGACTTCCGCTCGCGTGATGACGGCGCCCCTGAGCCCCCCCTCCAGAAGGTCGTCTACGATCGTCTGCACCTCGGGAAGCTCCGGCATGGCTCCCTATCCCTCCATCCTCTGAAAAGGCCTATTTGCGGATAACCTTCACCAGAGCACCCTTCTCAACCGGAGTGTTCACCGATCCGCCGTTCAATAGGGCCCACTCCTCGACCTTGTCCTGCGGAGCCCCGAGGGCCCTCAGCACCTGCCCCAGCATCCCCGAGGAAGGGGCCTTGACGATGCGGATCCGGTCCGGCCGGACATCGATCCTGGCAGAATCTCGAAGGGCCTGGAATCCTCCCACGGCCTGCCGAAAAACCGGGCTGTAGGAGGAGAAGCTGCCGGCGGCGCAAAAACCCTGGAACTCGAATATCTTGCCATCCTTCTGAATGAAGTAGGACAATACCCCAAGCACCCCCTGGTTCGTCCGCACCTGGCTCACGAGGCGGACAGCCCGTAGCCCGTTGACGGTTTCCTCGCCCGAATCGACCACCTGGGCGCCCGACTGGCTCACGAAAGCCCCCGCCGCATCCCGAGGCGTTCCGGCAGCAGCCATCGAAAGGGTGAGGGCGGCGTCCTTGCTTGGGCTCATCACCCTGACCACCTGACGGGTATTCTGTAGGGCCCATCCGCCCGGGACGGGGAACTGAAACCGGAGATCGGGATGGTAGAAAACACCGCCGGTGGTATATCCCTCGCGCGGATTGCCCCCGAACACGAGCCCGTCAATGCGCATCAGGTAACGCTCACGATCCACACGGTATTGCCGGACCCCCAGCCGACCCTGCCACTCAGCGGTCTTGCGTCTGACCGCCCCCATCCGGTCGTCGGGATTCGGGTGGGTCGAAAACCATTCCGGCAGACCGCTGCGGTCCGAGGAGGGATTCATCCGCTCCAGGGTCTCGAAAAAAACCGCCATCTGGTTTGCGTCGTACCCTGCCTTGCTGGCATACTCCACCCCAAGGTCATCCGCCTCCCGCTCGTTTTCGCGGCTGAAACTCAGGAAAAGCAGCTGGACCCCTGTCTGAGCTGCATCCCCGAAGCGTTGCAGCGTCGGCGAAAAGAGCATGCCGGCGGCCAAGCCGATCTGAGCCAACTGCGCGCGGCTGTATTGCTCGGCCGAATGCCTGGCCGTGATGTGGCCTAGTTCGTGCCCCAGGACGGCAGCCAGCTCCGCCTCGCTGTTGAGGGACCCCAGGATCCCCCGCGTCATGTAGACATAGCCCCCGGGGGCGGCGAAGGCATTCACCACGGCCGTATCCAGAACCGCAAACTGATAAGGCAGATGCGGCCTATGGGAAAGCCCCCCGAGCCGCTGACCGATTCCCGCCACATAAGCCGTCAGGGGCGTGTTGTCGTAAAGGCCGTATTCCTTGGAAACCGCCTGGTCGCTTTGCCTCCCCATCTGAATTTCCTGCTCTTCGCTCATCAGCATGAGCTGGGTCCGCCCGGTAACCGGGTCGATCGCACAGGCCGGAAGGATGAGAAGACACACGGCCAACAAAACGAAAACCCATTGATTCCTGAATCCCATTTTCTTCATGAGAGGATCCCTTCAACCCGTTCATTCATTCCTGCAACAAGCCCGCCCATGTTCGACCGGACTCGACCTAAGACACTCCATGACCTCGGTTCGTTCAGACTAAGCGGTCGGCATTTTGCTGTCAATCCCGAGCTACCCCCTCCTCAGCTGCCGGAACTATGCCACCATGTCATCTGCGCGCCATCACTCCCTCTACCTTTTCCCCTGCCATCTTTCATCCTCGGGGCGATCCGAGCCCCTGCATCAGGACCATCAAGAGGATTCGCGGGCATCGGATTCGATCAATCCGGCTCGTCCAGCCAAACCCGCATCCTCGACAGGAAGACGGCCAGCCCCAGCATGAGCGACCCGCCGGCGACGGCAAAAACGGCCCGGTAGCCGGCATGTTCCCCGATCCACCCGAGCAGGACGGAGCCCAGAAAGATCCCCAGATCGATCCCGCCCGTGTAGATGCCGTTGATCTTGCCCCTGACCTCGGATCGTTCACGGCGCAGGGCCAAGGTGTTCAAAGACGGATAGAGGATCCCATGCCCGCAGCCGCTCACCAGCCCTGCGATCGCGAGCAGCACATGCCCTCCCAGCTGCGTCAGCAGCAGGAGTCCGCCCCCTGTGATGAAAAGGGCGCAGGGAACGACCCGCTCCTCCCCCACCCGGTCTGCCGCCCGCCCCCCGAAAAAACGGGTAACCACCGCCGCAAAGGTGTACGCCACGAAATAGACCGAGATGTGCTCGATCCCCAGCGCCTGGGCGAAAGGCGCAACGAACCCTCCGTAGCCCGCCAGCCCGATGCCGAACAGGAACGCCAGCATCGTGACCATGAGGATCTTTCTGCGCCGAAGCACTTCGAAAAAACCAGCCTGACGCTCGTCTGCACGGTACACAAAGGTCTCCCGCAGCGGCAGATGAAGGAAAAAACTCAGGAACCCCATGCCTGCGCAGACCAGAAAATAGACATCGAACCCAAACCGATGGATGATCGGCTCGGTGATCAGGGGGCCTACCGCCATCCCCATCAGACCGGACGTGCCAAACATGCCGATCCCCTCGTTGAGGCGTCCGGGAGGAATGATATCGGCGATATAGGTAAAGGACGCCGTGAAACAGAGGGCCACGCCGATGCCGTGAAACAGTCTGAGCACGACGAGGGGCCAATAAAAGCCGGTCAAAGGGCCATCCAGAAGGAGATAGGCGAGCGGGGCCGATCCCATGATGAAGCTCCCCGCGGTGTAGCTCCGCTTGCGGCCGGCGCGGTCTACCATCAGGGAGACCCAGGGGCGGCAAAACACTGCAGCCAGGGCCATCACACCCATCATGACGCCGATGTCGATCTTCGAGCCGCCACGCGCGGTGACAAAAAGAGGAAACAGGAAGAAGGAAGCCAGACTCGAGACCATGCTGAAGCTGGCAAACGCCATGATAAGGAAAGAAGGGGTGTACAGGCGATTGTGCAGGGCCTCGCGGTTCAGTGAAGAACCCCTGTCCTCGGGCTGCATGCTGGGCTGTTTCATACGCTATGATCGATCCATGCAGGTCCATGGCCAAAAAATTTCGGGGAGAACTGTCCGCCTGGTCGCCGTTTTTCAGCCTGCCCGCAATCCGGCGCCTTGTCAACGACTATGTGGGAGGCTCAGTCAGGGCCTCCACGCACTTCATACCTGGCAGTCCCGACGCGATACCCGGGCTGGTCCGGGATCGTCCCTTGATCTTGCCCGGCTCCCGTTCCGGCTTTCGATGCCCAAAGCCGCCGGATCCAGGGTCCTGCCGCGGGCGCGCATGGGATCCCTTGACATCAGGAACGATCTGAGGCAATGTATAGAGGAGTGATGTCAGGCGCAAGCCATCCAGACTCGGTCTGGATGGCTTTTTTTGTTTTTTGGGAGACAAGGCGCATGCTGCTCGTCATGATCGACCACTACGACTCTTTCACGTACAACCTGGTGCAGCTCTTCCAGGAATTCGACATCGACATCCCGGTCTTTCGCCACGACGCCATCGACAAGCAGAAGTTGGACAGACTTCGGCCTGACTGGGTCTGTCTCTCACCCGGGCCCGGCACCCCCGGAGATGCTGCAGAGACGAAAGAACTGGTCAAGCGCCTTGCCAGGCGTGTCCCGCTCCTGGGGGTCTGCCTCGGCATGCAAATCCTCAACGAGGTCTACGGCGGACGGACCGTCCGAAGCCCGCTGCCGGTCCACGGCAAGGCCTCCCCGGTCCACCACACAGGGCGGGGCATCTTCCGAGGGCTGCCGTCGCCCTTCCAGGCGGCACGCTATCACTCCCTTCAGGTGGTGCCGGGCTCCGACCTGGAGCCCCTGGCGCACGCCGAAGACGGCGTCATCATGGGGCTGCAGCACCGCCACCTGCCCATCTGGGGGGTCCAGTTCCACCCGGAATCGTTTTTCAGCGCGTACGGGCTGCAACTGGCCGAAAACTTTCTGAGGCTCGCCCCCGGCTTCCCCGCCCATCAGATCGTACCGCAGCCGGTGAGTGAGCGGTTTCCCCGCTGGAAGCAACCGTGCGCTGAACATCAACCGCCCCCCGGAGAAATCGCGCCATGAAGCCTTCGCGAACGCTCTCCTGTCAGGCCCCTCTCAAGCTGCTCAAGAACGAGATCCTCTGCGAATATGCCTCGGATGCTATTTTCCTGGAGACAGCCAGAGGCCTTGCAGGGATGCCCGGTTGCTGCGTCCTTCTAAGCGGAGGAGATCTGGACTGCAGCCGCTATTCGCTCATCGCCTGGGACCCTTTTCTCACCTTCAAAGCCAAAGGCGAAGCCATCACCCTCGAGACGCCCTTTGGAACCCAACAAAAGCAGGGTGACCCGCTGGAATGCCTGGACCATTTGTTTTGGAGGCTGCAGCCCGATTTCAACCTGCCGGCCGCCCCATTTGGCGGCGGAGCCGTCGGCTATCTGGCCTATGAACTCAAGAACCGGATCGAAACCCTCCCCCAGACCGTCCGCGACGACCTGGGACTGCCCGATCTCTATCTGACCTTCCCATCCAGGGTCCTGACCCATGACCGCTCGCTTGGAATCCTGCGATATCTTGTCCTCGGCACTGGAAACCATCAAGATTTGGATGTGAATCCTCTTCACCATCGGATCCTGAGGCCGGGCCCCCCTCCCAGAGCAGGCCGGACCGAGAGCAATTTCACCCCTGACGCGTACCGCGCAGCCGTCTCCGCCGTTCGGGAATATATCGCGGCAGGGGATGTCTATCAGGTCAACTTGTCTCAGCGCTTCAGCTTCCAGCTGCAAGGGGATCCGTTCGCCCTTTGGGAGCGCCTGTTCGCACGGAACCCAGCCCCATTCTACGCCTACCTGAACACCGGCGACCACCAGGTGCTCTGCACCTCGATGGAGCGATTTCTTTTCCGGGAGGGCGACACCATCGAGACCCGGCCCATCAAAGGCACCCGGCCCAGAGGCGGCAGCCCGGCCGAAGACATCCGGCTCGGGAGGGAACTCCAGCAAAGCACCAAGGACGATGCGGAACTCTCCATGATTGTGGACCTCCTGCGAAACGACCTCGGCAGGGTCTGCCGCCCGCGCACCATCCGCGTCGTGTCGCACAAGCGGGTGGAGGCCTACCGGAACGTCTTCCACCTGGTCTCCACGGTGGCCGGTGAAGCCATCACTAACCTCACGCATGCCGGTCTCCTGCGCGCCGCCTTCCCGGGCGGCTCCATCACCGGCTGTCCGAAGATACGGGCCATGGAGATCATCGACGAACTCGAACCGTGCGTCCGGCATGTCTACACCGGCTGCATCGGCTACCTCGGGTTGCACCGGAACCTGGACCTCAATATCGCCATCCGCACGGCCATCGTGCATCAAGGGACATGCCGCTTTTCGGCAGGCGGCGGTATCGTGTATGATTCGGACCCGGAGATGGAGTTTCTGGAAACCCTCCACAAGGCCGGAACCCTTTTCGAGGTGCACCGGCAGCTCGGCCGGAGACACTCATGAGCGAATCGGTCACACCATCCAGCAGGCGGATTTGGCTCAACGGTCGCTTCGTGCCGGAAGACCGGCCGGCGATCCATCCCCTGGACCGCGGGTTCCTTTACGGCGACGGGCTCTTCGAGACCCTGCGGGCCCAAAATGGACGGCCTCTCTACCTCTCCCAACACCTCGACCGCCTAAGACAAGGAGCGGAAGAATTGCGCCTGAATCTACCCGGTGACCTTCACTGGGATGGGATCATCGCCCGCCTGCTCCAGGTCAATGGCCTGTGCAAAAGCGCGGCCCGGGTGAAGATCATCGTCACACGCGGGCAGGAACCTCGATTGGGTCTTCCCACGGCGTGCAGGCCGACCATCATTCTGAGCGCCGAACGGTATCACCCCCCCACGGCCCGGGATTACCTCGAGGGTTGGCGCCTGCACTGCCACCTGAACAGCTACGCACCGCCCCTGGCCCGATACAAGTCACTGAATTACCTGTTCTATCTTTGTGCACGTCAGGCCGCGCTGGATGCCGGATGCCACGAGGCCGTGGTCTTGGACCCCGAGGGCCGGGTCTGCGAAACCGCGGCGGGCTCGCTTCTTTGCCGGAGTGGGGGGACCTGGTGGACCCCTGAAAGCCCGCACCAGCTCACCGGCATCACCCTTCAACAGGTCCGGCGCCTCCTCGGCCTAAGCGGAACCCCCGTGGATACCCGGGCCGCCCGGCCGGCGGACCTGCGGAACGTGGGCACCGTCTGGGTGCTCAACGCGCTCATCGGCGTCATGCCGGCCGTGCAGATCGACGGGCGGATCATCCCTGATCCCCTGCACGACGCCGCAGACCGGATCCGGGGGCTGCTGGTGGCCGGGAATTGACGCGTTCGAAGCAGAGGCTTCCGGTCCTGTCATTTGCACGGGCGCTGCTTGCAGTTCCCACACGGTGCATGTAAGATCAGGGCGGTTGCCGGATCCGGCTTTCGCCTCCAGGCGCTCAGCCGACCGGGCCTATAGCGTAGAAGTCCGCTGTCCAGGCAGCGCTCCTGAAGGCCGTTGAAGCAAACCATGCATTCCGGAAGGCGGGTGAATCCGAAGGGTCTTTGTCTGAAAGCTATCCGTCTGTCACAGGAGAAAATCCAAGATGTATGAATTCCTGCTGAGCCAGGCCCAGAAACAGATCGTGGAGGAAGCCAGGGACCTCGTGGCATGGGTGCCGCGGGAGATGATCCTGGACATGGACCGGGAAAGGATCGTCTTCCCCCGGGAATTTCTGCAGGAGGCCGGACGCCGCAACCTCCTTGGCTGCCGTTACCCCAAGAAGTGGGGCGGCCGGGGCATGGACTGGGTGGCCACCTGCGCGGTCATGGAAGAGATCGGGACCCTCGGCTATATCTTCGCCTGCACCTTCGGGGTGGGGGCGGAACTCGTCTGCGACGCCATTGTGCTCCATGGGAGCGACGACCTCAAAAAGAAATATGTCAAACCGCTGCTGGCAGGTAAGATCTTCGCCGCCGAGTGCCTGACCGAACCCCGGGGAGGCTCCGACTTTTTCGGCACCTCCACCTCTGCCATCGAGAGCGGCGACCATTTTCTACTCACCGGACAGAAGCGCTTTATTGTGGGGGCGGAGGGCGCCGACTACTTCCTTGTCTACGCCCGCACCGATCACGACCCCCAGACCCACCCCCACAAGGCCCTGACCTGCTTCGTCGTGGATCGGGGGCCGGGTGTAGAGGTCAGCTACCTTTACGGCCTCATGGGGTGCCGCGGCGGGGGCGCCGGCCGCCTGGTCTTCAAGGATGCCGTGGTGCCCAGGGAAAACATCGTGGGGAGGCTGAACGGGGCCTACAAGGTCTTCAACACGATGATGATCCCGGAGCGCCTCGGGACCGCCGCCATGACCATCGGCGCCGCCCGGCCCGCCCTGGATATCGCCACGGGGTACACCACCCGGCGCAAGGCCTTCGGCCAGACCATCAACCAGTTCCAGGGGGTCAGCTTCCAGGTCGCGGAGGCTGCGACCCTTCTCGATGCCAGCCGCTCGCTCGTCTACACCACCGCCCGGGCCATCGAGTCGGGTCAAGACCCCAACACCATCCGCCGGCTGGTAAGCGAAACCAAGAAGTTCGTCACCGAATCGTGCCAGGAAGCCGCGCGCAAGGCCATGCAGGTCATGGGCGGCATCGGATACACCAATGTCTTCCCCATCGAACGGATCGTGCGCGACCTCGGGCTCGCCTCCATCTGGACCGGATCGAACGAGGTGATGGCCCTGATCACCGCCCACGAGTGGTACCGGGAGTACACCCTGCGCAAAAAGGGCGGGCGTGAGCGGGACTATGAAAGCGACGCACCCGAGGCATTCGCAGAAGATGAAAAAATCTATTGAGAGGATGCTTGACAGCGGGTCACGCAACCCCGCTTATTTTTTGAGAACGATGTCGGCAACAGCTGTCACATCGGTCTCCTCCAAGACATAGTTGCCGCTGTCCCGGCCCGCCAGTCCAAGATCCCATACCGTGGCCGCCTTGCCGGTGCCCATATTCCGGTCAGCGAAATAGGCGGCGGTGCACTTAAAGCCTACGTCATCCCCGGCAACGACCCCTGTCAGGAAGCCTGACACTCGTGCCGTAGTCGTGCCGTCATAGACCTTGTCTTCGACTGCACAGGACGCAGTGATCGGCCGAGGAAGAACCTCGACCGTCTGGTTCCCTTGGAACTTGATATCATATCCCTGCTGATCACTGTAAAGGCCGCCCAGGACGACGGACCGCAATCCCACATCCTTGCCTTCGGTCATGAAAATAGGTTCACCGAGGATCTTTCCTTCATCGAAACCCCCCGGCTTGTCGGCCCAGGATAAGCTGCACACGCAACCATCGGGCAGGCATTTTGTTCCGTCGTATATTTTGGCGTACGATCCGCTGCCCTTTTGCTGACATGTGAAAGCAGCCGTTATGGGGGGAAGAAAACAGCGCAGGAGTGGATAGCTGTATCCCCCATAAATGCGCCATACCTTTCCGGTGCCCCCTGCGTCGTCGATGTCCCAACCCGCGTTTACAAAGGTGGATAATTTTTTCATCTCGGCCGTCGTCTTGCCCGTGCCAAGGGCCGAAGTCGCCTGGCCCGAGGTCTCCCTATCCCAAAAACTCCTGGAGACGTAACCAGATCCCCAATACTTACCCCCCACCAATCCGCCAAAATGGTCTTCCCCAACGACTTCACCGACACACCAACTGTTCTCGATGCGGCCGTCACTGATCATTCCCACCAGACCGCCGACGAATAGACTCCCCCCTGCAGAAGCGTCGCTCCAGCTGTTTTCCACGCCAGATTCTTGAAGAATCCCGACCAACCCCCCAATTGCGGCCGTTCCATTTACGGAACCACTGCTCCAACTGTTCCCTATCCTAACCTCACTCCCGCTTTCCTTGCAGAAGTACCCGACCAAACCACCCAGACCTCCATCACCCTCCACGTGAGCGTTGCTCCAACAGGATACAATAGTCGAATCCCCAGAATACCCCACAAGACCACCGGTCCAGTTCCCGCCTTTCACTTCACTGCTGCTCCAACTCCAAGAAATACCCGAACACAACAGCTCACCCACCAATCCGCCCGCATAGCCCTTGCCAAGAACATTGCCGACGCTCCAGCAGTTCTCGATGCAACTGTCCGCGGAAACCCCCGCCAGACCGCCGAGGGCACCCGAATTTTTCTCATCGATATTCTGGACCACGGCGGAGGTGCTCCAATTCGAGAAAATGGTCGAACCAACGGCTGCGCCAACCAGGCCTCCGCCATGACCCCATAAACCGCTAAGCGTGACATTCCCCTTGCTGTGACTGCCGCTAATCGTGCCACTGTTAATCTCTCCTGCAAGACCGCCTGCACACCTTTCCACACTCTGCCCGTTCAGTGAAACATCTGCGACACTGCTGCAACCATGAATCTCCGACCTGTCATTCGCCTTTCCCACCAGCCCGCCGACGATCCCGTTACCCGACACAGTCCCCCTGCTGCTGCAATCCTCGATGTGTGTCTCTTCCCATGCCGAACCTGCAAGCCCGCCAGCTTCTACCGTTCCGCTCACCGAACCCCCGCTGGTGCATGAATACATATCGGAACCGATGCAAACACCGACCACCCCGCCGACACTGTGCTCTCCAATGACATCGCCATTACTCCATACGTTCTCGATCCGTGCTTTCACGGCTCTGCCAATCAGAGCTCCCACTCCCACAGTCCCTCTTATAGAAGGATGTTCCAGACATACATGGGCGACACAGCCTTCTTCGATGGCACCGAAAAGGCCGACAAAATTCCTGCCCTGCCTTCCGATGTGAAGCCCGCTGATGGTATGCCCAAGCCCATCGAAATGGCCTGCAAATCGATCTCTTACACGATAATCGCTTTCATTCCCGCCAACAGGTTCGAACCCGGAACCATCATGCCAGTTCCGTGTGGCCGAGGCATCGATATCGGCCCCCAAAGCATAATGGCGACTGAGATCCCCCAGCATCCCCTGGAGATCCTCTGTCGTTCGGCTGCCTGGATTTCCCAGATGGGTAACCACCCTGAAATCCATCGCCGGGCGTTCACTCCCGCAGCGCGTTTGAAAGGTGTCACCCCCCGGCAGGTTGATGGGTGCCCTGATAAGATATTCAGCTTGGGTCCCTTCGATTATCCCGTCACCAGATCCCTGGCCGTATTCCAGGATCAGCATGGCCTCTTCGGACCCGGACAAGTCGCTGTTGATCTCGATGTTGCGGAAAGCGGAAAGGGTCAAGGTGTTCCGACCCCACGTGATTTTGTCATTGACAAAAATGTCGCCCTGACCGCCCCTGCCGCTGGCAGAGGTTTCAATCCTCACGCTGCCTTGGGCCAAGGCTCTGGAAAGTCCCTCACCCGTTATGTCTCCCCCGGAGGAAGCGATAGTGAAATCCTCAGGATCGATGACCCACAGCCCCCCGGTTCGACCGTGCACGCTCGTCGCAACACGCAGATTGTCTTTCACTGAAACCTTGCCCGCCGACGTCTCTATAAACCCTCCCCCAGTTCCCTCGGAGTCCAACGCGTCGAGCGTTCCTCCGACGATGACCTCCCCTCGCATGCGGTCCGACAAGAGCAGAATCCGTCCGGCACAATTTGACAGGGCCTTCGCCTCAATAATCCCTGAATTGATTACCGTAGCCGTCCTCCCCTCCTCTACCGCTGCAGCTTTCAACGCCACCGTACCACCATCCGCCCGGATGACCCCCCGGTTTTCGATCCAGACATCCATCTTGCCTGGTGCTGGATGGAATTCCAGGATGTCTCTCCCTTCACCGGTCAGACGCATCGAATCCCCCGCCACCATAAGCACCGGCCCGGAGGAGGTCTCGATCACCCCCTCGTTTTCGATCCGCGGGGCAATGAGAACCGCCCGGCCGCCTGCGGCGGCCTCGATCCTCCCCGCGTTCCAGAGAAACCCGGAAAGGCCGGATGATGATGCAAAGGCCGTTTCCCCCGACAAGAATGCTGCCCCCGTTATAGACTGACTGGAAGCAAAGAACTCTGTCGCCTTCACCTGAGCCGCCGGGCCGAAGAGAATGCCCGAACGATTCACCAGAAATAGGGCTCCTTCAGCGCTGAGCCGGCCGTGAATCTCACTCGGCCCGGATCTGCCGGTTCGAATCAAGACGGCACAGCAGGCATCGCTTTGCCGGATGATAACCGCAGCACTCGCACCGATATCGAAACTCTCCCATTCGATGATCATCCGGCTGGAGGTCTGGCTGATCGTTAGAGTCTGTCCAACCGTCTGGATATGCCCTTCTCCGAAAACGATCCGCCCATTGACGGGGAGGGCCGCAGTTTTCTCTTCGGGAAACGCGGACGCCCCGCTGGAAATCAGCGCCGACAAAGCTGTGAAGGCGATGCAAAAGGCAAACCGATGGCGTGTGCCCCGCAGACTCCGAAGCATGTGCTTCAAACCTCTCTTGCATTCTCTCGCGACCCTTCCAAACGTCGTCACCATTTCAACCTCTCCCCGGTTTTTCGACGCCTCAGAAAGCGAACGCAGACACCTCCGAGGAGAACTGCGATGATCATAGCGCCCCATTTGCTCAAGGCAGGAACGGCGCAGGCATCCTGCTCCACCGACACCTTGACCGCGGCGGTCGTCTCGCCGCAGGCGTTCAGGGCCCTCAGGATGTAGGTGGTCGACTGCGAAGGACTGACCTGGAGACTCCCCCCTGATGGATCCACAGATCCCGGATCGGGCGTGATCGACATGCTCTCCGCACCCTCCACCGCCCAGGACAAGGTCAAATTTCCCCCTGGCTTTATGCATTCCGGTGTCGCCGTGAAACGCCCGATAACGGGGTCAACCTTCAGAAAGGCATCATGGACATCCCACCCCGCGACACTGTCCTTCAAGTTGATCAATTCCAAACGGCTGCATATGCATTGAGCAGCGGTAAACACCAGCCGATACAAGACCCCTGAACAGCCGCTTGGCAGTTTATTGGAAAGATAATAGCCCCCGACCCTTATCACACCTGGAACGATCTCGTTATGATCCGAAACGAATCCGGATATCAGCGGACCTTTTTCTCCTCCATCAAATGACAAAACGGCCGTGTCGAACCGGACTTCGAACATGAAAGCGCCCAAATCGTTAGGGGCATCGACCACATGGACTTCGAAAACGTACTGTCCCGGTGAGGGACAGGCATTTTCCGCCAAATAGAGCCCCCTTTCGATCGTTCCTGCACCGACATCGACCGCCGTTGCAGCGGTCAGCAGAAGGATAAGGAAAAGAGCTAACCACTCCCTGGATGCTCGGATTGTTTTGCCGTCCACTACGATCACCCTTTCCTTGTTCTAAGAATTTGCAGCACTGTGAAATTATAACCAAACCATGCCGCCTGCCCTTTAGCGGCGGCGCCTTCAAATCTCGACAAAGGAAATGAAGGAACGTCAATCGAGGCAGCTCGGACGCCCCATGGCTTTATCCAGAATGCATTGCGCATCGGCCGCAGTCACGCTCCCGTCCCTGTCGACATCTGCGGAAGGCAGTTCGTCACACGCCCCGCAATCGGTCGGGCAAATCCCCAGGGAAACGTCCAAGGCGCATTTTGCATCCTGGACCGTTATCTCGCCGTCCTCATTCAAATCGCCGTTGACCAGGCCCTCTTCGGCGAAGACCGCATGGATAGTATGATTGACCACTATGGAAGGGAACGTGTAGCGGGCCACCGCCCCTACGGATGCACCGTCTACGAGAACGTTTTTGATAACGTATCCAGCGTCCGGTGTGATGGTGAAGGTCTGGGCAGAGCCTTGGTTTCCATAGATCTCGCCGGCCGGGTGGATCCTGCCGTTCGGTCCGGCCGTCGCTCTGATCATATGAAAGGGATCCATATATACCGTGGCGACGGCGGTGTTGTCCCACCCATGCACATCGTTTTCAGCGCTCCGGATTTCGGCCCTATTTTCGATTCGACCCGCCGCGCCGGCGGACACCTGGACGACGATATCCAATGAAACACTCCCGCCCGCGGCGAGGTCGCCGATATGCCAGAGGCCCCTGTGGGGGTCATAGCCTCCGACAGCCGTAAAAGCGGACACAAATACCAACCCCGCAGGGAGAAGATCTTCCACTGCGACTTGCGTGGCATTTTGCGTGCTGTGGTTCATTGCCGTGAGGGTGAAAGCGATTTCCTCGCCCTTCGAGGGGTTGGCGTTGCTGACGTCTTTCCCTATGCTCAAATCCACCCCAGAAGCCGCGTTCTCACCCAGTACGATCAGAAAAAGGTCATGCCGCGTGCCGGCAGGTTGTCCAGCGGCCAGCGCGCCGTTATCGGGACGCGGGCCATCCGTTACCCCGGCAACATAGACGGTACCGTTGGACCCCGCTGCGACGGCGCTTCCGTATTCCCGGCCTTCCCCACCCAGAAAGGCCGAGAAAACCAGGCTTGCCGCGCTGCTCAACCCTGTATCCAAGGTGACCACGAAGACGTCGCTCTCACCCTTCAGTCCACCTTGATACCCGTCACGGACAGGAAAATCCAAACTGGCCGTCTGTCCGGTCACATAGATATGTTCATCGACATCCAGAGCAACAGCCGAACATGCTTCGATACCGCTTCCCCCGAGGTAAGTCGAGTAGACAAGGCCTTCTGAACCGCTGCGGGTTGTATCTATTTTGGCCGCAAAGACGTCCACGCCCCCCCTCAAAGCCGTTTGACAGCCGTTCAGGACCGGGAAATCACGGCTTTCCGTGTCTCCGACCAGAACGGCTCCGTACCTGTCGTCTACGGCCACGCCATAGCCTGTTTCCGTCTTTTCCCCACCGACAAAGGTCGCATAGACGAGGCCTTGATGTCCCTCTTTGGCCGTGTCCAGACAGGCCAGAAAGGCATCGCAACGCCCTGACAATTCGGGCTGACAACCATTGAGAACGGGGAAATCGAAGCTGAAGGTGGAGCCTGTGACGAAGGTCAAGCCGCGGCTGTTTACCGCCACGCCCAACCCGCTCTCATGCTGGCTGCCACCGAGATGCGTGGCGTAAACCAAGCTTTCGGAGCCTTCAAGACGCGTATCCAATTGGACCATAAAGGCATCCTGACCGCCCTTCGGCTGCGGCTGGAATCCCGAGCGGAATTTCTCGTGCAGACCCGCCAGATCCAGACTGTCCGTGGAACCGGCGATATACGCGTTCTCCCGGCCGTCTACCGCTACCGCATAAGCAAGATCGCCTCCGGTTCCCCCGAAATAGGTTGCATAGATGAGGCTTTCGACACCCTTCCGGGTGGTGTCGATCCGAATCAGGAAGGCATCGGCATCCCCTCGAAGATTCAACTGACACCCGGCTAAGACCGGAAAATCCGGACTGTCCGTCCACCCTGTAATATAGACATTTCCGTCGTCGCCAGCCGCTATCCATCCGCCGAATTCCTGCCCGCTCCCGCCGAGATAGGTTGCATAAACTGGATTCTCAGCAGCCGGCCGGGTGGTGTCGATTTGGACAAGAAAGATGTCGGTATCGTTGGGATCAACCCGACAGGAGTTTTCCAGAGGGAAATCGCTGCTGAGCGTAATGCCTGCAAGATAAGCCTGTCCGTCGCAGTCCACTGCGGCGCCGTTCAAAAAATCGTCCGCTGCGCCGCCAAGAAATGCTTCTTGCGTCACAACAACGGGGTCGATAACGAGCGGTCGACTGCGGTCGTAGGAGCCCACCTCGAAAGCGTACGTATCTTCCCCCGTTTTCCGGTAACCCGATGCCACCGCCACACGGCGGCCCTCGAATTCTTGATAACTCAACGGACGCCGGTGGATCAGTTCGCCGTGAACCGTTTCGATCCTCAGATCCCCCTTATCGTCTATCCGGCTACCCCGTACCCCGGCATATTTGAGACAGATACGCCCGGGATCCGCCCCTGGCCCCACAATCCAGTCATACTCGACCTGCCTCGCCATCCCGTAGACTTTGAGGTCTATCCCTTCATAAATCCCCCGGTACATAACGGATTGAAAAGTGGGAATCCCGGTCTTCCAGTGTTGGCAGTCCGGCCCCCTGATGACGTTTACGCGGCATTCCGCCTCCTCGAGGGCCTCCAACTCGGGCATCTTCACGGCGCCTGGAAAGGAGAGTCTGGTCACCTCCCTCTTGATGGCTTCCTTTTCCAACCCTGTTGATGAACCCCCGGCCACCGCTGTCTTGCTCGATTCGGCCCGCACCACGTCGAAGACCATACCCTCGGCCGTCACCCACAAGGTGTAACCCGACGCCCGGGCATAAAACATGACATGTGGATCCACTTGACCTGCATTGGCAACAAAGCGGAGGGGCATCCCCTGGAATGCCACCCGAGGAGGGTTGTCTTTGGCCGGAGGAACAGGAGCGTTGAAACCGTCGGCGCAAGCAAAAACAGGCGACAAAACCAGGGTGATGAATCCGGAAACGAGCACGATCCAATGCATCATGCAGCTCCAACAAGAAATGGAACCCGTTTGCCTGATTTCCAAGGGCGTGCAGCCTCTCCGCTTTCGGATCCACTCCAACTTGGTACAGGTCTCCTCCCTCTCGAGAACCGAAAAGCGGGCTCCAACCCCCAGGTTCGAGCCCGCCGTTCCGATGAGTTTTACCTGAATGGATTGATCTAGCAAAAAAGATGCCAAATAGTGCAGGAACGTATCCAGGCAAACATATCCATACCAAGAAGATGAAAAAGCTGTATAACTTATTGATTTTAAAGTAATGAATACTTTCATAGTCATAGGTCTGCCGATCAGATCTATCCCGTATCCTGCAGAAAAAAGGATTCCTCCATCACGAAATGGGCGGATTGCTCTGAATGCTGTGCATCCGTTTTAAAAATAATGGGGATTCACGCAGCCACCGCCGGTAAGAAAACGACAAGGTCAGAACTATTTTCGAACAAAAAAAAAGAAGGACACGTCTCAACTTGGTCCGCCGAGCCGCCAGTCCTGCCCCGGACATGTTTCGGTTCCATTGATCGTCTCCTTCTGGTAGAAAGGGAGTTCGGATGGTCGGGGCAGGATCCGACCCTCGGATCGAGCCGGGATCTTTTTTCATCCGGCTGGAAAGGTCGAGCACAGAGACAAACGAGATCCGAGTCCTCGTGTGGACCGTGAAAGGACAATCCGATGCCGAAAGGGAAGCCGAAACTGAAAGGGCACGTCATCAACCGGGACTGGTGCAAGGGCTGCGGGATCTGCGTGCACTTCTGCCCGAAGCACGTCCTGGAGCTGGACGACCAGGACAAAGCCTGCGCCGTACGGCCGGAGGACTGCATCTGCTGCAGGATGTGCGAGATGCGGTGCCCGGACCTGGCGTTGACGGTCGAGACCATGCCGGAAGAGGAGCGGAGTTGAATGGAAGGGTCGATTCGATTCGTTCAGGGAAACGAGGCCTGCGTGGAGGCGGCGCTTTATGCAGGGGTGGAATTCTTCGCCGGGTACCCGATCACCCCTTCGACGGAGATCGCCGAGCACATGTCCTACCGCCTCCCGCAGCTTGGAGGCAAATTCATCCAAATGGAGGACGAAATCGCCTCCATCTGCGCCATCATCGGGGCCTCGCTGACAGGGCACAAGGTGATGACCGCCACGAGCGGCCCGGGGTTTTCCCTCATGCAGGAGGGCCTCGGCTACGCCATCATGACGGAGATCCCCTGCGTCATTGTGGATGTGCAGCGCGGAGGACCGTCGACCGGGCTACCGACGGGGCCGAGCCAGGGGGACGTCTACCAGGCGCGATGGGGGGTCCACGGGGATCATGCCATCATCGCGCTCACGGCATCGAACCATCAGGACGTTTTCGAGATGACGGTCCACGCCTTCAACATGGCCGAAACCTACCGGACGCCGGTGATCCTCCTCTTCGACGAGGTCATCGGTCATCTCCGGGAGGGCCTCGTCATCCCCGAAGAAAGCGCCATTCCGGTGGTGCAGCGGCTGAGGACCTCGGTCAAAGCCGGTGTGGATTTCCACCCCTATCTGCCGAGGGAAGATGGACGGATCCCGATGTCCGATTTCGGCGGCGAGCACCGCTACAATGTCACCGGGCTCTTCCATGACATGTGGGGCTTTCCCTCGGACAACCCAGGTGTCGTCCACGGACTGCTCCGCCACCTCAAGGACAAGATCGTGCACAACGTCGAGGCGATCACGCGGTACCGGGAATACCAGTTGGAGGATGCCGAGACGGTCTTGATCTCCTACGGATGCTCGGCCCGCTCCGCCCTGCACGTCGTCGAGAACCGGCGGGCCAGGGGCGAGCGGCTGGGCCTGCTCGAGCTGCAATCCCTGTGGCCCTTCCCCTACGGCCTGGTGGAAGAAAAATGCGCGGCGGCCAAGCATATCGTAGTCGTCGAGATGAACATGGGCCAGATCGTCCGGGCCGTCAAACGGGCCGTTTCCAACCCCCAACGGGTCGTGTTGGCCAACCGCATCGACGGGCAGTTCATCAACCCGACCGACATTCGCAACATTCTCAGGGTCATTCAGGGGAAGGGGGTTTGACCGATGCCGAATATCAAGGATTACATCCGGGAACGTTTTTTCCCCCACATCTGGTGCCCCGGCTGCGGCCACGGAATCGTCCTGAGGGGGCTCATCACCGCCGTCATGGAGATCGGCTGGGACAAGAACAGCATCGTCATGGTCTCCGGAATCGGCTGCTCCTCCCGCATCTCCGGCTACGTCGATTTCCACTCCCTGCACACCCTTCACGGCCGGGCGCTCGCCTTCGCCACGGGTGTGAAGATCACCAAACCTGAGCTGAACGTCATTGTCCCCATGGGGGACGGGGACGCCCTGGCCATCGGGGGCAACCATTTCATCCACGCCGCCCGGCGCAACATCGAGATGACCGCCATCGTGATGAACAACCGGATCTACGGCATGACGGGCGGCCAATACTCGCCCCTGTCCGGGTATGGCAGCAAGGCCACCACGGCGCCTTACGGGAACATCGACCACGACTTCGACGTCGTGACCCTCTCGAAGGCGGCCGGGGCGTCTTTCGTTGCGCGCACCACCACTTACCACATAACGCAGATGGTCGACATCCTCAAAAAGGCCTTCACCCATCCGGGATTCTCCGTGGTCGAGATCATGAGCCAGTGCCCGACCTATTTCGGGCGCAAGAATCAGATGGGCGACGCCGCCGACATGATGGAGTGGTTCAAGGACAACACGACGCCCACCGGCTCAGAGGCCAAGCAACGGAACCCGGCCCTTATCGAACGGGGCATCTTCGTTCAGGAGCAAAAACCCGAGTACTGCCGCGAATACGACAGGGTCATCCAAAAAGCGATGAAAGGGGGTGCTTGATGGAACGTTGCAGGCTGGTCTTTTCGGGGTCCGGCGGCCAGGGGGTCATCACGGCGGCCATCATCCTCGCCGAGGCGGCGGTGCTCTACGAGGGCCTCGTCGCCACGCAGTCCCAATCCTACGGCCCCGAGGCCCGCGGCGGCGCCACCCGTTCGGACGTGATCATCTCGGACTCGCCCATACGGTTTCCGAAGGCCAACCAGCCGAACGTGCTGGTTTGCCTGACACAGGAGGCCTACAACAAGTTCTTCGGCATCATCCGCCCGGGGGGCATCCTGCTCACAGACCCGCGCTACGTGAAGCCGGAGGGCAGGGTCGACGCCCGGCTCTTCCAACTGCCCCTGTACCGCGAGGTCATGGACCGGATCGGCAAGCCGATCGTCTACAATATCTGCATGCTTGGCGCAGTGGTGGAGTTGACCGGGGTGGTGCGGCCGGGATCGGTCCAGAAGGTGCTGCAGAACAGGATCCCGCCGGGCGTCCTCGACATCAACATGGAGGCCTTCGCCCTCGGCTGCGGGATCGCGGCGCCGTTCGCCGCTCGATGAGGATCTGCCGGAGCTGCTGATCAGACAGCCCCTGCAGGGGAAAATGAACGAAAATTCAAAGCGCAGAGATGAAACTTGCTGGAGAACAAGGATGACGGTTGAGTGGAACAAGGCCGCCTTCGAAGCCTGTCAGCCTTCCCGGGCCAAAAAAGACCCTCTTCTCCGTAGAAGGCTCAAAAAGGAAGTCCCAGACGCTCCAGGCAGCTTGCGGGTGAGGTCAGGAGCGCGTCGATTCCGGCCAGTCTGCACGCCGCTTCTTCGCAGGCCGCGTGGGCCTCTTCGATCGTCACCCGGTCGAACCGGACGGCATCCCCCGGCCTTGCCTGCGCGATCCGGGGAAGGTCCGGCGAGATCACCGTGGCGATCTTCGTATAGCCCCCCATCGTCTGCTCCACCAGCAGCACGATCGGACGGCCGTCCGGCGGCACCTGCACGTTGCCCGGCAGGGACGGCTCCGAAACGATGCCCTGGGGAGCTCCCTCATCGCGCTGGACTACCGGTCCGTTCAATCGGCATCCCATCCTGTCGGTCTGCGGGGTGACCTGGAAGATCGCCTCAAAAAAGAGATCCAGCACTCCTCGGAAGCATTCGTCCTGGGGCCCCGGCACCGCCCGAAGCCGAACCGTGCGCCCGTAGACCGGCGGGTCCGGCAACCTGCGAGCCTGCTGCAGCAGTTCCCCCGCGCCCCGCGCGATCCGATCCCCTTTTCGGAGCGGCCTGCCTTCGATGCCGCCCAGCCGACCGCTCAAACAGGTGGACCGGCTGCCCAGGACCACCGGGACATCGACCCCGCCGGTCACGGCCAGATAGCCGCGGCAGCCGCTCCGAGCCTGCCCGAACCGCACCACATCCCCCCTGCCGACCCTTACGGTGCGCCAGCATGGGGCGGAAACCCCATTCACGAACCAGCCCATGTCCGCGCCGGTCACCGCCAGATCCACCTCCTCGATCACCCGAAGGTGCGGGCCCGCAAATGTCATTTCGAGGACGGCGGCCTCGTCCGGATTCCCCACGAGCCGGTTCGCCACCCGACAGGCGAACGGGTCGAGCGCCCCGGAGAGCGGAACCCCCATGTGCAGGAAGCGGCCCCGCCCGGCATCCTGGACCGTGGTCAGGGGGCCGGGGGCGATGACTACGAAGACGGTTGTCATGCCTGGTCACCCGCGGCGATCGCGTCGAATTCCTCCCGGGAAATGGGGAAAAACCGGATCCGATCGCCGGCACGGTAGAGAAAAGGATCCGGGCGTTCCGGGGCAAAGAGACGCAGAGGCGTGCGACCGATGATCCGCCAGCCGCCGGGCGTCTCGAGCGCGTAGGCGCCGGTCTGGTCCCCGGCGATCCCGATCGATCCGGCGGGGACCCGTGTCCGCGGGGTTTCGAGCCGCGGGGTGTGCAGCCGCTCGTCCAGCCCGCCGAGATAGCAGAACCCCGGTGCAAACCCGATGGCATAGATGGGATAGGACCGTGCGGTGTGAAAGAGGATGACCTCCTCCCGCGAGAGGCCGCGAACAGCGGCGACGAAACCGATATCCGGGCCGAACTCACCGCCGTAGCAGACCGGGATCCTCACGGTCCTGGCGGGCGCCGCCTCTCTGCGATCCTGTGCTTTTTCGAGATCCAGGACGTGTCGTTCCAGGGCGTCCGGGCCGGTCCTGCAGGGGTCGTAGAGGATGCACATGGAACGGTAGCCGGGGATGACGGCTTCGACCCCATCAGGCAAAGCTCTTTGAAGCAGTTCGGTCATCCGGTGGACCTTCTCGTTCACCGAAAGGTCCACCCCTTCCCCGTATTCGATCAGAAGGCCCCGGTCGCCGCTGAACCTGAACCGGGGCGTCTCATAGAGCGCGCCCGCCATCACCCTCGACCTGTGGAAGATCTCGCCTCAAACCCACTCCGCCATGGAGGCCACCTCGATGCCCTCCGATTCGAGGCCCCTTCGGATGGCCGCGGCCATCTCCACAGCGCCTGGATTGTCGCCATGCACGCAAAGCGTCTGGGCCTCCATCTCAAGGCTGCCCCCTTCGAGCAGCGAAATCCTTCCCTCCACGACCAGAGCGAGCGCCCGTTCCACAACCTCCTGCGGGTCGAGGATCACCGCCTCCGGCAGCCGCCTCGAAACCAGCGCACCTTCCCGTGTGTAAGCCCGGTCGGGAAAGGCCTCGAAAACCAAACGAACCCCCTCCTCGCGCCCGATGCGCGCCATTGCCTGCGCCCGTCCGCCGGCCGGTGCCACCAGCAGGATCTCCGCATCCAGGGCGGCGACGGCCCCCGTCACGACCCGCAGGATGTCGAGGTTTCCCGCCGCCATGTTGTAGAGCCCTCCGTGGGGCTTCACATGCTGAAGGCGCACGCCGTGCAGACGGCAAAAGGCCTCCATGGCGCCGACCTGATAGACCACGTAGTCCCTGATCTCATCCAAGGTGCAGTCCATGTTCCGGCGTCCGAAGCCGAGCAGATCCGGGAATCCCGGATGGGCGCCGACGCCGACGCGATGGTTTCGGGCCAACTGGATCGTCCGGTTCATGACTCCGGGGTCGCCCGCGTGGAAACCGCAGGCGATGTTCGCGGAGGTGATGTAGCGCATGACATCGGCGTCCATCCCGAGGGTGTAGGCCCCGAAGCTTTCCCCCATATCACAGTTGATGTCGATCTTGTCGGTCATCGCCATGCCGCCGGCTCGATGGAAAAGGTTGCAGTCGGCCCGGCGAAACCGGCCCGGGGGACACCGCACATCCTTCGCCTGTAACCCCCCGTCGCCCCTGTTTCGCCCGTGGTCCCGTTCATCTGCCCAACAGGCGATCAAGCAGTTTCCCTGCCTGATCGACCATCCCGTCGATGAGGTCTTTCGGCGTGCCGGCGTCTTCCCTGACCGGCACCCCCGCTTCCGCCGCCTGCACGGCCGCCAGACACGGGTTTTCGGAGCCGGCGGCGCCGGTGGCCAGAGCGGCGGCGATCCCGGCCGGCCCGAAAAGGAGCGAGCCGCCGACGGCCTTTCCCACCACCCAGGCCGTTTCATGAACATCGAAACGGACGGCGGGCTTCTTCAGGGTGCCGCCCACCTTGAACGGCCGGGTCAGTTGCCCGATGCTGATCCCGACTTTGCCTAGGCCGGGCACCGCGAGGCCCGATTTCGGTATGAGGGCGAACTCGAGGTCAAGGGTTTCATGGCGCAGATTCACCTGCCCCTCCCCTACGAGGCTGGTGACGTCTGTATCCAACACCAGCGCGGTGCTGCGCGCAAGCCCCCCCGTCACCAAAAACCCTGCCACAAGGCAGTTGAAGTCCGTGGTGGATCGGGGCCTTCGGGCCGGATCGACCACCTGCATGAGGCTCTGAACGACATCGGCCCCCCAGAAGTCGACGCCCGACGAGTCGATCCGCCCTGCGCCCATCACCAGGGAGATCTTCCCGTCGAGGCCCGCCATGATCTCGGCAACCGACGCGCCCTGGCCCCGCAGATCGAGGTCCGCGTCGAGTTCGCCCTCCAGTGACGGCTTCTCCCCCAACTTCTTGAGCATCCGGGCCACATCGAGCTTCTTGACCTTGCAAAGGGCGTCAAGCGCAATCCCGCGCTCCGCAGCCTTGAAATGGAACCGGCCGGTGACCGAGCCCGCTTCCGTATCCGCCTTCAGGTCTTCGATCCGGAGACGCCCATCCGAGAGCCGGACCTGCGCACCCAGATCTGTAAACGCCCACTTGGGCATGAACACGTTCTTGAAGGCGCAGTTCAGATCCAAGACCAGCCAGGCCGGGACGGGAATCTGGATCGCCTCCGAGGAAAAGACGCGCCCGCCGCCGGCTGCATCTCGGCTCCCGGAAGCCCCCGCCCCGGGCTTCGAGGCGTCCGCCTCCCTTTTCGAGAGAAAAGGCCTCAGGTCCAAACGCTCCGACGACAGCGCCCCTTCAATGGACGGGACGGGCCCGTTCGTATCGAGTTCCAGTTCGCCCTCGAGCGTATTCTCCGCGACCCTCATATGCAGGCCCGAGATTCGATACCGGCCCGCCGCAACATCACCGATCTCGAAACGCCCTTCGAACGCTCCCGGCAAGCCGGTCATCCCCAGAGGCTCGACAAACGACAGCGGCTCGAGGGCCTCACCGTGGAAAGAGACCGTGAACCGCCCCCCGCGGATATGGAATACATCCTCCATCTCCCCCTCGATCGAAATCGCGGCCCCGCCGAAAAGCCCCTCCAGACGAACATCCCAAGGCCTCTTCGGATCTGTCAGGGCCGGCAGCCCCCCCGTGCGGCCCTTGAGCTCGAAACGATGCCCTTCATAGTCTCCACTCGCTTCCAGGTCGATGTCGGCGCCCATGCCACCGCTCCGCGCCTCGAAACGCTCCAGCCGAAGGGTGCGCACGGTGCCCTCGGGCCCGCTCCGGTACAGGACGACCCCGTCAACCACTTCGACATCCTTGAATCCAAAGGCCGGAAACCGCTGAGCGTCCCGATCGGCAGCGTCATTGGACCGGACCGGCTGACCGGCCGCCCCCTCCGTCGCACTCACAGGAGGTAAATCGCTGAGGGTCTCAGATCCGGCGCCGCCTGGCGCTCGAGGCCCAACGGGCGAGCTTCTCTCGACATGGAACTGCGGCTCGACCAGCTGGAGGCGCTTGACCTCCAGGACATCCTTCAACAGAGGCAGCAAGGCGATCTGGATCTCGCAGCGCTTGACCTTCAGCAGGTCCGCTTCGGAATCTTCGCCAAAATCACCGAAACGCACCTCCTCGAGGACGATGATGGGTAAAAAACCGATCTCGACCGCCAGCGGCTTTCCGATCAGAAGGTCCCTGCCGGTCGATTCCCTGACCGCCTGGACGATCCTGGGCCTGAGCCGGTCATAGTCGTATGTCGCAGCAAAGATATAAACCGCCATGACCGTCAGGACGATTATAACGGCGAAAATGCCGAGGAACCATTTCCAACGCATCAAACCTCCCCCTTTTCCGGCTCCGCCCTGGAGACCCTCCCGATTCCCGGTCAGGGCTTGCGCGGAGATCTGGTTCATGATAATTTTATACACCCTGTGGATGGTTTTGAAAACACTCGATGCGATTTGGATGGGGTGGCTGAACGAACGGTCGCAGGGATCGATGGACCAACGGATTCGCCTGGACCTCGATGGTCCCGAGGGATCTGAAGTCCAGCCAGGCTTACAGGATGCCGGCTGCTGACGATCCGATCGGCGGCCGCCCGGCCGGAACGATTCCAAGAGCAATCCTGACGCCTTTGCCGCCTGCAACGTGAAGGAGGGGCCTTGACTGCACACACGATTCCGCTGCGGGTTCAGCTGCGGGAAGGAAAGGAAAACGGGGAAGCCCGGTTGGACATGATCCGGGAAGAGCCGCTGTCCATCCGAGTCCAGGGCCAGCCTTACGCCGTCGTCATGCGGACACCGGGGGACGAACAAGAGCACGCCGCCGGCTTTTGCCTCGCCGAGGGCATCCTGGACCGGCCGGCTGACATCGAGACCCTCGCCTCCTGTGAAGGGGAGCAGACCAACGTGGTGACCCTGACCGTCACCCCTTCACGGCTGCGGGTCATCAGGCCCATCCTCGAACGCCGGGGCTTCCTCAGCCAGTCGAGCTGCGGCATCTGCGGGAAAGAGCTGATCCAGGATCTCTCCCAGGTGCTGCACATCCTCCCGGACGGACCGAAGCTCGATCTCCAAAAGGCCCGCAGCTGCCTCGACACCCTGAAGGACCATCAGACCCTCTACCGGCTGACGCGCGCCGCCCATGCCGCCGCCCTCTACGATGCCTCCTTCGAGCGCTTGTCTCTGGCCGAGGATGTCGGGCGCCACAACGCCCTGGACAAGGCGGTCGGAAAACTTTTTCTGCAGGGGACCCTCGATCGAGCCAAGCTTCTGGTGCTCTCCTCCCGCATCAGCTACGAACTGGTCCAGAAGGCGGCCCGTGCCGGCATCCCTTTCATCCTGGCGGCCTCCAGGCCAACGGCCCTGGCTGTCGATCTGGCCCGGTCCCTCAACATGACCCTGGCCTCGCCGTCGCGTGAATCCGGCATCTATATCTATTGCGGATCCGGTCGTTTACTGCAAAGCGACGCACCCTGATCACTTCCAGGCCTGGTCGGAGCCGAAGGGACACAACCCGCAGAAGGCCTTCACTTCACAAGATTCACGCCATGCCTCGCGCGCCATAAAAAAAGCGCCCGAAGGCGCCCTTTTTTTGTACGTGTTTCTATTTCTCTTTGCCTTTTCTGACGATTTTTCTCTTTTCTTCCGGGATCGGCGGCGGAACCGGCTCGCCGACGAGCTTCTGCACCGCGCCGAAGCGCGGGGGGCAGACCTCGAAGCAAGTCCCGCACCGGATGCACTTGTCCTGGTCGATCACATGGATCAGATTCTTCCCCCCGATGATTGCCTCGGCCGGGCAGCGCCTGAAGCACGTCATACACGCCTGGCACTTCTCCGGGTCGATGTAGTAGGAGGCCACGTCCCGGAACAGCTCCTCGATCTCCTCCCGGGTGTAGAACCCTTCGTACTCCGCCTTGTTCGTCAGGCGGTGTTCGAGCTTCTCCCGCTTCACCACCTTGATGTAAGGAACCAGCTTCCGGACCGCATCGAGCTTCTCCTTCAACTGCGCAGGATCCAGCCCCTCTCCCTTGCCGATCGGGCCCAGGTCCTTGATCGTCCGGCTGAAATCCGTCATGTACTCCGCAAAGGGGATTCCGTCCCCGGCCGACATGAACTTGATCCGCAGCCGCTCCGGATTCAGCCCGATGTGCTCCATGATCCGCTTGCACAGCAGCACCATGCTCAGCGTATGGTAGTTCCCGTGCGTGATGTAGTTGCATTCGCCTAAATGACAGCCGCCTATGAACACTCCGTCCTGTCCGTTCGAGAAGGCTCTGAGCACAAACTCCAGATCCACCCTGCCCGAGCACATGACGCGAATCAGCCTGATCTCATTCGAATATTGTAGTCTGGAAACTCCAGCCATGTCAGCGGCGCCGTACGCTCACCAGTGGCAAACAAACCCGAGCATCCTGGGCT
>Ga0209164_1000544_pt1 | contig 83972 bp, 66 predicted proteins | sample MTBNYHSulfiMetaG_FD_187458 | JGI IMG/M metagenome (GOLD analysis project Ga0209164, IMG submission 187458) | Enrichment culture microbial communities from rom New York Harbor, USA that are MTBE-degrading - MTBE-NYH (New York Harbor Sulfidogenic)... | ecosystem: Environmental > Aquatic > Marine >... | reverse complement strand
CAGAAACCTTTAACATCCTTAAATCACTAAAGATAGACACCCCAAAGCAGGTCCTGGAAATAGAGGAAATCGCCTAAAAGGCGCCTGAATTTGTAGACACACGCCAATTTTTTCGAAGTAGCGTAACTATCTGTAATGCCAATATTCACTGGCTATCGTGTTTTTACAGACCGCAAACCCAAGTTAGAAGAGACCAAAAAATGGCCCCTCTGAGAGCCTGTATTTTACTAGCTTTCCGGAGGCCTGGTTAAACCCTTTTTTATAAGCGTTTTGAGGATCGCGGGGGCAGGTTCATTCACCCGCATGGTAGATCTCGACTTTTTTCTTGAATTAAAGGGAAACCAGCAATAATCGGGCTGACGAGCGCGTACCTCAATTTTAGCGTCAATTGGTGCAAAATTCAGGTAAGAACTTCAATCAGCCCGGGAATAATTTTATTAAAAATTTCAGGAGCTTTCTTTCCTATAATATTTTCAATCGGCACCTGTACCATTTCGGAAATGGCCTTATTAGCCGTTGCGATATTCATATCTCCGTCCAGAATTGCCACAATCCCGTCGGGCAGGCTGTCGAAGACTGTCTTTAACTCATCAAACTTCTTTATATATTCTGCAAATGCAGATAAATTGATCATCTTTTCCATAGTCTTCCTACATTGTATAGGCTTCAGGTTTTGCTATATCATGAAAATAATATTATCCTTCCTAGTCACAATTTTTCTATCTGTATAGCACGAAACGTACTAAATGCCCAGATGCATAAATTTAGTTTTATAAAAATCAGGCAGGAAAAATCTTGTTTAATATAATGAAAGAAATATAAGATATCCAGATTGAAATGAAAAATCTAAAATCCGAAGTCTTTATATAAAGAGTGTTTGTATCAACTTTAACTGAGTGCCTATATCGCAAATATTGATAAAACAGGGACAAATATGGCAGAACTATCTACTGACAATTACAGGCTGCGCCTGTTGATTGCTGCTAAAAACAGCAACGCTTTAATAAAATTTATTAACACACTTTCTCCCTCCGAGACCGCCAGGGCTGTTTCCCGTCTTTCGGAGGAAGAAAGAACCCGTCTTTTTGCCCTTTTAAGTCCTGAGGATGCCGCTGATGTTATTGAAGACATCCCTGAAGCCCAGGCCGCCGATTTTGTTGAAGACATGCCAGCTGAACAGGCCGCTGCAATTATGGAGGAACTTGCGAGTGACCATCTTGTTGATGTGCTTGGAGAAATGGATGAGGAGTCAAGTCAGGCGATACTGGAAAAAATGGGTCGGGAAGATGCCGAAGAAGCCAGAATGCTGCTGGAGTACCCTCCGGACTGCGCCGGAGGACTAATGATTTCCGAGTTCCTCGCCTATAGATATGACAATACAATAAATGATGTCCTCGATGACCTGAAGGTTAACCGAAATGAATATATCGACTATCATGTACAATATTTTTATGTTACTGACTCCTTTAAAAAACTGGTTGGTATTCTTCGTATGCATGATCTCCTTTTTTTAAATAAAGAGACCCTGCTAAGCCAGGTTATGATATCCTCTCCTTTGAGTATATCCGATAAAGCCTCACTTAAAGATCTTCAGGAGTTTTTTGAGGAGCATCATTTTTTCGGCGTGCCGGTTGTTGATGATGAGCAGAAACTAATCGGTATAGTTTTACCTAATGCTGTTAAGGAGGCAGTGAATAAGCGGAAGACAAAAACTTTTCTTCGGCTCAGTGGTATAATAGGCGGTGATGAGTTTCGCACGATGCCACTCTTATCCCGCTCCGGGCGCCGCCTGTCATGGTTGAGCATGAATATTGGATTAAATATCATCGCAGCGACTGTCATTGCACTGTATCAGGATACTCTTGCTGCGGTTATTACACTTGCGGTCTTTCTCCCTATGGTAAGTGACATGAGCGGCTGTTCCGGTAATCAGGCCGTTGCGGTTTCCATGCGTGAACTTTCGCTCGGCCTGGTGCGGCCTGGAGAATTGCTCTGGGTTATGGCCAGGGAGGCCAAGCTGGGTATTATCAACGGTCTTGCGCTCGGGCTTCTTCTTGGCGGAGTAGCGTTTCTCTGAAAGGGAAATATCTGGCTTGGTGTTGTGGTAGGCGGGGCACTGGCAGCCAATACACTGGTTTCCGTTACTATCGGAGGGATACTTCCTCTCATACTAAGGCGGTTCAAACTTGATCCGGCACTTGTTTCCAGCCCTTTGCTGACAACAGTCACTGATATGTGCGGCTTCTTTTTTATTCTGAGTTTTGCTTCGGCAATACTCCCAAAACTTGGAGGTATATAATATAACATGGAAAGCAATATTCATGCTCTTTCAAAATCCTTTAATATAATGGAGTTTATCCCAAAAGAGGCTTCCGGGGAAATATGGGAAGCATACTTCGGTTTATCCGAAACGATCTTTCATGAGCTAAACCCAAAAAGACGATTACCCGATCGCGGTGTCGTAAGGAGGCTTTTTTCCACAACCAATCCCCTCTATACCGCAAGAAGATGGCTTGTGTTCAGCGAGGATGGGCGGCTGGCTGCCTATGCCCGGATGTCCTATGACACGGAGCTTTCCCCGGATTACGAGATCAATAAACATATCTATCAGGCGCAGATCACGGTGGCTCCAGCTTGCCGGGGTAAAAAGATCGCATCCATGATAATAAAATACATGAATAAAATCGCAAGTGAAATGGGTAAAGAAACCCTGATGGCTGATGTGAACAATCCCATGGGCATAGAGTTCTGCAGGCACCTCAAGGGGCAGGAGGTGCTTGAGGAACTGCAGCAGAGGCTTTACATGGAGGACATCGACTGGAATCTTGCCAGCGAATGGGTTGGAAAGGAAAAGGTAAAATCACCGCATACAACAACAGAGCTTTTTCAGGAGTGCCCTGAAAAGGATATAGATGAGTTCTGCCGGGTTTATACTGAAACCATTAATCAGCGTCCCACGGGCGGTATGGAACAGGAAATCATTACCTCTCCCGAGTCCCGAAGGATAGAAGAAAGGAATATCAGAAAAAGAGGTGTTGAATACTACACGATGATCTGCCGCGAGCAGGACGGGCGGATAAGTGCACTGACAGACATCATGTATAATCTTGAGGAGCCCTACAAGGTCAATCAGTATTTTACCGGGGTGCTGAAGGGGCACCGGGGAAAAAGTCTGGCCAAACGCCTCAAGGCTGAAATGCTTTTTGTCATAAGGGACAAGTTCCCGGATGTGGAGTACATCAGGACCATGACCGCGAAGACCAACAAGCCCATGCTGGCTATCAACAGGAGTCTGGGGTTTCAGCCAACCAAGACCTGTATCATATTTCAGTGGGCATTGTCAGACCTGGAAACACGGCTTGATGAGGTATTGCAGGGAGTGTGAAAAAATAATAAGATCCAGTTAAAACCTGAAAGGAGTTTTCATTTTGACAAGAGAAAAATCTAAAGTTACTGTTCGCCGGTGGAGGCAGGAGGATATCCCCGGTATTATTGAGTGCAGCATAAAGGCCTACCCTGATTATTCGGAGGAATATATTTTTACTCCCCGGCACTATGAAATGCAGTTTTCAGCATTTCCAAACGGTCAGTTTGTCGCGTTGATAGGTGAAAAGATCGTAGGGTATGCCACCTCGGTTGTTGTCAATATGGAGGACGATTTCTGGTACAACGTTGATGAGATAACAGGCGCCGGAACCTTCAGTACACACAACCCGGATGGCGACACCCTGTACGGGGCAGATATCGCTGTAGACCCTGACTACCGCCAGAGGGGAATCGCTACCATGCTTTATGAGAGACGTAAAGAGCTTTTAAAGCGGTATAACCTGCGACGAATGATAGCCTACGGCCGTATCCCTGGTTACAGGGACCATGCGGGCAAGATGACAGCAGACCAGTATGTACAGAGGGTAATTACCGGAGAATTTAAAGACCCGGCCCTGAACGCCCATTTAAAGGCAGGCTTTCATGTCAAGAAAGTACAGCTCGATATCACGGAGGATGCTGCCAGCCTAAATTATTCGACCTATCTGGAGATGATGAATCCGGACTTTAACATCACCAAGAGGCGTATCGCTGCGTCCTTTGTTACAAAACGGGCTGTCCGGCGGCTCCGTATCTGTACGGCCCAGTATCACATGCGGGCCATAAAATCCTGGGAGGAAATGGAGGACAGTGTCGAATTCTTTGTGAACACGGCAGATTCCTACTATTGCCACTTCCTGCTGTTCCCCGAATACTTCACCTTCCAGATGATCAGCTGCCTTGACGGCAAAGATATGAAGGAGATGGTCATTCGACTGACAGAATTGACCGGCCGCTATATCGAGATGTTCAAACGATTTGCCGAGAAATACAATATCTATATCATAGGCGGCTCGCACCCTGTTATGCGTGATGGGAAGATTTATAATACCGCTCATCTGTTTACCCCATCCGGAAAGGTATACACCCAGGACAAGCTTCACATCACCCCCGGCGAGCGGGAAGGGAGCGGTATTGAGCCAGGGGAAAGCATCAGGATATTTCAGACGCCCTTTGCCAGGATTGCCATCCAGATCTGCTATGACATAGAATTTCCTGAGGTCTCAAGGCTTTTGACCCTGGCGGGTGTGGAAGTAATTTTTGTGCCCTTTTATACGGAGGAGAAGAAAGGCTACTATCGTGTCCGTCACTGCGCCCAGGCCCGGACAGTAGAGAATTACGTGTATGTCGCCATGACAGGGAATGTGGGAAATATGCGAACAAAGATCGGCTCCTTTATGAATTACAGCCAGGCAGCCATACTGGCGCCCAGCGATTTTTCCTTTCCGGAAAAGGGTGTTGAAGGCGAGGCTGATCCAAACGTGGAGGCGGTGGCGATTTCGGAGCTGGCCCTTTTTGCCCTTGCGCAGCAGCGGCACGTGGCAACAGTACGGCCCCTTTATGACAGAAGACAGGACCTCTATGATCTGAAGGCAAAAAGTAAAATAGAGATTATATGGACAGAATAGAGATAGTCTTTTATCCATTCCTGTTTATCAGGATAAGACCGCAGGAGGTCTGCCTGGCGATGCGCAACGTCGTTTCGCCGATAAATTTCTGGTGACGCGCAAAACGCTGCATCCCCAGAACCAGCAAATCGACCTCCATAGCGCATTCAATAATACGATCTATCGGGCTGTTGCTGCAGCAGACCTCGATTTTGGCATTGGCCCCCAGTTCATCCTTTGCCATCTCGTCCAGCCACATTTCCGCCTTCCGGACAGCATCTGAAGTTGAATTTTGCGGCATGACCTGCACAAAATGTATCTGTCGAATACCTTGTCGATAAAGACTGCCCAAAAGCCGTGCCCGAAGCTGATCATGCTGCCCACGGCCTCCAACCGGTACAAGGACCTTTTTGAAACAGGGCGGAGGCAACTACCAGTCGATGCTCAATGACGCCCTTAGATCATATATAGAGCGTCAAGAGCAGCCCATGGAAGAGGTCGTGCGCCGTGTGGTCCGAGAGGAATTGCAGGCCGTTCGGCAGTAGCGAAGACGAACCTTTCGTTTTACCCGATGGCTTTGCCCCGCCGGGATACGTTGAAGCAGATCAGCAGACGATTAGGATCAAAGAATACAGTTCCGTCAGGAGTGTTATCGACCGGGAAAAAACAGATGCAGAAAGATGCCGGCATCAGAAACCGTACAGATGATCTATCTTCCACGGCGACTAAGAGTAAAAGTCAGACCCCATCTATGATCGCAGCCGCTTTCAGTCGGCGACACAGCTTAAGGAGAGATGATCAATCTTGCTCCGATCAATATCTTTCCCTTTCAATAAGGACATCCTTAAGAAAATATCCCCTTTTTTGGTTGCGCGTAAAGAATTTGTGTGGTAGGCAGCAACAAAGTATTGCGCAACAGAATACCCAATATGTTGTGGTTCTGAGAAAAGGCGAATGATTTCATTGAGTTGGGACTGACGTAGGCATATGTCAAGTTTTTGATGGGTCAAAATTCGTGACATTACAAATTGAAAAACCATTTCTATTGACTTCTCTGACAACCTTTTGTTTTATAAGTTAAACGACCCTACCCATAACCCATAACCTCTTCCCGGAGGTCATTTCATGGAGCAACCCCGCAAGATCGGCTGAGTATTTTTCCTTAATCGGGCAGATCTGTTTATTTGAGGATGTGTACGGCTTTGTTTATATAAAACTCGCCCATGTCTGGGGTCTAGATGAAGGCCCACAACCACATTAGGAGCTTTAGGCTTTTGCCTGGATTGATGCTGAATAGGCGTATCATCAGAAAATGACAGATCGCTTTTGGCAACATGAACATCAAAGGTGGAGGAAAGAAATGAAGCGGTATGTGTCGATAGTATGTTCAGCTTTTTTTATTGGGTTATTTGCGCTCGCCTGTCAGGTGTCAGCAGCCAGCATTACGGAGACAAAGGCTGCTATCGGAAAGGCTTGTAACGCCAGCGGCGACAACTCCACCGCCATGGGGTATAAAACCACAGCCAGCGGGGACAGTTCCACCGCCATGGGCTCAGGTACCACAGCTATCGCTTATGCTTCCACCGCCATGGGGACAGACACTACAGCCAACGGATTCAGTTCGACCGCAATAGGCTATGACACCACAGCCAGCGGGGACACTTCTACCGCCATGGGCGTTTTGACCACAGCCAGCGGAAAATATTCCACCATAATTGGGACAGGCTTCGACGATTCTAATAGGCTCATAAACAACATTGAAAATTCCTTCATGGTGGGATTTATGGCCAATGATTCCGATACCACCCCTGAGTTTTTTGTAAAAGACGGCAGTGTTGGAATTGGGACGAAAGACCCAAATGAGTTACTGGAAGTAGCTGGAGATGGACGTGCTTTCTTTGGGGACGGAGGGGGTTCTAATCGTAAGGGTTTATTGATTGATGGTGTTGAAGGAAGTAGTGCGGCTCGTATAGAAGCATTCGATTACGGTACAAATACCGGTTTGAATTTGGTCCTGAATTATTACGGAGGTAACGTTGGTATTGGAACGTTAAATCCAGGCCAAAAGCTTGACATTGTATCTGGTAACGGCCGGGTACAAGAAGGTTATAATTGGTTGACCAACTCAGATGTTCGATTAAAACGAAACATTTCCACCCTGGACAATTCTCTGGAAAAGGTATCGCGGCTGAGGGGTGTGCGATTTGACAGTAACAAGAGTAAGTCCTTAGAGAATGATATGGGCAAACATATCGGCGTTGTTGCCCAGGAGTTAGAAAAAGAATACCCGGAATTGGTTGTTGACGATGATAAAACCGGCTATAAGGCTGTCGCTTATGATAAACTGACGGCTGTTTTGATCGAGGCGGTTAAGGAATTGAAATATCAGAATCAGTCACAGAAAGAAGTGTTGGAAAAACAGCAAGCCGAAATTGAAGAACTGCGGCTCATGATAAAGGAGTTGAAAAGCTGAAAATCCGTGAGCTGTTTACCAATAAAGATTTCGTCCTTTCCTCCTGAAATCACTTTGGTATATGTCGTTATTGGGAATTACAGCCACGAGGATCCCGTCTCCCCAAATCCTGAACGATTTAGGAATGACGCAATATATTGTGCCGCTTCGATTCTGGTTGCGTCGAAATGCGTCGCTTGGTATCTTGGCAATGATTGTGAGATCGGCATAGGTAGAATAACGACCCAACATTTTGTGGCTGTCAAGATAAGACTCTAAAATTCTTGTGTTTTTAGCTGCGTAGGAATATGTCACGGTTTTGGTGGCCCGGAATCTGTGAGAGCACCAGATCTCTTCCTATTTCATGGAATTCATAGCCTTGGGAGAATTTCCCTTTTTCGGCTCGTTTGACCTTGGTGGCGCCTTTTGTTGCATACGCTTCTCTACATGTCGGGAGCTTGATGCGTCCCTCTTCCTCCAGGTGTTTGAGAAACTGGCGGCATTCAACCCCCTGCAGCTTTCCGGTAGGTCTCTTCCATGAAAAGATCTCGCAGACGGTATTGGCAAGCTCGGTTCGGCTGAGCTTTGGAAGGGTCTCGATAATTATAATTATTTCGGTTAATTGCTGAACACTGGCAGTTTGTCCGAAAAACTTCTCTAAACGTTCTATCGCTATTTGATTACCTGCCTTTTATAATATAGTTGATTATGCTATACAGGAAATCAGTAGGAATGTTCAGAACTTCTTTCGCTAATCCATCGAAAATCCATTAGCAAACCGGTAATGCTCCCTCATGACTCGATCAATGAAAAAAACAATTCGTGCCGTACCGCAAGAAGTGAAAGGATTTATCATTACCAACATCGTATTGGGACTTTTAATGGTGGCGGCACTTATACTTTTTGAATCGGAGTTCATCGAAAAGCAAATAACTGAGATCTTTGCTATAAGCGTGGAAATATTCGTCACACTCTTTTTTGTCTCCATGCAGGTGGCGCTCGTGATCGGTATGGTGCTCATTCGATATACTCAAAATAAAAAGAGCCTCAACGATCTCCTGCATGAGGAAGAAAGCAATGAACTTGAATTCAAAAGCTCGCTTCGCTTTGACCATAAGCTGGAGAAAATAAATAAAGATCTCGAATATTCGGTCATCAAGACCATCGCCGCATTTTCCAATACAGATGGCGGAACTCTCTTGATCGGTGTGTCGGACGATAAAAAGGTGATCGGTCTTGAGTCCGATTTTAAAACGCTCAAACGAAAAGATGCGGATGGGTTTACACAGCACCTCACCAAACTCATTCGCAACAGACTAAAAGACGTGATATTTGACCACATAGCCATAACAATAGTTCCATACCAACAGAAAATGATCTGTAGGATCGATGTTGAACAGCACGAAGAGCCGGTGTTCATAACTCACGGCAACCAAGAAGAATTCTATGTACGCACGGTCAATATGAGCATTTCCCTGCCGGTCATGCAGGCATATTCATATATTGAAAGGCGAAAGAACAAGAAATAGCTGAAATCGCGAATCGACCAAACTACATCACCCGAGATCCCCTCAATCGCGGATCTTGGATACAGCTTATCCTTCTGGATGACCCCGGGATCTTCACCCAGCAGGTCAGTTATCGCACTATTGCGATACCAATGGCGATGTAAGCGCCACTCGCTGTCTGGAGAAATCAGGCGATACGCAACCAGGATTTTGAGAACATTGAGCCAGTTCGGCATCTCTCGGCTTTGAGGCAGTCTGGGTGCCCAGAAGGTTCCATAAATGACACGCCAGCCAGCAGGCGCCCCATTGCCCCGGTCGATGAAGTTTCAGTTTCTTGACCTTTATTTGGACAACTTCACAGGCCAGCTCCGGCGCTTCCCGGCCTGAAGGGAACAAGGCCAACTGTCGGCCCTTATCATCGCCGTCTTGAAATGCATCTATGGCCCTGCACCAGGATGCGTGCTGACTGTCTTTCATCTCGCCGAGGTAGAGCGCCTGTCGTTGGACAACCCGATTGTTGGCCATCCGATGGTTTTCTACGACGCTCCAGTAGTGATGTTCTTTACCATCTTTGAATCGGTTTTTGGCTCGGAGAAACATGCCGTCTTTCTCCGCAACCAAATGATAAAATCAAGGGGCAGGGCGGCGCTACAAGCGATTTTGGGCACCTCCCACACGTATTTTTAATAGGTTACTCCCGAAATTTTCGAAAATTTGGCCCCGCTGGCAGCTAAGTTGTGAAAGACGGCTTAGCAGGAGAAAGGTGACCCCAAAAAACCGAGGACTGGTTTTAGTGGAGATCTAATTTGAGCGATCGTTGAGCCAATTGAATTGCACAACGCTCAGATTTCGATACGATTCCTGAGACAGTGTGGGGTTTGCAGTACCATTTGGTATGTCACGTGGGTGATAGGTGTGGATAAGCCACGTGAGTCCCGCCTCTCCAGATCCTGAACGATTAAGGAATAACGCAATATATCGTGGTCTTTCGATTCTAGTTGAATGAAAAATCGTGGCTTGGTAGGGTAGCGATAATTCTTGAATCGATATAGGGGGAAACAACTGGCACAAGATCTTGTATGTGTCAAGGCAACCCTCTAAAATCCTTGTGTTTTGACCGACGTAGGCATATCTGCTATTTTTGGTGGCCCGAAATTTGTGAGATTTCCAGAACATATCTCGATATTCCGGACTCTTGTCAATCGGAACCGGTTTCCATATCCCTAGCCCAGGCCACCAGTATCTTCAACCGAAAAACGGTTTGCCTTGACTTTTGGGTCAGTGAGATGTATCCAGCCTTTTCAGCGCAACATGTGCGCTGTTTATCTTCTTTAAACCCTTGGCCCGGGCCGATCCGAGGCGATGCCCTTTACCGATAACGTCACATCAAGAATAATGCATAGGCCCAGCGGAATCGGATCAAAGCCGTACCAAGGCAGGCACGTAAGGGAAAGAGGATGCAACATAGGATTTATGTGCCTTGAAACCCCGTTGCTCCATACACATGGAGAACAGGATTTTTTATTCTGTGGCCCTCAGCATTGCCTATTGGCGAAGAGGTCTGTCAGCAGCACGACTAATTCACCAAACTCAACTACGTCCCGGACGTCCCCCCAACAAGATGGAGAATCAAAAGTGAAGACGGTGAAAATCTGTTTGGCATTGATAAGTATGCTTGCCGGGCTCACTCTGTGTGTTGCCTGCAACGATAACGACGCCAACGACGCCAACAAGTATTTTCTTTCGAGCAACTGGCAGACTCTCCCGGAGAGTGCGTCGCAACCGGTGGATGTATTCTTTCTGTATCCCACAACCTACTTCCCCAATCTGGATAGCGATGACCATGTATATTCCGCGGCTTGGAACCAGAGCATTGAGCAGGCACAATCCGATCCCGCAATTCAGGCTCAGGTCGAATCCAAAGCAAGCGTCTTTTACAAAGCGGGCGTCAATTTGTACGCACCCTTTTACCGGCAGGCGGCAGGCCCCAACGTTCTCGAAGCCCTGCTCTGGAAAACACAACCGGAAAACAGCGATGCCGCAAACACGGCCTTGGAAATCGCATACGAGGATGTCGAGAACGCATTCGATTACTATCTGGCTCAATACAACAAAGACGCCAATGGACGACCGCGCCCGTTTATTCTCGCGGGCCACAGTCAGGGCTCCAACCTGCTGCTTATGCTTTTGGAGCGGCGGTTCTCGGATCCGGAACTCCGCAGGCTTCTGGTCGCCGCCTACGTGATCGGCTGGTCGGTCACCGCCGATGATATGGCAGACTACCCGGACCTGTCTCTGCTCGGCATCTGCGACAGCAAGGAGCAAACCGGGTGCATCGTCACATACAACACGCAGCAAAACCCAGGGGATTTTTCACAAACGACCCCTTTTCCGACCGGAATCGTGCAAGCGAACGCGTACAGCGTCAATCCGGTGACTTGGGTTGCAACCCCTCCGAATGAAACAGAGCCCGCCGCCGCCCCTGCCACGGCCAATCTCGGGGCGGTCTTCTACAAGTTCCAGCCGCCGCCGGTAAAGCCCCAATTGGGGCCTCCCCCCGGCAGCCAGGTTCCAGGCCAAATCGAGCCCGATTGGGAAAAATGTCTCATTGGCGGCACAGAGGTCGACGCTATAGTGATTGTCGGCTACACCGGTGCCCAAAACAATCACGGCGCCTTAGTGATCGACCCAAACACTTTGCCGTCGCCAGGGTACTACCAAAACCTGAATAAACCTTACAATACCCTCCCGGGTTGGTATCACAACTACGATTATGCTTTCTTCTTTTTCAACCTTGAACAGAACGTCATTGACCGGATCGGATCGTATATGGCCGGCCGGTAAGCGGAGATGAAGGCCACCCCGTCCCGACAGAACGGCTTGTACCGGCCAGGTAGGCCGCTCCTCGACTACCGACTATCCGGTCTGCGTCGGCAAAGACCACATTATGAATTGATGTGCGTAATCTCACTCCCCCATCACCACCCGTTACCCAGGGGTCAGATGTCAGCCCTGCCGCTGACCGCCGAAGCGCCGAGTTTGATCAACCAAGAAACTGAGTTTGCAAGTTTACATAATTTATTCACGCACTCTGTGCGAATGCGTAAGTAAGGCATCCATCGCGATCGGAGCCGGCGTTGCTGTGCAAAGCGGGGCCACGGTTACGTTCAGGGCGCCAATTGTGACTTTGCAGAGCGGGTTTCATGCAGAAGAGGGATCGGTTGTTAATATTGAACAGGAATAGAGGGATTATGCCCAAAGAGTGATATCGGCCATCCGCTGCAGGATTGGCCTGCATTTGGAGATTCCAAGTTTCATGGTGCCCAGGCTTTGCCGGTCGCCACCTCCCCTCCAGTTTCCCTGAGTAGCCCGATTATTCAGGCAGACCAAACAAAATCTCGGGATATCCTGAGCACGGACATATGATTGCGATATATGCCGTTATTGACAGGTACAGATAAAGCCACGGTATCTTGCGAGGTTTTATCTGTGAACCGACCCTCAACGATTTTCAACAGCCCAAAGATGTTATGGCCGACGCTACAGGGGGAATTCGCCGCATCACGCGATAAAAGGGGGGCAAGTCTGCTACGGACACCCTTGGATGAAGATGTGGTAGCATAGAGGGGCATGTCACGACCTCTCAGAATCGAGAATGGAGGCGCATGGGATTCGATTTTAGATAATCTCTCCACACCAGAGCTTATCGAGAAAGACGTCCCAGGGGAAGACGACGATGCCGTCGCTGATTTTTCGTTCGTGTCGATCACGACTGACAACAGCGAAATTTTCTACCACGCCCTCCTCACGTAACGCTCTGAGTCCTTTCAAATGACTGTCGTGCACGGATTTTGTGCTCTTTATTTCGATCGCCCACTTGTTATCAAGGATCAGGTCAACTTCAAACCTGGACGTCGACCGCCAGTATCGCATCCGGCATCTTTTTCTGGAATAGGAGATAAACGCCCTGGTTTCCAATAGGATGAAGTGCTCGAAGGCTTTTCCGAATAGTTCCGAATCCGGCAGGATTTCTCCCCTGTTTGCCAACGAGTTGGCGACGCCGATATCGAAGAAATAGAGTTTGGATCGTGAAATAGCTTTCCGTTTTGTGGTATTGGTGAATGCCCTGAGTTGAAATGCGATCAGGGTGTCTTCCAGAATCTCTATGTAGCTTTTGATGGAATTAGGGGATACGCCACAATCAGCGGCAATTGACTGATAACTGATCTCTTCCCCGTTGCTTAACGCCATCAACTCCAGAAACTCGGAGAACTGTGCCAATTTTCGGATCAGGGCTTCATCGATGATCTCTTGCTTCAGGTACAATGCAGTGTATGCCCGGAGTTCTTCGAAATAGTCCTCACTTTGATAAATAACCGGCAACCCTCCCCTGTTTACATACCTCATGAGATCAAATTGAGGGATTTCCCGAAAAGTCAATGGAAACAATTCCGCCCACCAAGCCCTTCCTGCCAGGAGATTGGCGCCGCCTCTCTTGATTTTTCTTGCGCTGCTGCCTGTCAGAAGGAATGTCTTTTTCTCCGACTCAATGAGGCGATGAACCTCGTTCAATAATTCCGGGAGCTTTTGAACTTCATCGATAACAACGATCGGTTTGAGCTGCTGTTCGGAAATCAGCGACGGATTTTTTAGATAATCTCGATAGACCCTGGTATCCAACAAATCAATGACCGTCGCCTCAGAAAGCGTATGCCGAATGAGTGTGGTCTTCCCGGTTCCTCTGGGACCAAACAGAAAAAATGACTTTTTCTTCAGTAGTTCAGACAATATTAAGACGCGTTCAAACATGATATTCCCTGCTTATAATTCGATTTTTGATGAAAATCCGCACTACAGTTGCGGCTTAAGTAGGATAATAAGGGGTGGATCTCTCGAAGTCAAGCTGTTTTCCTCATTCCAAAATCAGCATAGAGATAGCCCAAAAAGGCTCGATATATGGCATGCTTACGGGTGATATACATTAGGCAGACGAAGGGTCGGCGCTCGTCCTCATTGAAGAAAACATTGCGGGGCCTGTTTACCGCAGATGGTTCATTGCGAATTACTCAGGAAGAATTTGGAGGGCAACCTTTTGCAGACGCCCCGGACAAATATTGCCAGAGCCACGAGGCATATCACTGGCGTCCACATCCAACGGTACAATCAGAAACATGGCCAGGACGGTCAGTTATTTCGAGACAGATACGGTTTTCATAGCCCCAAACATTTGGTCCCGATCCACGGGCTTCACATTCCGGACGATCCATTCCCGGAACTTACGACCCGCAGGGAGCGACTGCTTATAGCTCATGAGGTCTAGCCTGACCCCGAGGGCATCCGCGACCTGTGTCGCCATAATGGGCCATATGTCGCCGATATCCCCTACAACAGGGAGGCTTCCCGGAATCCTGGCAAAACCCGACATCTCCATTCGGAAGGGGATGCGCATGGATGTGGTCTTGGGAAGCCCCTTGTCCACTGCCGCGGATACCATCCCGGATGATCGCTCCTTTTGCCAGGCCTTTTCCAGATTGGGGTCCAGGTCAATCCGTATGATCTTCTTGTCCCTGAGCGAATAGGTCCATCCCCCTTCCCAGTCGGCCCATATGCCGTGACCTGTGAACCGTTCAAACGGGCCGTCATGGACCTCCTGAGAGAGGGCCAGGGCCGATTCGATGATCACGTCCGCGCCGGCCAGGAGGCGGGCCATCCGCTGGCATCGCTCGGAGATGGGGATGGAGTCCCCGATCGAGAGGCCCACCTCGCCGCTCCCCACCAGCTGGGGTACGGTAACGAGAACCGGCAGCTTATGTTGTGCCCCCGCCCCTATCATGGTGTAAGGATCGGCGCCGTGACCGACCACCTCCTCAAAGGGAAGGCCATATCTTCTCGACAGGGCGAGGACGTCCCGTGCAAGTCGTTCCGTGCGAAGCCCGGTGGGATAGGCCATGTTCCCCGCCACCTTGATGATGGCGTTTCCCCTGGCCCGTCTCATCCTCCGATAGAGCGGGACGTCCATGTCACACTCCCGTTGATATGCCTCCAGGAACTTTTCTGAGATAAGGCTGACCTCGAACTGACCGTCGCAAGGGAGCTTGTCCGCATCGAAACCAACGGCCCTCCCGTCGATCCGCTTGACCCTTTCCAGAGCGCCCCCCATCTCATGACCGATCACTGCGGAGCTGGTGGAGACCCCGTCGATGATCTTTTTGTGCATCAGTTCGGCGATCAGGGTCGTTACCCCCTCATGGATATTGGGCCCGCTCCCCACCACGGCGACCACCCTGCCGCCCCGCTCCTTGGCCTCGACCACCTCCTTCACGGCCTGGTCCACGCGTGTCCGGGTCTTGGGGGCAAGACCCGCGCACAGGGTACGGATGATCTCGCGGTCGATATTCATAAGGGTGCTCCTTTCGCTTTCTCGGGGATTGAGGCGGGACTGAAGGCGATCTCCCTCCTGATGGTAATGTCCCGTTTCGGATAAGGGATCTCGATCTTCTCCTTGTCAAAGACCTCTTTCACACGGTCTGTGATATAGGAGATGGTATCCATCCGCTTGCGGGGGTCGCGGATCCATACCCTGGCCTCCAGGTCTACGGACGATTCCCCAAAGTTCTTGACCACCACCTTGGGAGCCGGGTCTTTCATGACCCAATCCAGTTCCAGACTTACCTGAACAATCAGGTCCTTGGCCTTTTTGGTATCCGCTTCATAGGAGATCCCTATCGGAATCCTGACCCGTATCTCTTCGGAAATCGCGGTATAATTGACGATATCGCGATTCATAAGGATATTGTTGGGGATGATGATTACGATGTTGTCCGTGGTCTTGATCTTGGTGGCCCGAAGCCCGATATCCACCACATCGCCCCAGGTGGCGGAATTTTTGGGGGCGGACCAGACCTCGATGCGATCCCCCACCTTAAGGGGTCGATCGATGATCAGCAGGATCCCGGAAATGAGGTTGGAGAGGGTGTCTTTGGCGGCGAACCCGATGGCCACGCCAGCCACGCCCGCGCCGGCGACAAAGGGCATGACATTGAGCCCCAGCCGGTCCATTGCCATGATGGCCCCGGCCATGTAGATGGCGATCCCTGCAAATTTCTTTGTGAGGTCCACGATGACGTCATCCATATGGTTGTCGGTTTTTGCTGCCACGTTTCGTTCCAGGTAGGGGATGAGGCTGTTGACGATACTGGCGGCAATGGATGTCAGGAGCATGATCATAAATGCCCCGAATATCCGGTTCATCATCTGGGAATTTATTATGTTGATGAGGGCCATTCCCAAGAACAGATAGACCCCATAATGTCCGGCCCTCCTGATCAGGGGAAAGAACCGGTCGCTATTCTTGAAAAAGGGTCTATCTTTAAATCGATTTTCCATGCGTCTGATGATCAGGCTGATCAGCCACCAGGCGACAGCGCCTGCGATGAATATGGCCGCAACATGCGCACCGATCTCCAAAAAACGTTCCGGGTTGGCCATGAACTGGTCGTAGATTTCCTTAAAGGGTATTTTCATCTGATTTCCCAATCTGTTTATGACAGGGTCCCGCCGGTGCAGGTCGATGCCAGGGTTGATTCCTTTACTTTTCCACTAACAGATACCGGTCCGGTTTGAGGCGGGCAAAGATCGTGGCCCCGGGGCAGGGGGCGACCAGCTTCTTCTCATAGTCTGCCCCCAATACCTGAAAAAGCTCTACGCAGCAGGAACAGAGAAGGGCGCTCCGGTCTATGGAATAGGGGATTTTCCGACCTTGTTCCTGGATGAAGAAGCGGGGATGGATGAAGTTGGCGTGATTGGCGGTATGGGATCGATACAGGATATCATAATCCTGGACATCCGAGCCGAGTCTCCTGGCCCACCGCAGGTAGATCCGTTTCTCGGTATCCCCCACATGTTTCCAGTCTTCGGGCATCCGCTCGATGAGCTGATTGTCTTCGAAAAGGGCGTTCTTATCCTCCACTGAGGCCAACCGGGGCGGCCTGAAGTCGGACTCCGTAATAACGGCAGCCCGCCGGGCCGCATGATTTTCCAGCTCAAAGGAGCTGACGACCAGGTAGAGTCCGTTCTTGTCCGACGTCCTGTACCAGCTTCCCTGCCTGCCGCAGGTATCGTTCCAGACCTCAGGCGGGACAATGGAGATCTTGTTGATGACGTCGAGGGGGGTGCAGACGATCCCCTTGGCCGTCCTTACCTTGATGTTGCGGGAGGCCAGTTCATCCCTCAAGGCCTCTGATTCGTCTTCTGTCATCCAGTAGACATATTTGCAGTAGGGACCCCTTTGCATGGGCCAATTTCCTCCATAATCTGCGGATACGCTCAGGGCGCGATCTGTTCCAGGACCTTGCCGGAGGCGTCCAGGACGAAGAGTCTGAAGCCCGCTTCAGCGGCCTTCGGGGCCAAGGTCTCGGTTTGAATGGCCTGGACCTCGTATTTGACCCCTTGATTCCGGGCCAAAAGCTTCAGGCCGTCAAGGGCCGCATCCTTTTCAAGCCAGACGGGGATGAAGGATATTCCTTCTGTCTCATCCCGCTGCCCCAAAAACTGTTCATTTCCGCCCGGGTCTTGAACCACCACCCAGACCCACTGGTCATTCTGAATCATGTTGCTCAAAAGCTCCTCTGTTTTTTTTCGCTATTCTGATCATTGGACTCCACTTCGTCAACCCCCAACAAAAACGATGCAAAACCAAAGGGGTCTCACACAGAGACACGGAGACACGGAGGTTTTAGAGAAAATGGTTTTGTTTTGATTTTTCTCAGCTACTCCTGCCTATCCATCTGCCTGAAAAACGGCCTGAATTCCTCATGAGTAAACGCCTCGTCGATCTCCCTCAGGGTGTCCGCTTTTCTCCGTTTCCGATGCCGGATGAGATAGCCGATATCCTCCAAAATGGCATAATAGGCCGGCACCATGGAGAGGATCAGGAGGGTGGAGAATGCCAGCCCCCACATGATGGCCGTGGCCAGGGGGGCCCAGAAGACCGACTTGCCGCCCACGCCCAGGGCCATGGGGGCCAGCCCGAAGATGGTGGTGAGAGAGGTGAGGATGATCGGTCGCATCCGCACGTGACATCCCCGGATAATGGCCAGATAGAGCTCTTTCGGGTGTTCCTTCCGGTAACGGTTGATGAAATCGATGAGGACCAGGGAGTCGTTAACCACAATTCCGGTGAGGGTCAGCAGACCGATGAGGGTAACAAAGGTCAGGGGGTTGTTGCTGACCAGGAGTCCCACCATGACCCCCAGGGTGACAAATGGGATGGTGATCATAATGATGAAGGGCTGGGTAAAGGAGTTGAACTGGAGCGAAAGGATGAAGAAGATGAGGAAGAGTGCCATGGCGCCTGCTTGGCCCAGCTCCATGAGAGAGGAATGGGTTTCTTCCTGAAGGCCCCCGGCGATCATCCGTGCCCCCGGAAAATCGATTCGGATTTTTTCAAAGTAGTCCCTTGCGATGGCATTGGCCTTTACCGCGGTCATCTTTTCGCCGCTCAGGTGAGAGAAAAACCCGGTCGCGCCCTCGGGGTCTTGCTGAACCTCCTTGATGTTGGCTGTCAGCCGGACGGTTCGCTTCCCGTTGTAGTGATAGATATTGTGAAATCCGGGGGTCAGACGGATCTCGGCCAGTTCCTTGAGCGGCATCTCCCCCTGTCCCGGAACCATGAGCTTCAGATTCACCAGATCGTCAAAGTCGCGGCGGTATTCGGGCAGATATTTGAGCTTGACGTCTTGCTCTTCCCGCCCCTGGTTGTAGGTGGCCACGGCCAGCCCGTGAAATGCGGCCTGGACCGCTATGACCAGATGGTTCTGGGCAATCCCCAATTTTTTGGCCTTGGCCTCGTCCACAGTGATCTCCATGAACTGCTTTCCCCTGGAAAAATCATCCTGGATATCCACAATCCCTTTGTGCCGGGCCATCTCTTCCCGGATCATGCGGGATATCTTGGCCGAGCTCTCCCATTGGGGCGACTGGATCTTGATATCCACGTCCGCACCCACCGGAGGACCCTCAATGAGACGCTCCAGGACAAAGTAGGTGGCTCCCATGGAGGTCAGGAGGTGTCCGGCCTCGTCCCTGACCCTGTTCATCAACTCAACCACCGAGTGCTTCCGCTCTTTATCGTCCTTCAGGATGACCATCAGCATTCCGAAATGGGTCCCGTAAATCGGTTCGTAGTTGATCTCTTTCATCCCGGCCACGGCAATGGGGGCATCCAGTTCATCGCCGATTCGCTTTTTGACCAGATCCGAGAGGGCCGTGAGCGTCTCCCTGGACCGCTCCAGGGTCGAGTTGGCCGGGAGGTCGAAATAGATGTTGAATCTGGGGAATACGTCGCTCTTTGGAAACATCACAAAGTCTGTTTTAAAATAGAGAAAGAAGGCCAGGGCGGTCGAGAGCACCATAAAGAGGACGGAGATGTAGCGATGATGAAGGATGACCCTCAGATAGGGGTAGTAGATCTTTCTGAAGGGGTGGAAGATGTCGAACCGCCGTCTGGGGTTCTGGGTGCTCCTTTTGGGCGTCAGCTCCACCACGTGGGAGGGAAGCATGAAAAAGACCTCGAAGAGGGAGGCGGTCAGGGCGAAGATAACTACCTTGGGAAGGTCGGCCAGGTACCGTCCGATGACTCCGCCTACCATGACGAGGATCGGAAAAAAGGCGGCCATGGTGGTTGTGACCGATGCCAGGACCGGGGCCAGGACCTGCCGGCTCCCCTCCAGGGTGGCCTGCAGGAGGGGCTTTCCCTTTTCAATATGCCGGAAAATATTTTCAAGGACCACAATGGCGTCATCCACCACGATGCCGAGGACCAGGATCAGCCCGAACAGGGTCAGGGCGTTGATGGAGAGGCCGAAGGCCTTCATGAGGATGAAGGTCAGCAGAAAAGACACCGGAATGCCGACCGAGGCAAAGACGGCGTTTCTGGCCCCCATGGAGACCCACAGGACCAGAAAGACAAGCCCGATTCCGAACATCCCGTTGACCTGGAGTTCCTTGATCCGCTTCTTGATCTCCCGGGACTGGTCGAAATAGAGGGTCGTCTGGAGACCGGGGTACTGGACCGGGATCTCTTTCATAAGCCTCTTGACATCGTCCACGATCTGGATCATGTTGACGTTCTTTTTCCGCTTGATGCCCAGGACCAGGGCGTTTTTCTTATCGATAAAGGTGAGGGTCCAGGGCTTTTCCAGGGTGGGCGTGATTCGGGCGATGTCCCGCAGATATACCGTTCCCTTGTCGTTGCTCCGAAGGACGATGCCTCCCAGATCGTCGGGATTCTGTGGCTCCCCCACCATTCGAATGGCGGTCTCGTGGGCCTCCATCTCCACCGTGCCGCCCGGCAGGTTCCGAGTGCGGTCGGCGATGGCCTGGGCCGCCTCGGGAATGGAGATGCCATAGGCGGACATGCGGCGGGGGTTCAATTCAATCCATATCTCGGGTTCCCGCTCGCCCACGATATCCACCTCGGAGACGCCCTTGATATTTTCAAAGGTGTCGGCCACGTCGCGGGCGATGTCCTGAAGCTGCATCATGGGGACCTGGCCGGAGAGTCCCACCATGCAAACAGGGAAGATGGCCACGTCGATCTCGAGCACGATGGGGACCTTGGCCTCTTCGGGGAGGTCGTCGACGCGATCCACCGCATTCCGGACCTCCTGCATGGCCTGGTCGATCTCGTAGTTGGAGAGGCGGGTGTTGAAATAGACGTGAATCTTGGACGTGCTCTCGTAGGAACTGGATTCAAACCGACGGATCTCGGATATGCCTTTTAATTCGTCTTCGATCTTTTTGGTTACCAGATTCTCCATCTCCTCGGGCGAAAACCCCGGGCAGATGGTTATAATCATCCCCTCGCCGATGGTGATGTCCGGATCCAGGAATCGCGGCATGGATCGGTAGGCATAGATGCCGAAGATCAGGATCAGGAGAAGGGCCATTCGAACGACAATGGGCCTCGATACGGAGAACCGGGTCAGAAACATAGAAGAAGTGCCTAATGTTGGTTTAAGTATATCATCTCAATGAATCGTTATCGGCAGAAACAGTGGAATAGTGAAATAATGGGTTGGGAGGCATGAGGCCCAACCCGAAGAGTCGTTCGTCCGGCGTGATTCAGCTTTCCCGGTCAACATTCCCATATTCCATGATTCCATCATTCCAGATGCGCCATGCCAGGCTTGTCCCCTTACTGTTGACCTGCTCCGTTTAAGCACCTGATAGAGAAACAGGGGTAAGGGTACACCATTTAACCTCTCGGCACAGGGGAAAAATGAACGGACGACAGGCCCGTCTGTTCAAAAAGTCTGACCGGATTCATTGCATTGACCATATCGGTGAAGATCTCTCCCATAAGGGTATCCCCGCCATCGCGTCCGATGACCTTGTACCGTTCCGCCTGCCCATTGACGAACTGGGTTGCGACCGCGCCCTTCTCACCCGTCAACCTGGCCTCATAGCTCATCTTGGCCAACCACTTGCGGCCCACCAGGTCGAGAGAAAACGTTTTCAGGACAATCACCAGGGTGGGCACTCCCGCGGTCCGGTCTGAAAGGACCTTCACCCCTGAACGCGCCAGCCTTCTATTGAAGGCCTCTCTCACGAGAGCGGGGGCCTGGAATATACCGACACTCGATCCCTTCTGGTCAGACTCCGCAATGCTCAGTGAGACGCTGTTGGAGGACCTCTCGAACTCCTCGCGGGCCCCTTTTCCCAGGATGGACGTGTCTGCCCGCCGATCCTCAATGGTCAGGGCGATGGTCCGCCCTTTTAGGGTATCCGATGGGGCTGGGAGCGTATACCGGACCTGCAATTCGGGAATGGTCGTGGCGCACGAACCCAGGCTCAGCAGGATCAGCAGGACCAGCACATTCCTGACGACGCCACCCGGCGATGTTTGGTACATTCTTTTCACGGCACTATCCTCCCTTTCGATCGGCGATCGACGATGGATGATTGAAAAACCCGGAAACCGGAATCCCTCAATCCCCCGGTTCCCAAATTCCAGCATTTCAGCATTTCGCAATCCTACAGAAGGCCACCCATATGTCAAGGAAAAGGCTCTTCGAAATCCAGACGAGGGGTTGTGCCGCCGCCCCGCGCGCGATGGAATCCACCTATGCGGATCTATTTGTCGATTTTTTCATATAATCGTCCAGGGAGGCGTGCAGGGTCTCTTCGGCAAGACGGGCGCAGTGGAGGTGGTCCGCCGGGAGGCCTCCCACCGATTGCTGGATCAGGTTGGCATCGATCTCGAGGATCTCATCCGGGCGCCTTCCCGTGGCCAGGTCTGCGGCGGAACATACGCAGTTGAAGCTGTAGGCGCATCCATCGGTCCAGTGGGAGGTCTTTACGACATGGTCTCCCTTGAATTTCAGACATATCTCCATGGTATCACCGCAGGTTCCGGTTATACGCGCATGCCCATCCGGATCGTTTACATGGGGGGTCAGCCAGAAATAAGTGCCAATCCATAGACCGACGATCACAAACATGATAAGAGCGACAAGAAAAAACCAGACGATATACTCGATCATACTGTTTTTGCCAAGGGCTGATAATTTTGTAAACGCTCACGGCCTCGCGGCCCAGTCATTTGCCATTACTGTTAGTTTACACCAGAAACCGCCCGATGGTCGAGCGGAAAAGGGAGGGCTATGAAACGTCGTAAAAGGCCGGGTTCCGCCTCGTCTGAACCCCCTGCGATATTTCAACATTTTTCTTGACACCCCAGTATGGCATGTGGCATGAAACGAATTCCACAAGATTGCTCAGTCGCGAAATTTCATACAGTTTTTCACAAAATAAAACCGAATCGGTCAACAAGCAGGAGACGTAAATCATGGGTCAAGACAATCTTAAAGGGTCAGTCATGGTTGTCGGTGCGGGTATTGCGGGAATCCAGGCATCGTTGGATCTGGCGGATTCCGGGTACCTGGTTTATCTGGTAGAAAAGAAGTCTGCCATCGGCGGTGTCATGGCGCAATTGGACAAGACATTCCCCACCAATGACTGTTCCATGTGCATCATTTCCCCCAAACTGGTCGAGTGCGGAAGGCATCTCAACATCGATCTCTTGACCATGACGGAAATAGAGGAGGTCACCGGTGGGCCGGGTAATTTTCAGGTAAAGCTACTGGAGTCTCCCCGCTATATCGACATGGCAAAATGCACCGCATGCGGCGAATGTGCAAAGGTTTGCCCCATAGATGTGCCCAACCTGTTTGATGAGTCCCTGCGTGACCGCAAGGCGGCGTTCAAACTTTACCCGCAGGCCATGCCCAGCGCCTTTGCCATTGACAAGCGCGGCACTGCGCCCTGCAAGGCCACGTGTCCCGCCCACGTGAGCATCCAGGGCTATATCGCTTTAATCAACCAGGGAAAATATCGTGAGGCACTTGCGCTTTTCAAGGAATCACACCCATTCCCTGCCATCTGTGGCCGGGTATGTCATCACCCCTGTGAAGGTGTCTGCACTCGGGAAAGCCTGGAGGCGCCATTGGCTATCCAGTACTTGCACAGGTTTCTGGCCGATGTGGACCTGGAAAGCGGTGAAAAGTATATCCCGAAGGTGAACGAAAAGAGGAAAGAGAAGATAGCGGTTATCGGTTCAGGCCCGGCCGGGCTAAGCGCGGCCTACTTCCTTGCCCGGGAAGGGTATGGGGTGACCGTATTTGAAAAGCTCCCTGTGGCCGGGGGGATGATGGCCGTCGGGATCCCGGAATACCGTCTTCCAAGGGATATACTGGCTGCGGAGATCCGGGTTATTGAAGAGATGGGGGTTGAGATCAAAACCGGCGTTTCATTCGGACAGGACATCACCTTGGACAGCCTGAAAGCGGAAGGCTTCAAGGCGGTCTTTTTAGCCACTGGCCTTCATAAGAGCCGGGCCTTGAACATCGAAGGGGAGGACCTGCCGGGGACCCTCCAGGGCGTTGACTTCCTCCGTGACGTGGCGCTCGGCAATGCGCCGCAGTTGGGGAAGAAGGTGATTGTTATCGGCGGCGGCAACGTAGCCATCGATGTGGCTCTGAGCGCTAAACGAGTGGGGGCGAAAGAGGTTACGCTGGTCTGCCTCGAAAAGAGGGAGGAAATGCCCGCCTGGGACTACGAGGTGGAAGAGGCCCTTGAGGAGGGAATCGTCATTCAGAACAGTCTCGGACCCAAGCGCTTCCTGGACCAGGGGGGGAAATTCTCCGGAGTGGAGTTCATGGCCTGCACATCGGTATTCGATGACCGGGGTGCCTTTAATCCCACCTATGACCAAACCGATCTCACCACCTTCGAAGGCGATACCGTTATCGTGGCCATCGGTCAGGCCGCCGACCTGTCCTTTGCAGAAACATCCGGGATCCATGTGACTCCCAGGGGCGGCCTGGAGGCGGATCCGGTCACCCTGGAGACTCCTTTGCCAGGGGTTTTTGCCGGAGGCGACGTTTTTTACGGTCCCAGGTCGGTGGTGGAGGCGGTAGAGTCGGGGAAGGAAGTATGCGAGAGCATCCATCGGTACCTGAACGGAATGGACCTCCGGGAAGGCCGGGAAAAGGAGTGGTTGTACGAAAAGCCGGATATTGAAGGCGAACCTCTCAGGCCGAGAACCCCCATGAGGACCCTCCCTCTCGAAGAGCGAAGCGGCAACTTCAGCGAAATCGCCGTAGGCTTCAGCGAGGACGAGGCCAGGAAAGAGGCGGAACGCTGTCTCAAATGCGGCATCTGTTCGGAGTGTTACCAGTGCGTGGGCGCCTGCCTGGCGGAGGCCATCGACCACAAGATGACGCCGAAGGAAAAAACCGTTGAGGTGGGCGCCATCGTGCTCGCCCCGGGATTCGAGCCCTTTGATCCCACCGTGTACGATACCTACAGCTATTCCGCACACCCCAATGTGGTGACCAGTATGGAGTTCGAGCGGATACTCTCCGCATCGGGCCCCTTTGAGGGACATCTGGTGCGGCCATCGGATCACACTGAACCGAAAAAAATTGCGTGGCTTCAGTGCGTGGGCTCCCGGGACATCAATCGGTGCGATCACGCGTACTGTTCGGCTGTCTGCTGCATGTATGCCATAAAGGAAGCGGTGATTGCAAAGGAGCATAGTCCTCATGAACTGGATGCTGCCATATTCTTTATGGATATGAGGACCTATGGAAAAGATTTTGAAAAGTACTACAACAGGGCAAAGGAAGAGTCGGGTGTCCGATTTATCCGCTCCAGGATCCACTCGGTGGACCCGGCGGAGGATGACAACCTGATCCTCTCCTATGCCACCGAATCCGGGGAGATCAGGGAAGAAGCCTTTGACATGGTCGTGCTCTCGGTGGGTCTGGCGCCGAACAAGGATATTGTCCGGTTAGCCGAAAAGCTTGGAGTTCAGTTGAACCCGCACCAGTATGCGGAGACAACCAGCTTTGAGCCGGTCAGCACCAACCGAGATGGCGTCTATCTTTGCGGCGTGTTTCAGGGCCCCAAAGACATCCCCCAATCTGTCATGGAGGCCTCTGCCGCAGCCGCCAATGCCGGCCAGATCCTTAGCCCGGCAAGGGGTACCCTGACCCGCACCAAGGAGCTTCCGGGGGAAAAGGACTTCACCGGCGAGGAACCCCGAATCGGGGTGTTTGTCTGCAACTGCGGCATCAACATCGGCGGGGTTGCGAATGTTCCCGCTGTCAGGGAGTACGCCCGGACCCTTCCCCACGTGGTCCATGTGGAGGACAACCTCTTCACCTGCTCCCAGGATACCCAGGACAAGATGAAAGAGGTTATCCAGGAGATGGTCATCAACCGGGTGGTCGTGGCCTCGTGCTCTCCCCGTACCCATGAGCCCCTGTTTCAGGAGACGATCCGGGAAGCCGGTCTCAATAAGTTCCTCTTTGAAATGGCCAACATCCGGGACCAGGATACGTGGGTGCACATGAATGACCCGGAAAAGGCCACGGAAAAAGCAAAGGATCTGGTTCGAATGGCCGTGGCCAAGGCCGCGCTGGTCGAACCCCTTCATCAGATAAGCCTCGGAGTGAATCGTTCGGCCCTTGTCATTGGCGGGGGTGTCGCCGGCATGGAGGCGGCCCTCGGCATCGCTGAACAGGGATGCCAGACCTACCTTGTGGAAAAGACGAAAGAGCTGGGAGGGGTGGCCCGCCGGCTTCGGTCCACTTGGAAAGGGGAACAGGTGGCGCCCTATCTCGAAAAACTCATCCAGAAGGTCCAGGGCCATCCCCTGATCACGGTCTATATGGAGTCGCGGGTCAATAGCACCTCTGGAATTGTCGGCAACTTCAGCACCGTGATCGAACCGGTCAATGGCGGTGGATCGGCGGTGGAGATCGAGCACGGGACCACGATCATGGCCACCGGCGGTCAGGAATACCGGCCTCGGGAATATCGGTATGGTGAGCATCCGGATATTTTGACGCATTTGGAGCTTGACGAGGCCGTCACCCAAAACGACCCGCGGATCAGCAAAGGGAAAGCGGCGGTTTTCATCCAGTGCGTGGGCTCCAGGATACCTGAGAGACCCTATTGCAGCAGGACCTGCTGCACCCACACCCTGGAAAACGCCCTGACCCTCAGAAGAATGAATCCGGAGATGGACATCTACGTCCTTTACCGTGACATGCGAGCCTACGGGTTCCGGGAAGACCTCTACAGGGAGGCCCGGGCCAAAGGTGTCACGTTTATCCGGTATGATCTGGAAAATCTACCTGAGGTGAATATCAATGATCAAAAGGAGATCTCGCTAACGGTGGTGGACCATGTACTGGGACGCCCGATCGAGATTCTGCCGGATCTCGTAGTCCTCGCAACGGCCATTATCCCCAACCCAAACAAGGAATTGTTCGAATTGTTCAAGGTTCCGGTGAATGGCGAAGGCTTCCTTATTGAAGCGCATATGAAGCTGAGACCGGTCGATTTTGCCTCTGAGGGGCTCTTTATGGCCGGTCTCGCCCATTATCCCAAACCGATAGACGAGAGCATCGCCCAGGCCAAGGCTGCTGTGGCCAGGAGCATGACGATTTTAGGGAAAGAAAACATCCTTGTGGGCGGCATCGTAGCGGAGGTCAACCCTGAGAAGTGCGTCGTCTGTCTGACCTGTGTCAGGACCTGTCCGTACGGGGCCCCCCATATCGGCGATGAGGGACACGCGGTGATCGATCCGGCGGAGTGCCGGGGGTGCGGGGCCTGTGTGGCCGAGTGCCCTGGAAAGGCCATCGCCCTTAGACATTTTACCGATGCTCAGATCATGGCCAAAGAGGATGCTCTCTTTCTAAGTGGATCAGAGTAGAGGTCAGACCGGTATCACACATCATCATGAGCAGTGAAGGAGGAGACATGTCAGACACCTTTGAACCTAAAATCCTTGCCTTTTGTTGTCAGTATTGAGCGTATTCTGCAGCGGACCTGGCAGGTTCGATGAGGCTCCCTTATCCCAGCAATGTAAAAATCATTCAGGTTCCTTGTTCCGGCCGGGTGGACATCCTGCATCTCTTGAGGGCCATTGAGGACGGCGCGGACGGGGTGTATGTGGCAGGCTGCCTTGAGGGCGAATGCCATTATATCAGCGGCAACCTCAAGGCCAAGAAAAGGGTCCAGTATGTAAAAAAGGTCCTTGAGGAATTGGACCTGGAACCGGAGCGTGTTGAGATGTTCAACCTTTCCGCGGGTGAAGGCCCCAGATTTGCTCAAATCGCAATAGAGATGGTGGAAAGAATCAAGGGCCTGGGCCCCAGCCCCGTTAACGCATAGACAACCCGTATAGAAGAGGTAGACGAAAATGATAGTTGCTGATCGAAAACCGCTCAAGGAGATCCTGGAGATGCTGAAAGGGTACAACAGGATTCTCGTTGTCGGATGCAAAGGATGTGTCAGCGTGTGCAATGTCGGGGGGAGCAAGGAAGTCGGCATCCTGGCATCCATACTGAAGATCGCGGGGAAAAAGAACGGCCTAAATCTGAAGGTCGATGAAAAGACCTTGGAGAGGCAATGTGATCCCGAATATGTGGACCTTCTCAAGGACATGGTCGACGATTATGATGTTATTCTCTCCATGGCATGCGGCGTCGGACCTCAGTTTCTGTCGGAACGTTATCCCGAAAGCCGATGCCTGCCCGCCGTCAACACCACCTTTTTTGGAGGAGCGGTGCAGCATGGAGTATGGAGCGAGAGGTGCGCCGGTTGCGGTACGTGCGTCATCCACTTTTTTGACGGCATGTGCCCGATTGCCCGATGCTCCAAGAGCCTTCTCAACGGCCCCTGCGGCGGTTCGGCAGATGGGAAATGTGAAATTTCAAATGACGTGGACTGTATCTGGGACTTGATCGTCCGAAAGAAGATGGGACAGGGCCGTCTTGACGATCTCCTCAAGTTCATGCCAGCCAAAGATTGGACAACCGCAAGGGATGGGGGACCCAGAAAGAGTTTGAGGGAGGAACTGGTACAATGAGCGAGCTGAAATCCGGAAGCAATCTCGAAAAGGTACTGAAAGCGGGTCATTTCGCCTTTACCGGAGAGTGCGGGCCCCCGAAGGGTGCCAATGTGGAACACCTGAAGGAAAAGATTGCGCCGTTGAAGGGGATGGTTGATGCGGTCAACGTGACCGACAATCAGACGGCCGTGGTCAGGATGTCCAGTTGGGCCGCCTCCACCATCATGTGTCAGGAAGGGGTGGAGCCCAATTTTCAGATGGTATGCAGAGACAGGAACCGCCTGGCCATCCAGAGCGACATCCTCGGGATATATGCGATGGGGATCCGGAACATGCTCTGTCTCTCAGGCGACCACCAGCGCTTTGGAAATCATCCCCAATCCAAGAACGTCTATGATATCGATTCCATGCAATTGATTGCCTTGGTCAAACAGATGCGTGATGAGGGGACATTTATGAACGGGGAAGCGATTGACGTGCCCCCAAGGCTGTTTATCGGCGCCGCCTCGAATCCGTTTGCCGACCCTTTTGAATTTAGAGTATACCGTTTGGCAAAAAAGATCGAAGCGGGGGCAGACTTCATCCAGACGCAGTGCATTTACAACATGGAGAAATTCGGACAGTTCATAAAGCGGGCCGTGGATATGGGGCTTCATGAGAAATGCTATATCCTGGCAGGCGTCACCCCAATGAAGAGTGTCGGTATGGCGCTCTACATGGCCAAACAGGTTCCTGGCATGGATGTCCCGGACAGCCTGATCCAGCGTCTGCGCGGGGCCGGAAAGGGAAAGGTGGCCGAAGAGGGGATCCAGTTTGCCCTGGAACAGATCGAGGAATTTAAGGAGATGGAAGGAGTGGCAGGGGTTCACCTCATGGCCATCGAATGGGAGCACAAGGTCCCTGAGATCGCCGAACGGGCCGGGGTCCTTCCGAGACCGGTGGTATAAAAGAGGTGCAAGGCGCAAGGCGTTAGGCCCCAGATATGAGGCGTGAGGGGTTGAGCGGTTAAGCTGTTGAACCGCTCACCACAGGCTATCCGCCATGAGTTATCACCGATCCGCCAGTCGGCGCAGACCGCGAGGGTAACGGATGGTTTATGCCCGCAGGATCTTTCAATGATCGATCCTGCGGGCTTTTTTTCTTGAATTCCTCATGGAAACATCCATAATATAATGGATCCGGCGTAATCGCTAAATCCCCCAATTCGCAATTCCTCAATCCTCCCTTCATCCATGACGGGCGTATTCAGTGGATTGCGTGGTGGCAACCCTGGAAAAGGCGATCCCAGAATCCCTATGATTATTACAACCAAAAGCGGCCAGCGATTCGACACCAGCCAGGACCTCACGGCAGGCGAACGCCATGTTCTTCAGAAGCTGTTCCTCTGGGAGTCCATGGCCTCCTCGATGCAGGAATTCAGAGAAAAAGAGAAAGCGGCCCTGTCAAAGGGATGGAACAATTCGGGCCCCGTGGCGCAGAGCGAGGCCCTGAAGAAGATTATTCTTGACCTGGAAGCAAAGGTTGCCCTTCGCCTGAAGACATCCTGAGGAACGGCACATGACGTCGCCCCCTGTAAAATCAGATCCCGACGATTGTGATCCTGTCGCGCTTGTCCGCGGAAAGCAGGCGGGTCAACCCCTGCGCGCGGCCATCGTCGGAGGGGGAAAGGCCTGCTACAACCTCCTCAAGGTCCTGAATGCGAACCGGCTCACACGGCTGAACATGATGATATTGGCCGTTGCGGACATCAATCCTGAGGCCCCCGGCCTTCGCTATGCACGGAAACTGGGCCTCGTTACAACCAACGATATTCATCATCTCTCGGGCCTGGAAGGACTCAACCTCATCATTGAATTAACCGGATCGGCTGCTGTCAGGGAAGAAATCTTCAGGATCATGCCCCCACACCTCTCCATCATGGACCACATGGGCGCCAGGTTGCTCTGGGATCTCGTCCGGATGGAGGTGGAGAAGAACGCGTTAGAAAGAGAACGCCAGAAAAAGCAGGAAAGGGAAAAGCGATACTCTCAGGTCATCCTCGATTCACTCCCCTACCGGATCATGGTGGTCAACATGGACATGACCGTGGAGAGGGTTAATCTGACCTTCCTCCAGGAGTTCCATCTCGCCCAGGAGGCCGTCCTGGGAAGGCATTGCTATGAGGTGCGCTATGGCCTTGAACGACCCTGCGGAGAAATGGGGCATCCCTGTTATCTCCTGGATCTGAAAGAGATGAAAGAAGATAAACAGATCAGCACCATCCGGGAATTTAGGGGTCAGAATGGAGAAGAATTTTTTGAAGTGATTACCGCGGCCCCTATTACCAATGAACAGGGTCAGATGGTTCAGTTGCTGGAGGCATCCAGAGATGTCACCCAGCGGATCCGGTTGGAGAGAGAGGCTCAGAAGTCAAATATCTTTTTTCAAAACGTGATCCAGAGCGCTGTGGACGGGATCGTTGTGGTGGATACCAAGGGAAATGTGCTCATTTTCAATGAGGGGATGGAAGACCTGACCGGCTACAAGGCCAAAGAGATCATGGAGCACGGTCATCTGAGCAGCTTCTACGACATCGATGTGGCCAAGGAGAACATGAAGAAGATGCGAAGCAATCAGTATGGCCCTGTCGGCAAGCTGAATCCCACCAGCATGGCCATCATGACAAAGCACGGCGAGGAGATACCCGTAACCCTGTCCGCATCCATCATTCAGATCGACGGCAAGGAGGTGGGGAGCGTCGGCGTCTTCACGGATATGCGGGAGGTCCTCAAGATGAGGAAGGAACTGGAACAGGCCCACCTCCAACTGGTGCAGTCCGAGAAGATCGCATCCGTGGGCCGAATGGCCGCAGGGGTTGCCCATGAAATCAATAACCCCCTGGCCGGGGCGTTGATTTATGCGGAACTGCTCAAGGAAAGGCTATCGGACGATCCCCAGGGCAAGAGCGATATCCAGGAGGTGATCGATCAGACCCTCCGATGCAAGAAGATCGTGGCCGAGCTGCTGGAATTCAGCAGGCAGTCCATTGGGCAGACCTCTTCATTCAGCCTGGACTACCTCATCGGCCAGTGTCTGAATCTCCTGGTGAACCAGGCCCTTTTCCACGACATCCGGGTGGTCACGGAGATAGAACCGGATATGCCCGAAATGGTCGGCGATATCGGACAATTGCAGCAGGTCTTTACCAACCTCTTCATCAATGCGGCCGATGCCATGAAGGGAAAGGGCCTGTTGACGATCACTGCCGGCTACCGGCCTGACCCCCCCCATTTTGTCATCAAGGTGTCCGATACCGGTCCCGGAATCCCGGTGGAGGTGAGAGACAAGATATTCGATATCTTCTTTACGACCAAACCGGTGGGCAAGGGCACTGGTCTCGGTCTGAGCATTACCCGAAACATTGTCCAACTTCACGGAGGAACCATGAGCATTGAGTGTCCCCCTGGCGGGGGGACCGTCTTTGTCATCGAAATCCCCCTGGAATTCACAGAGACCCCGACGGCCGAACCTGTTTTTGTGGGATTGGATGAATCATGACCGAGGCGATTACTATCCTGGTGGTAGACGATGAGAAGGCGATCAGAGAGGGGTGCCAGCGTGTGTTGACCGGGAAGGGCTATGAGGTCGTCACCGCTGAAAACGGCCGGATCGGCCTGGATATCCTTTCCAACAGCCCGATCGACATGGTGCTTCTCGATCTCAAGATGCCGGTGATGGGGGGCGAAGAGATCCTTGGGATCGTGCGCAAGACCTACCCGGACATCCCGGTGATTATCATCACAGGGCACGGGACCGTGGATACGGCCGTCATCTGCATGAAAAGCGGGGCCTATGATTTCATTACCAAACCCTTTCAGATCGACCAGTTTCTCCTCACCATTTCACGGGCCGCTGAAAAAAGACGACTGGAGCAGAAGGCGAGGCAGCTCAAAGAGGAAAACATGCGGAACCTCTATGACCTCAATCTGGAAAAAAGCCGCCTCAAGACCATCATCAACCAGATGGCCAGCGGCGTCATGGTCACCAACCGCAACCTGGAGGTGGTCCTCCACAACCCGGCCCTCATGCGATTGATGGAGACATCCAGGCAGACTGAAGGTCCCATCCCGATTTCGCGGATCATCACCGATGAATCCCTGATAGACACGCTCAGACAGATCCTCGGAGGCCAATCGGCCCTGGAGGAATCGGTTTCACAGGAGATCCGTGCAGGCAAAAACACACTAAGGGCCATTTCGGCCCCGGCGCTGGGCCCCAACAATGCCGTTGCCGGAACGGTCACTGTCCTGGAAGACATTACCGCCTACAAGCAGCTTGATGAGATGAAATCCGACTTTGTCAACATGGTGGCGCACGAGCTCCGGAGTCCCCTGGTTTCCATCCGGCAGATCAACAGCGTCCTGATCGAAGGGCTGGCAGGGCCCCTGATTGAAAAACAGCAGGGGTTTGTCAAGAGAGGGATGAACAAGATCGATGCCCTGCTCGAACTGATTAATGATCTTCTGGATGTGGCAAAGATCGAGGCCGGGAAAATGGTCCAGCACCGGGTCCCCACGGACATGGGTCAGATCATCGAGGAGACCGTGGCCCTCATGGGACCGAGGGCGCAGGAACAGAAGATCCATCTCACCCATTCGTGTGAGGGACTGAAGCCGGTTTTGGCCGACCCCAAAAATATGGAAGAGGTGATCAACAACCTGGTAAGCAATGCCGTCAACTATTCTCCCGAAGGGGGTCGGGTAACGATCACTGCGCGGGGCCTGGACGAATACATGGAAATCAGGGTCGCGGACACGGGCGTAGGAATCGCCCCTGACGAAATCCCCAAGATCTTCGATAAGTTCTATCGGGTCAAACACCCCAAGACCCGTCAGGTCATGGGCACGGGGCTCGGTCTGGCCATTGTCAAGGGGGTGGTGGAGGCCCATCATGGCGCCATCGACGTGGAGAGCGTCGTGGACAAGGGAACCACCTTCCGGGTCCTTCTCCCGATGATTGTTTGAGCTGGATGCTGGATACTGGATACTGGATAGCGGATACTGGATGTTGGATACTTGATACTTGATACTGGATCGCGGATGCCGGTTTGCTGGGTTCAGGATCCCTGTTTCCCGTGCCCCGGGTCGTTGACGGATAACTGACAGCCGATAACCGATACCGATTTGTTACGACTGACGCCTTGCGGCTCGCACCTCGAAACCCTATGCGCTTTAGCGCACTTTAGGCAATTTAGGCATTTTTCTAACCCCATGACAGACACCCACAATATCCATCAGGTACTGGTCGTCGATGATGAGGCCGTTGTTCGAAACGGCATCTGCAGGGCACTCAGCCAAAAGGGAATGGAGACAACGGCGGCGGCCAGCGGTCAGGAGGCCTTGGATTACCTGAAAAGCCAGCCCATAGACCTGGTGCTGCTGGACATCCGGATGCCGGATATGGACGGCATGGCCGTCCTCAAACAGATCCGCGGCGCATACCCTGACACGGATGTGATCATGATCACCGGCTACCCGACCATTGATTCGGCCGTTCGGTGCACCAAGTTAGGGGCCTTGGACTATCTGGTGAAACCCTTCCGGCTGGATGATCTGGAGGCGGCCCTCCAGAAGACCCGCTTGGGTCGCGTGTCATCTCAAAAGTATGGCATTGTCAATCACGGCCTCAAGATAGATTCGGAAGAACATCTTATTATCGGCCAGAGCCGCCCCATGAAGCGGATATTTGAAAAAATCCTCAAGGTGGCGCCCACGGACAGCACCGTCCTGATCACGGGTGAAAGCGGCACGGGCAAGGAACTGGTGGCCCAGGCCATCCACGCCAAGAGCCGTCGCAAAGACCGGGAATTCGTTGCCGTCGACTGCTCCTCCCTCGTGGAAACCCTCCTGGAAAGCGAGCTGTTCGGGCATGTCAAAGGTTCTTTTACGGGGGCCCACCAGACCAAGCACGGCTTTTTTGAACTGGCCAATCACGGCACCTTCTTCTTTGACGAAGTTGCAAACCTGAGCCTGAACATCCAGGCCAAGCTCCTCAGGGTTATTCAGGAACGGGAGTTCATGAAGGTGGGGGACCAACAGAAGATCAATCTCGACATACGGATCGTCTCAGCCTCCAACAGCGAGCTTACAGAATCGATCCGGAAAGGGACCTTCAGGGAGGACCTCTATTACCGGTTGAGCGTGGTGCCGATACACCTCCCCCCTCTCAGGGAAAGGAGGCAGGACATCCCGCTCCTTATCCGCCACTATATCGACAAACTGAGCCGCAAAATGAAGAAATCGCGGCTGGAGGTATCCCCGGAGGCCATGGATATCCTGACGGAGTATGCCTGGCCCGGCAATGTCAGGGAACTCGAACACACCATGGAACGAATCCTCATTCTCGAGGATACCGATATGATACGGGCCGCGAACCTGCCGACGTTTATCACCCAGAGACCAGGAGATCTGCAGATGTTTTCCGAAGAACCCGTCTCCCTGGAGCAATTGGAGAAAAAATATATCTCCTTTGTGCTCAAGCGGACCAAAGGGAAAAAGACCGAGGCGGCCCATATCCTGGGGATCAACCGTAAGACCCTGGCCGCCAAGATCCAGAAGTATAGCATTCATTGATCAATCCAACTTCCTGCACTTCCTGGAGTGATCGTCCATTTTACCGAATAACCTCCCAATGCCCTCCCTTTTGAGGACCAACCCCTCTCAACCGCCCGTCTTTCCTGATACCGGTAATCTGTTTTTCCACTCCCCTTGTGGAAAGGCACAATACATCCGCCAGCTCCGGGATAGTCTTTTTGGGCTTTTCCCCCAAAAGGGCCAGGATCCGCTCCTCCGTTTTTACCGAACTTTTTAGCGAACTGCTCGCCGAATGAGTTCACTCTTTCCAGCGAAAAAGATCGTTTGCCAATAGCTCTCCCAGGCTCATCGGCCGCGCAAGTTTACAAGTTGGCCACGTCCCCCTGCCTACACAAGGTCTGTCCTTTTCACATCGCCTCTTCCAAAATAGTCCGCATTTCTTCGCGCGTCAGCGGAACCGGGTTGGCTTTCATGCTGCTGGCCTGGGCGGCTTTTTCAATAACCGTCGGGATATCTGCCGCACCCATGCCATGGCTGGCAAGCGGCGGAATATGGAGGGTCGAGCACAATTCCTGGACCCACATCACGCCATCATTGGCACTTACGTTTGCCTTTCCGGTCAGGATCCGGGCGATCTCCTTATAGCGCTGCAACGCGGCGCAGTAAGGCTGACGCTCCTTTAATGCCCGGATATTCGTTGCCATGACATATGGCAGCAGCGTTGCGCAGACCGCGCCGTGGGGGGCAGGGAGCATGCCGCCAATTGCAGCGGCAAAACCATGCACCGCGCCCAATCCAGCATTGGCTAACGCCAATCCGCCAAACAGGCTCACAAGCGCCAAATCTTCCCGCGCTCCTTTATCCTCCCCATGTTCGCAGACTTGCCGCAACGACCGCGCTGCCCTTTGCAACCCCTCCCGGCAGAGAGCGTCAATAATCGGATTCGTCTTACTGCAAACAAACGGCTCCAATACCTGCGTGAAGGCATCTAAACCGGTGCTTGCGGTAATCTCGGGCGGCAGCGTGTAGGTCAGTTCCGGATCAACCAATGCCACTTGAGGCAGCAGCAGTGGACTCCGCAAACTGACTTTTGCATTGTGATCCGGGGAGGTTAAGACCGCGTTTCGCGTGACTTCCGTACCGGTGCCAGCCGTTGTGGGGATTGCGATGTACGGCGCAGCCGGCTTTTTCAGTTGCTTGCCGCAACCAATGATCTCCAGAAAATCCATCAACTGGCCTGGATTCGTCAGCAACCCGGCAATGGCTTTGCCAGCATCCAACGGACTTCCACCCCCAAAACCGATCACCATGTCACAGTTGGCTGCCTGTGCCTGCTCGATCCCAATCCGCACCAAGTCAATTGTCGGTTCCCCGGCGACTTGAAAAGTCATGGTTTCAAGTCCGGCTTCTGTCAAAATGTCCAGCAACGGGGCAGCGCGAGAAACCGTTTTGCCAGTGACAACAAGAACGCGTTTGCCCATTCCGGAGGATATCTTCCCAACTTCATGCACGACACCGGAGCCGAACACGATCCGCGTAGCGGTTGCAAATTCGAACCGCATCGCATCACCAACCTTGCTCATCAGGAAAAACGTTGCCGTATGTGACGCTGCTGCGAGGGTTAGCCATCATCTGTTCCACCTTATCACGCCATGTTTTGTAATGGGCGGTTTCCTTGTGTTTGGCCGGGTCATTTTTTGTGCGATATACTTCCACCAGCAAGAATTGGGTCGAATCGTCCGCTTGCTGCAACACGTCAAAACGGGCGATCCCCGATTCTTTGACGCTATTGCGGGCGTTTTCAATGGTGGCTTGTTTGAATGCCTCCACAAACTCAGGTTTGAGATGAACGAAAACATGGACAATGAACATAATGCACCTCCTGTTGGAAAGCAGAATTGATAACACCATCAGCCCGGCCCCCCTCCTTGGTGTTGATATCGCTTCATGCCGGTTTTCTCATCCCCGTACCGAAAAAGCCGCTCCCCGAAAAAGCAAACCGCATCTAACGATCTTCAACTCCAACTCGCACAGGTTATATGATCCCCCCATACCTCGCCTCCCCCTGAAAAACCTCCCGGACATGCCAGGCCACGAATGCGGGCTCGGGATAATAGGATGCGTGCTGTGCGGGTCGCAGCGGTTTTCCATGGTAGGCACCCAGCCATTCGGTGAAGCCGTGGGTGCCGTGCCCGGTCCGATGACTGGATGCGGAGGTCGGGGGAGACGGTGAAGGCGCCCCTGTCAAAGAGTTGGTGATTCTCCGCACTATTCCGAGTCGTCCTTATCTTATCAGAGAAGATCTGCCAGGTTATTTACTCTTGGGGCTATCCACTTCACTCAAGTTAATGGGGGTGCTCCATAAATTTTACCGAGCTTTTGGTCGCCACATTGTGCCTCGCATATCGCGACGCCTTGGTCTGATCCGAATTTGTCGACATACATCAGGCATTTCGATAGCGAATCAATGTGTATGGAGGGGAGGCACAGTATATTGGGCACGCTTAGCACGGCATAAGACGCCGTGTGTGTTCGCATTCTTAGGTGGATCTGCTTTTGAAAATAGTGGTTCGATGGTGATATCCGGTGCTAACCACCTCCTTAGAATTACTTGAGCGAAGTGGATAGCCCCATTTACTCTTATGGACGTCAGCCAGAAACGCGCCGAACGTTTGAAGCTAATTATGCCCACTAAATTAAAATGTTAAGATAGTTATTTGATTAATTAAGGATGTCCCCCATCCCTGAAAACATCAACATGATACTGATCCGCCATCTCAGCAATCACGTCCAGAAATGTCAGGCGATCCCGGTCGTCATGAAAAATGTCCTTTCGTTCATTTCCACGGGACAAGACGTGATACAGCCCACCGTCATATTGTATGCGCCATGCTCTGCCATGAGGACACATCTATAAAAAATGTAGTTGCAGCTCAAAGAGTGTATTCGCTATGCAAGATGTGACGCCAGAACCTCCAGGCCCTACACCAGACCCTACGTACCCGAACTTTTTGAGATGTTACCAATCACAGGCGCAACCCTTCGATGTCCAAACTGAAATAGAAAGAGCGCTGTGCAGAAGTGTGGACCTCCTCATTCAGTTCAAAGTTGCGTCTTCTTTCTCCTCATATGATAAATGGACACGAGCCCCATAAGCGTCATGAAGATAATCATGCCCCACTCGGAAAGCGTGGGTATGGGCACCGCAGTCACCGGAATGACCGTCGGCTGCTCGCCAGGCTGGGTCGTATCCCCATCGGTCTGCTGGGTGCTGTCGTTGATCCCATCCCCATCGCTGTCGTAAAATACCGTGCCCTGGTTGGTGATCTGGGTCACGCCGGCAGGCAGCGGGTTGATCACCGTTACCCGGAAGGTGATCATCGCCTGACTGTGCGCAGGCACATTGATCCCGGTGATCCTGAGCAGCGGCGTCTCGCTGACAACGGTGCTCCCCGCAGGCGCTGTGGCGCTTGCCGCGATATACGTCGTATCCGCCGGAATCGCATCCGTAAACGCCATACCCACAACATCAAACCCGCTCTCGTTCCGCAGCACGATGCTGTAGAACAGGCTGTCCCCAGGCTCCACGTTCCCGCCGTTTTCGTCCGTCACACTCTTGATGGCCACGCCATGGGGCATCCCCCCTACCGTCACATCCGTGGGCTGATCGCCCGGCTCGCCGGGGTTGCCGTCCGTCAATGCCGTACTGGAGTCATACGCCACCGTCCCCTGGTTGGAGATCACCGTCCCGGTGATAATGCCGCTGTTGACCGTCACCTCGAAGGTGATCGTGACACTCGATCCCGCAGCCACGTCGCCCGCCCACTGAATCCGGTTAGAGCCCGCATTGTATATGGCTGAACCGCTCGTCGAACTTGCACTGCCTGTCACGTACGTCGTGTCGGCCGGAATCGGGTCGGTGAAGGTCACGCCCGTCGCATTCTGATCACCGGTGTTCTGGACCACCACCGTGTACCGCAGGGTATCCCCCGGAGTAATCACGCCATTGCCGTCCGCATCGATCTGAAGGGCCACAGCCTTGGTCGTCTCGCTGAAGTTGGCCCCCGCAGTCACCGGAATGACCGTCGGCTGCTCGCCAGGCTGGGTCGTATCCCCATCGGTCTGCTGGGTGCTGTCGTTGATCCCATCCCCATCGCTGTCGTAAAATACCGTGCCCTGGTTGGTGATCTGGGTCACGCCGGCAGGCAGCGGGTTGATCACCGTTACCCGGAAGGTGATCATCGCCTGACTGTGCGCAGGCACATTGATCCCGGTGATCCTGAGCAGCGGCGTCTCGCTGACAACGGTGCTCCCCGCAGGCGCTGTGGCGCTTGCCGCGATATACGTCGTATCCGCCGGAATCGCATCCGTAAACGCCATACCCACAACATCAAACCCGCTCTCGTTCCGCAGCACGATGCTGTAGAACAGGCTGTCCCCAGGCTCCACGTTCCCGCCGTTTTCGTCCGTCACACTCTTGATGGCCATCATTCTCCCTACTGTCACTGTCGCCTGGTCCGACGTCACGGTTTGAGCGTTGTAGATCGTCGAGGCCGTTGCTGTGTTCAGGATGGAGCCAGCATCGAGATCGGCCGCTGTGACGGCATGTGTCTCGGTGCAAAGCGTGGCGGCGCCGGGCGCGAGCGGGCCGCTCCCGCACGGCGAGATTGTCCCGAGTTTATTGTCGGCGACCGAAAAGGGACCAGGGAGCGTCACATTGCCGCTGTTGGTGATTCTGTAGCTATAGGTGATCATCTGCCCGAGGGCACTGTAAATTGAGGGGCTGGCGCTTTTGGATACGGCAATGGCTGGATCGCCCCCGATCTTGACGGTTGCGGTCACCGGACCTACTGTTGTTGCGCCTACGGTTCCAGTAGCCGAGTTTGTGTAGGACGCAGGGTAGGAACAGGTGGCGATGTTGGTCGTGTATTTGAGGACAAGGGTACCGCCTGGAGGCACCCGGTAAGTGGTGGCTGGGCTGTCCCCCAAATCTATCCCAACCCAATTTACCGTTCCAGTTGCGCCTGGGCTGGGAAGACTGGACGAGTTGGCCGCTGTCACGTCGCTTCCCGATGAGGAGGGCTCATTTATGGACATACAGGCGGGCAGGATGTCGGTGATTTTCGAGAGGATCAGCGGCACCAGCGTGGGGTTCGAAAAGGTGACGGTCCATGTGAGCGGCCCCCCAGTATTATCAAGCAGAGAGGCAGGTGAAACCGACTTGGTGACTGTGAGGGCTGGTTCCGAGGCAGGCAAAATCGTCGTTGACAGAAATCCGGAGTACTTGTATTTCTGTCCGCTCTTTGCAGCAGCCCACGGGTGCAGGGTTTGCGTCCTGTTGACGCACAGGATCTGCCACGTATAGGTGACATAGATGTCTCCCCCGGCTCCTGCAACGCTGGCTGTCGGGAACCAGAGCTGATCTTTCAGCCCTATGAGAGAGGTCGAGACGTTCCCGGAAACACCCGTGATTTCGCTCCCCACCAACCGGATGCACCCCGCGTCAAAACCCGCATCGCCCGCCGGCTGAAAGAAGAGATCGGCGTTGTTGCCGAAGCTGTAATCAACGGTCTGGGTCAGCAACTGGCCAACATAAAAGCCTGGTCCGAGGGTCGTGCTCGCTGCCACTCCGGCTGCATTGGCCGAAAGGAGTTGGTTCGTGGTGACCGTTCCGTTGCGAACAACCGGACTGAGGCCTGTAGCGGTGGCCGTCACCGTATAGTTGGCCGTGTAGCCTGTATATGGCGACCCGCCCCCTTGCGAGTGGTTGCAGACCTCCGCATAGTCTATATAGAAATACACCGGCTCCTGGGCACCTGCGCCGATGGAGCTGAAGGTTCGCGTCAGGTCTGCCGGGGCGGAAAAGTAGGAGGCATTGGCTCCTGTAAAACCGGCAAAGGTCACCGTGACATTGGTCGTGGGGTCGGTGCCCGTGTTTTTGATGATGAACGACAACCACGCCCCGCGGGGACCCATTGCGCTGCACGAATTGGCATCTACCCAGAGGGTTTCCTGGGAACTCAGCGTGATGGTCAGCGGCCCGGGTCCGTCGGTAAAGGTCGTCGAGGCGTGCAGCCCCGAGGTGACTCCGTCGGCCGTCAGAACAAAGCTGGCGCCCAGGGAATCATCAGGATGAACGAACCACTCGGTCGCAATATTTCCATGGGGATCGGCAACAACACTCCACGGATCGTGCCCGAGCCCGGGCGTCTCGGTGGGGTTCGTGTGAACCACCCGAAACCCCACTTTCTCGAGAGGCTCAAAACCTGAGGCTGTTATGAAAGCCTTCTGGCCCGGCTCGTAATCAACCTTGTCAGTCTTCACGATGGGCGAATGCCCGGTCATGGAGGGATTAAGTGCAGAGGCCAATCCGTTGTCAGTCAGTGCATGGGGATTCTCGCCTGAGATCAAGTATCCGGGATGCCGACCCAACTTCCAGAAGGCGTTTACTTCTCCAGAATCCAGAGGCGTTCCCGGTTCATTCGGCCAAGCCATTGGCGCGACAGACAAGAAACCACTGAACAACATTGAAATCATGACGAACAGAGGCGCCCTAAAAAGGCCCCCATTTCGCGTCTTCTGCAGAACACATGACATCTTGAGGCGGCTGCCCATGGTTGTGACCCTCCCTCCCTGCTCTGATGACTCAGATTGCCTTTCATCCCCCAAAAACCCTATGTGAATGTGGGATTTCCGTTGTCGCCTTTGGTGACTTACTCGCTTTTCAAACATCATCTCTTTTACCATACGCATTTCCCCGGCCACAGAAAGCAGGTGGAGCAGGTGTCACATCTTGCATAGTGAATATAGACTGTTGTATCTGGCCTGCAAATCAGTCTCCTTTTGCATTCTGGTTCGCATGGAACTCAAAATATGGCTTATCGCGGAATAGGTCATGCCAAACAACCGGCCACTTTCTTCGTTGGGCAGCCTGCAGATCTTCCAAACCAGATAGACCAGCAAATCCCGGTCATTCTTCATTGATTTGGGTATCCTCCGCGAATGCCTAATCATCTCGAGATCACAATTCAAAACCAAGGCTGCTTTCGCCAACACCTGTCCCGGAGCGATATCCCTTCCCATTGAACGCTGTTGAGGGAGTTTTTTATCAACATTTTCGGGCAGATACTTCAAACGGATGCTTTCAACGAATGTCGGTGTCCCGATCAGGATTCCATGACGGAAATCGTCCCACAATTTCTTCTCTTCATCAGCGTAATACTGGACCTTTTCCCTTTAGGCCCGGTGTTTGTCTTTGGCTTAAAATTGATACAAGATCGGTTTTGTCACTAGCAATTCAGGGGCTTTCTCGCCATACGCATACGCCTTGTAACTGCTCCAGGGGTAATCCACAAGCCGTGCGACGATGCCGGCCCTCAGAGGATTGCGGTGAATGTAGCAGGAAAGCCTCATCAAGTAGGCATCGTTTTCCACGATGATGCTCTTGAAACGATCCTGAAACAAATGACCGGAGCGACCATGTCGGTTGTTGAATCGGCGGGTATAGGTCAAGGCCAGCTACTGCATACTCTTGGAAAGATTGGCGCCATTCGTTCGTAAAGGGATGTGATAGTGATTGGTCATCAACGTATAGGCAAAAACATCAACATGATACTGATCCGCCATCTCAGCAATCACGTCCGGAAAAGTCAGGCGATCCCGGTCGTCATAAAAGATGTCCCTTCGTTCATTTCCATGGGACAAGACGTGATACAGCCCACCCTCATATTGTATGCGCCATGCTCTGCCCATACAGAAACGTCTATATCAGATGCAGTTTCAGGTCAAGCGTTTTATTCACTATGCAAGATGTGACACCGGCGACACCCGGCCACCAGGCCTTATACATCTTCCGGAAGTCAACGAAAATGCCAGCTGTCAGGGCTCAGTGGATAGTGAATGGGAAGATCAAGACCTCCGTTATAAAGGGTAATTTTGTAACATCTGGCCAGGTTTGCCCCGTCATCGCTATTCATACATGATAACAATATGTTAATGGCCAATGGCCTGACGCGGTGTTACAAAATGCCCCAAAGACGGGCCTCTTTATAGAGATGCCCTAAATCTCTTTATCTATATGATCTTGAAGGATAAACCCCTGTTTTGCCCTTCAGGCATGGAGTTTGCTAAAGGGCTATGGAATAAGCAGTTAATTGGAGAGAGGCCTGAAAAGGAACGTAGAGGATATGAACGCTCAGAAGACCATCCTTATTGCCGAGCCGGCCGAGGCGCTTTCTTCAAACCTTGAGGCGTTCGCAAAGGACAAAGGATTCGCTCTCCTGAAGACCGGCAACCTTAAAGAAACCCTTCTCACGCTGCAGGGACAACGAGTGGACGGGCTCGTGCTCCATGCCGTCCTCTTAGAGAAAGACTGCGAATTCATATCTGTTATCAAAGGGATGGAAAGAGATCTCCCCGTTATCATCTGCGCCGACGCCAATACGGCCGAACTGGAAAGCAGCATCCGTAAACAGGGGATTTTCTATTATCATATCCAGTCATTCGGCATCGAAGATCTGGAGATGGCCATCTCCAATGCCGTCAACGGATTGCCCCATTAGCCCGGAGGACCAGAACATGACGTTACAGGAAAAGATCGCTGCCAAGAAATTCGTTGTTTTAGGAGAGTTTGAACCCCCCAAGGGAGCCGATTTCACCTCGTTTCTCAAGAATGTCAATCTGGCAAGGGGCCGCGTAGACGCCTTTGTGGTCCCGGAAATGGCGAACGCCGTCCTAAAGGCCAGCTCCCTGGGGGGATGTGCGTTTCTTGAGAAGGAGGGGATCGAGGCAGTGTTTCAGGTCTGCTGCCGGGACAGAAACCGTCTGGCGCTCCAGGCGGATATTCTGTCCGCAGGGGCGCTGGGCATCCGGAATATTATGGCGGTCCTGGGTGTGGATATCAGTCTCGGAGACCACCCCCATGCCAGGAGCGTCAATGACCTCAATCTCCTGGAACTTCTTGATGCCATTTCGAGGCTCCAGAGCGGGAAGGACCTGGCCGGCATCGAATTGAGAGACGCCCCGCAATTCTGCGTGGGATCCACGGTGAATATCGCAGCGAGCGGCGGCGTCATGGAGATAGAGCTGGGAACCGTGGAAAAGAAAATTGACTTGGGAGTCAGGTATCTCATTACCAATCCTGTATTTGACCTCCACCGGTTCGGGCAGTTCATCAAACGGATGGATGATAAAGAGGTGGCCATCATTCCCACCGTGCTTCTGCTCAAGTCGGCCGGGATGGCCCGCTATATCGATCGGAATGTCAAGGGAATCTCCATCCCGCCGGAGATGATCCGACGCATCCAAAAGGCCTCGGATAAGCCAAGGGAATGCATCCGGATTGCCGGCGAAACCATCGCTCACCTGAAGGAAATGGGCATGGCAGGGGTCCTGATATCCACGGTGGGCTGGGAGGAGAGGTTGCCCCAGATCCTGAATGAGGCGAAACTCTAGATGGAAAGGAACCATATCATGTCAGACCGTCGTTCCAAGAATGTGTCAGGCTCGGTCATGGTGGTAGGGGGCGGCATCGCCGGGATGCAGTGCGCCCTCGATCTCGCCAATTCAGGTTACTATGTCTATCTTGTGGAGGCCTCGTCCTCCATCGGCGGGGTCATGTCTCAACTGGACAAGACCTTTCCCACCAATGATTGTGCCATGTGAATCCTCTCTCCGAAACTGGTCGAGGTCGGCCGGCATCTGAATATCGAGCTTCTGACCCTCTCCGAAGTGGCAGGGATCAAGGGAGAGGCCGGGGATTTCCAGGTTGATGTCCTGAGGCATCCCCGCTACGTGGATATGGAGAAATGCATTGCCTGCGGGACCTGTGCTGAAAAATGCCCTAAAAAGGTGGATGACCCGTATAATGAAGATCTTGTCAAGAGGAAGGCCGCGTATGTGAATTACGCACAGGCCGTTCCCCTGAAATTCGCCATTGACAAGGAAAACTGCATCTATTTTCAGAAGGGGAAATGCCGTGCCTGTGAAAAGTTCTGTCCCACGAATGCCATCAATTTTGATGACAAGGAAGAGGCCCTTACTCTCAGGGTGGGTTCTGTGATCCTTGCCCCGGGTTTTGACGCCTTTGACCCTACCCGATTTGATACGTACAACTATGCCGGATATCCCAATGTGGTGACCTCTCTGGAATTCGAGCGGATACTGTCGGCCTCCGGACCCACCATGGGTCACCTGGAGCGGCCGTCAGACCACGTTGCGCCGAAGAAAATCGCATGGCTTCAGTGTGTCGGGTCAAGGGATATCAACCGTTGCGACCATGGGTATTGCTCCTCTGTATGCTGCATGTATGCGGTGAAAGAGGCCGTTATTGCCAAGGAACACGCCGGAGAAGATCTGGAATGTTCTGTCTTTTTTATGGATATGCGGACATACGGCAAAGACTTTGAGCGGTATTACAACACTGCCCAGGAAAAGCACGGGATCCGCTTTATCCGCTCCCGGGTGCATACCATCGATCCCATAGAGGGGAGCGACGACCTGCGGTTGAGTTTCGCTGCCGAAGACGGGGAGATCAGGGAAGAACGATTTGATCTGGTCGTCCTCTCCGTGGGCATGGAGATTCCGCCCGAGGTTGCGGAAATGGCAGAACGCCTGGAAATAGAAAGGGACCCAAGCGGATTCTGTCAGACCGACACCTTCTACCCGGTCAACACTTCCCGGCAGGGCATCTACGTGTGCGGCGCCTTCCAGGGGCCGAAAGACATCCCGGAGTCCGTTATGGAGGCCAGCGCCGCATCCTGTGCGGCAAGTGTGGATCTCTCCGATGCACGGGGAACCGACACCCTGAGCGTAACGATACCGGAGGAGAGGGACCTCTCCGATGAACCGCCCAGGATCGGCGTATTTGTCTGTAACTGCGGCACCAATATCGGCGGCATCGTGGACGTACCGGCCGTGGCCGAATACGCATCCACCCTCCCCTTTGTCACCCATGTGGACCAGAATCTCTTCACCTGTTCCCAGGACACACAGGACAGAATGCGGGATGTAATCAAGGAGACGGGTGTCAACCGGGTGGTGGTGGCCGCGTGTTCTCCCATGACGCACGAGCCCCTGTTCCAGGAGACACTTCAGGCATGCGGACTTAATAAGCAGCTCTTTGAGATGGCCAACATCCGGAATCAGAACTCGTGGGTCCACAGTTCCGACCCTGCCTCTGCAACGGATAAGGCAAAGGACCTGATTCGCATGGCGGTCGCGCGAGCCGCGCTCCTCAAGCCCCTCAGGGCCAAACGGATCCCGGTCAACAAGCGGGCACTGGTGATCGGAGGCGGTGTGGCCGGAATGACGGCCGCCCTTGGACTGGGAGACCAGGGGTTTGACGTGGTCTTGGTGGAAAAGGAGCCCCAACTGGGCGGCTTCTCAAGGGAGCTGACCCACACCATTGACGGGTCCAATATTCAGGATCACCTCCTCGATCTTATCGACAGGGTGACCCGAAGTGAGAGGATACAGGTGCTGACCGAATCCCTGATCGTCGGATTCAGCGGGTTCAAGGGCAACTTTACCACAGAGGTCCTGGTGGGCCCCGGCATGTACGAGCGAAAGATCGATCATGGTGTGGTTGTACTGGCAACAGGGGCCAAGGAATATGTCCCCCAGGAGTTCCTTTACGGTGAGGATGAAAGGGTCCTGACCCAGGTGGACCTCTCCAAGCGACTGGATCTGAAAGGCGCCTCGGATCTGAATGACGTGGCGATGATCCAGTGCGTGGGTTCCAGAAACGATGCTTTTCCCAACTGCTCCCGCATCTGCTGCCAGAGCGCCGTCAAAAATGCCCTGCACATCAAAGAACTCAACCCCGATGCCAATGTCTATATCTTATACCGGGACATCCGGACCTACGGTCTCCTGGAAGACTATTACCGGGAGGCCAGACGGCAGGGGGTGATCTTTGTACGGTTTCAGGCCGATGCCCCCCCGTCAGTGGAATCCACCGATGAGGGGATTCGGGTTACCGTCAAGGACCACGTGCTTCAACGGGACATCCATATCCATGCGGACCTCCTGGCCCTCAGTGCGGGAATGCGGCCCGAGGATACCGAGGAACTGGCCTCCATCATTAAGCTGGCACGGAACCCGGACGGGTACTTCATGGAAGCGCACGTGAAACTGCGGCCGGTCGATATGGCCAGTGAGGGCATCTTTGTGTGCGGTACGGCCCACAGCCCCAAACTGATCTCCGAGGCCATTTCCCAGGCCATGGCAGCGGCCTCCCGTGCGGCCACCTTCCTTTCCCAGGCGGAGATCACACTTTCCGTGGTCACCGCATCCGTGGATCAGGAGCACTGCGCCGCATGCCTGGTGTGCGTCCGATCCTGCCCTTATGGCGTACCCAAAATCAATCGCGACGGGGTGAGTGAGATCGACCCGGCCCTCTGCCGGGGGTGCGGTATCTGCGCCGCGGAATGCCCGGCAAAGATCATTCAACTCAACTGGTATGAGGATAGCCAGGTGATGAGCAAAGTGGAAGCCCTGTTGGAAGGAGTACTGTGATGGCGGATTTTGAACCGATCATAATTGCGTTCTGTTGTCAGGCTTGAGGTTATACGGCAGGGGACCTGGCAGGTTCCATGCGACTCCAATACCCCAGTAACGTGAAAGTCGTCCGTGTCCCCTGCACCGGCAAGGTGGATCTGATCCATCTGCTCAGGTCCTTTGAGAAGGGGGCCGACGGGGTCTACGTCCTCGGTTGTATGGAGGGGGAGTGCCGCTTCGAGACCGGAAACCTGAGAGCACGGAAACGGGTGACGCAGGCCCAGAAGATCCTGGACAGTATCGGCATCGGGGGTGAGCGGGTGCAGATGTACAACCTCTCATCCAGTGAAGGTCCCCGGTTCGCCGAGTTCGCAACAGAGATGACCCAAAAAATACGGGAGATGGGGCCGAATCCGATCAAGATAGCCCTTAAAAAGAAGGCTGCATGAGAGGGAAGGAGGGACTTTTAAAATGATTGTGGCGAAGCAGAAGCCCATAGAAGAGATCATCGAGACCGTTGATCCGTACAACCGGATACTGGTGGTCGGCTGCAATGAGTGCGTGACCGTGTGCGAGGCCGGCGGCAAAAAGGAGGTGGCGGTGCTGGCCGCTTCCCTGAGGATGTACTTCATGAATCAGGGAAGGGATATCCAGATCGACGAGGTAACCCTGGAGCGGCAGTGCGACCGCGAATATCTGGAAGAGATCCGAAACCGGATGGACCAGTATGATGCGGTTATATCCCTGGCATGTGGTGTGGGCGTCCAGTTCATGGCCGAAACCTACATGCGGACACCGGTCCTCCCCGGGGTGGACACCTGCTTTCTCGGCGTTACTGAAGAGAGGGGGGTCTGGACCGAACGGTGCCAGGGGTGCGGCCAATGTATTCTGGCCAGTACGGGTGGTATCTGTCCGGTTTCCCGATGCGCCAAGCGCCTCTTTAACGGTCCGTGCGGAGGCTCCACCAAGGGCCATTGTGAAATCAACAAGGACCTGGTCTGCGGCTGGCAGCTCATTATCGACCGGCTGACCGAACTGGGCCGTCTGGACGACTATGAGAAGATCGCACCCATCAAGGACTGGTCAACAGAGCGGGCTGGCGGCCCCAGAAAAGTGGTGAGGGAGGATGTAATATAATGAGCTTAAAGACCCCCAGCAGACTGGAAAAGATACTGGCTTCCGGACAACTTGCAGTCACGTCCGAATGCGGACCCCCGAGGGGGAGTGACCCCGAGGCCATCACCCGAAAGGCCGAGATGATCCGGAACCACGTGGATGCCATCAATATTACCGACAATCAGACCAGTGTCACTCGTCTCTGCAGCCTGGCCGCATGCATCCATCTCAAGCTCATGGGGATCGAGCCGACGCTTCAGATGGTGGTGCGCGACCGCAATCGGATCGCCCTCCAGAGCGATATCCTGGGCGCTGCATCCTTCGACATTCACAATATCCTGTGCCTGTCCGGCGACCATCAACAATTCGGAGATTGTCCCCAGGGCCAGAACGTCTTTGACATCGACTCCATGCAGTTGATCCAGACCGTGCGGCACATGCGGGATGAGGGCAAGTTCCTGGGGGGAGACGAGATCACCCGCCCCCCTCAGATGTTTGTGGGCGCAGCCGCCAATCCCTTTGCCGACCCGTTTGAAATTCGGGTCCCCCGCCTGGCCAAAAAGGTGGCGGCCGGCGTCGAATTCATCCAGACCCAGTGCATCTACAATCTGGACAAATTCGAACTCTGGATGAAGCAGGCACGCGACCGGGGGCTCCATGAAAAGGTTTATATCCTGGCAGGCGTAACCCCCTTCAAATCCGTCGGCATGGCCAAATACATGAAGAACCGCGTCCCGGGAATGGATGTGCCGGATGAGGTGGTCAAGCGGATGGCCGGCGTTCCCAAAGAGAAACAGCCCGAGGAGGGGCTCAATATCTGCGTGGAGACGATCCAGCGGTTAAAGGAATGCGAGGGAGTTCGGGGCTTCCATATCATGGCCATCGAATGGGAGGAAAAGGTGCCGGAGATCGTGGAGCGGAGCGGGCTCTATCCGAGACCAAGGGATTGACGATTGACGATTTACGATTTAAGATGTCTGACGCCTGAACACTGAAGCCTGGAACCCCTTGGAATTGACAATTGGCCCCATTTGCCCAAGGTCCATAGGCAGTGACAATCGAGTGACAATTGAATGACCATCGAATCACGGCGAAGCCAAATGACGAGCAAAGGAGGTTTGGATATGGATAAGAAATATATTCTGGTGGTGGATGATGATCCGGATCTGGTGGAAACGGTTTCCATGATGCTGGAGAGCAAGGGATGCGAGGTGGGGCAGGCCTATGACGGTGTTGAGGGAGAGGAATCGATCAAGCAGAGGCGACCCGACCTGGTGATCCTGGATGTCATGATGCCGCGCAAAGACGGGTATGTCCTTTGCGCCGAACTAAAGGCGAATGAGGCCACGCGCGATATCCCCATTGTGCTCCTTACCGCGGTCGGCGAGGCGGTCCCCACCACCACCTACACCCACGCCGACGGCATGTCCACAGAGGCGGACGACTACATTGCCAAGCCGATCGATACCGAAGGCCTCTGGAAGGTCGTGACCGCCCTCCTGTAGGCAGTAGAGGAAAACAGATGCGACCCCTCCTCACCCTCCTGTTCTGGAAGCTGATCAGGGTCGGGAGGGTGTCGGCGTTGGCGGTAACACTCAAGAGGATTGGCGGTCTGATGGCGAGCAGGTCATCGGACCGGGGTCTGAGGCGCGGCAAAGGGGCGCAGGTTTTCCATGCCGATCCCTGAAAAACTCGGCGGATTCAAGGTCCTGAAAGATGTGACGAGGATCGTGGCGGCCTCTCCCAGGGAGGCCGACGACGTTCCCTTACGGGTTTTTCGTGCCCTTGCCGACCGGGAGATCAATCTCCCCTATGCAACCTGCATCTCCGGCGACCATTTCTGGGGCCTCACCATCATGGTCGAGGCCGGTAATGCAACCGGGACAGCGGCCGCACTCGAGGCCGTCCTCGCCATGCGCCCGGGCCTTCACCACGGGGGCGCCATCCTCTCCATCTTCCCCCACCGGAAAAACCCGGAGATCACCCGCGCCCTCTTCGAGGCGTTCGGCCGGGAGGGCGTCGCCCTCGACGCCCTGGCCAGTTCACCCTCCGCCATCTCCGTCGTCCTCGATGAAGGCATCCTTAACAGGGCCAGCAGCGCTCTGTTCGGTCCCTTCACCTTCAGCGCCTACCGCACCCCGGCCGACTGGAAACTGGCCCAGAAGGGAAAGGAGCAGCTCTACAAGGAGGTGGTGGCCTCGTATCAGGAGAAGAGGCCGAAGGTCTACGGGCTCGAGTATCAGGATGCGCAGGCGTTGCTTCAGGTGAAACTGGACAGGGGACAGATTGCCTCCCTGGGACCTCCCTTCGGCCGATTGGCCCGTTCCGGTCTCTCTCTCACCTTTCTGGCCACCAGCCCATGCCAAGAATCGAACCGGGAGCAGATCTCTTTCTGCCTCCCCCTCTCCGATGACGATCTCTGTCAAAAGATGTTGCGGGAGGCCTTGCCCCTTGCGGATTTGAGGAGCATTGGGCCGGCAGCCGCCTTTTCCATGAACGGTCCCCATTTCGGCGATCGCTACGGCATTGTGAGCGAACTTCTCATGGCCTTTAAGACCGCCCATGTTGATTTTCTGGGTCTGAGCTGCACCATCGCATCCATCACCGGGGTCGTTCCCTCGGCCCAGTTGACGGCCGCCATCGAGGCCATCCAGGGCCGCTTCGATATCCCATCGGTGATGGAACGGACATGAGAACGATGAAGCGGCCCTCGCGGATCCCTATCCAGGCATCTATCTGGCAGGATGATTTGGAAATAGCGCCCATATCTTCCTCGTTCCCTTCCTTATCTTCTGCAAAGGCATTTTTAGATCTCTTCTGTAACACCGATCTCAATTCCCATTTGACTTTTTAGAGAATCTGCGCTTTAAGAAGGTGGACGTTCTAGCGCCACTAAAGCGACAGAGGAGATCTTTTTATGAACGAGAATCGGTCGGGTCAGGAAAATGATGTGGTCGTGGAGGCCCTTCGTCCCTACGGCACGTCCATTTTTACAGAGATGACCGTGCTCGCCAATGCCCATGGGGCGGTCAATCTTTCCCAGGGTTTTCCGGATGTGGACGGTCCCGAGGAGATCCGTCAGCGGGCCGCGGAGGCCATATTGAGGGGTCCCAACCAGTATCCGCTCTCTGCGGGCATCTTACCCCTGCGGGAGGCGGTGGCCCGCAAGATGAACCGATTTTACGGGATTGCGGTAGACCCGGAGACCGAGGTCACGGTCACATCGGGGGCTACCGAGGGCCTGTGCGCCACCCTCTTGGGCATTCTGGAACCGGAAGACGAGGTGATCCTGATCGAGCCCGTCTACGACACCTATGCGCCCATCTCGGCCCTGGCCCGAGCCCGCATACGGTATGTATCGCTCGAAGGGGATAGCTTCGAGCTTCCCAGGGAAAGACTTGCCCAAACCTTCTCCACGCGGACAAAGGCCATTATCATCAACAACCCCCAGAACCCCTGCTGCAAGGTCTTTACCCGGGAGGAACTGACCTTTATCGGCGATCTGTGCCAACAGTACAATGCCTATGCCATCGGCGACGAGGTCTACGAACATCTGGTGTATGACGGCAAAAGGCACGAAACCCTTCTTTCCATTCCGTCACTTCGCGATAGGGCCTTTGTCGTCTCGTCCACTGCCAAGACCTTTTCCATGACCGGGTGGAAGATAGGGTATGTTATCGCAGGGCCGGCCCTTTCAAGGGCGGTGCGCATGAGCCATCAGTTCATCGTGTTCAGCGGCCAGCCCGCCCTTCAGGAGGCCATGGCCTTTGCCATGGATTTGCCGGACGGATACTACACACAGCTCCTTTACGGTTATACCCGCAGGAGGGACCTGTTGGCTGAGGCATTGGGCGAACTGGGATTTCGAGTCTTCCAACCCGAAGGGACCTATTATCTGGTCGCCGATATCACCCCCTTGGGCTTTGATGACGATCTGGCGTTCTGCCGCATGCTCCCTGAAACGGCCGGTGTGGCCGCCATCCCCTGTTCGGTCTTCTGGAACAACCGACAGGGCGGGAGGCACCTGATTCGATTCTGCTTTGCAAAAAAGGAGGAGACCCTGCGCGAGGGGATGGAAAGACTGAGGAGGTGGCTCAGATGAAAATTGCCGCAGCCCAGATGGACATCACCTGGCACGACCGGAAGGCCAACCATGTCAAGATCCGAGAGATGGCTGAGACAGCCAAAGCGGCGGGGGCGGACCTGATAGCCTTCCCCGAGATGGTCGCCACCGGCTTTTCCATGGATACTTCTGTGACGGCCGAAGCGATGGACGGGCCCACCCCTGCCCTCTTTCGCGACCTGGCTCGGGATCTCGAAATGGCGGTTGTGGGAGGGTTTGTGCGCAAAACGGAAAAGGGCCGGCCCCAGAATGTTTCCCTGGCTGTGGACCCGAAGGGCGTTGATCTGGCCCTCTATGCCAAGATCCACCCGATCGGGCTCCTTGAGGAAGATCAGTACTACGATCCCGGAGATCGAACCGTCTCCTTTCATCTGGGTCCTGTCCATGCCGGGTGTCTCATCTGCTACGATCTCCGTTTCCCGGAGGTCTTCCGCCCCCTGGCAGACCGATGCGGCCTCATCCTGGTGATTGCATCGTGGCCAGCCGTGCGTCAGCGCCACTGGGACCTCCTCCTCCCTGCCCGGGCCGTGGAAAATCAGCTTTATGTGGTGGGGGTGAACCGGGTGGGCGAGGGGGGCGGGCACCTGTTCACGGGCGGATCCGCCATCATCGATCCCGCAGGGGAAATCATTGCCCGCGGCGGGAGTGCGGAAACCCTTGTTATGGGAGAAATCGATCCTCAACGGGTGGAACAGGTTCGCTCGGCCATGCCTTTTCTGAAAGACCGGCGGTCGGATTACTTTCATGTGACAGACGGTTGAGACGGGGCCGCGATTCCAAACCTGCGAACCCCCTCCAGGGAATGATTTCTAACGCGGGCAATGCCCGCAACCCAATGTGGCCAGGTTTTGGGTTCAAAGGTTCAGAGGTTCAGGGTTTAACCGGGAACCCTGAACGGGGAACCCGGAACCTGTGAGTGCTTACGAATTTCTTGTTCTTTGTAACAGAGAACCTGGCAATAAGCGCACTAAACATTACTGCGTCCCCATCTTTCACGGGTTGACCCGGTCGCCGTTGCGCAGGGCCTTGGGCGGGGCCACGATGACGGCATCGCCGGTCTTGAGCCCTCCCGTGATCTCTGCTTCGGTGTCGTTCACAATCCCCAGGGTCACCGATACCAGGGCGGCCTTGCCGCTCCTGACGCAAAAGACCTGCCATTGATTTCCGGCCCCCCTGAACAGGGCGGTTCGAGGGACCTTGAGCACGTCCCTTTTTTGATCGGTAAAGATGCGGACGCGGACCCGGTAGGCCAGACCCAGGGTTCGTCCGCTCTCCTTCCATGTTTTCAGCGAAGCCGGGTCAAAGGCAATGATCACCGGCACCCGCTGCTGATCCACGCCCAGAGACGATACCTTGGTGAAGCCGGCCGGCTTGATCTGGGACACGGTTCCCTGGATGGGCGTGGCCCCGATGGAAGGGCCGTAAATCTCCACGCTGTCTCCAGGCTGAACTGCGACCACGTCCTGGGAGAGGATGTCCGCAGTTACCTCCAGGTCCCTCAGGTCCCCTATCTCCAGGAGGAGGGTCCCGGCCGGGAGGTATTCCTCATCCTTGACCAGGCGGCGGAGTATGATCCCCTCCACGGGGCTGTGCATGGTGGCACGTCTCAATTGCCGGGCCGCCATCTCCTGTTCGGCCCTGGCCCCGGCCAGGCGGTGGCTGAGGATGCCGGTTTCCAGGTGTTTCAGCCCCAGACGTTCCTGGATGTACTTGGGGAGGAGTTCCACTGCCGCGGTGATGGCCCAGGTGGCCTTGCTCATGAATTGGGCGGATGCCACGGAGCTGTCGGCCTGGGCGTAATCCCGCTGGGCCCTCTGGAGCTTCTCCTTGGAGGAGGCCCGTTCCTGGACCAGCTTTTTCTCCATGTCCAGGTGCCACTGGGCATAGGTGAGTTCCTCCTTGTTGGCCCTGACCACCTCTTCGGAGGCCTTTCCTGCAGCCTGAAGCGCGGCAATCACCTCTTTGGACTCGATGAGGGCCGTGTCCTCGATCTTGCTGTACTCGTTCACAGCGATTTGACCCTCGATTTCGGCCACGCGGGCATCGGCCAAGGCCAGGGCAGTCTTCAGGTCTGCGGTATCCATCTGGGCCACCACCTGGCCTTTGGCGACCGATTCACCGGATTTCACGGTGATGGGGAGGATTCGGCCGTCCTGGGGCATGGTGATGTGGTGTGCCATGGGAAGGGTGGTTTTGGCACTGTCCTCCACCCAGGCGCGGATATCTCCTTTCTCCACGGTGGCCGTCCGGACCGGTGCGCCCGGCTGCATACCCGCGTAGGCGATGAGAATGATGACCACGGCGATGATACTGCCGATGATAATCCATTTGGTGCGCTTCTTCATGGTAATTCCTGCCTCCCTTGTATAAATTCGGGTTTCAGTGTTCGGGTTTCAGGTTTCAGATCGGGACCAGCCGGGGGCCGGCGAGCGCCTCGCCCATTCCAGTATTTTCCAATTCCAGCATTCCCCCCATTACTCCTTCATACTCAGCGCATCCTGCCAGTGTAGGCGAAGGATCGCCCTTCGGACGAAGATATGGGCGGCTAAAATGAAACAAAACGAGAGGACCACCGTCTTGACCCAGCTCATGGGCGCCACCAGTGTGGGCACGCTATACATGTCATTGGTGTACTGGGAATTGATGCCCCAAAGGAGCCACCAGCCCAGGGGGAGCCCCAGAATGGCCCCGATCCCGTATTGAATCAGGTTTTCACGAAGAAATATGGCCCCGATCTCGCTCGGCTGATATCCCAGGACCCGGAATGTGGCGATCTCCCGGGCCCGCTCGATAATGCTGATGAGGGAGCCGTTAAGGATGGCCCCGAAAAAGATGACCGCCCCGAAGAGGATCAGGGGGTATACCATCTGACCCATCTGGTTCACAAAGGTATCCTGCAGGGACTGCTTCTGAAAGCCTGTTTCAGCGTAGTCGGCCAGCTCGGGCCACGATTTGATCTGCCGAAGAAACCCGCGCATCTCATGGGAAGAAGGGATCCCTTTCAGCTGCAGGGATGAGACGGCCCCGACCTCGCAGATCTGGCGGTTCAGGTAATCGTAATCCGCGTAGACGCAGAGGCCGAACAGGCTGTCAATGAAACCGGCCACCGGGAGATCCAGCGGCCGCTGAAGGCCCTGTGTGGGGGTCACCCGCACCCGGTCGCCCGGAGACAGCCCCAGTTCCTCTCCCAGCCTGCGGGCCATGAGAAGCCCTGTTTCAGGCACCGGCAACCGGGCCCCGGACACACTGCGGGGCGTGGTCAGCCGGGCATTCCGGACCAGGCCCTGGATCGACCCCTTTTTGCGATGGTTCCCGTTCTGGAAATGACACGGGACATCGAGGATCGGTTCGGCCGCCTCAATCCCCGGCAGTTGGGCCGCCCCATAGAGGGCCCCGACGCCCCTGTCGTTTCGAAGGGTCAGGGAATAGTCGGCGTGGTTCACCATGTCGAATCGGAAATTGACCATATACTGGAGGGAATCCATCGTGCCGAAGGTGACCAGGACCAGGGCCGCCCCCATGGCCGAGGAGAAGACGCCGGTGACGGTCCGCCCCTTGTTCCGAATGAGGTTTCTGAGCACGATCTGCCACCGGAACTCCAGCCTCCGCCAGAGGCCGCTCCAGGATTCCAGAAATACGGCCCCCCCGCCCGGGGGGGCCGGGGGCCGCATGGCCTCGGCCGGGTTGAGATTCAACACGGTGCGGATCCCCTTGAGCGTTCCGATGACACCGAACCCGAGGGAGATGGCCGCGGCCGTCAGGTTGAGCCCCGGATAGAACCGGTTGTCCAGTTTGGGGAAGTCAAAAAACATCCGGTATTCGATGGTGAGCCCATCAGCAATCCAGTACCCGAGGAGGCACCCCAGCAGGGCGCCCCCGGCCCCCACAAAGAGTCCGAACCGGATAAAATGAAAGAATATATCGAGGTTCTTGTACCCCAGGGCCTTGAGGGTCCCCACGATGGTCCGCTGCTGCTGGGCCAGCCGGGACATGAGCACGTTGAGGACCAGGACCGCCACCAGGAGAAAGATGGTGGGCATGAAAAACGCAATGGTGGCAAGACCCGTCAATTCGCCCGAGAGGTTGAGGTTGGATGCCTGAAGGCTCAGGGGGGTAATGGCGAAGAGTCCATAGGGGTTGAGACGGCGCCTCAGTTCGTCAAATAGGGGTTGCGGATCCTGCCGGGCCTCCTGGGACAGGAGCCCTACCAGGGAGTTGCATGCCCCGTGGAACCCGAGGGCGTCTTCTCCGAACCCCTCCTTGACATAGAAGACGCCGTAGCGCGACGGTTCAGGGACGATGGCCCCGGGCGGCATCATATACACATACTCCGAGGACATGGCCGTGCCCACCACAAAGAGGGCCTTTTTCTGACCGTTCATGATGAGATGGATGGTGTCGCCCTCACGGATGCCCCGGGCCCGGGCAAATGCCTCGGATATAATGACCTCGTCCTGCCGGCGGGAGGTAAAATAGGTTCCGCTCTCCATGAGGATGTTGTTGATGACCGGCGACGGTTCTGCCGGGAGGGTGAGCAGTGTGCCGCTCAACGGTTCTTCCACCCCCTCCAGGTCCACCACCACCTGGAACGCAATGCGGGCCCGAAGTTCCGAGATCCCCGGAAGATCGTTCAGGACATCCAGTTCGGTGGCCGGCATCTTCTTGAGGTCCACCCAGAAATCGGCCATTCGGCACTGCCCGTAATAGCCGTTCCGGGCCATCTGGAGGTTCCGGGACGTGCCCATCATCCCCACCAGGCAGCTCACGCCGATGGCCACGATGAGGATCACCGCGGCCAGCATTCCCCTGGTCTGCCACAGGTCCCGTTTCAGTTTTCGATTGAGAATGTTCACCAGGTGATCTCGTCGGCCCGTTTGCGAACCTTGTTTTCACGGGAGGTGATCCCCTCCATGGTGAGATGGAGGACCCGGTGGGCCATGTCGGCCATGGGGGCCGCATGGGTGATGATGACGATGGTGGCCCCTACCTCCTCATTGAGCTGGCTCAGGAGACCCAGTACCAGTTGTCCGGTGTGGGCGTCCAGGGCCCCGGTCGGCTCGTCGCAGAGCATGATGGCAGGCCGCTTGGCCAGTGCCCGTGCAATGGACACCCGCTGCTGCTGGCCCCCGGACATCTGCGCGGGAAAATGGTGCATCTGTTCGGCCAGGTCCACCAGTTTCATGGCCTCGGCCGGGTCCATGGGGTCGGCGGCGATCTGGGTGGAGACCTGCACGTTTTCCAGGGCCGTGAGGGTGGGGACCAGGTTGTAGAACTGGAACACGAAACCGATTTTGCGCCGACGGTATTCGGTGAGTTGACGGTCGGTCATGGCCGCCAGATTCTCCCCGTCCACCCACACCTCACCGGACGTGGGCCGGTCAATGCCGCCGATGATGTTCAACAGGGTCGATTTTCCGGCGCCCGAGGCCCCGACGATGACCGTGAGCTGACCCCTGAGGATCTCCAGGTCAAGGCCGCGCAGCACCTTCACCTCCACCTCGCCCATCTGATAGGTCTTGTGGAGCTGAGCGCATCGGACCGCTGCATTCGTATGATTAGATTCCTGCCCCATTCATCAGCGCCTCCAGGCTTTGGTGTGCGGTGCGGATCCTCTGCCGTGCGGGCGATAAGGATCCAAATCGGCCGCAAATTCGGGTGAACATGGCAGAATGAGGCGTTTTTGTCAAGTCCAGGTTTCTGCAGGCCGCAATCCTTGACATGGGAGAGCTGTTATTCTACAATCCTGGTGACTTCAGGAAGGCCTTGAAATTGTCGGATGTTGTGCATGTCAATCCATCCGATGGATTCAGGGGGAATCATGCAGACGTCAAAAAGGGATGGTCTCACAGAGGGCGCAGAGCCGTCAGAGAAAAGCATGGATCATGAGAAATGAAAACTCCGAGGCCTCTGCGGCCCCTGTGAGAGGTTTTTAAGGAGCGGATGTGAAGAGAAAAGAAGTGGTGGTCGGCGTCACCGGCGGGATTGCGGCGTACAAGGCCGCCGAACTGGTGAGGCTTCTGGTGAAGGAAAACCTGACGGTCAGGGTCGCCATGACCCGAAGCGCCACCCGGTTCGTGACCCCCCTCACCTTCGAGGCCCTTTCGGGCAACCGGGTGGTCCATGAGATGTTCGGGAAAGAGGGGACGGTCATGGAACACATCCGCTGGGGCCAGGAGTCTGACCTGATCATCATTGCGCCGGCCACTGCCGATTTTATCGGGAAGATGGCCCACGGGATCGGCGATGATTTTCTCTCCACCTGCGTGATTGCGGCTACGGCCAGGATCCTTGTCTGTCCTTCCATGAACGACCGGATGTTCATGAACCCGGCGGTTCAGGAAAATCTCCGGGTGCTGAGGGAACGGGGGATGAAGGTCCTTGAGCCGGGGGAGGGGGGGCTGGCCTGCGGGACCGAGGGTCCGGGCCGGCTGCCGGAACCTGCCCATATCCTTGAACAGGCCAGGATTCTCCTCTCCGAACAGGATCTCTCGGGGCGGAAGATCCTTGTGTCGGCCGGTCCGACCGCGGAGCCGATCGATCCGGTCCGTTTTATCAGCAACCGTTCTTCGGGCAAGATGGGCTATGCCCTGGCCAGGGCCGCTGCGCGAAGAGGGGCCGAGGTCGTCCTGGTGAGCGGTCCCACGGCCCTCACCCCGCCTCCCGGCGTTACCTTCTGTCCTGTCAAGACCGCGGATGAGATGCATCGTTTGATTTTTGAAAACCGCGAGGGATGTGATATCGTCATCAAGGCTGCGGCGGTCTCCGATTACAGGCCCCGGGAGTGTGCGGGGCAGAAGATCAAGAAGGGGGCCGCATCCCTCTCCCTGGAACTGGTCAGGAACCCGGATATCCTGGCCTGTCTGGGAGATGCAAAGGTCGAGTCTCCCTGCATCCTGGTGGGGTTTGCCGCAGAGACGGAAAACCTGCTGGCCAATGCCGAAAAAAAGCTGAAGGCAAAAAATCTGGATATGATCGTGGCCAATGATGTTTCCAGCAACGATGCGGGGTTTGAAACAGACACCAACCGGGTCAAATTCATCTACAGGGACGGACGGGTGGAAGATACGCCCCTCATGACAAAAGACGAGGTGGCCGACCGGGTTTTGGACCGGGCCATGGCCCTCCGAAGGAAAGACGCGTAGCGGTTGGGAAGGTCAGGTGGCGATGTCGATTTGTCGATGCGTCGAGCGGTGAAACCGGAAACCCGGCGTTGAGCATTCGGCCCTTGACGATGCCCCATGAACCGATGAATCGAAACCAGCTTGCGGGTAGCGCCCGCTCTGGAGCGAGATCGTGAATACGGAAGCGGAAATCAGAGAGATCTTTTCCCACATGAGGGATCTCCTCACGGCCTACCGGGAGATGGGTCTGGGTCCCCCGCCGGTCCCGGCCGATGCCTTATGCGTTTCACGGGGGCCTGAACCGAAGCCGGTCCGGCCGGCGCCCCCCCGTGCCGGGGAGACGATGGACCGGACCGCTGCTCTGGAATGCGCTGCCTTGCTCGAGGCCCTGAGGGACCGCATCGGCGACTGCCAGCGATGCAAGCTCTGCCAGGGTCGGACCCATCTGGTGTTCGGGGAAGGCTCGCCCGAGGCCAGGATGGTTTTTGTGGGCGAGGGTCCGGGACATGATGAGGATATGGCCGGAAGGCCCTTTGTGGGCGAATCCGGGAAGCTGCTGACGCGGATCATCGAAAACGGCATGGGTCTGACCCGGAAAGATGTCTACATCTGCAATGTGGTGAAATGCCATCCTCCTAAGAATCGGGACCCGGAAACGGATGAGATCGAGACATGCATCCCGTTTCTGAAGGAGCAGCTCGCTATCATCGGCCCGGAGGTCATCTGCTGCCTTGGTCGGGTGGCCGGCCAGGCCCTCCTGGGCACGGATTTCAAGATCAGTGCAGAAAGAGGGAAATGGCGTTCATACCAGGGCATCCCCTTGATGCCCACATTTCATCCGGCCTATCTGTTACGGAACCCATCGGCCAAGCGGCTGGTCTGGGAGGATATCAAGAAGATCATGACGCGGCTCGGCCTGGAGGTAAAGCCCCATGGCTAAATGGAGACGACCTTTTCTGGTTTTCATATTACTGATTACCGTTTTGTGGGCCTGGCAGCCGGGTCAGGGGTGGTGCGTCACTGCCGAGTCCGAAGGCGCGATCATGATCATCGAGCTGGAAGGCCCGATTAATCCGGGAACGGCCATGTACGTGATCAGGGGACTTGAAAAGGCCGAAGAGGAGAGGGCAGGCGTGGCCATTATCCGGCTGGATACGCCCGGCGGGCTGGCCTCGTCCATGCGGTCCATCATCAAGGCCATCCTGAACTCCCCGGTCCCGGTGGTGGTCTATGTGGGTCCGAGGGGGGCGGGCGCGGCCTCGGCCGGGGTCATGATCACGGTGGCGGGTCATGTGGCGGCCATGGCAGAGGGGACCAACATCGGGGCGGCCCATCCGGTGGGTGCAGGCGGCAAAGACATTGAGAAGACCATGTCCGAAAAGGTGGTCAACGATATGGCCGCCTATGCACGGGGGATTGCCGAGGACAAGGGGAGAAACGGCGAGTGGGTGGAAAAGGCGATTCGAGAAAGCGTGTCCATCACTGCGGATGAGGCGCGTGAAAAGAGGGTCGTGGACCTGGTGGTCAAGGATATGGATGACCTCATAAGGGAACTGGACAAGCGAGAGGTCACGATGCCCCGGGGAAAGGTGACCCTCAGGACCGCAGACCTGAAAAAGGTGTACTACAAGCCCGGATTCCGGGATAAGGTCCTTAAGACCATCAGCGATCCCAATATCGCCTATATCCTCATGATGATCGGTCTGGCCGGGCTCTATTTCGAACTCTCCCACCCCGGGGCCATCTTTCCAGGAGTCATCGGCGCCATATCCCTGATCCTGGCATTTTTCTCTTTTCAGACCCTTCCGGTAAACTACGCGGGGCTTCTCCTGATCCTCCTGGCCATCATATTGTTTATTGCAGAGGTCAAGGTGGCGAGCTACGGCATCCTTTCCATCGGAGGATTGATTTCCCTGACCTTAGGGTCTATCATGTTGTTTGAAGATGTGGGGGTTTCTTTAAGGCTGATGTTGCCTACGATTCTATTAATCGGCGGATTTTTCGTGGTGGTGGCGGGCCTAGCGTTTCGGGCATATCACACACGGCCGCGGGGAGGAAGCGACGGCCTGTTAGGGGAAGTCGGGGAGGTCAGGGAACTGATCGCCCCTGAGGGGCTGATCTTTGTCCATGGCGAATACTGGCGGGCGGTTTCGGAAGATCGTCTTGAACCCGGAGACAAGGCAGAGGTGACAGGGGTGAAGGGCCTGATCCTGACGGTCAGGAAGGTCCTGAATCCATTGCCCGGCAACCACGCACCGTTCGGTAAAGGAGGATAATATGTTTTACATATTGGGGATTGTGCTCATTGTCCTGTTTCTGGCCTCGGCCATCAAGGTCCTGAAGGAATATGAGCGGGGCGTGATCTTTCGTCTGGGCCGGGTGATCAAGACCAAGGGTCCCGGCCTCATTATTTTGATCCCGATCATCGATAAGATGGTCAAGGTGAGCCTCCGTCTCGTTGCCATGGACGTGCCGCCCCAAGACGTTATTACCCGGGATAATGTCTCGGTCAAGGTCAATGCCGTGATCTATTTCCGGGTGATGGATCCCACCAATGCCACCATCGAGGTGGAGAATTTTCTCTTCGCCACGTCGCAGCTGGCACAGACCACATTGCGGAGCGTCTGCGGCCAGGTGGAATTGGACGAGCTGCTGGCCGAGCGGGAGAAGATCAATACCCAGCTCCAGAACATCCTGGATAAACATACGGATCCCTGGGGAATCAAGGTGACCACGGTGGAGGTCAAGCACATCGATCTGCCCCAGGAGATGCAGCGGGCCATGGCCAAACAGGCCGAGGCCGAGCGGGAGCGGCGGGCCAAGGTCATCAATGCAGAGGGTGAATACCAGGCCGCCACCCGTCTGGCGGACGCCGCAGCCATTATCCAGAAGTATCCGGAGGCGTTGCAGCTGAGATACTTGCAGACCCTGCGGGAGATATCGTCGGAAAGCAATTCAACCACCATTTTTCCGTTGCCGATTGATCTGCTGACGCCCTTTCTGAAAAAGGGATAGGGAAGAGAGGATTGAGGAATTCAGGAATTGGGGAATTGAGGGATTCAGGAATTGAGGGATTTGGGGATTGCGGATGATTGCAGACAGTTAACGTGGGCGCAGTAATCAGAATTTCAAATCTTGCGTCTTTTTTGGGATACGGTCAGGCTTCCTGTTGAGTCGGGAGCGCGGGTGTGATAAAAGAAACCCCCTATCCCTTGCGCCTTGGGCCTAACGCCTTGCGCCTATATTACAAAAGGAGACACCATAATGGCAGAAGAGATTACAGAATCGGTCAATGAAGAGACCGAGGAAGAAAGTCAGGAAAACCCCCCGATAAAAGTGCCCGAGTTCAAAAAGCCTCTGGACAAGATGACGGCCATTGAACTGAGGGAGGTGGCCATGGAGATCCCCGGAGTCACGGGGGCCCATGCCATGAAGAAGGCAGAACTCCTCTCTACCATAAAGGAATATTATGGCATTGAAGAGGAAACGCCGGAGAAGGGGAAAAAAAGAAAGGTCCCGAAGGCCGTGGCGAGCGTCCACGAGCTGAAGGCCAAGATGGGCCAGCTCAGGGAAAAGAAAAAGGAGGTTCGGGCGGGAAAGGACCGGAAACGGGCCGATATCCTCAGACGGCAGATCAACCGCTTGAAAAAGCAGACCCGGAAGGCTGTCCAGGGCTGAAATGACGCATCACGGTGAGCAGGCGTCGGGGAACATGCCTGGCCCCGGGCCTGCTTTTGTTTTTGGGTCGTATTTGGCTGGTTTTTTGGGCATATTGAGTTTATTGGACTCGTTCTTACGTGCCCAAACCCCGTAGGGTCGATCACCGCATCGACTTGATTCCGGCGGGTACTTTCATGATGAAATCATCGTCACTCCGTACCGTGGCCGTCATCCCGGCCGCGGGATTCGGCATCCGGATGAAGAGTAAGCGCGCCAAGCAGTTTCTCAGCCTGGATGGAAGGCCGATCCTTGCCGTGACCCTGATCCATTTTCAGGAATGCAGCGAGGTGGATGGGATTGTCCTGGTGGCGGCCCCCGGAGATGTGGCCTACTGCAGGGAGCATATCGTAGAGGAATTCGGACTCACAAAGGTCGAAGCGATCGTTCCGGGCGGCAAGCGTCGCCAGGATTCGGTGAGACTCGGAATTGAGGCCACGGGAGGCCGGTACGATCTGGTCCTGATCCACGACGGGGTCCGGCCTGTTATCGAGGAAGGGCTTCTTGAGAGGGTGATGGATGCCGCCAGGACCCACCGGGCCGTGATTGCGGCGCTTCCTGCAAAGGAGACGGTCAAAGAGGTGGATGACCGCGGCGAAGTGGTGCGAACCTATGACCGGCGCCGGGTGCGGATGGTCCAGACCCCCCAGGTCTTCCGCTACGCTGATATCCTGAAGGCCCATCATGCGGCACTGGCTGAAGGATGGGAGGAGGCCACGGATGACGCATTCTTGGTGGAAAGGTCGGGAATCCCGGTGACGGTCGTGGAAGGTTCGGAAAAAAATATCAAGGTCACAACCCCCTACGACCTGGAAATGGCGCGCTTTCTGCTGAGCGCATTGTAAAGGCGGAGGTCGGATGCTCAGAATAGGAACACGGGGAAGCAGATTAGCCCTTCAACAGAGTGAGTGGGTCAAGGCCCAACTGGAGGCCAGATATCCTGATATGGCTGTGGAGCTTGTCAAGATCAAGACCACCGGAGACAAAATCCTTGATTCGCCCCTGAGCAAGATCGGGGGCAAAGGCCTTTTTGTGAAAGAGATCGAGGATGCCCTTCTGGAAAAGCGGGTCGATCTGGCGGTCCACAGCATGAAGGATGTGCCTGCCGAACTCCCCGGCAAACTCTATCTGTCAACCTATCCGGAACGTGAAGACCCTTCGGACGCGCTTGTCTCTGTGGACGGCCTTCCCCTCGACCGGCTTCCCCTACATGCGAGGGTGGGGACGAGCAGTCTCAGGCGGGGAGCGCAATTGCTCCATGTGCGTCCGGACCTCCAACTGGAGCCGCTGAGGGGGAATGTGGACACCCGTCTTCGGAAGGTTGAATCCGGAGAACTCCACGCGGTTATCCTGGCGTGCGCCGGTCTCAAACGGCTCGGACTGGCAGACCGGATCAGCCAGGTCATTCCGCGGGATCAGGTCCTGCCTGCCGTGGGGCAGGGGGCCCTCGGGCTGGAGATCAGGCGGGATGATGCCGGGCTCGCCCACCTTCTCGATTTTCTGGACCATGGGCCGACCCGGATGACGGTCAGCGCCGAAAGGGCATTCCTGAAAGAACTCGAGGGGGGGTGCCAGGTTCCCATCGCCGGTTTTGCCCGGTTGGATGGGGACCGCCTCTCCTTCAAGGGCATGGTGGCGGAGCTGGACGGGTCGAGGCTCTTCAGGGAAGAGACGGACGGACCAAAGGATCAGGCCGAGGCCATCGGGATTGCCTGCGCCAGGAACCTGCTTGCTTCCGGGGCGGGCAAGGTGCTGGAGAAGGTGTATGGATTGACAATGGATACCTGATTCCGGACTCACACAGAGACACGGAGACACAAAGCTTTTTTTGTAAGGGAATTAACAATGCTGGGTGATAAGAAACCTCGAAGAGGACAGCCATCAGCCATCAGCCATCAGCCATCAGCCTCCCCAAAGGGGACGGTCTATCTGGTCGGCAGCGGTCCGGGGGACCCCGGACTCATGACCATCAGGGGAAGGGAACTCCTTTCCGAAGCGGACGTGGTGATTTACGACTACCTGGCCAACCCGCAGTTTCTTGAATTCACGAAGGATGAGGCCGAGCGGATCTATGTGGGGAAGCAGGGCGGGGCCCATACCATGAGCCAGGAGGCGATCAATGCCCTGATTGTGGACAGGGCAGGGCGGGGAAAGACGGTGGTTCGGCTCAAGGGGGGCGACCCCTTTATCTTCGGTCGGGGGGGTGAAGAGGCCCAGGAACTGGCTGCTGCGGGCGTGGGTTTCGAGATTGTTCCCGGGGTCACGTCGGCCATCTCCGTGCCGGCCTACGCAGGCATCCCCCTCACCCATCGGGACTATACGGCCACCGTGGCCTTTGTCACCGGTCATGAAGACCCGCTCAAAGAGCAGTCCACTATCGCCTGGGACAAGCTGGCCACAGGGGCGGGCACCCTGGTCTTTCTCATGGGCGTGGGGAACCTGCCCCAGATCGCCGAGAATCTCATGAAACACGGCCGGTCCCCGGATACCCCCGTTGCGGTCATCCGGAGAGGAACCACCGCGGAACAGGCGACATGGGTGGGAACTCTCCAAAATATCGGCCGTGTCGCAGTGGAAAACCGGATCCGGCCCCCTGCCATTATCGTTGTGGGCGGGGTGGTCCGGCTGAGAGAGGAACTCAACTGGTTCGAGACCAAACCCCTTTTCGGCAGACGGATCGTGGTCACCCGGGCCAGGGAGCAGGCCAGCGGGTTTCGCCGCATGCTGGAGAGCCTGGGCGCGGAGACCATTGAATTCCCCACCATCGAGGTCATGCCCCCTGAAAGCTGGGAACCCCTGGATCAAGCCATCCGCAACCTGGACGTATATGACTGGCTTGTGTTTACCTCTGTCAACGGGGTCCTGTTTTTTCTCGACCGGCTGGAAGTCGCAGGAAAGGACGTTCGCGATTTAAAGGGTATCAAGATCGGGGTGATCGGTCCCAAAACAGCGGAGGTGTGGGAGGGGCTGGGGATCCGGCCGGACCTGATGCCGGGCGAGTACCGGGCCGAGGCGGTGGTGGAGGCTTTCAAAGAGGTGGGGATCAGCGGAGCAAAGATCCTGATTCCCAGGGCCGCCCAGGCCAGGGAGGTCCTGCCCGACGATCTGCGCAAGGCCGGGGCCCGGGTGGACGTGGTCCATGCCTATCGGACCATCAGTCCCGACCATGATACGGGCCGGGTGAGGGAACTCCTAATGAAAGGGGCCATCGACATGGTGACCTTTACCAGTTCGTCCACGGTCACCAATTTTGTAAAGATGTTTGCGGCGGACGGCAGCCTGTTTCAGGAGTGGATGGACCGGGTGCCCGTCGCCTGCATCGGCCCCATCACGGCAAAGACAGCGGAAAAGAACAACCTCCAGGTGAGCGTAATCCCTCCGTATTACACAATCGAATCCCTCGTCGAAGAGGTCATGGCCTTTTTCGCCTCAAAACCAGTGGCGGACCAACAGAAATAGCCCGAGCGGGCTCATTTAGCGCGATCCTGACCCGCATGACGGCCTTGTTACAGGGCCGGTCCGGGCATGGGCGACCGTTCAGCCTTTAACCTCTCGCGTGACATCATCATCCTGAACACAGGTGGTTCCATACTTCGGGTTGGTGACGGATGATTTGCCATGTATACGTTGCCCATGATTCTTGTGCTGCTGTCATTTAGCGCTTCTGAACCGGCGTGCATTAAGGTGACCGATAACGATCCAGGCCACACTGTGGAATTGCGCATTGGAGAAACCCTGGAAGTTGAGCTGAGGGGTAATCCGACAACCGGTTATGTCTGGGATATCGCCTCCCTCGATATGGAAATCCTGAAACAGCTTGGGGAGACAGAGTTCAGGCCGGACAGGGAAGGTCGGGGCGTTGGCGGTAACGTAATGATGCGTTTCAAGGCTCAAGAGGCCGGGGAAACACCTCTGAAATTGATCTACCACAGGCGATTTGAAAAAGAAAGACCCCCGATCAAGACATTTGAAGTAACAATAATAGTCAAATAGAAACGTGTGACCTGATGAAAGTGTATAAAAAAATCTTGTTCCTGCTGATGGTGGTTATCCTGTTTTCATGTTTCCTCCAGGGTGCCTCCTCAGCCGAACGCACGGATATATTGCGGTTTGGAACAGAAGATACCCTTGAACAGATCAGGGCCAAGATCAAGCAGAATGGATACAAATTTACCGTGGATCACAACTGGGTCTTTGATATGCCCGCCGAACAAAAGCAAAAATTCCTCAGCAGGAGACCATCGCTTTCCCCAAAATCTTTAGAGGCTTCGCAGGATATCGGACCCCCGGCCAAGAACATCGGCGAAGGGCAACTTCCCTCCGCTTTTGACTGGAGAAACCATAACGGGCACTCCTATATCGGACCTGTCCGGAACCAGGGCGACTGCGGCTCCTGCTACGCCTTCGGGGCCTGTGCCGCGGCTGAGGGGACCTACAACTGGGCCTATGGCAAATATGACGCCAACTGCGCTGATTTTTCGGAATCCTACATTATGTGGTGTCTTGGCCGGCTGAAAGAATATAATCCCCATTTTTTCGGCTGTGACGGTGCGGATTATGCCTATTCCGAGGTTGATGCCCTCACGGTAGAAGGTGTGACAAATGAGACCCATTTCCCGTACACCACCTCTGATCCAGGGTCGTGCACCCACTGGGGAGACCCCACAACGGTCTTCCAGTCGTGGCACCGCATTCCCTGCAACGATATCGAGGCTATCAAGGCGGCCATCATGACCTACGGCGTTGTCGATGCTGCCGTCTATGTAGGAAGCGCTTTCCAGGCCTACAGCGACGGCCTTTACGAGGACTCGAACACCTCGTGCAATGCCAATCCCTGTTATGATGCAACCACCAACCATGCCATTGCCCTGGTGGGATGGGATGATAATAACGGCGACGGATACTGGATTTTGCGTAACAGCTGGGGCACGGGCTGGGGGGAAGACGGCTATATGCGGATAAAATATACCTCCGCACGGGTCGCCTGTGCGGCCGTCTATCTCACTATCGGCGGCACTTCCTCTACCCTTCAGTACTCGTGGAACATGGATACCAACCCTGAATGGACCACCCAGGGCCTTTGGACCTGGGGCACTCCCACCGGAGGCGGCGGAGATCATGGGGGGCCGGACCCTGTCAGCGGTTACACAGGGACCAATGTTTATGGGTACAACCTCTCCGGCGATTATGAGAACAATCTTGCTGAAAGACACCTTACCAGTAAGGCAATTAACTGCTCCGGCCTGTCGAATGTCTCTTTGAAGTTCCGCCGCTGGCTGGGCGTGGAAAATGGTCTGTATGACCATGCCTATGTGCGGGTCAGCAACGATGGAATGAACTGGACCACTTTCTGGCAAAACAGCACCGAGGTTGCAGATACCTCATGGGTCCCAAAGAATGTGTATATATCCAGCGTGGCGGATGGTCAGTCCACGGTTTATTTGCGGTGGACCATGGGAACCACCGACGGCAGTTGGCGGTATTGCGGATGGAACATCGATGATGTGGAGATCTGGGGGGTCGGGACGACTTCCACATGCCCGGAGTGCCCGGCCGATGGCGTGATTACCAATGCGACATATTATGCAGGCACCACCTGCTCATGTTCGAATGCCACATCCATCACCTTGGGCGCCAACGTAACCGTTGAAAACGGCGCTGCCGTCACATTTACGGCGCCGACCATAACCGTGCAACCCGGCTTTCATGCGGAAAGCGGGGCGGAGGTCAAAATAAAGCAGTAGTCCGATTCGAATCCATCCTGCCAGCATCATCCTGATTGCTTCCTGAGCTTTTCACCTCGGCCTTATTAAGCCAAAAAAGAGTTCTCACCGTCGCGCCGTCTTAAGCCTGGAGCGTTATCCGATGCCATACGCAGGCCTTGCTTGACCAAGAATCTCAGTTGCTCTTGGTCTTTATAAATACTGAGGTTGGCTGTGCAGTGAACCCCTGGCGCAGGAGGAGACATGCAATGAAAGAGCCGCCCATTTTCACAGGCACTCCGGTTCTTCCGGCCGAGATAATCTGCCATTATTTTATTCTTGACCTTAAAGCCCCCGCCTGTTACGCTATTTCATCCTGCCAACCGAAACCATGTTCATTTGCTGAAATTGCTGTTTTTCGACCACAGACATTACAATCTTGGGAAACAGAAAGGTTCCAATCATGAAAAATCGACCTTTCCCCTGGCCATGTTCTGCGAGAGTTTCAGCGCTTTTCTTCGTGTTCTGGCTTTCCATCCATTCATTTTCCCTTGCCGGCGAGATAACCCTGGTCCGTCCCACCCAGGAGGCCCCGGCCGCGCGTCTTTTTGAGAAATCGCCGGAGGTCTACGAATCCCGGCGGGGATTTATCGACCTGAATGTCCAGCCGCTCTTGCCTGCGCTTGACATCGCCGAATCGGACATCTTGGACCTTTTGTTTTTCCCCGATATCAACTATCGAGTGGTCGCCTATTCCATTTCTTGAGAGGTAGGTATCAACATGCAAAAACGAGCCAACATGTTGATAACAGTAACGATGATAACTTTGTCGATTATCAGTCAGTTTTTCTTTCACTATGCAGAAAAGGCATTTTGCGCTACTCCTGCTGAAATCCAGGAATGGTTGGATGCCCACAACGCATACCGAGCACTGCATGGTGCTCCCCCTGTCACCTGGTCCGAGACACTGGCGGCCAGCGCCCAGGCCTGGGCAGATACATGCACATGGGCTCATTCCGGCTCAGTATACGGTGAGAATTTGGCTGGGGCAAGCTACGTAATGACTCCCACTGAGGTGGTAGCTCTTTGGTACTCAGAAGAGCCCCTCTACCCTTACGGCGAGCCCGCATGGAATCCCGCCTGGGGCCATTTCACGCAAGTGGTCTGGAAGAACACAACACAAATCGGATGTGGATACAAGGGCGGATGTGGCAGTCCCGCCAATATCTGGGTATGTCAGTACAATCCTCCGGGCAATTATATCGGACAGTTTGAAGAGAATGTCCTACCGCCGGCTTCCGGCCAGGTGGGCACGCCGGCGTCGATCACGGTGCCGGCATCCAGCAGCACCGGCAATTACACGGTTTCGTGGGGTGCTTCCAGCACCACCGGCGTCACCTATGTCCTGCAAGAGGCCACCAACGCAAGTTTCAGCACCGGGCTCTGCACGGCCTATTCCGGGGCCGCCACCAGCGCGTCGATCACCGGTAGAAGCAGCGGCACAACTTATTATTACCGGGTCAAGGCCACCAAAACCGGGTATACGGACAGCGATTGGAGGACCGGTTCAAACGGGTGTGTGGTGACAATCACACCGACTGCAGGTACGCCTTCGAGCATCACAGTTCCATCGAGCGACAATGATGGCAGTTACACGGTGTCGTGGGGAGCCTCCAGCACCACCGGCGTCACCTATGTCCTGCAAGAGGCCACCAACGCAAGTTTCAGCACCGGGCTCCGCACGGCCTATTCCGGGGCCGCCACCAGCGCGTCGATCACCGGTAGAAGCGTCGGCAACACCTATTATTACCGGGTCAAGGCCACCAAGGCCGGGTATACGGACAGTGCATGGAGGACCGGTTCAAATGGGTGTGCGGTGAGTTCGATGTCTCTTCCGGTAACAGAAAACTTTAACGCATCCACCCTGCCGACCGGCTGGACGACCCAGAACATAGGATCGGGGATTACTGAGCGCTGGAGTGTTTCAAACACCAACCTGGCTGGTGGTTCAGCCTATGAGATGAAATGTACCTGGGAAAACGTCAATCCGGGTACAACCCGTCTTATAACGCCCTGGATCAATACCCTTGGAATGGACCAGATAACCTTATCCTTCAGGCATTTCCTGGATGCCTATACCTTTGGTACTGGTGGCGCCAATTTACGGGTCCAGACCTCAAACAATAAATCCACCTGGACCAACACAGGGTGGTCGGTTGCAACCAGCAGCTCACACATCGGGCCTGCAACGGTTACTGTTGCCATAACCACAAACTTGAACTCCAGCACGACCTATATTGCGTTTGTTGTTGACGGCAACCTATACACTGGATTTGACTTCTGGTACATAGACAATGTATCGGTCAGAAGCACGATTCTTCACGTGAGCAAAGACGGAAACTGCGGCGGTAAAAGGCCCTGCTACACCACCATCCAGGCGGCTGTAACTGCGGCAAAGGATGGGGACACCGTCAAGGTCACCCAGGGGACCTTTAGCCAAGGGCCGGTAAGAAGCACGACGGGCACGGTCGCCATCAGCGGGGGCTGGAACACCGATTTTTCGTCCCAGACCGGCACAACCGAGATGTATGCGCCGGGTGCGACAGGAGGGGGAGGCGTGAAGGTGCAGCCGAACGTAAGGGTGGTCGCTCCTTAAGAGATAGAAAGAGTGGGGTCGCGCAAAAGACCGACCGCTTCTCCATGATCAAGGCCATCCAGCGCCGCATGAAATTTGTTTCTTTCGCCCGCCAGATCCATGTCTCCGCCTTGACAGGGGAGCAAGTCATGAAGCTCTTTGGAAAGATTGACCGGGTTACGATCAATTCTCAAGTCGGATCGGCACCGGTGTTGTCAACTGGCCCGACATGCTCTACTTCTCCTATGAACGCTTTCTCATCAATTAGATGCGGGAGGCATTGAAACTCACCCTCACACCTACTGGGATCACATTCAAAAAGCGCTGATGCATTATCTGCTTTCTACAAGAGGACCATATGAACAGGTTAAGCGCAAGATTTCAGTTAAAAAATCGTATGGCAGCAGTGATGGTCTTTTTACTGATATCGGTAATGACCATTTCAGGAATGGTCACGATGGCTGCCGCCGAGGATTTCGGACTGGGCGATATCCCGCTGGACAAGGAAACCTATGAAAAATTCATCAAAAAGCTTCCGCCGGACCGTTTAGAGGAGGTTCATCCTACGAGCTACGATGCCAGAACTGCCGGAATTGTTACCTCGCCAAAAAATCAAGGCGCCTGTGGGTCGTGCTGGTCATTTGCCAGTGTCGGGGCCCTGGAGTCCCACATTTTGAAGAAGTACGCCAGTGGTCCCTACGATTTGTCGGAACAGCAACTTCTCGATTGCAACCCTTATGGATACAGCTGTTCCGGAGGCTTTTCTGATGCCTCTCGATATTGGGAAACCACCGGGCCTATCACCGAAACATGCTACCCTTATACAGCAATAAAAGGATCCTGCAGCTATTCCTGTACGGAGATGGTTTATCGGGTGACCGGGTGGCATACGGTGGCCCAGACCGCATGGAATTTTAAAGATTCCTGTTACAATGATGGCCCCAGCTACTGGCGGTTTCAGGTTTACAGCGATTTTAGCGACGGATTCGGTGGCGGCTGGTGGCATACAGCCGGTTCCGGTGATGTGTATGTCAACGCAGGCGGTACGATCGATCGTGGGGGACACGCGGTCCTGCTCATCGGATGGGATGACGCCAAAGGCGCGTATCTCTGCAAGAACAGTTGGGGGGCGACCGGGGGCCCAAATGGCGACGGCACCTTCTGGATTGCCTATTCCGGGCATGCGAATGATTTGGGATTTGGCATGTCCAACTTTGATATTACTGGTGGGGCAACCCCTGGGACCCTTCATTACTCCTGGAACATGAATACCAACCCCGGATGGACCAGCCAGGGCCTGTGGGCTTGGGGGACTCCCACTGGAAACGGCGGACAGTACGGAGGGCCCGACCCAACGAGTGGGTATACAGGAAGCAATGTTTACGGGTACAACCTCTCCGGCGACTATGAGAATAACCTGCCTGAGAGACACCTTACCAGCACCGGTATTAACTGCGCGGGCCTGTCGAACGTCTCACTGAAATTCCGCCGCTGGCTGGGCGTGGAATCACCCACTTATGACCATGCATACGTACGGGTCAGCAACAACGGAACTACATGGACCACAGTCTGGCAAAATACCTCGGAGGTGGCGGATTCTTCGTGGGTGTTGCAGGAGTTCGATATCTCCAGCGTGGCGGATGGTCAGTCCACGGTTTATTTGCGGTGGACCATGGGAACCACCGACGGCAGTTGGCGGTATTGCGGATGGAACATCGATGATGTGGAGATCTGGGGGGTGGGGACGGCTCCCTCATGCCCGGACTGTCCGGCCAATGGCGTGATTACCAATGCGACATATCGTGCAGGCACCACCTGCTCATGCTCGAATGCCACATCCATCACCTTAGGCGCCAATGTAACCGTTGAAAACGGCGCTGCCGTCACATTTACGGCGCCGACCATAACCGTGCAACCCGGCTTTCGCGCTGAAACCGGGGCCGTGGTCAACATGCGGCAGCCGTAGATTCGAACCGGTTTTGCCTACGTCATCCCAAGGCGGCCTGACTGCCGCAACCAGACGCTCGTCACGAACGTTTCCCCCGTACTCCGTACTCTGTGTGAGCAGCGTCCTCACCACCAGGTTGGAGGCTGAAAGCCTCTCCCACAAAACCCCGACGAAACATCCTCGCTTCTTGTCCCGCGAGGCGGGATTGCGGACTAAGATGCTACGGCTCCAAACCCAGGCAGCTTACATCCCCAATCTCGCCTTGATCTGCCGGATCTCCTCCCTCAGCGCCTCATTCTCCGCCCTGAGTTCCTTGACCATGTTCACCAGCGCCACATTGACCGGGTGCATGTTGAAATCGAGATATCCGTCCGGCCCTTCGCTGACCGCCTCGGGAAGCACCTCCTGCACTGCCTGGGCGATGAAGCCGATGTTTTCTTCATCGGACAGAAGTTCTCGCGCATTGACGCGCTTGTAGCCCTTCTTTTTTTGCATACCGCTGACCTGCCATTAGCGCGATCCCGTTTCGGACTCCTGAAATTTGAAGGGAGTCCCGCTGCCATATTCCAGGTCACCTTGTCGCCTTGTTTTCACTTGATCCTCGACACCATTTCTCCTATACTCCGTCATGAAAAGGGTTATTTCTCACAACCAGTATAAGGAGAACAGGCAATGGCGAAACCCACCAAAACCATTTTTGTGACTCTGATCATGTGCGGGATGTTGATCCCCGGCGCAAACACCCTCGCCGGCAGCGGCGACTTGACTCTCTCTGGTGATTTAACCGTGGGGGGCAGCCTGACTGTCAGTAACGTTCTTGTCAGTCCTCCACCGAAAAATATTCTCTGGGTATCCAAGGATGGCAAAGGACACTATGCCAACATCAACTCGGCCCTGGCCAGCATTTCCGATAATGGCGTCAACAACCATTATCTGATAAAGGTAGCCCCGGGACGCTATCAAGAAAAAATCACCATGAAGCCCTACGTGGATATCGAGGGTTCGGGCGTTAATCAAACCTGGGTAGAATCCGATGGAGGCTCCGGTTCAACCAACTCGGCCACGGTGGTGGGATGTGAGAATGCCGAACTGCGCTCGCTGAGTGTCGGCAGTTACGCCTTTTGGGCAACGCCGGCTAATACATATGCCCTTGGTATTCTGCGCAATACCAGTGGTCTGTTTCTACTAACCGATGTACATATCACCGCCTCATCCGCTTCCGGCGGTGACTGTACGGGCATCTATATTCAAAACGGCGCCTACTATATAACCGCCGACCGGGTCGAAATATATAGTAACTGTGGCAACACAGCCATGTCCTATGGGATCTATACCGCGGGCAATTTGAAATTGAACAACTCCAGCATCCATGCCGATTCAACCGGCGACAAATCCTCCATAGTCATAAAATCGGTCGGAACAACCGTCACCCATGACAAGACCGAAATCTGGAACAGTGAAATCATCGGCTCGCATTCGGGCGGCGGCATCGGTGTTGCCCGCGGAATAGAGAATAGTAGCGGCAATGTCACAGCGCGTCACTCGGTAGTGAAGGCAAGTTCCGCTGCCATCTATAACAATGGCGGAAATACCCATTTGGCCGCCAGCCAACTGATTGGAACCATAAACAACATCAGCGGCACATTAGAGTGTGTTTACCTGTACGATAACTCGTTTAATACACTGAGCTGTCCCTAAGCCGGGGTAGTCAGGTCAGTTGCCAAGTAAAGGCCTGGTAATGGACCTACGTTGTTGACTTCCTTGAATTGCCCGCGTCTCAGACATTAACGCCATGAATTGATCCTCTGGAAGGGACACTTTCAGTGCCTGACACCTTAAAAGACTATGGCAGACGGGTATACGGATGTTGACTGAAGAGGCTTCCTTTAACCTACATCCCCAGTGCAGCCTTGATCTGCTGGATCTCCTCCCTCAGCGCCTCATTCTCCGCCCTGAGTTCCTTGACCGTGTTCACCAGGGCCACATTGATTGGGTGCATATTGAAATCGAGATACCCGTCCAGCCCTTCGCTGACCGCCTCTGGAAACACCTTCCGCACCTCCTGGGCGATGAAACCTATGTTTTCTTCATTGCTGGGAAGGCCGCGCGGATTATCCTGCTTGTAGAAGAAGGTAACTGGTCTGAGGCTTGTGATTGCATTCAACCCTCGCCGGTATTCACCGGTTACATCCTTTAGGCGCACGTCGGAACTGTTGATCCATGTCGTTCCACCAGAGGTCTTGGCCGCATCACCGATGACTTCCAGCTTGTAGCCTGGCGATACCGTACCGATGCCTATTCTTCCTGTCGTTTTTTTTACAACCATCGCCGGCAAACCCTCAGAAGGCACACCCTCATAAATCTCCAAGGTATCCGCTTCTATTCCAAATCCGTAGAAATCATTGCCATTCGTGTTCTGGTAAACAGCCAGTTTTTTCCCCTTGGCAGTTCCCATATCAAAGAGATTCCGAGGGCTCTTTGTCCCAATGCCGACCATGCCTGTCGCACCCGCTGGAAAAATCAGAAAGGCGTTAGAAGCGGATATCGGTTGCTCGGTTGTCGAATCACCCCAAACAAATGTATAGTTGGCAGTGTTTGTCAGTTGCATGTATCTCCCGCCTGCGAAAGAAGATATCCCTCCGGCTATGGAAGCAGCGCCCATGGCTATGGAAAGATAACCGCTGGCTTCAGTTAGATAGCCCATTGAAGTCGAATTATTACCCGTGGCTTTGGTACTTTGACCCATGGCGTTGGAGGAGCCACCGCTGGCTATGGTGCTCTCGCCCATGGCAGTGGAAGAAACGCCGCTGGCTATGGTGCTCTTGCCCATTGAGGTCGAATAAGAATTGCCGGCTTGCGTCTTATAGCCCATGGCGGTGGAATAACTTCCCCAGGCTGCACAGTCCTTTCCGATGGCTGCACTCGTCTCCGTAATGCTCGCCGCCAACGCCTGGCAGGGAAGGGCGAGCAATCAAACAAAAACAACCAAAGATATCATCAATAAGTAACGGTGCATTTTTCTCCTCCCTCTTTGAACTTTCGCAATAAAGCTGTGAGTTATATTTCCTTAGGACAAAGAAGAAAGCCCTATTTCGGCAGTTACCTATCCAGAAAAATCGTTAGCAACAAGAATGAAGATTCCCTCTATCCGCTTGTATAGACCACTGCCATGAGATAGCGCTTGTAAACCTTCCCGTCATGCTGGACCGTGTCCATAACCTGATCCCAGACGGCGGTCTCAATGGCCTTGCCCAGGGTGTAGGAGTGGAGCAGATCGTCGTCCTGCATTTGGCCGTAGCCGGGGATGACCGAGGTGGTGATATAGTCCCCGGCGTGGATCTGTCCATTGATGTCCGTAACCCACACCCGGCCTTCTCCCAATGCATTGACCACGCCGAACGATTCTCCTTCTTGAGCCTCATACCAGTGACCTTCGGGAAGCGGGTGTTGAGAGACGAGGACCCCGAAAACGGCCTTGTCCATGACTTTGGTAGTGAGCGTTACCGTGGGCAGGGTGGAAGAGAGGGAGATGTTGCCGTTTCTATCCTTTCTCGTTTCGGCCTTTCCCGTTACGGAAACAATCAGTCCCGGCACAACTTCTATGGACATATCCCTTGCGAACTTTACGTCGTGAGCTCCGGTGAAGGATCCATAACCGGCGTTTGCAGCGTAAAAATCGTATTGACCTCCATGGCCATAAAACCCATATTGGCCTCCATAGCCATAAACGCCCGTGCCGTTGGTGCCGGAGGCTGCGGCATAAACGCCCGTCCCGTCGGTTCCGTATGCTAGGACATCAACGCCCTTGCCGTAGGTGCCGGGTGATACAGCAGAAACGGCAATGCCGCTGGTGCCGAAGGCCTTAAATATTCCGCCGTAGTTCATGGTATTACCACTATACAAAGCCTCGCCGCGAACGCCCGCACAGTTGGTGCCAAGGCAACTGCCGAAAACGCCATCCCCGTATTTGCCCGAGGCTGTAAAATATCCACCGTAGTTTTGTACAGCCCCAGTATGGGAGGCTTCACCGTGAACGCCCACGCCGATGGCGCCTGAGGCACAAAAATAGCCGCCGCACGAATAATAGTTGTCGGAATAACTGTTCACGCCACTAATAACAGCTCCGTAAGGAGCCGGAACGGAACCTCTGGTGGCAAAGATTCCGCTCAGGTGAAGCGCAGCGGAGTTGTCAGGGGTAATAATCCCGCTTGGCATGATTTTCATCTCTGCATTTGATTGGATTGCCGCTGCCAGAACCCATAAGAATCCGGCAGTTAGAATTAGTTTCCTTTTCATTATAGACCCTCCTCTCGAATGCGGATAAGCTGGTTCGTATCTTCCGCAATGTTCCATGGTTGTAGTCTGTGGTTGACAAGGTGATGGCTGTAAAAGGACGAGGTTTCAAACAGGACAGCGGGTGTCCCGTTGAGAACAATTTTCAGCAGATCTTGAGGGGTTGCTCCATTGAATCACCTCCCGGGAAGAGGTTATGGGTTGGGTAGGAATGTTCGGCTTATGAAACAACAACTTGCCAGGGAAATCAACAGACTTGTGTCTGAGATTGCATGGGCGCCCTTAAGACTCTGAGCCGCCATTCTGGAACTTGGCGCTTATGTCAACCTCTTGAAATGCTGTTGTGTCAATTGGTTACATCGCATTTTAAGCCGAACGGGAAGCCATTGTTGACCATGTCGTCTCTTAGTTTTTGAGGCTGCTCCTGCCAAAATCGTCCCTATGCCTCACTGTCTATCCTATTGTGGGGCGATCAACTTAATATTGGGCTGAACCTTCAAGACCGCCCCTCCTGTTGCGCTCGGCGCATACATGCTGCTTATGCCCGTCCGGGATGTAAATGTGCTGTCCCACCCTCCGCTGATGGTCACTGTCCCTGTCGTGCTCTTGGTCGGGGCCTCATTGTAGGTTCCCTGGGCCACCTTAATCACCGACCCGTCTGCAGCGACATTCAGGGCCGCCTGGATGGTGGAATAGCAGGGAGTCAATCCACCACATCCACTGGCGCTTACATAAAGCGGCGGAATAAACTCCACTTTGTCCAGCCAGCCACAATTACTGCCAGAGGTTACACTGCCATCCTTCACATATCGCCATCTCAAAATATGTGCTCCCGATGACAGGGAATAAGATTGAAACTGCCAGTCGGTTTCCCCTGAGATGCGATCCTGGATGACACTATCAAGATAGAACTCCAGCCAATCCCAGTTAGGTTCCGAAGAAACCTTCCAGTGGAAGCGAAGGGTTCCGGGACCGTTAACCGTTGTCTCTATCCACGTTGAACGGCTGTGGTCGATCCACCCACTTTGTGCAGCATCATGGTCCCAGTAATAGTAGGAACATTGTCCAAACCATTGGGCATCCCCGCCGGTGCTCCAAGATAGCAGGGTGTTATCCACGGCCTCGCCCAGCGCAATATCCGGCCCCGGGAAAAACCCACTACAGCTTACAGGCAGACAGGTCGTGTGCCCTTGTCCGTCACTAAAACTGAAAGAGTATCTGTGGGTGAAATAATAGGTGTTGCAGTCCAGATTGACTGGCCCTAAGCGGTAATAGCCGTTGGAAGGGGAACCGGAATAAAGGGTCATGGCATGGGCTACGTTGTCTATATAGACGTTCTTTATGCCGGGGCTGTCGCCATCGGCATCATAGTAGTGAACATAGTAATAAAAGTCGGTGGCGTTGTCGCCGCTGGTGGGAGTGACATAGCCATTGGACAGCACAGGCGACTGATTTGGCGGTGGCGAGTAAGGCCCCCAGATCTGAAACGATCCGTCCCACCACCATTCTTCATTCCAGTTTGCACCGCTGTTTGTGCTCTCATACATGGCGCCGCCCGTGTACAGGTCGCCATCGCCAAAGTAACTTGCATTCCAACAGACCTCGTTTGAGGCATCCCCAGTGGGGGCTCTCACCACTATGGCATACTTGGTGTTCTGAGTCAGGGACAAGGTCGGCGATAGAGCCACCTGCCGCCATTCGTCGCCAGTCCCGTACTGTGGCAGGGTATTCCCGTTGGTGGTTCCCGAGGCCAGGTCTGAACCCGTGGGTTTGCCGCTGCTATCGGTGGCGCGGATAGATACGGTTACCGTTCCCGGATAACCGTACTTGCACAGGTACAGCTTCACGGAAGTGACCTGGTGGTTTTGCTCGGCGGTGAAGGTCTGTGTGTACCAGGTCGCGCCTTGAAGATACTGCATGCCTGATTCGCCAAAAAAATCCTCGTACATCTGATCGGCGGCATACGCCGGGACGCTCGGCATCATCGCCGCCCCCAGGGCCGTCATCACCGTCAGGACACTCCCGAGTGAAATCGATTTCCAACACATGATCATTTTCTTACCCCTTTCGCTCCCCTATGCGCTGATATCGGGCAAGTCGCCGAACTTAAAGGAGCTATGGCCGTTACTGAACCATAAGTAAGTTTTCAAGCGTTCTTCATCGAAGGTTGGTCGGTCAGTGGTGTTTTTATTCAAAATTAAGGAGGAATGTTCCTCCTATTTCGACGCGTTGACAGTTACTATATGCGCCTCTGCGTCAGTTCAGGAGTGCGAAACTTGAGAGCATGAGATTTAAAACTTTCTTGTGAATCGGCAGATGCTTCTGGTTCAGTAGCTCTGGAGGGTTCTCTTAAAATTGTGTGGGAACAGAGACACACCCGCTGTACCCCCAAAACGTCAAATCATCCAAGGACTACCGACCTCCGCGAACGGGCCAGATGTAGTACCCTGTTGCGGATTTAGCGGCGTGTTGGACGTAGCCATAGAACAGGCCCACGACCCACGCGTAGCTCTGATTGTCCGCGCGCGTCGTACTCGACCAATAGTGGGAGTCCGACTGAACATCGGTGAAGGGATGTCCGGCAGCAAGGGCAGGTTGACGCTTTGACATATCCAAGAGACTTTCCAACTCATAACGGTTGGGCAGGCGCCAGTCACCCGCTGAAGAGCTGTCGGTAAGCCCGCAGATACCATCTGCCAGGCTGTTGCAATCGTTCAAGGCCTTGGTCCAAGATCCATAACCAAAGCAATTGGCATTCTTGAGCCAGATTAAATCAGTCAAATTGTCTGTTACAGTGCCATCGAGGTTATCCGTAAACCGTGGATCCGGCCACCCAACACCCTTCTCAAAATACCCGTCATCCCCAGAATAGAAGGAGGCCGTTTGCCCCGTCTTCTCCACAGGTGCATAATTCAGACGGCCTGTTGCCGCGGTCGTCTGTGTTGTACCATCAGGGAATACAATGCCTTCGGTGGTAACACGTGTCCCCGAAAAAACAAATTCTCCAGGTGCATCTTTTTCCAGGGCGTCCGTTGCCGCGGTCGTCTGTGTTGTGCCGTCAGGGAATACAATGCCATCGCTGGTAACACGTGTGCTTTCGGCTGAAGCCAACAAATCGGCCCCAAAGACCGTTACGGCAACTGCGCTCAAAAAACAGAAAAGCCACACAGGTTTTATTTTCATCTCTAATCCTCCTTTTCATAATTTCCTCTTTCTGTTCAGTGCCCATTTGGAAATCGGCAATTTCCAGCCCGTTACAGCATTTCGATGCACCCCAGAACAGGAGAACCGGCAACAATGGGTTTTGCGGCTTTATCGGCTGAGAAAGACGCGAATGGAAATGACAACACCACACCGAGTATCAGCAAAACGCAAAACCCCGGGGCCCTCGAACAAAATGATCCTAAGGAATCTCTCAAAAACCTGTACGGAATGCTCATCAATCCTGATGCCCGGGGCATCATCTTGAACATTCTCACAGGGCCAGACGTGACGCCAAAAACCTGGCCTCGTTCCCACATATCGGTCAACACCGCTTCAAGACCTTCCTGAGATCGACCTTTACGCTGGGCGATCGATCCGGCGGTTTCAACGATCAATTTCAGATCACAGAAGAGTTCGGCCTGTTCGGGCTCAAATACCCGTTCGAACAATTTGATTTCAATGCCGCTCTCGGTTGGAGGAAACCCGGTGGGAAGCGTGTCAAGGACCTTGGCCGGTTTAGGATACACATCTTCGTTCATGGTTGTTGTCCTCCTGTACGAGTTGGGATGCGTGATGCCGGCACGTCTCCGCCGCTGCCGGTCTGGTCATGGGCAACCGAAGCCCATTTTGTGGCTGATCCGCAATCCTGGCATGCACACGGCCCTTAAGGGGCTTTGGAGAATTTCAGGTAGGAATTTCACTTTTTTACATAGAGACCATTATAAATCCTGGGCTGTGAAGAAGCTTCTGCTGGGTTACTCGGGCCGATAAGTGAAATTCCAGCGGGAAATGCGCTCGGTCGGCATTTTCAATGAGGGTTTGACCGATTATGTAGTCATTCCATATAAATCTTCAAAGAATCCATTAAGTTACTCAACAGTATGTAAATTATAAAAGGAGGTTGTATGGACGAGGAGATACGAGTCGCTGGCCCCAGAGGGACACCATGTTTCAAATTGAGAACGATTCTCAGCAGATGTTGAGGGGTTGCTCCATTGAATCACCTCCTGGGAAGAGGATATGGGTTGGAAGGATTTTTTCTCTTATGAAACAACAAAGCGGGCAATGAGTCAACCACAAAATGGAGAGCGAATGGCTGCGCAGTGTTTTGCGTCCTAAATTGAGGAGCACCCAGGCACGGTCACATTAGAATCTTTGTTTGCAATCCCGCCCTGCGGGACAATTTGCGGAGAAGTTTTGGTGAACCGCCAAGGCGCGAAGGACGCGAAGAAGTCTTGATGAGTTTGTTCTGATCCTGGCAGAAAGACCCCAGTGAAATGCGCTTCGCTGTCATTTGCATGAATTTCACGTGGCAGGTTCAGGATAAGAACAGACCAAGCCCTGCCGGGCGGTAGTCCATTATTCGGTAATAGCCTTTGGACAAAAAAATCTTTGTGTCTTTGGCTTTGTGTGAATCCCGCCTATATTTGGCGGGATTGGCTGCGGCGGTTAGGCCGCCTTAGATGGGTACGACGATACGTTCACGGACCGGACCGGCACAACCGAGACGTAAGCACCGGGCGCCGCAGTAGGTGGGGGCGTGAGGGCGCAGCCGAACGTGCAGGTGATAGCTCCTTAAGTTCCTTATTCCATCGTCTGATCCATTTCATTTAATCACGCTAAGCCACCCCGAGTGAGACAACACAGAAAAGGTTTCACCCCAATGTAATAAGAAGTAAGATTCCATAGGGCAGGCAGAGCAGGCAAAAAACACGAAGAAAAGGCCGTTTTTCGGTTCTTTCACAAAAAGAACTTTGTGTCCTCTGTGTCTTCGTGTGAGATATTTCGGTTGCTTCCCTTTAACTTACATCCCCAATGCTGCCTTGATTTGGGCAATGTCCTCTCTCATGGCCATATTCTCGGCTCTTAAAATCTCATTCTCAGCTTTGAGTTCCTTGACCGCGTTCACCAGGGCCACATTGATTGGGTGCATATTGAAATCGAGATACCCGTCCGGTCCTTCACTCACTGCCTCGGGGAACACCTCCTGCACCTCCTGGGCGATGAAACCGATGTTTTCTTCATTACTGGGAAGGCCCCGAGGATTGTTCTGTTTGTAGAAGAAGCTAACCGGTCTGAGGCTTGCGATGGCATCCAACCCTCGCCGGTATTCACCGGTTACATCCTTTAGGCGCACGTCGGAACTGTTGATCCATGTCGTTCCACCAGAGGTCTTGGCCGCATTGCCAACAACCTCCAATGGATAATCAGGGGTGGTCGTGCCAATGCCTACATATCCTGAGCTATCAATAACCATCCTTGATCTGTCTGCAGTGTCGTCATAGAATTGAAGTAGCCCGGAACCGCCAGCATTACTGCTCAGAGTGCTTCCAATATAATATTTTCTTCCGTATATGGCGCCTGTGCTGTCAAGCAGGATGGCCGCGCCATAAACGTCAGATTTTCTTCGGATATGGACCTTTTCCTGTGGAGTTGCTGTACCGATGCCAACTTCACCGGAATTGTCCAAAGGGAAAATCAAAAAGGTATTGTCTTTGGATATTGACATTGCATTGGCGGAATTGCCCCAGACAAAAGTGCAATCCGCAGCATCTGTTAATTAATCTCGTTAAACCACCAGCTCCGCTGGTGCGAACCTAATAGGCTTTGCCGGTCAGACGAGATATACCTCCTTCTTGAGGGTCCCTGCTTTTGGGGTAGTCTCAAGAAGGAGGTATTGATGG
>Ga0209164_1000543_pt1 | contig 84374 bp, 73 predicted proteins | sample MTBNYHSulfiMetaG_FD_187458 | JGI IMG/M metagenome (GOLD analysis project Ga0209164, IMG submission 187458) | Enrichment culture microbial communities from rom New York Harbor, USA that are MTBE-degrading - MTBE-NYH (New York Harbor Sulfidogenic)... | ecosystem: Environmental > Aquatic > Marine >... | reverse complement strand
GGTCAACGCCCTGCAGAAGCGGCGCGTCGTCGGCAAGCTCACGCGGCACCTGAGGACGCTGCGCGGCGCGCGCATCGCGCTGCTCGGTCTGACGTTCAAGCCCAACACCGACGACCTGCGCGAGGCGGCCTCCATCGTGCTCGCCGGGCGGCTGCGGGACGAGGGTGCCGAGGTGCGCGCCTACGACCCCATGATCGAGCCCCCGGAGCACCCGCTGTTCCCGGGGGTGACGATCTGCGGTGAGGCCACGGAGGCGCTCGACGGTGCCGACGCGGCCGTGCTGGTGACCGAGTGGGCCGAGTTCGGCCGCCTCGACTGGGCGGCCGTCGCCGCGATCATGCGCCGGCCGCTGCTCGTCGACGGGCGCGACTTCATCGACCCGGCCGTCGCGCTGGCGGCCGGCCTCGAGTACGAGGGCATCGGTCTCGGGGATGGGCTCTCCGACCTCGGCTAGCGCCTCGGGCGTCGGCGGCGCCACCGCCATCCCCTCGCAGGCCGTCATCCTCGTCGGCGGCGAGGGCACCCGTCTGCGCCCCATCACCTCGCGGGTGCCGAAGCCCGTCGCGCCCCTGGTCGAGCGACCCTTCGTCGCCTACATCCTCGAGAACCTCGCCCGCCACGGGGTGTCGCGGGCGGTCTTCTCGAGCGGCCACCTCGCCGAGGTCGTCGAGGCCGAGATCGGCGACGGCACCGCCTACGGGCTCCGCGTCGACTACGTCGTCGAGGAGGAGCCGCTCGGCACGGCGGGCGCCATCGCCAACTGCGCCGAGGCCCTCGACGACGGCCCCCTGTTCGTCTTCAACGGCGACGTGCTCACCGACGTCGACCTCACGGCCCTCGGTCGCCTGCACGCCGAGCGCCGCGGCATGGCGACCATCTACCTGACCGAGGTCGACGATCCCCGCCGTTACGGGCTCGTGGAAGTGGGGGACGACGGGCGCGTGCTGCAGTTCCTCGAGAAGCCGGGCGAACACGTCGGACGGGCGCTCATCAACGCCGGGGTCTACGAGCTCCAGCCCGAGGTGTTCGAGCTGATCCCCAGAGGGCGGCTCTTCTCGATCGAGCGCGGCGTCTTCCCGCGTCTCGCGCAGGCCGGGTCCCTCTACGGTTACGTGGGGGACGGCTACTGGCGCGACATCGGCACCCCCGAGAGCTACCTCCAGGCCCACGTCGACGTGCTGGGGCGCGTGGTGCGCACGGCCGCCGGCGACGAGCTCGGCGAGACGTACCGGTACGTGGCGGCGAGCGCCGAGGTGGCCGACGACGCGCGTCTCGTGCCGCCGTGCTACGTGGGGGAGGGTGCCAGGGTCGAGGCGGGCGCCCGCGTGGGACCGCTCGCGGTCCTGGGCGCGGGCGCCCGCCTCGGCGCCGGCGCCGTCGTCATCGAGTCCGTGCTCCAGGCCGCGGTCGAGGTCGCCGACCACGCCGTCGTCGAGCGCAGCATCCTCGTGCGCGCGTCGCGCGTCGGCCCCGGCAGCCAGTTGTCGTCGGCGGTCCTGGGCGAGGCCTGCGCGGTCGGCGCCGGCAACCGGCTGATCGCCGGCATCTGCCTGTCCCCGGGCACGACGCTGCCCGACAACGCGGTCGACTTCCGCGAGCAGCTGGGCGGGCGGGAGGAGGCATGACGGCGCCGGTGTCCCCCGGCATCTTCAAGGCGTACGACGTGCGCGGTCTGTACCCGTCCGAGCTCGACGAGGACGTCGCCGAGCGCATCGGCTGGGCCCTCGCACGGCAGCTCGAGGCGCGCACGCTGGGGGTCGGCATGGATCCCAGGCCGTCGTCGCCGGGCCTCGTCGACGCCTTCGCCGCCGGCGCCCGCCGCGCCGGTGCGAGCGTGACCGGCTTCGGCCTCATCGCCACGGAGATGCTCTACTTCGGCGTCGCCGACCGCGGGCTCGACGGCGGCGCCATGGTCACGGCTTCGCACAACCCGCCGAGCTACAACGGTCTCAAGCTCGTCGCCGCCGGTGCCCTGCCGCTCTCGGGCGAGCAGGGCATGCCCGACCTCGCCCGGCGCGTGCAGGCCCTCGACGCGCTGCCCGAGGCGGCCGCCGGCACGACGCTCGCGCACGCCGACCTCTACGACGACTACGTCCGGCATCTCCACGGCTTCGTCGACGTCGGGTCGCTCGCGCCGCTGCGCGTCGTCATGGACGCGGCCAACGGCGTCGCCGGCGCCCTGGCCCCGCGCGTCTTCGCCGCCACGCCCGTGCACGCCGTCGAGCTGTACTTCGAGGTCGACGGCGCCTTCCCCAACCACGAGCCGAACCCGCTGCTCGAGGAGAACCGCCGCGAGATCGCCTCCCGTGTGCTCGCCGAGGGCGCCGACCTCGGCATCGCCTGGGACGGCGACGCCGACCGCTGCTTCTTCATCGACGAGACCGGCGAGTTCGTGCCCGGCGACTTCGTCACCGCTCTTCTCGCCGAGGCGCTGCTGCGCAAGGAGCCCGGCGCGGCGATCCTCTACGACCTGCGCGCGAGCCGCGCCGTGCCCGACGCGATCCGCGCCAACGGGGGCGTGCCGCTGGTGAACCGCGTGGGGCACGCCTTCTTCAAGCAGCGCATGCGCCGCGAGCCGGTGCTCTTCGGCGGCGAGGTCTCGGGGCACTACTACTTCCGCGACAATCACAACGCCGACTCGGGCTTCATCCCCGCCCTGCTGATCCTCGAGCTCCTCGCGCGGAGAAGGGCGACCCTGGCCGAGCTGCTGGAGCCCCTGCGCCGCCGGTACTTCATCTCCGGCGAGATCAACTCCACGGTGGACGACGTCGCCGCCGCCCTGGCCCGGATCGAGGAGGGTTTCGCCGACGGCGAGGTCACGAAGCTCGACGGCGTCTCCGTCGACTACGAGCGCTGGCACTTCAACGTGCGCCCGTCCAACACCGAGCCCCTGCTGCGCCTCAACCTGGGCGCCGACAGCCGGGAGCTCATGGAGGAGAAGCGCGACCTCGTGCTCTCCGTGATCAGGTCCTGACGTGGCCCCTCTCGAGGAGGACAGGGCGACGGGCGTCGAGCTCGGGCCCGACAGGGTCGCCGAGCTCGACCGCGCCGGGATGGCCGGCGCGATCGCCGACCTCGGCCGGCAGTTCGTGGTCGGCTACGCCGACGCCCGTCGCGCCCTCGCCGGCGGTGCCGGCCTGCCGTCGCGCCCCGAGGCCGTCGCCGTCTGCGGCATGGGGGGGTCCGCGATCGGCGGTGAGCTCGTGCTGGCCACTACCGCCGGGCTCGGCGTCCCGTCGGCGGTGGTGCGGGGCTACGACCTGCCCGACTGGGTGACGCCGGCGACCCTGACCGTGGCGGTCAGCTACTCGGGCGGCACCGCGGAGACGCTCGCCTGTGTGGAGGCGGCGCTCGCGCGCGGCTGCCGGCCGGTCTGCGTGGCCGGCGGCGGGCGGTTGGCCGCGCGCGCCCGGGCCGAAGGCCTGCCGCTGGTGTCTGTCCCCTCCGGCCTGCAGCCGCGCGCCGCCCTCGGCGCGCTCGCGACGCCGGTGGCGGCGGCGCTCGTGGAGGCGGGTCTCTCTGCGGACCTCGAGACCGACGTGGCCGAGGCAGGCGGCGTGCTGACCGACCTCGCCGCCGAGCTGGCTCCCGACGTGCCGGACGACGTCAATCGCGCCAAGACGCTCGCGCGGCGGCTCGCAGGGTGCCTCGTGCTCGTCTGCGGCGGCGGGGTCACGGCGCCGGCCGCCCGCCGCTGGAAGACGCAGCTCAACGAGAACGCCAAGACGCCCGCCTTCTGGGCCGAGCTGCCCGAGCTCGACCACAACGAGATCGAGGGCTGGTCGAGCCTGCCCGCACTCGCCGCCGGCACGACGGCCGTCGTCCTCGAGGACCCGGGGTGGCCGCCGGCCCTCTCCCGGCGGGCCGAGCTCACGGCGGCCGAGTTCGCCGCCCGCGGCGCCGGCCTCGAGCGGGCGGGGGCGCGGGGCGCGACGGCGCTCGCCCGCGCCTGCTCGCTCATCGGTCTGGGCGACTGGGTCTCGTTCTACCTCGCCCTGATCTACGGCCACGACCCCACGCCGGTCGCCGCCATCGAGCGCTTCAAACGCCGGCTGGCCGCCGAGGAGTGAGCGCGCCCGCCGTCCCCTTGGTGCTCGCCGCGTCGGCACTGGAGGCAGCGGCGGCGACGTTGTTCCCCGCGGCGCGCATCGTGGCGCTCGGGCGCGACGCGCTGCGGCCGCCGCGGCCGTTCGAGGGCCCGCTGTTCGCGACGCTCGCGGCGCTGCCGGAGGGCACCTGCGTGGGGCTGGTGGTCCCGGTCCGGCTCGCCGCCGCGGCCTCACGGTCTCAGCCGCGGCCGGCCGCGACCAGGAGCGCGGGCGACGGCGAGGCGACGGGTCTCGTCGTCGTGGAGGACCACGTCAACCTCGAGCTGCGCGGCCCGCTCACCGGCCCGTGGCCGGCGGGCGCGCCGCGCCGCTTCCCGTCGATGACCGGTCGTTATCAACCGGCGGTGGTACGGTCGGCGGCCGGGCCACGTGTATACTCTGGCGGCGTCGTGGCCGGGGTCGGCGACCTCGCGCGGCCCACGCCGTTCGAGCGCGCCGCTCTGCGGCGCGCGGCCTGCGTGGCTGCCTCCGACCAGCTCGTCCCCCCGGCCGTCGTCGCCGCGTACTACACACACACGCTGGCCGCCTGCGGGGTCGTGCAGGGGCAGCCGATCGACGAGGAGTGAAGCGACCGTGAGCCCCGACCACGACATCAAGGACATCGGAATGGCGCCCGAGGGCGTCCTGCGCATCGAGTGGGCCGACATGCACATGCCGGTCCTCAAGGCCATCCGCGAGCGGTTCGCCGCCGAGCGCCCGCTCGAGGGCGTGCGCGTCGGCGCCTGCCTGCACGTCACCACCGAGACGGCCAACCTCATGCGCACCCTGGTCGCCGGCGGCGCCGACGTCGTCCTCTGCGCCAGCAACCCTCTGAGCACGCAGGACGACGTGGCCGCCGCCCTCGTCAACGACTACGGCGTACGCGTCTACGCGATCAAGGCCGAGGACGACGAGACGTACTACCGCCACATCAACGCCTGCGTCGACCACCGGCCCAACATCACCATGGACGACGGCGCCGACGTCATCGGCGTGCTCCACGGCGAGCGCCCCGACATGGCGAGCGACATCATCGGCGGCACCGAAGAGACGACGACGGGCGTCATCCGGCTCCGGGCGCTCGAGGCCGAGGGCCGGCTCATGTTTCCCGTCGTGGCCGTCAACGAGGCCAACACCAAGCACATGTTCGACAACCGTTACGGCACCGGGCAGAGCACGCTCGACGGCATCGTGCGCGCGACCAACATGCTCATCGCCGGCAGCACCGTGTGCGTCGCCGGCTACGGCTGGTGCGGGCGCGGCCTCGCGACGCGCATGAAGGGCCACGGCGCCGACGTCATCGTCCTCGAGGTCGACCCGCTGCGCGCCCTCGAGGCGGTCATGGACGGCTTCCGCGTCATGCCCATCGCCGAGGCGGCGCAGGTCGCCGACCTCTTCGTCACCGCGACCGGCGACATCCACGTCATCCGCGGCGAGCACTTCGAGGTCATGAAGGACGGCGCCATCGTCGCCAACACCGGGCACTTCAACGTCGAGATCGACATCCCGGCCCTCGAGCGGCTCGCCGCCGCGAAGCGCAGGGTGCGCGACTACGTCGACGAGTACACGCTGGCCGACGGGCGCCGCGTCTACCTGCTCGCCGAGGGCCGGCTCGTCAACCTCTCGGCGGCCGAGGGCCACCCGGCGGCGGTCATGGACATGAGCTTCGCCAACCAGTCGCTCAGCGCAGAGTACATGGTCCGCCACCACGCCGAGCTCGAGAAGAAGGTCTACGTGGTGCCGAAGGAGATCGACGACGAGATCGCCCGCCTCAAGCTGGCGACCATGGCCGTCGAGTGCGACACGCTGACCGAGGAGCAGGCGGCCTACCTCGCATCCTGGGACCAGGGCACCTGAGAGACCGCGAGGGCGAGAGGGGAGGGGTCGGCGATGCCCGTGCCTGAGCCAGGCGCCGGTCACGGCGGCTCGCGCCTGCGCGTGCGCACGGTGCAGATCCTCCCCGATGCGGTCGTGCTCATCGACCAGACCGCGTTGCCGCACGACGAGCGCTACGTGAGCTGCGCGACCTGGCGCGAGGTCGCCGACCGCATCCGCGACATGACGGTGCGCGGGGCGCCGGCCATCGGCGTCACCGCCGCGGGCGGCGCGGCGCTCGCCGCGCGCGCCGCGGCCGCGGCCCACCCGGGCGACCCGGCCGCCTTCCGCGCCGCCCTCGACGAGGCGGCCGCCGGACTGCTGGCTACGCGCCCCACGGCGGTCAACCTGCGCTGGGCGCTCGACGAGATGCGCGCGCTCTGGGAGACCGAGCTGACAGCGGGCGGCGCGCGGGCGAGGCCGGCGGCCGTGGCGGCCGCGCTCCTCGCCCGCGCGCAGGAGCTCCACGACGACGACATCGCGCGCTGCCTGGCCATCGGCGAGCACGGTGCCGCGCTGTTCGGCGCCGGCGCCCGCATCCTCACGCACTGCAACGCCGGCGCCCTGGCGACGGCGGGGTACGGCACGGCGCTCGGCGTCGTGCGCGCGGCGCACGCGCGTCACGGCGACATCTCGGTCTGGGTCGACGAGACGCGTCCCTGGCTGCAGGGCGCGCGCCTCACCGCCTGGGAGCTCGAGGTCGAGGGCATCCCCTACAGACTGATCAGCGACAACATGGCGGGGTTCTTCTTCAGCCGCGGCGAGATCGACGGGGTGGTCGTCGGGGCCGACCGCATCGCCGCCGACGGCGACGCGGCCAACAAGATCGGCACCTACACGGTGTCGGTGCTGGCCAAGGCCCACGGCGTGCCGTTCTACGTGGCGGCGCCGCTCTCGACCGTCGACCTGTCGGTCGAGAGCGGCGCCGCCATCCCGATCGAGGAGCGCGCCGAGAGCGAGGTCACGTCGTTCGCCGGCCGGCGGGTCGCGCCCGAGGGCGCGCGGGCCCGCCACCCGGCCTTCGACGTGACCCCGGCGGCCAACATCACGGCCATCGTCACCGAGGCCGGCGTGCTGCGGCCGCCGTTCGGGCCGGCGCTGGCTGCGGCCTGCGCCGGGGGCGCCTGCCGGCCGGCCGGCTGAGACGCGGCGCACGCGGGGCGAGCGCACGAGGTACGAGACGGGGTGTCCGCGGGGGCGGTGCGACGAGAAGGATGAGAGCGTGAGCGAGCACGAGACGTCGGGCGCCGGCGCCTTCAAGGCGATGATCATGGCCGCGGGCCTCGGCACGCGCCTGCACCCGCTGACCGGCCGCACGGCGAAGCCGATGGTCCCGATCCTCAACCGCCCGGTCATGGAGCACATGCTGCGCCTGCTGCACCGGCACGGGGTACGCGAGGTCGTCGCCAACCTGCACTACCACCCCGAGAGGGTCCGCGAGTACTTCGGCGACGGCAGCGGCTTCGGCGTCGACCTGCGCTACAACGTCGAGCGCGAGCTGCTCGGCACGGCTGGCGGCGTGGGCGCCTTCCGCTCTTACCTGGGTGAAGAGACGTTCGTCGTGGTCAGCGGCGACGGGCTCACCGACATCGACCTGACCGCCTTCGTCGCCGCGCACCGCGCCTCCGGCGGCGTCGTCACCATGGCCGTGAAGCGCGTGGTCGATCCCTCCCTCTACGGGGTCGTCGTCCACGACGACGACGGCAGGATCATGGGCTTCCAGGAGAAGCCCGCCCCCGGCGAGGCGCTCTCCGACCTCTGCAACTGCGGCATCTACGCGTTCGAGCCCGCGATCTTCGACGACGTGCCCGAGGGCGCCGTCGTCGACTGGGCGAAAGACGTCTTCCCGGTCCTCCTCGCCCGCGGCACACCCATGTTCGCCTGGCCGCTCGAGACCTACTGGAACGACGTCGGCAACATCGAGCAGTACCGGCTGAGCAACTTCGACGCCCTTCTCGGGCGCGTGCGGCTCGAGGTCCCCGGGCGCGAGATCCGTCCCGGGGTCTGGGTAGGAGAAGGCACCGAGGTCGCGGCCGACGCGCGCCTCAAGCCGCCGGTCCTGCTCGGCGCCGGGTGCCTCGTCGAGTCGGGCGCCGAGCTCGTCGGTCCGCTGATCGTCGGTGACGGTTGCGTCATCGAGCGCGGCGCCGTGCTCGAAGGCGTCATCAACTGGGACGGCGTGCGCGCGGGGCGTGGGGCGCGCCTCGTCGGCAGCATCCTCGGGCGGCACGTCGTCGTCCACCACGAGGCGGTCGTCCACGAGGGCGCCGTGCTCGGCGACCGCAGCGACGTGGCGGCCGGGGCGAGCGTGCCGGTCGGCGCGCGCTGGGGGCCGCTCAGCGAGGTCGGTGGCGAGGCTCGCGAGTCCGGCTGAGCGGACCGGGCATGGGCGCCCGCGATCTCTTCGAGGAGCTCCTCGACCTCGTCTTCCCGCGCCGCTGCGTGCAGTGTCGCGCGTTCGGGGCGTGGCTGTGCGCCGCCTGTGCGGCCCAGCTCACGCCGCTGCCCGCCGTGCGCTGCTCGCGTTGCGGCGCGCCCGTGCCGGCGCCCGCGCCGTCCTCCGGCGGGCGAGAGGCGGCCCGGGCCGGCGTGGCGTGCGACCCGCACGCGGGCCGGGCGGACGTGGCGTACGACTTGCGCGCGGGCCGGGCCGACGAGGCGCGCCGCGGGTCCGTGGCGTGGCGCGCGCGCGACGGCCGCCCCGCCTGCCCGGAGTGCGGAGGCCGCGAGCTGGCCTTCGCCGGCGCCACGGCCGCCTTCGTCTACGAAGGGCCTGCCCGCGCGCTGGTCACGGCCTGCAAGTTCCGCTCGTTCCGCTCGCTCGCCCGCGAGATGGCCGCGCTGGCCGGACCGGCGTTCGCGGCCGCCGTCGCCGACGCGGCGGCCTGCGCCGCGGACGGGGGGACTCTCGACGCGACGACCGGCGCCGCGGCGCAGTCCCGCGCCGACGCGGCGAGCGGCGCCGTCGAGACCGCGCCGCGGTCCCTCGCCGTCACCTGGGTGCCCGCCCATCGCACGCGCACGGTCGAGCGCGGGTTCGACCAGGCCGAGCTCCTCGCCCGCGAGCTCGCCGCCGGCGCCGGGCTGCCCGCGCTGGCGCTCCTGCGCCGCACGCGTGCCACGGCGCGCCAGAGCGGCCTGCACGGGGCCCAGCGGGCGGCCAACGTGTGTGACGCTTTCCAGTTGCGGCCGGGGGCCGACAGGGTATTAACTGGACTCAAGCGAGTGGTGATCGTTGACGACGTATACACCACAGGTGAGACGTTGAACCACTGCGCGAGCGTGCTGTCAGAAGCTGGAGCCGACCCCCGAGCCTTCACCTTCGCACGCGCCGTCCGCCGCTCATCCCCGCGAGCCCCGCGCTCGTCCACCCCAGCGACCTCAGCTCATCGCGAGGCAGCCTTCCATGCAAAGGAGCGAAGCCGATGAGAACACAGATCAAGGGCCGCAACGTCACCGTCACCGACGCCCTGCAGGATTACGCCGAGGACAAGGTCGCCCGCGTCCACAAGCTCCTCCAGCAGCGCAAGATCGACGAGGTGACGCGCGTCGAGCTCGAGCTCAAGGTCGAGAAGAACCCGAGCATCCCCGAGCCGAGCATCGCCGAGGCGACGATCTTCACCCGCGGCCCGGTCATCCGGGCCCGCGAGCGCTCCGACGACATGTACGCGGCCATCGATCTGGTCACCGACAAGCTCATGCGCCGGGTCAAGAAGTACCACGACAAGACGCACGGCAAGACCCGAAAGGGGCATGAGAAGTTGATCGTCGCCGCCGAGCCGGCGCCGCCCGCCGAGGGCGAGCCGGGGCCGGTCGCCGCCGCCGCGGTCGTGGGCGCCGAGCTCGCCGGCGAGGAGCCCGGTGACAACGGACGCGTCGTCAAGGTCAAGCAGTTCGCCCTGAAGCCGATGTCGGTCGACGAGGCGACGCTGCAGCTGGAGCTCGTCGGTCACGACTTCTTCGTCTTCCAGAACGCCGAGACGGCGCGCACCAACGTGCTGTATCGGCGGCGCGACGGGCACTACGGGCTGATCGAGCCGGCCGAGCTCTGAGGGCGTGGGCGGGGGCGCGGGCCGGCGGCCCGCGCCCCCGCCCACGCCGCTCCCGGGCGCTCCGGCCGCGCGGCCCGGCCGCGGCTCGGCGTGGCCCGGTCCACGGAGCCGGCCCTCGGTTCCTGTGCGACAATAGAGGACGGGTCGTCGGCCGCGTACGGAGCGGCCCGGGCCCCAGTCCCCAGGAGCGAGAGTGATCAGGATCGTCGACAAGCTCATGCACGCCGGCGAGGGCCGGCGCCTCAAGACGCTCGAGGAGCAGGTCAGGGCCGTCAACGCCCTCGAGGAGCGGATGCAGGCCCTCGGCGACGACGAGCTCGCCGCGCTCACGCCCGCGTACCGCGAGCGTGCCGGCAACGGCGAGCCGCTCGACGACCTCATGGTCGAGGCCTTCGCCACGGCGCGCGAGGCCGCCCGCCGCGCCCTCGCGATGCGCCCCTTCGACGTCCAGGTCATGGGCGCCGTCGTGCTCTTCGAGGGCGACATCGCGGAGATGAAGACCGGCGAGGGCAAGACCCTCGTCGCCACCATGCCGATGTACCTGCGCGGCCTCGCCGGCCGCGGCGCCCACCTCGTCACCGTCAACGACTACCTGGCGCGGCGCGACGCGGAGTGGATGGGGCAGGTCTACCGCTTCCTCGGGCTCGAGGTCGGCGTCATCCAGGCGATGATGCCCCCGGCCGAGCGTCGCCTCGCCTACGGCGCCGACGTGACCTACGGCACCAACAGCGAGTTCGGCTTCGACTACCTGCGCGACAACATGACGATGCGGCGCGAGCACCAGGTCCAGCGCGGCCACTACTACTGCATCGTCGACGAGGTCGACTCGATCCTGATCGACGAGGCGCGCACGCCGCTCATCATCAGCGGCGCCCCGGAGACCGCCGCCGACACGTACCGGCAGTTCGCGCGCGCCGTCCCGCGTCTGCGACCGGACGAGGACTACGAGGTCGACGAGAAGCACAAGACCGTCGCCGTCACCGAGAGCGGCGTCGCCAAGATCGAGCAGGCGCTCGACGTCGAGAACCTCTACAAGGACGGCACGCTCGTCAACCACCTCATCCAGGCCTTGCGCGCCGAGGCGCTCTACAAGCGCGACGTCGACTACGTGATCCAGGACGGCGAGGTCAAGATCGTCGACGAGTTCACGGGCCGCATCATGGAGGGGCGCCGCTGGTCGGAGGGTCTCCACCAGGCCGTAGAGGCCAAGGAGCGCGTGCCCATCCGTGAGGAGAACCAGACCCTCGCCACCATCACCCTGCAGAACTACTTCCGCATGTACGAACACCTCGCCGGCATGACCGGGACGGCCAAGACCGAGGAGGACGAGTTCCGCCAGATCTACGGCCTCGAGGTGGTCTCGATCCCGACCAACGCGCCGATGGTGCGCGACGACTACAACGACTTCATCTTCAAGACGCGCAAGGAGAAGTACGAGGCGGTGGTCGACGACCTCGTGGAGCGCCACGGGCGTGGCCAGCCGGTGCTCGTCGGCACCGTCTCGGTCGAGGTCAGCGAGCTGCTCTCGCGGCTGCTCGAGCGCCGCGGCGTGCCGCACGACGTGCTCAACGCGAAGAACCACGCCCGTGAGGCCGAGATCATCATGAACGCCGGCCAGGCAGGCACGGTGACGATCGCCACCAACATGGCCGGCCGCGGCGTCGACATCAAGCTCGGCGACGGCGTGCGCGAGGCCGGCGGCCTGTATGTGCTCGGCACCGAGCGCCACGAGAGCCGCCGCATCGACAACCAGCTCCGCGGGCGGTCCGGCCGCCAGGGCGACCCCGGCGAGAGCCGCTTCTACCTGTCGGCCGAGGACGACCTCATCCGTCTCTTCGCCGGCGACCGCATGTACCGCATCCTCGATCGCCTCGGCCCCAGCGAGGGCGAGGCGATGGAGCACAAGATGCTCACCAACGTCGTCGAGAAGGCGCAGAAGAAGGTCGAGGAGCTCAACTTCCTGCGCCGCAAGAACGTGCTCAAGTACGACGAGGTCATGAACGAGCAGCGGCGCATCGTGTACGAGCAGCGTGGCCGGATCCTCCACGGCGAGGACTTCGGCGAGCAGCTCCGCGACATGGTCGCCGAGGTGCTCGAGGGCACGGTGCGCGGGCAGCTCGACCAGGGCGAGTACGCCGAGGACTGGGACCTCGAGGCCCTCTTCACCTCTCTGAAGATGGCGTACGACCCAGAGGTGCGGGCGCAGGACATCGACCTCGGCTCCGCGCAGGCCGAGGATGTCGTCGACCTCGTCGTCGACGACGCCCTCGGGCAGTACGAGGGGCGCGAGGAGCTGATCGGCGTCGAGCAGATGCGCGACGTCGAGCGCGCGGTGCTGCTCCAGGTGATCGACGCCAAGTGGAAGGAGCACCTGCAGGACATGGACTACCTGCAGGAGGGCATCCACCTGCGCGCCCTGGGCCAGCGCGACCCGCTGGTCGAGTACAAGAACGAGGGCTTCGCCTTGTTCCAGGACATGATGGACTCGATCAAGACGAGCGCGGTCACGACGCTCATGAAGAACCGCCCCGAAGACCTCGCCGTGTTCACCGCGCTGGCCCTCGAGCAGCCCATGCAGGCCTTCAACTACTCGAGCGGCGACGAGCTCGCCAACGCGACGTCGTTCGGCGGCGCGGCGGCCGACGGCGGCTATGCGGCCGCGCCCGAGCTCGCCCAGGAGCCGCCGCGGGCCGTCGCCGCCCAGGCCGAGGCGGGGCGCGCCGACCGCGAGGCGGCCTCCCGCGCCGGCGGAGCCGTCGCCGTGCAGCAGCGCCACGTCGAGCACAAGATCGGGCGCAACGACCCCTGCTGGTGCGGGAGCGGGAAGAAGTACAAGAAGTGCCACGGGGCGTGAGCTGCTCCCTGCGGGGGCAGCTCATGACGCCGTGGGGCAACTTCCACTCCGTCGAGGTGTGCCACGGAGCGTGACTCGCCTCCTGCGGGGGCGAGTCAGCTAGCCGCGGGGCAACTTCCGCTGCGTCGAGGTGTGCCGAGGAGCGTGACGCCGTCCCCGCGGAGCGGCGTTCGCCTCGGCACACGCACGGGTCCGCGTGTCCGTGCGCGTGACGCGGCCTCCGCCTGCCTGTATCCTCACGCCCGGGATGCCGAGGATCGTCGATCACGATGAGCGTCGTGCCGAACTCGCGACCGCCGTGTGGCGGGTCATACGCGAGCGCGGCATCGAGCACGTGAGCATCCGCGAGGTGGCTGCGACGGCAGGCTGGACGCGGGGCAAGGTCGAGCACTACGTCCGCGACAAGGACCACCTCCTGCTCTTCGCCTTCCAGCTCTTCGAGAAGCGCAGCAACGAACGTATGGAGCGCCGGCTCCGCGACCTCCACGGCGCCGACGCGCTGCGCGCCGCGCTGCTGGAGGACATGCCTCTGGACGAGGAGCGTCGCACCGAGTCTCTCATCTGGCTGAGCTTCATCGGTCACGCCGTGACCCGCCCCGAACTCACGGCCGAGTACCGCCGCAGCTATGAAAGCTGGCACGTGATGTGGAGTTCGGTGATTCGGGAGATGATCGAGAACGGGCAGATCGCCGCCCAGTTCGACCCCGAGCTGGAGGCTCGCGCACTCATCGCCTTCTCGGACAGCGTGAACATCCAGGCGATCATGGACCCGGAGGACTACACGGCCGAGCGCCTCTGCACGCTCGTGGACGACTTCCTCGGTCGGCTCGGCTGTCGCTGAGTTCGGCTCCGACCCGCCGCCCAGCCTCGCGAAGCACTTGCCTCCGCCGGTTCGCGACGTTATTATCCGACAGTCGTCGTAAAACGACGACTGTCGTGTAAAAGCCGACCGGTGCGTCATGTGACGATGTGGCGGCCGGCCGGCGCCCGGGAGCCGGCGCGGCCGTCCGAGCCGTCTCGCGGATCCCGGGTCGCGTTGACTGGGGGATGCGCATGAGCGGGCACGAGTCGTCACCGTCATCCGGTGGAGAGCTCTCCGGATTGGTCGCTGCCGTCGGGAGCGGGCGCATCAGTCGCCGCCGCTTCCTCATTCGGGCCGCCAGCCTGGGCTTGTCGGCGACGGCCATCGGGGCACTGCTGGCCGCCTGCGGGGAGGAGGGTTCGGCGCAGGTGCAGCCCGCCGCGCAGGTGTCGTACGCCAGCGCGCCGCCGGAGGACGGCGTGCTGCACGTCTACAACTGGGCGGCGTACCTGCCCGACGAGATCAAGGCGCGCTTCGAGGAGGAGAGCGGGCTCAAGATCGACGAGACCTACTACGAGTCGAACGAAGCGCTGCTCGCCAAGCTGCGGGCGGGCGCGACCGGCTACGACGTGATCGTGCCGTCCGACTACATGGTCCACATCCTCTGGAAGAGCGGTCTGCTGCTCCCGCTCGACATGCGCCTGATCCCGAACTACGAGCGCTACGTCGGCGAGCAGTTCAAGCGGCCGGCGTATGATGACGAGGCCACGGGCGCGAAGTACAGCGTGCCGTATCAGTGGGGCACGACGGGCATCGCCGTGCAGACGGCCAAGGTCGAGCGTCCCGTCACGAAGTGGGCGGATCTCTGGGACCCTGCCCTCGAGGGTGACATCATCATGCTCAACGACGAACGGGAGACCCTCGGCGCCGGTCTGCTGAAGAACGGCTACAGCATCAACACCACGTCGCAGGAGGAGCTCGACGTCGCGACCGCCGACCTCGTGGCCCAGAAGCCGCTCCTGCAGGCGTACGACTCCGCCAACCGCAAACGCTCGATCGTCCAGGGAGTGCCCTTGGTGCACTGCTGGAGCGGCGACATCGCGCTCTCGTACTGGGCCGACCCGGACATCTACGACCGCATGACCTACGTGCTCCCCGACGAGGGCTTCCCGATGTTCGTCGACAACTTCTGTGTGCCGGCCGGCGCCCCGTCGCCCCACGCGGCCCACAGCTTTCTCGACTTCATCCTTCGGCCCGACGTCCAGGGGGAGCTGTCGCCGTGGGCCGGCACCTACACGCCGGTCCCGGAGGCGGAGCCGATCGCGCGCGAGAGCGACGCCGAGCTCTTCCGCTTCATGCCCGACGCCGAGACCATCGCCAGTCGCGGCGAGCCCATGGACGACGTCGGCGAGTTCGCCGCCCAGTACCAGGCTGCGTGGCACACGGTGATGAGCGCATGAGGCGTCCCGTGGCCGCAGAGGGGTCGCCCTCATGAAGCCGCTGGACCTCAGCAACCTCGAGATCGTCGACGGTCACTGTCACCCCGTCTTGTTCTCGGACGCCCTTGAGCGTGACGCCGCAGGCTTGGAGGCGCGCATGACGCTGCAGGGGGCGTGCTGGGAGCTGGGCAGCGAAGGTGCCGACGACGGACCGCGCTCGGTCTGGGCGTGGAGCGATGTCGAGCGCGCGGCGGAGGGGACCGTCGTCGCGCTCGCCTTCCGGCGACGCCTCGCCGAGCTCCTCGGCTGTCCGCAGGAGAAGGAAGCCGTCGCCGCCGCCCGGGAGGCGACGCTCCGCGCCGACGCCAAGGCCTACTTCGAGCGCCTGCTCGAGGCGCAGCGCATCGTCGCCCTCCTCGTGGATGACGGTACGCCGGGGCACATCAGCCACGAGGCCTTCGAACGGCAGACCGACGTGACGGTCCACCGCGTGCAGCGCATCGACGCCGTGATCGCGCGGCACGCCGGCCGCGAGCCCGGCGACTTCCTGCAGGAGGTGATGTCCGAGATCGAGGCTCTGGCGCGCGACCCACGCACCGTTGCCTTCAAGTCGTTCGTCATGTACTACTCCGGCGGCGGCATCACGGACCCGACCGAGTCGGAGGCGCGCACGGCGTTCGAGCGCTGGGCCGTGGCCGGGGTCCCGGGAGACGCGAGACTGCGCAAGCCCGTCTGGGACTTCGTGCTGCGGCGCGTCGCGGAGGTCGCCCGGCGCGAGGGCAAGGCGCTGCACTTCCACGTCGGGGCGGAGGGTCACGAGGGCGTCATCGGGAGGCCCTTCGACTTCTACCCGTTCATCTACTCCCAGGCCGGGCTGCCGATAGTGCTGATGCACGTCGGCATGCCGTGGATCAGGGAGACCGGCTACCTCGCCGCGACGTTCCCGCACGTGCACCTCGACCTCTCCGAGATCAGCCTATGGGCGCCGAGCCAGATCGACGAGATCCTCATGACTCTCCTCGGGTGGGTATCGACGACTCAGGTGATGTACGGCTCGGACATGTGCGTCGAGCCGGAGCAGGCATGGCTCGCGGCGGGCTTCGCGCGGCCGGCGCTGGAGCGAGTGCTCCAGGTCTTCGTCGAGAGGGAGTATCTTTCCGAGACCGAGGCCTACCGTGTTGCGGCGAACATCCTCGCCGGCAACGCACGAAGAGTGCACGCGCTGTGACAGTGTGGTCTGGGGTGCGGAGACCGTGACCGTTCAAGGAGGAGAACGACAGATGCGAATCGGCTGGGAGCAGGAGTTCGACGCAATCGCCAGGCACGGCGGTGAAGAGGAAGACGCCCATTTCAAGGTCGTGGTCGAGCTCGAGGGGACCGAGCGCGACATGATGACCGACGTGGACCCGATCTGGGAGGAACTCGAGGCGCTCGAGGGCGCGAAGCTCTGGGAGAAGGGCATGCGCTCCACCGCGGAGGGTCTCGCCCTGTACGTCCGCGATGTCGTGCGGCGGCACCTGGAGGGTGCCGACGATGCGCTGACGCGGGTCCGTGTGGTGCAGGACGGCGTCTTCTGGGTCGATCTCTGACGTGGTGAGACGGGCGGGCGGCCGCGACCGCTCTGCGGTCGCGGCCGCCCGCCCGCTCCGTTACACTACCGCCCCATGACCACCAGCGCGCCAGACGCACTCGTACAGCTGGATTCGCTCCGCGAGCGACTCAAGGAGGCCCACGGGCGCCTCGAGTGGCTGCGGAGCTATCTTTGACCCCCCCAAGCTGACAGCCGAGATCGCCGCTCTCGAGGCGCGCATGCAGGCGCCCGACTTCTGGGACGACCAGGAGGCGGCGACCCGCATCTCCGCCGAGTACAGCCGGCTCAAGCGGCGCCTCGACGACTTCGCCGCCCTGCAGACCCGCTTCGAGGACCTCGAGACCACCGAGGAGCTCGCCCGTGAGAGCCTCGCCGACGACGTCGTCGACGAGGATCTCCTCGGCGAGCTCGCCGCGGGGGTCGTCGAGCTCGAGCGCGAGCTCGAGCGCGGCGAGGAGCAGCGCTTCTTCGGCGGCCGCTTCGACGAGGGCGGCGCCATCGTCACCATCCACCCGGGCGCCGGCGGAACGGAGTCGCAGGACTGGGCCGAGATGCTCCTGCGCATGTACCTGCGCTGGTTCGAGCGCCGCGGGTTCAAGGTCGAGATCAACGAGGCGCAGGAGGGCGACGAAGCGGGCCTCAAGAGCGCGACCGTGACCGTCGAGGGCGAGAACGCCTACGGCCTGCTGCAGTCCGAGAAGGGCGTCCACCGCCTCGTCCGCCTGAGTCCGTTCGACTCGGCGAACCGCCGGCACACGAGCTTCGTCTCGGTCGAGGTGTCGCCGCTCGTGACCGGCGACGTCGAGGTCGCGATCGACGACGACGACATCCGCATCGACACGTACCGCTCGAGCGGCGCCGGCGGGCAGCACGTCAACAAGACCAGCTCGGCGGTGCGCATCACGCACTTCCCGACGGGCATCGTGGTGAGCTGCCAGAACGAGCGCTCGCAACTGCAGAACAAGACCGTCGCCATGAACATGCTCAAGTCGCGGCTCGTCGAGCTCGAGGAGCGCAAGCGGGCCGAGGAGCTCGCCAGGGAGCGCGGCGAGCAGATGGCGGTCAACTTCGGCTCGCAGATCCGAAGCTACGTGCTCCACCCCTACCAGATGGTCAAGGACCTGCGCACGGCCCACGAGGTCGGCAACGCCCAGGGCGTGCTCGACGGCGACCTCGACGGGTTCGTGCACTCCTACCTCGTCTGGCGCGCCTCCGGGCAGCCGCCGCGCAAGACCGCCGACGACTGACCCCGGCGGCGGCGGCCGGCCGCCGCACCCGCCCCCCGGCCGCCGCACCCGACCGCCGGCCGCCGCACCCGACCGCCGGCCGCCGCACCCGACCGAACGGCCGCCGCACCCGACCGCCGGCCGCCGCCGAGCGACCCGCCGGCTGCCGGCCGGCCTCTCGCACGACTCCTCCCGTGCTGCGCGGCGCGCGCGCCGGCGCTCGCCCGCCGTGTCGTCTCCGGGCTCGGTACCGAGCGCGTGGGCCGCTTCTCCGGCGGCGAGGAGCGGCGGCACAGCCGCTCGCCCGTCCAAGGCGGCAGAAGGGGTTGGCGTTGTCTATCCATCTGGTACAGAATCTGGGTCGCAGACACTAAGGTCGCGACCGGCGCGGCGTCGGGGTCTCACCCAGCAGGAGGCCCCATTCCCGAGGGGGGGACGAGTCGGCGCCGGGACCGCCGTCATGCCGGGGGGAGGAAGTGATGGACGAGGTCGTCGTCAGGCTGCCCGCGATGTGGGCCGACCACCACGTGCTCAGGGTGCGGGAGGCGCTCGCCCGGGCGCCGGGCGTCGCGGCCGTCGCGGCGAGCGCGAAGGAGCGTGAGGTGCGCGTCGCCTACGACTCCGCCGCGACCTCCCCCGACGCCGTCGCCGCCGCACTCGCCGCCGCGGGCTACGAGGCCGCCGACCGGGCCGCCGTCGCGGGCGACGGCGAGCAGTCCACCGGGCCGGGCGCGGGTGGCGCGCCCGAGTGGTCGGGGGCGCCTCGCACCACGGCGACCAGCACGGTCGACCTGACCATGTCCGGCGACTACCGCAAGTACTGAGCCCCGGTCGAGGCGAGGAGTGAGCATGGGAGACGCACCGAGCATCGACCCCGCGGCCATCGAGATGCTGCGCCACGCCGGCGACTGCGGCGTCGGCACCGTCTTCAGCCGCGCCGCCGAGATGAAGCCCTGCCCGATCGGCGAGTCGGGTGCCTGCTGCCGCATCTGCTCGATGGGGCCGTGCCGCCTGGTCGGCAAGGACGCCGAGGAGAAGACCGGGCTCTGCGGCGCCGACCTGCCGACGATCGCCGCGCGGCACTTCGCCCGCCAGGTGGCGGGCGGGGCGGCCGCGCACTCGGACCACGGCCGCGACATGGCGATGACGCTGCACGCCGTGGCGACCGGGGAGGCACCGGGCTACAAGGTCAAGGACGAGCAGAAGCTGATGGCCGTGGCCGGGTACATGGGCGTGCCGACCGGCGGACGCAACGTCAACGAGATCGCCCTCGACGTGGCCGACGTCGCGCTGGCCCAGTTCGGCCAGCCGTTCGGGGAGATCGTGTACGTGCGGCGCGCGACGCCGAAGCGCCAGGCGCTGTGGAAGAAGCTCGGCCTCACGCCGCGCGCCGTCGACCGCGAGATCACCGAGATCCTTCACCGCACCCACGAGGGCGTCGACCTCGACGCCGAGCACATCCTCAAGGCCGCGCTGCGCTGCGCCCTGGCCGACGGCTGGGGCGGCTCCATGCTGTCGACCGACCTCAGCGACATCCTCTTCGGCACGCCGTCGCCGGTGAGCTCGGAGGTCAACCTGGGCGTGCTCAAGGACGACCAGGTCAACGTCATCGTCCACGGCCACGAGCCCACCCTCTCGGCGATGATCGTCGAGGCTGCCCGTGACCCCGAGCTCGTCGCCGCCGCCGAGGCCAAGGGCGCCGCGGGCATCAACCTGGCGGGGATCTGCTGCACGTCGAACGAGATCCTCATGCGCTACGGCATCCCGCCGGCCGGCAACTTCCTCCACCAGGAGCTCGCCGTCCTCACCGGCGCGGTCGAGGCGATGGTGGTCGACGTGCAGTGCATCATGCAGGCCCTCGGACCGCTCGCGCAGCGTTTCCACACCAAGCTGGTCACGACGTCGCCCAAGGCCAAGATCCCGGGCGCGGTGCACATCGAGTTCGACGAGCACCGCGCCCCCGAGACCGCCCGCGAGATCGTCCGCCTGGCGATCGACAACTACCCGAACCGCGGCCCCGTCCACATCCCCGCCTACCGTGAGCCCCTGGTCGCCGGGTTCTCGCACGAGTACCTCAACTACATGCAGGGCGGCTTCCACCGCGCCTCTTTCAGACCGCTGAACGACGCCGTCGTCGCCGGCCGCATCCGCGGCCTCGCCGGGGTCGTCGGCTGCAACAACGCGCGCGTGACCCAGGACGAGGGCATCGTCACGATGCTGAAAGAGTTCGTCTCGCACGACGTGCTCTGCGTCGTCACCGGGTGTGCGGCGACGGCCGGCGCCAAGGCGGGCTACCTGAGCCCGGAGATCCTCGACGCCGCCGGCCCCGGCCTGCGCGAGGTCATGGAGGCGATCGGCATCCCGCCGGTGCTCCACCTCGGCTCCTGCGTCGACAACTCGCGCATCCTCACCGTGCTCACCCAGGTGGCGACCGAGGGCGGCCTCGGCGAGGACATCGACGACCTGCCGGCGGTCGGTCTCTGCCCGGAGTGGATGTGCGAGAAGGCGATCGCCATCGGCACCTACTTCGCCGCCTCCGGCGCGCACGTCATCTTCGGCGTGAGCAGCCCGGTGAGGGCGTCGAGCGTCGCCACGCGCCTCATGACCGAGGGCTGGGAGCAGATGGTCGGCGGCGACCTCGAGTTCATCCCCGACTGGGACGAGATGCTGGCCCGCTCGCTCGAGCTGATCGACGCGAAGCGCGAGGCGCTGAAGCTGAAGCCCTACGACCCGGCGCAGTTCGGCGACAGCGGCGACACCCCGTACTTCGCCGCCATCCGGGCCTATCTCGAGGAGGCGGCGACGGCGGAGACGGTCGACGCCGTCGTCTACCCGCTGGCCGAGGGGCACTCGCACGGGCACGGCGACCAGGGGCACTCGCACGAGCACGGCGGCGTCGGGTGCGCGCCCGGCGACCTGCACGCGCACGGGGAGGAGGCCTGATGTCGCGCCACATCGCGACCCGGGCCATCCGCGGCGCCCGGGCGATGGTCGCGGAGGCCGAGGCGGCGCTCGACGACGCCCTCGGCCGCCTCGGCCCCGACACCCCCGTCGCGTTCACCAACACCGCCTACTACCTCCCGGTCATCCACGCGTTCACCGGGATGCGCGTCGAGAAGCTCGGCGACCTGCCGCCGGTGCTCGAGCGCGCGAAGGCCCTGCTTCATCCGCCGCCGCGCGAACGCCTGTGGCTGCCCTACCTCGGCGAGACGCTCGACAGCGGCGTCGCCACCCTCTTCGCCGAGGAGGCCCTCGAGGGCGTGCGTTTCGCCGAGGGCCTCGAGCCTCAGCGCATCGAGCTCAACGGTCACAACGCCCAGGCCGGCGGACGGCTCGTCGACCCCACGGCGTTCATCCACGGCGGCCAGATGCAGCTCAACGGGCCGATCGACGACGTCCAGCTGCGTGCCTGGGGCATCCAGCTCGTCGACGGCCGCATGCCGGGCTTCTGTGCCATCGTCGGCTGCGCGAAGAGCAACGAGGTCGCGGTGAAGATCGTCCGCGAGCTGCAGTCGCGCGGCATCCTCATCTTCCTCAGCGGCAACGTCAACGGGCGCAGCATCATCCACCAGCTCATCGAGGAGGACGTGCAGCTCGGCTACGACACCTTCACGGTGCCGTTCGGCCTCGACACGATCTCGGCCGTCTACGCGCTCGGCTTCGCGGCGCGCTCGGCGCTGACCTTCGGCGGCATGGACGCCGGCCAGGCGCGCGAGATCATGCTCTACAACAAGTACCGCGTCTTCGCCTTCGTGCTCGCGCTGGGCGAGGTGGACGACCTCAAGTACGCGACGGCGGCCGGCGCGATCAGCTTCGGCTTCCCGACCATCGCCGACACGCGCATCCCGCAGATCCTCCCGACGGGCGTGACGACCTACGAGCACGTCGTCTCGATGCCCTTCGACGAGATCCCCGGGGACGACGACATGGAGCGCGCCGAGAAGCTGATCCAGCGCTGCATCGAGGTGCGCGGCGTCAAGGTCAAGATCACCAAGGTGCCGATCCCCGTGTCGTACGGGTCGGCCTTCGAGGGCGAGCGCGTGCGCAAGGAGCAGATGCGCATGGAGTTCGGGGGGCGCCACGCGCGCGCCTTCGAGCACCTGCGCATGCGCCCGGCGGACGAGGTCGAGGACGGGCGCGTCGACATCGAGGGGCCCGACCTCGACACGGCCGAGGTCGGGGCCGCCATGTCGCTCGGCATCATCGTCGACGTGGCCGGGCGCAAGATGCAGAAGGACTTCGAGCCCATCATCGAGCGCCAGTTCCACTACTTCACCAACGGCGCCGAGGGCATCCAGCACAACGGCCAGCGTGACATCACCTGGATCCGCGTCAGCCACGCGGCCTTCGACAAGGGCTTCCGCCTCGAGCACCTGGGCAAGCTGCTGCACGCCCGCGTCCACGAGGTGTTCGGCAACATCGTCGACAAGGTCCAGGTCACGCTGGTCACCGACGAGGCCCGGCTCGACCCGCTGCTCGAGGCGGCGCGGGAGGTGTACAAGGAGCGCAACGACCGCATCGCCAGCCTCACCGACGAGTCGGTCGACACCTTCTACTCGTGCCTGCTCTGCCAGAGCTTCGCGCCGAACCACGTCTGCGTCGTGAACCCCGAGCGCGTCGGCCTCTGCGGCGCCTACAACTGGCTCGACTGCCGGGCGTCGTACGAGATCAACCCGAGCGGGCCCAACCAGCCCGTGCCGAAAGGGGTCTGCATCGACCCCGTGAAGGGCGAGTTCACGGGCCCCAACGAGTTCATCTACGCGCACTCCAACCAGACCGTGGACCGGGTGACGTTCTACTCGATCATGGAGGCGCCGATGACCTCCTGCGGGTGCTTCGAGTGCATCATGGTGATCGTCCCCGAGGCCAACGGCTTCATGATCGTGAGTCGTGAGGACCCGAGCATGACGCCCTGCGGCATGACCTTCTCGACCCTCGCCGGCACCGCCGGCGGCGGCATGCAGACGCCCGGCATGATGGGTTTCGGCAAGTACTACCTGACGAGCGCCAAGTTCATCTCGGCCGACGGCGGGCTCCCGCGCATCGTCTGGATGAGCAGCGTGCTCAAGCTGCAGATGCGGCCGACGCTCGAGGCGCTCTGCGCCGACCTCGGCCAGCCGGACCTCCTCGACCGCATCGCCGACGAGACCGTGGCGACGACCGTCGAGGAGCTGCTGCCGTGGCTCGAGGAGAAGCAGCACCCGGCGCTGACCATGGACCCACTCTTCTGACAACCTCCGGAGGGGGAGCGTGTGATGACGATCGAAGTTCCGCGCGAGACCTGGCAGGGAGCGGTGCGCGAGGTCACCCTGGGCGCCGTCGGCGACGGCGGCAGCAGGACGACCACCGTCACCGTGGGCGGCGAACGCAGCCTCCCGTTCCTGCACTTCGAGGCGCCGCTGCCGCACCGGCCGGTCATGGCCGCCGAGGTCTCCGACGTCTACCCCGACGACTGGTCTCCGGCGCTCCTCGAGACCCTCGGGGAGGACGCCCGCGACCCCGGCGCCTGGGCGGCGCGGATGGTCGACGCGGGCGCCGAGCTGGTGGCGCTCAAGCTGCGCGGCGCGCACCCCGAGCGCCAGGGGCTCGGCGCCGACGAGTGTGTCGCCACGGTGCGCAAGGTGCTGGACGCGGTGGGCGTGCCGCTCATCGTGTACGGGCCCGGCACGCCCGACAAGGACAACGAGGTCCTCGTCGCCGTCGCCGAGGCGACCAAGGGGGAGCGGCTCGCGCTGGGCAACTGCGAGGAGAAGAACTACCGGACGCTCGTGGCCGCGGCCCTCGGCAACGGCCACCTCGTGATCGGCCAGACGCCGATCGACGTCAACCTGGCGAAGCAGCTCAACATCCTGATCGGTGACATGGGCCTGCCGCTCGATCGCGTGCTCATGGACCCCAACACGGGGGCCCTGGGCTACGGCATCGAGTACACGTACTCGGTCATGGAGCGTCTGCGGCTCGCCGCCCTGATGGGCGACACGATGACGCAGCAGCCGATGATCAGCATGGCGGGGGAGGAGGCCTGGCGACAGAAGGAGGCCCGCGCCGCGGAGGGCGTCCCCGAGGCCTGGGGCGACCTCGCCGACCGCGGCGTCGCCTGGGAGACGACGACGGCGAGCGCGCTGCTGCAGGCGGGCGCCGACATCGTCGTCCTGCGTCATCCTCGCTCTCTCGCCGCCGTCGGCCGCGCCCTCGACGAGCTCATGAAGGAGGCCTGAGGCATGGCTCTCACGGGTCTTGAGATCTACAAGCTCCTGCCGCAGACGAACTGCAAGGAGTGCGGGTTCCCCACCTGCCTGGCCTTCGCCATGAAGCTCGCCCAGAAGGGCACCGAGCTCTCGAAGTGCCCGTACGTGACCGAGGAGACGACGGCGACGCTCGATGCGGCCGCCGCGCCGCCCGTGCGCCTCGTCAAGGTCGGCGACGGCGAGCGCGCCTTCGAGGTCGGCAACGAGGTCGTCCTCTTCAGGCACGAGAAGACCTTCTACCATCAGCCGGGGATCATGCTGCGGGTACGCGACGACGACCCGCAGCTCGCCGAGAAGGCCGCGGCGGCGGCCGCCTACGAGGTCGAGCGCGTCGGCGTGACCCTGCGCCTCGACGGCGTCGTCGTCGAGCAGGCCGCCGGCGACGCGGCGGCGTTCGCCGCCGCCACGGCGGCCGCGGCGGCGGCGAGCGACGCGCCGCTCGCGCTCGTCGCCGACGACCCGAAGGCCCTCGCCGCGGCGCTCGGCGGCGTCGCCGGGCGGCGGCCCCTCATCGGCCCGGCCACCGCGCAGACGTGGAGGGACGTCGCCGCCCTCGCCGCCGAGCACGGGTGTCCCGTGCTCGTGCGCGGCGACGGCGACCTCGACGCGCTCGCCGAGCTCACCGCGTCGGTCAAGGGCGCCGGGGTCGAGGACATCGTCGTCGACCCCGGGGCGGCCGGCGCCGGCTCCCTCGTCGCCGCGACGACGCAGCTGCGCCGGCTGGCGATCAAGAAGAACGTGCGCGCGCTCGGCTATCCTCTGCTCGCCTGGTGCGCCGGCGACACCGTGGAGGACGCGGTGGCGTGCGCCACGGTGGCGATCGCCAAGTACGCGGGGATCGTCGTCGTCGACCGTCTCGACGCGGCGCTGCTCTACCCGCTCGTGACGTGGCGCCTCAACCTGTACACCGACCCGCAGAAGCCGATCCAGGTCGAGCCGCGCCTGTACGAGATCGGCGCGCCCGACGCGGACAGCCCGCTGCTGATCACGACCAACTTCTCGCTCACCTACTTCACCGTCTCCGGCGAGGTCGAGGGCAGCGGCGTGCCCGCGTGGCTGCTCGTCGCCGACGCCGACGGGCAGTCCGTGCTGACGGGCTGGGCGGCCGGCAAGTTCGACGCCGAGAAGGTCGCCAAGACGGTGAAGGACTCGGGCGTCGGCGCCCGTCTCAACCACGCGAAGCTCGTGATCCCCGGGCACGTGGCGACGCTCTCCGGCGAGATCGAGGAGGAGCTGCCCGACTGGCATGTCCTGGTCGGGCCGCGCGAGGCCGCCGACCTGCCGTCGTACCTGAAGAACGTCTGGGCGGCGCAGTGAGCGACGGCGCCTCCACGCGCGGGCTCGACCCGCCGGAGGGGGCGGCGGTCGCCGCCGGCCTCGTGCCGGTGCGCTTCGAGCCGTCGCTGGCCGCCGTCTCCGTGCCGCCGGGGACGACGCTCCTCGACGCCGCCACCACGGTCGGCGTCGAGATCGACGCGCCGTGCGGGGCGCAGGGGAGGTGCGGCCGCTGCAAGGTGAAGGTCGTGGGCGACGGGGTCCGGCGGCGACCGAACGTCCACCTGCCGCCGGCGGCCGTCGCCGAAGGGTACGTCCTCGCCTGCGAGACGGTCGTCCAGGGGCCCGTCACCGTCGAGGTGCCGCCGCCCCGCGAGCGGCGGCACCGCCCGCGCGGGCACGCGGTCGCCGAGCCCGAGGAGCTCCCCGTGCACTGCGACTGGCGGAGCAACCCGGCCGTGCGCGTCGTCGACGTCGAGGTGGATCCGCCGTCCCTGGCCGACAACACGAACGACTTCGACCGCCTGCGCCGCGCCCTCGCCCGGCAGCACGGTATCGAGGACGTGCGCGCCGAGCTCCCCCTCCTGCGCCGGCTCGGCAAGGACCTGCGCATGTCCTCCTGGAAGGTCGGCGTCGCGCTCGAGATGAGAGACTGGGTCTACGGGACCTACCTGCCGCCGCGCCTCATCCGCATCTACCCGAGCGCCTTCGGCCAGCGCAGCCTCGGCCTCGCCGTCGACCTCGGCACGACCTCGGTCGTGGCCTACCTCGTCGACTTCACGACGGCCCGGGTGATCGACACGGCGAGCGCCTACAACCGCCAGGTCGCCTGCGGCGAGGACGTGATCTCGCGCATCGTCTACGCACGCCGCGAGGGCGGGCTGCGGCGGCTGCAGGCGCTCGCCGTCGAGACCGTCAACGACCTGCTCGACGAGCTCGAGCGGCGCAACGGCCTCGAGCTGTACGAGATCCACGAGGTCACCATCGCCGGCAACACGACGATGATCCACCTGCTGCTCGGCCTCGACCCGCGGTACCTTCGCGAGGAGCCCTACATCCCCACCATCGGTCAGGCTCCGAAGCTGCTCGCCGGAGAGCTCGGGCTGCGCGTGAACGCCCTGGCCCGGGTCCACGCCATGCCCTCCGTGGGCAGCTACGTGGGCGGGGATATCACCTCCGGCGTGATCTCCTCGGGGATGTACGCGACCGACAAGCTGACGGTGTTCGTCGACATCGGGACCAACGGCGAGATGGTGCTCGGCACCAGGGACTGGATGGTCGCCTGCGCCTGCTCCGCCGGCCCGGCCTTCGAGGGCGGCGGCGTCCGCTGCGGCATGCGCGCCACGGCCGGCGCCATCGAGGACGTGTGGATCGACTCGCAGACCCTCGAGCCCTCGTACAGGACCGTGGACGACGCCGAGCCCGCCGGCGTCTGCGGCAGCGGGCTCATCGACCTGGTCGCGGAGCTCTTCGTCACGGGCATCCTCGACAAGTCGGGCCGTCTCGTCCGGGATCGTTCCCGCCGGGTGCGCAGCGGCCCTCGCGGTCCGGAGTACGTGCTCGCCTGGGGCAGCGAGAGCGCCGACGGGCGCGACATCGCCGTCGACGAGGTCGACATCGACAACCTCCTGCGCGCGAAGGCCGCCGTGTACGCGGGGATCGCGGTGCTCTGCCGCAGCGTCGGCGTGGAGCTGGCCGACGTCGAGCAGTTCCTCATAGGCGGCGCCTTCGGTGAGTACGTGGACATCGAGAAGGCGATCCGCATCGGGCTGCTGCCCGACCTGCCCGTCGAGCGCTACCGGTTCCTCGGCAACACGAGCGCGCTCGGCGCCTACACGGCGCTGCTCTGCGTGAACATGCGCCAGGACGTCCTCGACGTCGCCGAGAAGATGACGTACCTGGAGCTGAGCGCCGACAACACCTTCATGGACGAGTACACCTCGGCGCTCTTCCTGCCGCACACCCACATCGAGCGCTTCCCCTCGGTGGCCGCGGCACTGGACGGGGAGGGGGCGCGATGACGACCATCGCCGTGGCCGGCAAGGGCGGGACCGGCAAGACCACCCTCGCCGGCCTGATCGTGCGCGTGCTCAAGGAGCGCGGCGAGGGGCCGGTGCTGGCCATCGACGCCGATCCGTCGAGCAACCTGCACGCGGTGCTCGGCCTTCCGCTCGAGCGCACCGTCGGCGACATCCGCGAGGAGGCCGGCGAGAAGGCGCGCAGCGGCCGGCTCGAAGCTGGGGTGGCCAAGGCCGACCTGCTCGACTACGAGATCAACGCCAGCCTGGTCGAGAGCGAGGGGGTCGACCTGCTGGCCATGGGCCGGCCCGAAGGACCGGGCTGCTACTGCGCCGCCAACTCGATGCTGCGCACGATCGTCGACCGCATCGCCGGCAGCTACCCCTGGGTGGTGATCGACAACGAGGCCGGGCTCGAGCATCTCTCCCGGCGCACGACGCGCGACGTCGACCTGCTGCTCGTGCTGAGCGACCCGTCGCTGCGCGGCGTGACCGCGGCGGCGCGGGTCGTGGAGCTCGTCGACGAGCTCGACACCCGGGTCGGCGACCACCTGTTCGTGCTCAACGGCGTGGACGGCGAGCCGCCGCCCGAGCTCGCCGCGGCGATCGCCGCGGCCGGGCTCGACGTCGGGCTCGCCATCCCCGCCGACGACGACGTCCGGCGCTTCGACGCCGTCGGCCGGCCGCTGGTCGAGCTGCCGGACGGGTCGCCGATGGTCGCCGCCGCGCGCGCGGTCTGCGACCTGCTGACGACGAGGACGAGGGACCGCGAGGGAGGGGTCGCATGCTGATCATCGGCGAGAACATCCACATCATCGCCCCGCGCGTACGCGAGGCGATCGAGGGCCGCGACACGGCCTTCATCCAGGAGGCGGCGCTCCGCCAGGTCGAGGCCGGCGCCGGCATCGTCGACCTCAACATCGGCCCCCAGAAGAAGCACGGCGTCGAGGTCATGGAGTGGATCGTCGACGCCGTCCAGGACGTGACCGACACCCCGCTCTCGCTCGACACGACGAACCTGGCGGCGATGGAGGCCGGCCTCAAGCGCTCCCGCGGCAAGGCGGTGCTCAACTCGGCTTCGGCAGACCCGGCGCGGCTCGACGCCGTCATGGGTCTGGCCGGCCGCTACGGAGCCCGCGTGATCGCCCTGACGATGGGCGTCGACGGCATCCCGACCACGACCGACGGGCGGGCCGGGATCGCTCTCGAGAGCCTGCTGCCGGCGGCCGAGGCCGCCGGGCTGCCGGCCGCGGACGTCTTCCTCGACCCGCTGGTGCTGACCGTGACCTGCAACCAGGACGTCGCCGGCGTGGCGGTCGACGCGATCCGCATGTTCAAGATGCTCGGCGACCCGCCGCCGATGACCACGGTCGGGCTCTCCAACGTGAGCAACGGCTGCCCGGACGAGGCCCGCGGACTCATCAACCGCACGTACATGGTCATGCTCATGGCGGCGGGTCTCGACAGCGCGATCGCCGACCCGACGGACGCGGCGCTCAAGGAGACGATCCGGATCGTCGAGACGCGCGACGAGAGCACGCCCATGGGGCGCCTGCTCGTCGCGCTCCACGACGCGACGGCGGCGATGGAGCCGCTCGACCCGGCGCTGGTCGACCAGGACGACCCCGACCAGGTCGCCGTGCTGAAGACCTACCGCATGCTCCGCAACGACGTCATCTACGCCGACTCGTACCTGCACATCTGAGTCGGGGGCGCGGGCGGGGCGGCGGCGCCGTGAGGCGCCGCCGCCCCGCCCGCCGCTCTGTCCGCGGCGAGCCGCCGGGCGGCGGGCGCGGACCTCAGGCCGGCTCGGCGTCCTCCGGCTCGGCGTCGCCGGCGGCGCGCGTCTCGCGGCCGAGCGAGCACTTGTCGGCCGCGGCGCACCAGTCGGCACACCCCGCCTCGCGCCTGGGGTTCGCGATGGCCGCGCCGCACGAAGGGCAGCGCCGGCGGGCGTCGTCCTTGAAGAACTCCACCGTGGCGCCACAGCGCGCGCAGACGACGTCGTAGATGTCGTCCGGCGTCCAGGCGCTGCGGTCGTGCCCCGGGCACCCGCGGGCGAAGTCCATGAGGTCGCCTCCTCGTCGCGTCGTCGGTCGTGACCGCGCAGGGCCAAGCATAGCGCCGCGGGACGGCCCGGGCAGCGATGAGGGCGGGCGCCGGGCCGACGTCCGCGAGAGGCCCGCCGCCGGTCACGTACGGCTTGCGCTCGACCGCGCCGCGCCGGCCGCGGCGGGGCCGGCGGTTCTGGTAGTCTCCCGGGCATGAGCGACGAGCCTGCACAGCCTGCGCTCCGCGGGAGGCTCGTCGGGCTGCGGCCCGCCCGCCCCGACGACCTGCCGGCCCTCCACGACATCCTCGAGGAGCCCGCGGTCGCGGCCTGGTGGCGGCGCACCGAATGGGAGCGCATCGACGAGCTCGGCGCCGTGACCTTCGCCATCGAGGTCGACGGCCGCGTGGTCGGCTGCATCCAGTACACCGAGCAGACCGACCCCGACTACCGGTCGGCCGCCGTCGACATCTTCGTCTCGGCGGCCGTGCACGGGCGCGGGGTCGGCAGTGACGCGATGCGCACCCTGATCGCCTGGCTCATCGACGAGCGCGGCCACCACCGCCTCACCGTCGACCCGGCGACCACGAACGAGCGCGCGATCCACGTGTACCAGAAGCTCGGGTTCGAGCCGGTCGGCGTGCTGCGCAGGTACGAGCGTGTCGACGACGGCGAGTACCGCGACGCGCTGCTTCTCGACCTCCTCGCCGACGAGTTCGTCCGGTGACCGCGTCGCGCCCGTATCCCAGGATCGAGCTGCACGCGCACCTCGAGGCGACCGTGCGCCCCGAGCTGCTGCTGAACATCGCGCGCCGCAACGAGGTCGCGCTGCCCGCGACGACTCCCGCGGGCCTTGCCGAGTTCTACCGCTGCGGCACCTTCGAGGAGTTCATCCAGCGCTGGATCAGGACGAGCTCGGCGCTGCAGCGCTACGACGACTTCCGCGAGGTCGTGGTCGACTACGCCGGCAGAGCCGGAGCGCAGGGCTGTGTCTACCTCGAGGCGCTCTTCTCGCCCTCGGAGCCGGTGCTGCGCGGCAGTTCGTGGGAGGAGGTCTTCGAGGGCTACTGCGACGGCGCCGCCGAGGCGGCCGAGCTGCACGGCGTCGAGGTTCGGCTCACGCCGGACGTCACCCGCGACCTCCCGGTCCTCCTGGGCCGCCGGCAGGCGCGCTGGGCCGTGAAGTATCGGGAACGGGGTGTGGTGGGGCTCAGCCTCGGCGGCTCCGAACGTCGCTTCGGGCCGGAGAAGTTCAGGCGCGCGTTCGCCATCGCGCGCGACGGGGGTCTGAAGGCGGCGCCGCACGCCGGCGAGTTCGCCGGCGGCAAGGCCGGCGCCGCCTCGATCCGCGGCGCGCTCGACCTGCTCCACGCCGACCGCCTCCGGCACGGGATCCGTGCGGTCGACGATCCCGGCCTGCTCGCGGAGCTCGCCGGGCGCGGGATCGTCTGCGACGTCACACCCGTCAGCAATCTCCGCACCGGCGCCGTGGCTTCGCTCGACGAGCACCCCTTGCCGGCCATGCTCGCCGCCGGTGTGAGGTGCTCGATCGGCAGCGACGATCCCGTCCTCATGCAGACGGACCTCGACGAGAACTGTGCTGTCGCCGTCGGTCTCGGGCACACGCCGCGCGCCATGTACGAGCACGGCCTCGCCGGCGCCTTCTGCGACGAGGCGACGCGGGACCGTCTGCGGCGCCTCTGCGAAGAGTACGACTGGGCGGCGGCGACGGCCTGACCCCGGCGGGCGTCTCGGGAGTCCCATCCTCCTCCGGAGGAGTGAACGGTTTGCGTTTTGGGAATCAGGCTGTCACGCTACGATTCGTAGTCGGAGCCGGTTAGGGCGCCCACAGCGAGCGGGTCGCCCCTCCACCAGAGACTCAGACCCCTGCGTGACCGGGCAGCGTTCTGAACGAAAGGACGAGCTGCCCTATCCCCTTCGGCCGCGTCTGCGGCCTTCCACCACGGTGTGTGCCGCGCACTGCCCGCGCGCCCTTCGGCCAGCTGGACCCGTCGGACGCCCGTCGCCGCGCGCCCACCAGGAAGAGAGACTGTATGGAACCCGTGTTCACCCCTGACCAGCCCAGGTCCGCCGACGAGACCGCCACCGGGGCCGACGACTGGCGACTCGACGACGCCGCGCTCGACGCGACCCTCGACGGGTCGCTCGACGACGCGGAGGTCGTCGGCGACGTCCCGGCGGCTCCGCAGGATCTGGCCGGCGCCACGGCGGCCGAGCCCGCGAACGGCGGCCGGCCGGCCGGCGGCCGCGACGAGGCGCCGTTCGCGGCGCTCGGCCTCGGTACGCGCGTGCTCGCCGGCGTGCGCGCCGCCGGGTACGAGCGCCCCACCCCGATCCAGGAGCACGCCGTGCCGCCGGTCCTCAAGGGCCGCGACGTCGTCGGCTGCGCCCAGACGGGCACCGGCAAGACGGCCGCCTTCATGCTGCCGATCATCGAGCTGCTCGAGCGTCAGAACGGTCACGGCGCCGAGCGGCGCCGCGCGGCCGGCAAGGGCCCGGCGGCGCCGACGGCCCTGATCGTCACCCCGACGCGCGAGCTCGCCGCCCAGATCGAGGAGGTCGGCCGGGCGCTGGCGACGGCGACGACGCAGCGCGTCGTCGCCGTCTACGGCGGCGTGCCGTACGCGCCGCAGGCGAAGCGCGTGCGCTCCGGCGCCGACGTGCTCGCCGCGACGCCCGGCCGCCTGCTCGACATGGTGCAGCAGGGCGACGTGCGCCTCGGCGAGGTCACGACGCTGGTCCTCGACGAGGCCGACCGCATGCTCGACATGGGCTTCTGGCCCGACGTGCGCCGCATCCTGCGCAAGCTCCCCGAGAAGCGCCAGAACCTCTTCTTCTCGGCGACGGTGTCGAAGGCCGTCCTCAACGTCATCGACGACACCCTCGACCACCCGGTGTTCATCGAGCTCGGCGGGCGCGCCACGCCGGTCGAGACCATCGACCAGCGCGCGCTGCCGGTGGCCCGCGACCAGAAGCTCGACCTGCTGCTCGAGTACTTCCGTCACCACGAGCCCGACTCGACGCTGATCTTCACGCGCACGCGGCACCGCGCCGACCGCCTGGCCCGCACGCTCAACCGCAAGGGCGTGACCTGCGCGGCGATCCACGGCGACCGCAGCCAGGGTCAGCGCCAGCAGGCCCTCGACGGCTTCAAGAAGGGCCGCGTCAAGGTGCTGGTCGCGACCGACATCGTCGCCCGCGGCATCGACGTCGACGGCATCACCCATGTGGTCAACTACGACGTGCCGCAGAACCCTGAGGACTACGTCCACCGCATCGGCCGCACGGCCCGCGCGGGGGCGAGCGGCACGGCGGTGACGCTGGTCACGGAGGACGACGTCTACGACCTGGCCGCCATCGAGCGCCTGATCGGCATGACGATCGAGCGGCACGACCTGCCCGGGTTCGCCTACGAGAAGCGCGCCATCCCCGCCAGCGACAAGCTGCCGCCGGTCAAGCGCGGCAAGCTGGTGTGGAACGGCGGCGCGCTGCGCTCGGCGCAGCGCGGCTTCCGGGCGCGGCCGCGCCGGCGCTGACGTCCGCCGCCCGAGGGGTGGCGCGGGCGGCGTCCGCCGCCCGCGCCACCCCTCGGCGCGTCGTCCGGGGGCGGTGTCCGCGGCGCCGGACCGCGTGGTCGACGCTCCGCGGCCGTTTGGTATACTTCCGTTCTCGCGTGGGCGACTAGCTCAGTTGGGAGAGCGCCAGCTCGACAAGCTGGAGGTCGTTGGTTCAATTCCAACGTCGCCCACCATCGCCCCGCCTCACCGCCCGTGTGGCCCGCCCTTGTCCTCGGCCGGCTCGCTCGCGCGCACGCCTCGTCTTGCGAGTTCGCTCGCGAGCGCGCACGCCTCGTCTTGACGGCTCGCGCTCGAGCCGGCACGCGTCGTCTCGCCGGCTCTCGCGCGCGCCCGTGCACCTCGTCTCGCCCCCTCGCACGTGCGGTGCTACGATGCCGCTGGCCGGCGCTCGGGGGCCGCGATACGGAGAGGGGGTGGCTTCGCTGCTTCGGGGGGAAGGCGCGCGACTGACCTTGTGGGGGCCGGAGTCGTGCCGGCGCGTCCACGAGGCCACATTGGCCGTCCTCGACCGCTGCGGCGTGGAGGTGCGCAACCACCCGCGCTCGCTCGAGCTCTTCGCCGACCTGGGAGCACGTGTCGACGGCCCGCGGGTGCGGCTCGCACCCGAGCTCGTCGAGCGGGCGCTCTCCTGCGCACCGACCTCGTGGCTCGTGCCGTGGCGGCCGCGACCGGACGAGGGCGGAGCCGCGGCCGGCAACGGTCCGGCGCCCGGCGGCGGGCTCGCGAGCGGCGGAGGACCCGCGGCCGGCGACGCCCGCCTTGAGGGCGAGGACGACGCGGGCAGCGCCGGGGCCCCACACGGCGTCCTCACGCTGCGCGACGGCAACTCGTACTTCGGCCCCGGCTCCGACTGCCTCTACCTGCGCGACCCCGAGACGCACGAGCGCCGGCGCGTCACGACGGCGGACGTCGAGGGCCTCGCCCGGCTCTGCGAGCAGCTGCCGAACCTCGACTTCGCGATGACGATGGGCCTGCCCGGCGGCGTGCCGCTCGAGGTCGACGACCTCGCCGCCGTCGCCGCCATGCTGGCCGGCACGCGCAAGCCCGTCATGGTGGCCCCCAAGGACGGCCTCGCCGTCCGGCTCGTGCGCGACATGGCTGCCGCCTGCGGCGAGGCCGGCTCGGTGATGATCTACGCGATGCCCTCGCCGCCGCTGCTGCACGACGGCGACGCCCTCGGCAAGGTGATCGCCTGCGCCGAGCTCGAGATCCCCCTGATCTACGCGCCGGCGCCCTCGTGCGGCACGACCGCGCCGCGCTCGGTCCCCGCGGCCGTCGTGGGCGGCAACGCCGAGGTGCTCAGCGGGCTCGTGCTGCACCAGCACGTGCGTCCGGGCGCCCCGTTCGTCTACGGCGCCGGCGTCGGCGCCCCCGACATGCGCACCGCCTTCGACCCTCACGGGGCCCCTGAGGTGTGGGTCGGGTCCCAGCTCGGCGCCGACCTCGCCCGGCACTACGGGCTCCCGAGCTTCAACTACGCCGGCATGACCGACGCCAACGACCTCGATGAGCAGTGGAGCGCCGAGGAGTTCGCCTTCACCGTCCTCGGCGCGCTGCAGCGCTCGACGCTCGTCCACGACGTCGGCTATCTCGAGGTCGGCCTGCAGGCGAGCTACGAGTCCCTGGTGTTCGGCGACGAGTGCGTGGGGTGGGCGCGCGCGTTCATGCGCGAGGTGCGCGTCGACGACGAGGCGCTCGCGGTCGACGAGATCGTGGAGGCCGGCCCCGGCGGCCATCACCTCGGCCGCCGCTACACGCGCCGTCACACGCGCGACTTCTGGCTGCCGTCGCTCTTCGACCGCGTCATGCACGACCGCTGGCGCGCCGGCGGCGCGAAAGGACTCCGGCAGCGCGTCGCGGCCAGGGCCGCCGAGCTGCGCGCCCAGCCGCCCGCCTGGCGGCTGCCGGAGGCGGCGCGCGCCGAGCTCGACGCGCTGGTCGAGGAGGCCCGGCGCCGCCGGCTGGAGGCGACGCCGTGAAGCGGCGGCTCCGGGCGCTGCTCCTGGCCGCCGCGCTGAGCGCCGCGCTGGCCGCCGGCCTCGCGCTCGCCGTGACGCAGACGACGGGCGCCTGGGACGGCAACGGCTCCGCCGAGGCGGCGTGGGCCGAACTGCAGGTGGGTCTCAAGGCCTGGCACACGCCGGACGGACGCCACCAGCGTTCGTACACCGACCGCGGCTGGTGCGGCCGGTTCGTGGCGCACGCTTACGGCGCCGACAAGGTCGGCTTCCGCAACGCGCGCGCCATGCTGAAGGTCGCGGAGCACGACGGCACCCTCGAGCGGGGGGCGCTCGAGCACGCACCTCTCGGCGCCCTGGTCTACTTCGACCTCTCCGAGCACGGGCACGTGGGCATCCACGTGGGCGGCGGGTACGTCGTCCACGCCGGGTACGACGTGCGCGTGCGCAGGGACTACTGGACGGCGATCGGCGGGTACGTGGGCTGGTCGTACCCGCCGCCCGCACGGTGGCCCGGCCGGTCGAGCGTGTCGGCGAAGGAATGAGTGAGGCGGGCGCCCGCGGCGGCGGGCGCCCGCCTCACTCGACCCTCATGGCCAGGAAGTTGCGCATGAGCGCCTCGCCGAGGTCGGTGAGCACGCTCTCGGGGTGGAACTGGACACCCTCGACCGGAAGGTCGCGATGGCGTAGGCCCATCACGATCCCCTCACCGTTCCAGGCGCTCAGCTCGAGCGCGTCGGGCAGGTTCTCGTCGACGACCAGCGAGTGGTAGCGCGTGGCGACGAACCCCTGCGGCAGGCCGGCGAAGACCGTGCGCCCGTCGTGACGGATCTCGTCGGTCTTGCCGTGCACGGGGTACCCGGCACGGCGCACCGCGCCGCCGAACGCCTGGCCGATGCTCTGGTGCCCGAGACAGACGCCGAGGACGGGCACCACTCCCGCGAAGCGCCGGATCGCCTCGACCGAGATGCCGGCTTCGTTGGGGGTGCACGGCCCCGGTGAGACGACGAGATGGGTGGGCGCCGCGCGCTCGATGTCGTCGCAGCTCACCTGGTCGTTGCGGCCGACCTCGATCTCGGCGCCGATCTCGCCGATCAGCTGCACCAGGTTGTAGGTGAACGAGTCGTAGTTGTCGATGATGAAGACGCTCGGCACCCGGCCCTCCCCGGCGACGGCCTCACACAGACTAGCGCGAGTCCGGCGTTCGGTGAAGAGGAGTTGCGGCTGCAGGCGGGCAACGACCTCGAGCTGAACCGCCGCTTCACGGAGGGCGCGGCCAGGCTGAGCGCCTCAGGTCCGCGGCCGCTCGCGCTCAGCGCACCTGGTGCGCCATGAAGCGCAGCGGCAGCAGGAGAGCGTCGTCGACCGGCGGCGCGACCCGGGGGCGGGCGAGCGACGCCGTGAGCTGCGAGCTGAGCGCGCGGGCCTCGCAGGGCACGATCTCGACCCCGACCGAGGAGAGCAGCTCGACGGCCGGCGAGGCCGTCGCGTCGAGCGGCGTCCCGACGAGCGGGATGCCGAGCCGGTGCGCGACCTCGAGCGACCAGAGCACCCAGTCGTCGCGCAGCACCTCGGTCCTGAAGAGGCAGACCAGGGCCGCGGCGCGCCGGATCCGCAGCGCCAGGCTGGCGCGGATGTACTCGGCACGCGCCACGTCGAAGGGGTCGGCCGTCAGCGCGTAGTCGACGGTGAGTCCGGGCCGGAGCTGCTTGAGCTCGTCGACCACCGGCGTGACGGCGACGAGATCGGCGGGCGCGAAGGCGAAGTAGATCCTCGTCTGCTCTTCGCGATACCAGCGTGACGCCATGTGATGCTCCCGCCTGTCTCTCAGGAGATGTATCGGCGCGATCGTGCCCCGGCTGAACGGCCGGGCGGCGCCGTCCAGACTTCGACGGCGCCGCCCGGCCTTCCTCCGCCTGTCGACTGCGCTGCTTACGGGTCTCCGTTGACCATCGCAGGGTCGGGAAGTAAAGTCGGCGAGAACACTCGTAACGCGTGTCGCGGGCCAGGGGGGTACATGGGGCGAGCCGTGTACGCGAGCGACCGGGGGCTTCCGCCGTCGCTCGTCTTCAGCATCCTCGCGCTCGTCGTCGCCGTCGTCGCCCTCTGCGCGGCGGCGCCGTCGGCGCAGGCACAGGAGACCTACCTGCACGGCATCGCCACGACGTGTGGCATGTGCCACAGGGGCCCGACGCCCGACGAGGGCGGCGTGTACCCGGACGACACGGCCTGCACGAGCTCCTGTCACCTCGGCTTCGTCTCGCGCGGCGAGAACACCTGTACCAGCTGCCATCTTCCGGGGCAGGACCAGTCCGCGGTGCAGACGCCCGACGGCTGTGCCACCTCCGACTGTCACGCGACCGAGCCGCACTACGGCTCGAACACGGAGGGTTGCACGAGCTCGTGCCACACGACGGCGACGCCGGCGGCGCCCAACGGCAGCGCCCACCACACGAACGACGAGCGCACGGCGCCGACCGTCGAGACCTGCGACTCGTGCCACCTGCTGCACGAGACGTTCATCCCTGGGCACGCCTGCCTCGACTGCCACGCCGGGTACGACGTGGCACACCCGGATCCGGCGACGATCACCACCCGCGACCTCAGCCTCCTGCCCACGGCGACCACCGTCGCCTGGGGCAACGGCGTGGGCCTCTCGGGCTGGCTGCTGTACGGGGCCGCGCCCTTCCCGGGGGCACCCGTCACGCTGCAGGCGAAGCCGGCGACGGCGCCGGCCCCGGCGCAGATCGGCACGACCTACACGGGTGTCGCGGGCGACTACGGCTTCGACCCGCTCGTCCCTACGGCCATCACGACGTTCCGTACCCTGACGCCGGGCACCTGCGTCGAGGGCGTCGTCGTCAAGCCGTCGCTGGCCTCCGTGCTGGTCAACGTGCGCCCGCGTCTGACGATCGGGTTGAGCCGGACCTCGCTGCCGCTCGGCGCGACCATCACGGTCAAGGGCAGGCTCACCCCCGCGCGCCCCGGCGGCTACGTCAAGCTCACCTTCCAGCGCAAGGTCGACGGCGTGTGGAAGACGGTCCTCACGAAGAGCAAGGCCGTCACGTCCTACGTGGACTACAGCACCTACAGCTACACGTACAAGCCGCTGAGGCGCGGGAGCTGGCGGGTCCGCACGTCGGTCGCCGCCACGCTCACCCTGATCGGCTACAAGACGTCGTACAAGTACTTCGCCGTGAAGTGATCGGCGGGGTGGAAAGGGGGGCGAGCGCGAGAGTCGGACGCCGGCGCCGGCCGTCGTCGCCGGCGCTTGCGCCTCGCCGCAGAAAAGTTAGACTCTGTGCACGGAAACGCGCGGTGCTCTGACCAGGGGAGGTCACATGGGGGATTCGGATCACGCGCACGGGCGACGCCGTTGGGGGCGTCTGATCGTGCTCACGCTGGTGGCCGTCGGCGTGGTCGCCGCGGCCGCCCCGGTGGCGCTGGCGTACGACCCGCTGGACGTGGTGTGCGACGAGGGCGCCAACACGATGCACGGCGACGCGTTGCTGGCCACGACCTGCTACTCGTGTCACGGGGTCACCACCCCGGTCGAGCCGATCACGCCGGTCGACACCACGAGGTGTCTCACGTGTCACTGGGGCGGCTACGAGAACCGGCTCGCCGATACCGGGTTCGGCACGTGCTGGAGTTGTCACTACCCGGGTGAGAACCAGGACGATGTGCAGACCTCGGACGGCTGCGCAGCGGCCACCGACTGCCACGACATCGACTTCGCCAACAACCTCCCGCACTTCGGAGCCAACACCAAGGGGTGTGTCGACGGGTGCCACAGGACGTCGGCGCAGAGTCTGCCCAACGGCAGCCCGCACCACGACGACGGTACGCCGGGCTGCTACGACTGCCACGACGGGGTGAAGACTCTCGAGAAGGTCCACGAGCCGTATGCGAACGCGCGGGACGCCGACTTCGGCGGCCCGTTCCCGCAGTGCTACACGTGTCACGTCGGCTACGAGGAGACGCACCCCGACCCGGCACTGATCGTCCACCGGACGACGGCCCCGACCTACAAGCCGGCGCCGGTCGTCTACGGCGGCACCACGGTGATCTCCGGGTTCCTGTACACGATCGCGCCAGACGGCACGAAGATCCCCGTGGCCGGGCGGCAGGTCAGCCTGCTGCAGTACATGGTGCCGGAGTTCGACTGGAACACGGTGCAGCTGAAGCTGACGCTCACCGACAACCCGGCGACGACCGCGAACGAGACGGGCAAGTACATCTTCGACGCCATCCAGCCCATCAAGAACACGCAGTACGCGGCGCTGGTGAAGGGCGAGATCGTCGGCTCGATGATCGCGAAGCCGGCGCGCGGCGCGATCCTCGTCAAGGTGGCGCCGAAGGTCACGACGAAGCTCAGCAGCACGAGTTTCGCGCTGGGCAAGTCGGTCTACGTCACCGGCAAGGTCGTGCCCGCGGGCACGGGCGGGAGCGTCAAGTGGCGCTTCCAGCGCTACGTCGACGGAGCGTGGAGGACGGTGCTCACGACCAGCGCCAAGGTGCTGGTCGACAACACCGAAGGCACCTACAGTACGGCGGTGCGCAAGTACACGCCGACCAAGAGAGGTACCTGGCGGGTCAAGACGATGTTCGTGGCGAACGCCGACTACACCTCCGCGTCGAGTCTGTACGTGAAGTTCGTCGTGAAGTGAACGCCGGCGGGAGACCGGCGGAGTGAGCGAAGGGGGCGCCGTGAGGCGCCCCCTTCGCGTACCCGTCGGCGGCCTCGCCGGGCCGCCGGTCTCGTCGACGGGTCAGACGTCGACCTCGTCCGGCCTCGCGCGCTCGTCGACGAACCATTCGGTCTCGTCCATGCCGTCGGCGGCGATCTCGTCGAGCGACATCTTCAGGTACTTGCCGCGCGCCTCGACGGCGACCGTCCCGTCGGCGAGCACCAGCTCGCCCGCGCCCTCGAAGAGGCGCCGGGTGTCGCGCGTGATGCGGGCGACGCAGCGGAGTTCGTCGTCGAGCGGCACGGGCTTGCGGAATCGTACCGTGAGCTCGGCCGTCACGCCCCAGGCGCCGGGCTGATGCAGGAGGATCGCCCGGCCGATGGTCTCGTCGAGCATCGTCGACGCGACGCCGCCGTGGAGCCGGCCGGGGTAGCTCTGGTGCTCGTCGCGCGGCGTGAAGACGCCGAGCAGCTCGCCGCCCTCGAGCTCGTAGAAGCGGGCGTGGAGGCCGAGGTCGTTCTCGACGCCGCAGACGAGGCAGTGCCGGCTGACGTTCTGGGCGGCGAGGACGCGGTGTTCCGCCGGGACTCCTTCGGGTCGCGGGCGCGCCACGGCGCTCTCGCCGGGCGCAGGCGTGTCGCCGGACATGATACGCGATGGGACCGGGCTCGCCGCGCGATGCCCGACGGGGGGTGCCTGTGCGGCCGCTCGAAACGCGCCTCGCGTGTAGACTCCTGGTTGCGAGGCGAGGCGAGGCGAGGCGAGGCGAGGCGAGGCGACCGAGGAGCGGCCCGATGTTGAGACGAGCGTTGACGGCGGCGGCCATGGCTCTGGTCGCGACCACGTGGGGCGTGCACAGGATGGCGCGCCGGTCGGGCATCACGGCCGACGAAGCGCGCCACGTGCTCCCCGGCGACGAGATCGTCCCGCACCCGGACTGGGTGTCCACGCGGGCGCTGACGATCGCCGCTCCGCCCTCCGGGGTCTGGCCCTGGGTCGTCCAGATGGGCTACCCGACCGAGCGCGCAGGGTGGTACACGCCGCACTGGCTCGACGAGCTGATGTGGGGCGAGCGGCCGCGCAGCGCCGACTCGATCCGCCCCGAGCTGCAGGATCTCCGGGTCGGCGACATGGTCCCGGACAGCCCGGACTGGACGGCGAAGTACGTGGTCGAGCAGATCGAGCCCCCGCGACACCTGGTGCTCCACTCGACGTGGCACGTGTGGGGGCCCGTCCGCTCGTCGGACTTCAGCTGGGTGTTCGTGTTGCAGCCGGTCGAGGAGACGCTGCCCGGCGGCGGGAGGCGGCAGGCGACGCGCCTCGTCGTGCGTGCTCGCGTCGCCTATCAGCCGAAGTGGATCTACCCCTTCGTGGAGACGGTGATCGGGCTCGGCGACTGGGCGAACGTGAGCGTCATGCTGCGCGGCATCAGGCGCCGCGCCGAGGCCGGCGCCGAGTGAGAGACGGCGCGGCGCCCGGGTCGCGCCGGCCCTGCGTCACCCGCCGGGCCCGGTGAGCCGGCCCCAGCGCACGCCGCTGTAGCGCTGCACCGACGGGGCGATGCAGACGACGGCGATGAGCCCGCCGATCGCGCCCCAGAGGACCTGCTGAGGGTCGCTGCCGATCAGAAGGTACTCGACGATCTCGAAGATCACGAGGGCGCAGCCGATGGCGAAGGCGCCGAACCAGGCCCACGGCCGCCGTCGCCAGAGGCCGGCCGTCACGACGAGTGGACCGACGCCGAAGAGCACGAGCAACAGCAGCCCGGGGATGAGGAAGTCGGAGAACGGGGTGCCGTCCAGGTAGCTCGTCGGGATGCGCAGGAGACCGCCGTCGGGGGCGAGCACGAACGCGACGCCGCCGACGAGGCCGCCGACCCCGAGGAGCACGAGGAAGCCGAGCAGGATCCACACGAGGCCGTGGCGCCGGGGGAGCGCCGCCCTCCGGTCGGCGCCGTCGGCGCCGTGCGAGTCGCTGGTCTGCCGCTCCTGCACCCGGCCGGTCATGCTCTGGTCGCCTCCACGTGTGGTCGCCTCGACGGCGTCGCGCCGTACGGGTCTGGCCTCCGTTCCGCGTACGGTCCGTTGCCAAGGGTACCGTACGCGCCGGGCTCAGAACTCGAGGACGGACCCGGCCTCCTCGATGAGCTTGACCGGGATGCTCCCGGGGACGTGGCGACGCACCTCGGCGATCAGCGCGTCCTCGGGCGGCGCCTCCCCTGGGCCGAGCACGGTGATGACGATCCCGCTGCCGACCACCTGCACCGAGTCCAGCCGCCAGTCACTGCCGTCGACCCACTGCTCGGCGGCGTCCGTCGTGGCGATGACCCAGCTCTCGTAGCGGGTGGTACGGATCGAGGCCGCCGTCAGCGGGATGAGGAGGGCGACCACGAACGCGACGATGAGCAGCCGGGCCCGCCGGGCGATGCGGCGGTCCATCTCGGCGGCCTCCTGCTGGTAGCCGGCGGCCGTGAACACCAGCGTGCCGGCGATGAGGATCGCGGCGACGTTGGTGAGGAAGAGGATCAGCGTCCCCCAGGCCAGGTCGAAGCGCCCGGCGCCGAGGGTGATGCCGACCACGGCGAGGACGGGCACGAGCGAGATGGCGATGGCGACGCCGGCCAGGATGTTGGAGACGTCGCGACGCGTCAACGCGAACGACCCGGCGATGCCGGTCGCGATGGCGACGACCAGGTCGAGGATCGTCGGCGCGGTGCGGCCGATGATCTGCGGGTTGACATCGAGCGGCATGCGCTGCGTCGCGAGGAGGCCGACGAGGACGCCGACGAGGATGTTGACCGCGATGCCCGCCGTGAGGAGAAGGAAGGCCGCGCGGAGACGCTTGGGCGCGCCGATGGCGGTCGCCAGGGCGACGCCGTAGATCGGCGTGGCCAGCGGGGCGACGATCATCGCCCCGATGACCGCCGGAGTGGCGTCGCCGATGACGCCGCCCGCGGCGATCGTGGCCGAGAGCACGAGCAGCGCCCAGAACTGGGAGAGCTTCGCCTTCGTGTTGCCGACGTCGACGAAGAGCCCCTCGGAGACGTCGGCCAGCGGGTTCCTGAAGTCGTGACCGGCGTCGATGACCCGTGCCATCCACCCCATCGGGGGACCTCCTTCGTACTACGCCCTCGTAGGCCGGGGTTGCGCGCCATCATACCCGGCGGAGGGCAGAACGGCTCCCCGGCCGTGCTAGCATGCGCGTCGTCCATGGACGCGAAGACGACAGCGACGTGAGCGGACCCGGTGGCGGCCGCCGGCCCGGGTCGCGTGCGGCCGAGTCCCGGGCGGCCGAGTCCCGGGCGGCCGAGGCGCGCCGGACGGAGTCGCGCGAGCCGCGGCGGACGAGGCCGCACGGGCCGGGTCGAGCCCCCGGGCATCGCCTGCCCGTGGCGTGCAACCGCGACTGCGGCGGCGGCTGTCCTCTGCTCGCCACGATCGAGGGGGGCCGGGTCGTGCGTCTCGCCGACAACCCGGCCGCCGGCCCGTACCTCAAGGGCTGCGTCCGTGGCTACCAGGCGTGGCGGCAGCAGCAGTCGCCTGACCGGCTGACGGCGCCCCTGCTCCGCGACGGTCCGCGAGGGTCCGGGAGGTTCCGTGCGGCGACCTGGGACGAGGCGCTCGAGCGGGTCGCCGCCGGGCTCGCGGGCGTGCGCGAGCGGCACGGCGACGGCGCCGTCCTCGCCCTCGGAGGCTCCGGGTCCTGCCGCGGCGCCGTGCACAACACGGACAGGCTGACGCCGCGCTTCCTCAATCTCGTCGGCGGGTGCGTGGAGGAGTCTTCCACCTACAGCTCTGGGGCGGCCTCCTACGTCGAGCCCGCCGTGCTGGGCACGCCGCACGCCGGCATCGACCCGGCCACGCTGCGACACGCCGGCATGGTCGTCCTCTGGGGCTCCAACCTGTTCGACTGCATCATGGGCAGCGAGTGGCGGGCGCGCGTGCGCGAGGCGAAGCGGCGCGGGGCCCCGGTGGTCGTGATAGACCCGCGCCGCACCGAGACGGCGAAGAGGCTCGGCACGGAGTGGGTGCCGGTGCGCCCCGGCACGGACAGCGCGCTCATGCTGGCGATCCTGCACGTGTGGCTCACCGATGGGACCGCGGACGAGGGCTTCGCGGCCACGCGCGCGACAGGCTTCGAGCTGCTGCTGCGGCGCGTGCTCGGTGAGGACGGGGCCGGCGGCGCCACGCAGCGCGACGCCGTGCCGGCGCCGGGTCAGGCGACGACTCCGGAGTGGGCCGAGGGCGTCTGCGGCGTGCCGGCGGCGCGCAGCGTCGCGCTGGCGCGCGAGTGGGCGCGCCGCCGCCCCGCCGCCCTCGTGCCCGGGCTCTCGATCCAGCGGACGGTCGGCGGGGAGGAGGCGGTGCGCCTCGCCATCGCCCTGCAGCTCGCGAGCGGCGACTTCGGGCGGCTCGGCGGCTCGACCGGTGCCCGGACGTGGTACGGCCTGCCGCAGCCGCGCCTGCGGCCGATCCCGACGGGGTCCAGCCCGGCGGGCTCGACGGTCGACGCCAACGACTGGGCGGACGCCGTGCTGCGCGGCCGGGCCGGCGGCTATGCCGCGGACATCCGCGCCGCCTGCAACGTGGGCGGCAACTACGTGACCCAGGGCGCCGACGTCGCCAAGAGCATCCGCGCGATGCAGGCGCTCGAGTTCTCCGTCTGCCACGAGCTCTTCATGACGGCGACGGCGCGGCACTGCGACGTCGTCCTCCCCGTCACGCACTGGCTCGAGCGCGACGACGTCGTGTTCTCGACCGCGAACCATCTGTTCTTCTCGCACAGGGTCGCCGAGGTGCCGGGGCAGGCGCGCGACGACTACGACGTGTTCGCCGACCTGGCCGCACGGATGGGGTGTGGGGAGGCGTTCACGGAGGGGAAGGACGCCGGCGCCTGGTTGCGTGAGCTCATCGCCGGGTCGGAGGTCCCCGACGCCGACGAGTTCCGGCGGACGGGCGTCTACACGGCCCCCGAGCAGGAGCGCGTCGGCCTCGCGGAGTTCGCCGCCGACCCCGGACGCCACCCGCTGGCGACGCCGTCGGGCAAGGTCGAGCTGGCCGGCGGCGCCTGCGTCGCCGCCGGCCTCTCCGAGACGCCCGGGGCGCGGGTGCTGGCGACGACCGGGGCCTTCCCGCTGCGGCTCGTGACGCCCAAGTCCCGGTTCCGGGTGCACTCGCAGTTCGCCGATGCTCCCTGGTTCCGGGAGCGCGACGATCGCGCTCTCTGGCTGCACCCGCGCGACGCCGCGGCGCGGGGCCTCGCCGACGGGTCACGGGTACTGGTGCTGAGCGCGCGCGGCCGGGTGCGCTGCGCCTGCCGCGTCACCGACGACATCATGCCCGGCGTGGTGTCGCTCTGCGAGGGCATCGAGCCTGAGTTCGACGCCGACGGGTGCGACGTCGCCGGCGCGGCCAACGTGCTGACGGCCGACGAACCTACACTGCCGAGCCGGGGCGCGACCATGCACTCGGTGCTGGTGGAGGTCGAGGCCGCCGAGCGCGCGTAGGAGAGCCGGCGCGGGGCGGCAGGACCCTGGTCCCGCCGCCCGCGCCGGCGGCCGTCCGCTCTCGGACCCCGTCAGCCCTTCGGGTTCGGCGTCTTGACGACGAGGAAGCGCACGCGCGCCGCGCTCTCGTTGCGGATGCTGTGCAGGTGACGCGGGGCGCTGGGGATGAGCGTGTCGGGCGCCGCGGTGACCGTCTCTCCCTCGATCTCGACGAGCGGCGTGCCCTCGAGGACGTAGAAGAAGGCGTCCACGGGGGTCTTGTGCGGCTTCACGACCTCGCCGGGCTCGAGGGTGATCTGCGAGACGACGACGTGCGCGTTGCTGTGGAGGTGCCGTACGTCGACGCCGTGGGGGTTGTCGGCGACGGGGGTCTGGTCGGCGGTGATGGTCTGCATGGGGCGCTCCGTGAGTCGCGGTGAGCCCGCCGGCGGCACCGGTGGGCGGGGTGGTCGCCACAGACCGTACCCGGTCCGCCGGGCGCCGAGTCGTGACCTTGGTCAAGGCGCCGCGCGGGGTGCGTCGCGCGTGGCGAGTCGGAGGGCGCCCGAGGTGACGTGTGGCGCGCGAGACCTCCGAGCTCAGCGCCTCATGCGAAGCCCCTCCGCGACGCGCCGAGCGGTCAGTCGATCCAGGGGATATGGCGGAAGACGCGGACCGTGAGGCCGAGCACCTTGGCGTACTGCCCGTGCGTAAGGAAGGGCGGCGTGTCGATGTGGGCGATGCGCTGGTGGGCCACGGTCTGCGTCTCGGTGAAGCGCAGGAGTCCCGCACGGCCGTGGCGCCGCCCGAGGCCGGAGGTCTTGAAGCCGCCCATCGGGCTCGCCGACGCCCACGCCGCGGCGTAGGCGTCGTTGATGTTGACGGCGCCGATGTGCAGGCGCTCGGCGACGGCGCGCCCCGCGCGGGCGTCGCGGGTCCACACGCTCGAGCTCAGCCCGTACTCGGAGTCGTTGGCGCGGGCGATCATCTCGTCGACCGACGCGCAGCGGTACACGGAGGCGACCGGCCCGAAGGTCTCCTCTCGACAGACGGTCATGTCTTCGGTCACCCCGGCGAGGAGCGTCGGCTCGTAGAAGTACGGGCCGAGGTCGGGGCGGGCGCGCCCGCCGGCGAGGACCTCGGCCCCCTTCGCCACCGCGTCGTCGACGTGACGGGTCACCTTGGCGAGCTGGTCGGGCCCGATGAGGCAGCCCATGTCGACGGAGAAGTCGAGCTGGGCGCCGAGGCGCACGTTGCGCAGCGATTCGGCCAGCCTGGGCACGAACGTGTCGTACACGGCGTCGTGCACGTAGACGCGCTCGATGCTCACGCAGAGCTGGCCGGCGCTCGAGCAGATGCCGTTGGTCGCCCCGCGGACGGCGGGGCCGAGGCGGGCGTCGGGCAGCACCAGGAGCGGGTTCTTGCCGCCGAGCTCCATGGCGCAGTCCGTGATGCGCGAGGCAGCCTGGGCGGCGACGATCCTGCCGGTCGCCGTCGAGCCCGTGAAGGTGATGTAGTCGGCCGCGTCGATGAGCGCCTCGCCGAGCTCGGCGCCGCTCCCCGGCACGATGGCGAACAGGCCCTCGGGCATGCCGCCCTCGGCCATGGCCTCGGCCGCCCACAGCGCGGAGTAGGGCGTCAGGCTGTCGGGCTTGAGGACGACGCCGTTGCCGGCGACGAGCGCCGGGATCGCGTCGCCCACCGTCAGCGTGAACGGGTAGTTCCACGGCGAGATGATGCCGACGACGCCGCGCGGAGGATGGAGCTCGCGCGTGCGCGTGAGCAGCGGGATCGCGCCCTGGCGGCGCTTCGGGTGGAGGCAGGCGGCGACGATGTGCGCGTTGTGGCGCGCCTTGGTGACGACGTCGAGGACCTCCTCGAAGGCGTCGCGGCGGGCCTTGCCCGCCTCGAGTTGGACCAGGTCGCAGATCTCGCGCGAGCGGGCGGTCACGAGATCGTAGAAGCGGTGCAGGAGCTCGGCGCGCTCGGCCACCGGCCACCGCGCCCACTCGCGCTGCGCGTCGCGGGCGCGGGCGACGGCGGCCGACACGTCGGCCGAGCTCCCCTTCGGCACCTCGCCGAGCCGCTCGCCGGTGAAGGGGGCCTCGACGGTGATGGTCTCGCTCGGCTCGGCCACGGCGGCGCGCGCCGCGAGGCGCGCGAGCAGGGCCGAGCCGACCAGCGGCGACCACTGCCGCTCGGCAGGCTGCGTCGTGTCGGCGACCGTCGTGCTCATCTGGCTCCCTCCCGGCGTACGGCCCTGCGCGGGGCGCAGGTCGTCCGCAAGCCTACACCAGCAGGCGGCGCGGGGGCGGCGTCCGCGGCGGCGCGCGCGGGCGACGGTGCCGCCTCCCGCCGCCCGGCTCGTTGACGCCCCGGCGCGCGCCGCCGTAGGCTGGGCGCGGAGTCATCGCGCCGGCACGACGGGGTGAGCGCCGGCGCTCCACGCACCCTTCGACGAGCGAGGTGAGACTGGTGGCTGACGACCCACTCGCGGCGATCATCGGCGATCTCTATCCCTACGGCGACAAGACGACCACCTACCGGACGGTGCCGGCCGAGCCGGTGGACCACGCCGCCATCCTCGGCGAGATCGCCGCCATGGCCCAGGTCGAGGACGAGCGCGGCGACAGGGGCACCGTCTCCGGCAGCCTCTACTGCGGCGACCACGACCACTACCACTTCCTCGGCGAGGTCTTCGACCTCTACTCGCACGCCAACGTGCTGCAGCGCGACATGTACCCGAGCGCGACCAAGTTCGAGGGCGAGATCGTCGCCATGACCTCCGACCTGCTGCACGGCACCGGCGTGGGCGTCATCACCGGGGGTGGCTCGGAGAGCCTCATCACCGCCCTGTACTCGTACCGCGAGCAGGCGCGCGAACGCGGCGTCACGCGCCCCAATGTCGTGAAACCGGTGACGGCGCACGTCGCCCTCGACAAGGGCGCCCACTGGATGGGCATCGAGATGCGCCACGCGCCGCTGACCGCCGACTACGTGGCCGACGTGGGAGCGATGGCCGACCTGGTCGACGACCAGACGATCGCCGTCATCGGCAGCGCCGCCAACTACGCCCACGGCCTCATCGACCCGATCGAGGAGATCGCCGCCCTCGCCCAATCGCGCGGCGTCGGCCTGCACGTCGACGGCTGCCTCGGCGGCTGGCTCCTCCCCTGGGTCGAGCGGCTCGGCTACGAGCTGCCGCTCTGGGACTTCCGCGTGCCGGGCGTCACCTCGATCTCCGCCGACACGCACAAGTACGGCTACGGGCTCAAGGGCTCGAGCGTGCTGCTCTACCGCGACAAGGCCTTGCGGGCGAAGCAGTACTTCACCTTCCCGGACTGGCCCGGCGGCCTGTACATCTCGCCGGGCTTCGCCGGCTCGCGCAGCGGCGGCATCCTCGCCTCCACCTGGGCGGCGCTGCTGGCCACGGGGGAGAGCGGCTACCTCGCCGCCGCCGAGGCGATCATGACGACGGCGACGGCGATCCGCGACGGCATCCGCGAGATCCCCGAGCTCGAGGTCATCGGCGACCCGGTCTTCCTCATCGCCTTCAAGGCGGCGGCAGACCTCGACATCTATCTGGTCAACGACGCGCTCATCGCCCAGGGCTGGAGGATGAACCCGCTGCAGCTGCCGCCGGCGCTGCACTTCTGCATCACGCGCCCGAACACGGCGCCCGGGGTCGCCGAGGCGTTCCTCGAGGCGCTGCGCGGGGCCGTGGCGTACGCCGCGCAGCACAAGGGCGAGCCGGCCAGGTCGGGCGCCGTGTACGGGTTCGGCGGGACGCCGCAGGGCAACGCCCTCGTCAAGTCGGTGATGGTGCGGGTCCTCGACGCCATGCACGAGGTCGCGCCCGAGCGCGCGTCCTGACGTGGGTGAGCGTGAGGATGGGCGCCGCGTCGAGGGCGCCGGCCCAGTGACCGGCGAGCCGACGGGCGCGCGCCTCGGCGCCTCCGCCGACGCGCCCGCCGACGCCCGAGACGACGGTCGCTGGATCCTCGCCGTCGACCTCGGCAACGGCGGCCCGAAGGTCGCCGTCTGCACCCTCGACGGCGACCTTCGCGCCGTCGCCTTCCGCCCCGTGCACGTGTACGTGGGGCGCGACGGCGCGGTCACCCAGGACGCGGTCGAGTGGTGGGACGTGCTGCGCGAGGCGGCTCGCGAGGCGATCGCCGCGGCGGGCGCCGACGGCGGCAAGCTGCACGCCGTCGGCGTGACCGGGCAGTTCGCCTCGTCGGTGCCCGTCGGCGCCGACGGGCAGCCGGCCGGCGACGTGCTCATCTGGTCCGACACGCGCGCCCGCGACCTGAGTCGCGGCGTGATCGGCGGCCCCGTGAACGTCGCCGGCTTCGCGCCCCTCAAGACGCTGCCCTTCGTGCGCATCACCGGAGGGGCGCCGGCGCCGAGCGGGGCCGACCCGACCGGCCACGCGCTGCTGCTCAAGTACCGGCTCACGGACGTCTATACGAAGACCAAGGTCATCCTGGAACCCGTCGATTACCTCGGGCTGCGCTTCACCGGCCGCGCCGCGGCCACGTCCGCCTCGATGATGGGCTCCTGGCTCACCGACAACCGGCCCGGCGCCCCGCTCGGCTACGTGGACGAGCTCGTCAAGCGCACGCGCCGCGACCGCGACAGGCTGCCCGAGCTGCTGCCGATGGGCTCCGTGCTCGGCACGCTGCTCCCCGAGGTGGCGGAGGACCTAGAGGTCGCCCCGGGGGCGCCCGTCGTCTGCGGCATCCCCGACCTGCACGCCGCCGTCGTCGGGTCGGGCGCGACGGCGCTCTACGACACCCACATCGCGGTGTCGACGACGTCGTGGATCGGCTGCCGCGTGCCCTTCAAGCGCACCGACATCATCCACCAGATCGCGACCGTGCCGGGCCTCGACCCGGAGCACCCGCTCGTGGCCAACAACCAGGAGACGGGAGGGGCGGCGCTGCACTGGCTGCGCGAGCAGATCGTGGCGCCGCCCGACGGCCTCATGGGCGGCGGCAGCGGCATCGGCGCCGCGGGCGCCGCCCCCGAAGAGGCGGCGCCCTCCTACGAGGACCTCCTGCGCCTCGCGGCGACGGCGCCGGCCGGCTGCGAGGGCCTGCTCTTCATGCCGTGGCTGAGCGGCGAACGCAGCCCGGCCGAGGACAAGGTGGTGCGCGCGGGCTGGCTCAACCTGTCGCTGCGCACGGATCGCGCGATGCTGGTCCGGTCGGTGCTCGAAGGCGTCGCCCTCAACGCCCGCTGGCTGATGGACGCCTACGAGAAGTTCATCAAGCGGCCGGTGCCGAAGGTGCGCCTGCTCGGAGGCGGCGCGCAGAGCGAGCTGTGGTGCCAGATCTACGCCGACGTGCTGGGGCGGCCGGTCGAGCGCGTCGACGACCCACGGAACGCCCAGTTGCGCGGTGTCGCGCTCTGGGCGCGCATCTGCCTCGGTGAGATGACGCTCGAGGACGTGCCGGCGCGCGTGCCCGTGCCGGCGGCCTTCGAGCCCTCGGCCGACAGCGCGACCTACGCGGCCATGTACGCCGAGTACCGCAAGCTCTTCGGCAAGCTCAAGGGGCTCTATCACCGGCTAAACGCGAGCGGCCGCCGGGACTAGGCGGGCAAGTCGTCGCGGCAGGCGTCCGCTCGGGCTGAGACGCGCCGCCCGGAGGGCCTGCTCGCGCGCGCCTGGGTCGAGGTCAGCGGACCGAGGTCGACGGTACGCGCCGCCGCGGTGCCGCACGTACTCGACTGTGACGGTGCGCTCTCGATCGTCGATCTGGCAGACGACCCTGTAGCGGCCGACTCGAAGGCGATAGGTCCTCTCCGCGCCCGTCAGCTTGACTGCGGCCCGGGGGCGCGGGTCTTGCCTCAACCTCTCGGCGTGCTCCAGACAGCCAGATCGGGCGCTCGCGGGCAGACGGCGAAGGTCCTTCTCGACGGAGTCCCTGAAGAAGAGGCTATACGGAGTCACCCTCGGCGAGCCGGCGGTTCAGCTCGTCGAGGGGTGTGCTTGGCTCGTCGCGGCGCTCGGCCACGACCGCGAGGTCGTGCACGTCTTCGAGCAGGCGTGCGTACTCGGCGATCGGCAGCACGACGGCCGTGCGCTTGCCGTGTGCGCCGGTCTGGAACTGCCTGCGTCGTGTGCCCATGTGCACCTGCCTGGTCACGCCAAGTCTAGCACCGGCGCTCGCGGCGGCATCACGGGGTCGGCTCATGCCCATTCACCTCCCGGGATGAAGCATCCCGGGGTGGTCGTTCGTACGACAGGCTCACGATCGCGTGTGGTGGCTACCGTTCACCCGGACGGCGAGGTGGGCACTTCGACAAGGCCGGCGACCGCTGCAGTGCGGCGCGGGCGAGGCCGTGGTGTCGGCCTCGCCCGCCGCCTCCGGCAACGCGTCACTGAGGTGTGGCCGGCTCCGTCGGCGCGGCCAGCGCGTCCGCAGCCTCCGTCTGCGCGAGCGCCTGCGCGAGCGCAGCCGGCGCCGTGGCCGGCGCCGCCGCCCCGACGGGCGCCGCCGCCTCGGCCGGCGCGTCCGCCGCCTCCGCCGGCGCGAGCGCCGCCTCGGGCGCCGGGTCCTGCAGCCGCGAGAAGACGAGCGCGACGACCGCCAGCATGGCGACGCCGAGCAGCAGCGACGGGGCGAACGACCCGCTGCTCGTGCGGAGCGCCTCCATGGCGTAGACGAAGACGACGGCCGCCTGCCCGACCAGCTGGACGAGGCCGTTGGAAGTCCCCTCGGGGGTCGGGCGCGCGACCTCGGCGGCGAACTGCATGCCGACGGGGCTGGAGCTCACGAGGAAGAAGCCGAAGGTGAAGGCCGACGCGAAGAGCAGCCAGGTGGTCTGCGCGAAGGCGAGGCCGAGCAGCCCGGGGATCGCGAGGGCCAGACCGAGGGTGACGTAGCGGACCCGCTTGCCCTGGCGGTCCGACAGGGCCGAGATCGCCAGCGCGCCGAGGACGCCGCCGAGCAGCATCAGGGCGCCGGCCGTGCCGGCGTCGGTCGAGGTGAAGCCGCGCGGCTTCACGATCTGCTCGACCCAGGTGGTGACGCCGTTGAACAGCCCCATGCCGACGAAGATGACGCCGAGGTACAGGAGGAACGGACGCACGGTGAGCGCGTGCTTGAGCCCGTCGAGGACGAGGGCCCGGACGGCGGCCGCGACGGCGGAGGGTGGCGTGGCCGGCTGCTCGCGGGCGAGCAGCAGGAACGCCACCGCTCCCGCGGCCGCCACGCCCCCGTAGATCAGCTGGATAGAGGCGATCGACAGGCTCGCCGCCAGCACGGGCGTGAGCGCCATGCCGAGGCCGGTGCCGACGAGGCTCGCGAGCGTCACCAGCCCGACCGCCGTCGCGCGCTCCGACTCCGGGAACCACTTCGCCGGCACCGTCGTCCACGCGTTCATGAGCAGGGGCTGGGCGCAGGCGATGACGATCGTGCCGAGCAGGGCCAGGGTGTAGTCGTCGCCGGCCAGCCCACGGACGATGCCTCCGGCGCCCATGAGCGCCGATCCGAGCCCGACCGCGACGCGGAACCCGCGCCGGTCGATGAGCCACGAGGCGGGCAGCGACAGGGGGATGAAGGCGATCATGAAGACCATGGAGAGGAGGCCGATCGCGAGCGTCGAGACGCCGTAGTAGCGGGCCGCGTCGTCGGTGATCGGCGCGTAGCTGATCCAGAGGGCCTGGATGGCGAGGTTGACGCCCATCGTGACGGCGAGGACGACCCATCGGTACGGGTAGACGCGGTACGCCTGGCCGGCCGGCTGGTCCATCTCGTCCCCCTTCGTGGCGACGGGCGTCGCGGGGCGCGGGCCGGCGGCGCTCGAGGGCTGCGTGGCAGCGCCATGCTACACCCGGCTCGCAGGATGCGGAGATGAGCGGGACGAGCCGGGGCTGACGTGGGTGGGCCGGAGCAGCAGCAGGTTCGGCGCCGGGCGGCGCCGGGCGAGCTCGCAGCCGGGTGCGCCGCGCCGGGCCGGCTGGGAAGACCGGCGGCGTCAGCCGCGGCCGGGCCTGCGGGGAGGACCGGCGGCCTGGGCCGCCGCATGAGCGGCGTGAGGCTCGGCGCTACGCGCGGCGCCCGCGCCACTCGCGCGCGAGCAGCGAGAAGACGACGTCGTCGCAGAGCTCGCCGCGCTCGTCGAAGTCGTGCTCGCGCAGGGTGCCCTCCTCGGTGAAGCCGAGGCGCCCGGCGAGGCGGCGCGAGCGCAGGTTGCGCGGCATGAGGAGGATCTGGGCGCGGTTGAGGCCGAGGCGGCCGAAGCAGAAGTCGAGGATCGCCGTCAGGGCCTCGGCCATCAGGCCGCGCCCCCAGTACTCCGGCCGCAGGTCGTAGCCGACCTCGGCCGAGCGGACCGCGCCGTCCCAGTCGTAGAAGCCGGCCGACCCGATGAGCGGCGCACGGGCGACGTCACGCTCATCGTCCTTCAGGACGAGTCCCCAGCGCATCCCCCGGCGCTGCTCGAACGAGTCGATGAAGTACAGCCTGAGCTGGTCGCGCGCCGCCTCGATGCCGTCCGGCGGCGGGCTCCCCTGTCCCCAGGCGATCTCCGGCAGCGAGAAGTGTTCGAGGTACCACTCCGCGTCGTCCAGTGTCACCCGGCGCAGTACGAGCCGCTCGGTCGTGAGGACCGGGATGTCCTTCAGGTTGCGGAAGGGATTCTCAGACACGAAGGAAGCCTAGCAGGTCAGGGAGCGCGCACTATGGGCCATCGTCACCCGCGGCATCTGTCGGCCACCTTGAGGTGTTCGCGGGCGTGAGATGGCATACGGACGCACGCCGCAGCGGGAGGGTTGTCACTTGACAACCATCACGCTGCGGCCGACACTGCTGAGAGGGACGGCGGCATGTCGCGACGGCGTCACCCGGATCCGACCATCGAGAAGGCGCTGCGATATGCGGAGCGGCACGGCTGGAGGATCGAGCCCCTTCACTCCCGGTCCCACGGCTGGGGCACGATGTACTGCCCGCACAACGACCCGGACTGTCGCTGTGGCGAGTACTGCATCACGGTCGTCTGGGGTACCCCACGCAGCCCGGAGCATCACGCCCGGCACCTCCGGCGTGTCGTGGACGGTTGTGTTCGGCGGCCGTCGGCCAGCGACGCCGGACAGGAAGGCTGAGATTTGACCCTCTACGAATTCGAGCTTGCGTTCGCCGTACCGACGGCGATCGACGTGGATGCGCTGACCGAGCGTCTCGGCGCGGCGGGGTGCGACGACGCGACCGTCGGCGTCGGCCGACGCGGGCGGGTGGCGCTGCTGTTCGCACGCGAGGCGGACTCGGCGACGCGCGCCGTCCTCGATGCCATCCGCGCCGTGCGCCGGGCCGTCCCCGACGCGAGGCTCCTCGAGGCGTCCCCCGACCTGGTCGGCCTCACCGATGTCGCCGGACTGCTCGGCGTCTCGCGACAGAACGTGCGCAAGCTGCTGCTCGCCTCGGCGCCGATGCCGCCCGCGCCGGTCCACGGAGGAACGCCGACCATCTGGCGGCTGGCGAAAGTACTTCGCTGGCTGCGCGAGGAGAAGGCCTACCGGGTGCCCGCCGAACTGCTGGAGCTGGCCGAGACGACGATGCAGGTGAACCTCGCCGTGGGTGTGGCCGACGCCGAGCGCACGGCACAGCGGGAGATCCGCGCAGTGATCACCTGACGAAGCGTGCGGACGCGTGCGGGGGGTCGCGGGTGAGGCCGCGAGGGAAGGAAGGCGGCGGGCGGCGGCGGCGCATCGCGCCGCCGCCGCCCGCCGCCCTGCATCCGAGGTCGCGCCCCCGCGTTCAGGCCGCGGGCGCGACCTCTCACCTCACCGCGCCAGCGCGGAGACCGGCACGCGGTGCCGGTGCCGCGGGCCCGGCGGCACGATCTGCGACGGCAGGGAGAGCGCCAGCTCGTAGGCCTGCTGGGCGCGCTGCGCCGTGTACGCGGTCAGGTACGCCTGCCGCTCGACGCCGTCTAGACCGGCCGCGGTCGCCTCGACCTCGGCCTGCGCCGCGGCGCAGTCGTCCGCGAACGCGCCGTACACGGCGTGCACGAGCGGGATGTAGTGCGCGTAGTAGCTCTCGCCCGCGATGGTCCCTCTCCGGTCCAGCTTCAGCCCGACCTTGCAGAAGGCCCTGCCCGCCGTCCTGTCCTGCCACTTCGGTGGCACAGTGGTGGTGCCGGCGTAGAAGGGCACGTGGGTGCTGCAGCACGGCCGCCCCGGGGCGACCCAGACGACGCCGCCGACGTCGTCCGGCAGCCAGTCGCGGAGCTGCCAGACCGCGTTGTAGTCGGTGTTGGTGCAGCAGATCGGGCGGTTGGTCTGCTTGTGCGGGCTCATCAGCGTGTAGCCGTCGGTCTGGTCGAGCTCGGTGCCCTCGTAGTGGTAGCTGCTGACCGCCACCATCTCCTGGCGGGTCACCGGCTCCTCGGGCACCACCCAGACCGGCCGCGTCTCGTACGGCATCTCCGGGACCAGCCCGAGCGACGGCGCCAGGCTGTCGAAGGCGCCCCAGAGGCGGTTGGTCTCGTAGTAGCTCACCAGGTCGTCGCGGAGCCCGTACGCCCAGGCGACCTCGAACGGCCCCTCCTCGGGGTCGTAGCGCCCGATGCTCACGGCGAACTCGACGAGATCGGGCGAGCCGCGGAAGTTCTCCGGGTCGTCCAGGTCGATCTCCTGGACGACGATCGTGTTGGGGTGTTCGAGCACGGCGTCGTCGGGCACGCGCTGCGCGACCCAGTGGTGACCGCCGAGCAGCTCGAACACCCAGGCCTCGTCGGGGTCGGCGAAGCCGAAGCTGCCCGCGCAGCCCGAGTTGAAGCCCCGCGTGTCGGCGATCTCGGCGATGAGGTCGAGCGCCTCGTCGCAGTCCGCGCACTGCGCCAGCAGCATGTCCCAGAGCTCGCCGGTGACGCCCTGGGCCTCGTACGGGTCGGCGGCGACCACGCTCGGGTCGAGGTCGGTGAACGTACCGTAGTTGACGGCGAATTGGCGCTCGTTGACGCCGCCCTCCGCGATGTCGCCGGCACAGAGGATCTTGACGAAGCGGTAGGTCGTGTCGGTGGCCGGCACGACGGTGAAGTACGGGGCGTTGTAGGGCGACCAGTCGTTGTTGTAGGCCATCATCACGGAGCCGTCGACGGTCGCGCCCTTGCCGGCGAGGATGAAGTTGCACTGCTGGCGCGCGGCGGTCGCGTCGGGCAGGCCGTCGCCGTCGGCCGCGCTCGCGGCCGTGCCGGCGGCGGCCGCGTGCGCGACCACCCCCGCGCCGGCCGCGGCGGTCGGCCTGTCGGTCACCGCGCGGCCGACCGCCACGAAGGCGGCGGCGAGAAGCACGGCGACGATGAGCGCGACGCGGCTCGGCACCGCGATGAACGATCGTCTCTTCATGGTGTCCCCCTCCAGGTCGCGAGCCCCCTGCCCGCGTGACCCTTCAACGCGTCGCGAGGCCCGGCGATAGCCTCGGGCATGAGAAGTCGCCGCGACGACGTCGCCGTTCAGGGCAACACCGCCGCCCGGACGTGAGGCGCGGGCGGTACGGCGTGCGGCGCCGCACGCCCGCGCGGTCAGGCGAAGCGCGGCGCCCGCGGCCCCGACACGATCAGACGCGAGGGGCGCTCGCCACCCAGATGCAGCGTCTGCTCGGCCACCTTCCACGCGGTGCTCGTCGCCCAGGGCTCGTACACGTTGAGGTTGCGGTCGTAGCGGTCGAACTCGCTGGAGGAGATCTCGAGCCGCAGCCTGTGCCCGGCCTTGACGATGTAGCTCGTGTGCCAGAGGTCGATGGCGTACTCGACGACGCGCCCGGGCTCGACCGGCTCGTCGCGGCCTGCATTGCGGTACCGGGCGCGCACGATGCCCTGCTGGACGAGGTGGACGTACCCGCTCGGGTGCACGTCGTCGAGGGTCGCGACGAAGTCGGTGTCCTCGGCCGACGTGGCGGCGAAGAGCGCGACGCGCAACGGCCCGGTGAGCTCGAAGTCGGCGGCGAGGGGCGGCGAGTCGAAGACGAGCACGTCGGCGCGGCGGCCGAGCTCGGCACGGTCGCGCATGTACTGGGCCGCCGCCCAGCCGTCGGTGCCGACCCAGGGCGCGACCGGGTCGGCCGGGTCGTAGGTGTAGCGGCGCTCGGCAGGCTCGGCCGCCGGCTCGGGCGCGAGTGAGTCGGGCGCGAGATGAAGCTCGAACTCGCCGCTGCCCGCCGGCGGCCACTCGCCGGCCGTGCGCCACTCGTCGCTACCCATGGTGAAGTAGGTGACGGGCGCCGACGGGAACTCCGTCTCGGCGCCCCTCAGGTGCTTGTCGAAGAAGCGCAGGTTGCGGTCGTAGAACGTGCCGACGTCGGCGACCTTCGTCTGCCCGATCCGCCCGGTGCGCTCCGGGCTCGTCATGTGGTCGAGCGGCGGCAGCACGAGGTACTGGTCGTCGCGCCGCGCGCGCATCTCGCGCCACAGGCGGATCGTCGGGTCGAGGAACTGGTCGTACCAGCCCGACCACTGCAGCACGGGGATCTCGACCTCCTTCACCCTCTCCGTGAGGTCGAAGAGGCCCCAGTACTCGTCCTTGGGGAAGTGCTCCATAAGCAGCTTCCACGGCCGGCTCGCCAGCTTGCAGGCGTCGTCCAGCGAGCGCAGCGGCAGCGCGTAGGGGTCGGCACGGTAGTAGTTGGCGAAGCGTCTGCCGTTGACCCAGAGCGCCCAGATACCGAGCGGGTTGAAGCAGAAGGCCCCGTTGCGGAAGGCCGCCGTGTACATGTCGACCGCGGTCTCGCCGGCCGCGGCGGCGCGCAGCGCCGGGTGGCCGCCGACCGCCATCGCCCACGTCGTGTACCCGAAGTAGGACTCACCGGCGGCGCCGATACGGCCGTCACACCAAGGCTGGCGCGCCACCCACTCGAGGGTGTCGTAGCCGTCGTCGACCTCGTGGAGGAAGGGGTCGTAGTCGCCCTCGGAGGCCCAGCGGCCGCGCACGTCCTGGACGACGAAGGCGTAGCCCCGGCGGGCGCAGTACGGCCCCAGGGTCGGCATGGCGAGGAAGGCGCCGCGCTTGCCGTAAGGTTGCCGCTCGACGATCGCCGGCAGGCCGGTCTCGGTGGGCTGGGGGCCGCCGTCGACGGGGTCGTAGGGCAGGTAGACGTCGGTCGCGAGGCGCACGCCGTCGCGCATGGGTACCATCGCCTCGAGGCGGTGGACGCGATGGTAGCGCGGCGCGATGTCGCCGGGCGCCGTGTAGCGCGGCAGGACGACCCGCGCCAGCGCCTCGTCGTATGCCTGCTTGCCCCACCAGCGCAGGTCCTGACGCAACCGCATGGTGTACCCCCCCGAGTCGACCCCTGTATGGCGGCGCGGTGCGCTGCGAGTGCGCGCCGCCCCGGCGCGCGCGTCACAGCGTCGGGCCCGGCGCGCCGGTCGATTCAGTCCGACGCGCCGGCCGGCTGAGCGCGGCGCCCCCTTGCCCACGCACGCTAGCACACAGGGGCGACACCGGGAACGGGGGTGCGGCGCGACGAGGACGACCGCCGCGCCGCAGGCCCGGTGCCTCCTCGCCGCGGCGCCTCAGGCCGGCCGCATCTCCTCGCCGGCGTGCGGCCCCGGCGCCATGTCCCACACCGAATCGACGGTGATGCGCACGACGTACTTGATGGGCGGGCACTTCATCGGCTCGACCTGCGCCTTGAGCTGCTCGTTGACCCAGTCGAAGACCTCGCCGTGGTCGATGAGCTCGGCGTGGCCCTTCACCTGCATCGCCACGTTGCGCTCGGCGTCGAGGATGCCGACCGCCACGCGCGCGTCGTGCTCGAGGTTCTCGCGCGTCTTGTGGCTGAACATGTCGGCGAAGTAGAAGTGCTCGTCGTCGAGGAGGGCGCAACTGCCCTTGACGGCGACGTTGGGCATGCCGTCCGGGCCCACGGTCGCGACCCAGACGCTGTGCCCGCCGGCGAGCAGGTCGTGGAGCTCCTGCGGGATCGTGGTCATGACGCCCTCCCTGTGCGTGGTGGCTGCACGAGAAGCGTACCCCCAGAGGGGGGCGATGCGGGCGTTGCGGCCGCGCGTGGGCCGGCATCACGGCGGAGCTCGTGCCGGCGTTGCGGCGGAGCTCGCGCCGGCGTCGCCGCAGGGCTCGCGCCGGCGTCGCCGCAGGGCTCGCGCCGGCGTCGGCCCGCGGGGCCGCAGGCGAGGCCAACGTTTTCGCCCCGAGGGCGCGTGGGCAGGCGTTAACGCAACGCGCGCACTCGAGACGATCACGAACGGCGGCTTCGGCCGCCGTTCGGCGTATCCGGTCTGGAGCGGGGAGCGGCGCGTGTGCTGAGAGCGAGCACGGGAGGGTGATGATCATGCGGTCTGGGCGAGACAGGAGAAGACGGCCGGGGGCGGCGAACCTGCTGGCTGCCTTCTGCGCGCTGCAGGGGGTCAGCGGCATAGCGGGCGGGCTCGGGCTGATGCTCGACCCGAGCGGCGAGTCGCTGAGCTTCAGCCAGAGCTACCTCGACGGGACGCCGTTCGGCTCGTTCCTGCTGCCGGGCGTCATCCTGTTCACGGTGCTGGGCGTGCTGCCGCTCGTCGTCTTCTACGGCCTCGTGAGAGATCGTGCCTGGTCGTGGCTCCTCAGCGTGATCCTCGGGGTCGGGCTGGTGGTCTGGTTGACGACGGAGGTCGTGCTGGTCGGCGATCGTCTGTACAGCGATGCGCCCGTGGTCTCCTTGTTCCTGTGGGGCTTCTACGGTGTCGTGGCGGCGGCGATCCTGATCCTGTCGCAGGTGCCGTCGGTGCGCACGTACTACCGGGCGTCGCAGCGTGAGGCGCCGCGCCACGGCGAAGCCGGCCGCGCGGCCGCGCCGAGACTCTCCGACCGACCGCCCGCGACGGACTGACGGCCGTGCTCCGGTATCTCCTCGGCATCTTCATCCTGCTCCACGGGTGGGTCCACATCTGGTACGTCTTGCTCGCGCGACGCTGGGTCGAGTACCGGCCCGAGATGGGATGGGACGGGCAGTCCTGGCTTCTCTCCGGGGCGCTCGGCGACGCCGCGCTGCGCGGGCTCGCGACGGTGCTGTACACGCTGGCCGCCGTCGCGTTCACCGTCGCCGCGGTCGGTGTGTTCGCCGCCGCCGGCTGGTGGCGCACGGTGGTGCTGCTCGCCGCGGCGCTCTCCACGGTGTCGATCGTCGCCTTCTGGGACGGCGGGTCCGCGAGCATCGTCCAGAAGGGGCTGCTCGGCCTGTTCGTGAACATCGGCCTGATCGTCGGCGTGCTGCTGAGCCGCTGAGCTGTGGCATCGGGTCGGGTCGCCGAGTCGTGGTGCCGCTGAGCCGCTGAGCTGTGGCATTGGGTCGGGTCGCCGAGTCGGCGTGCTGCTGAGCCGCTCGGCCGGGGTCTCTGAGGCAGCGTGGTCGAGTCAGGGCCGCCGTGCCGGGGACGCCGCGTCAGGCGCGTGTCAGCGGCCCGGGCGCCAGGTCGCCGTGTACTCGACCCCGTCGGGCAGGTCGAGGCCGGGGTCGTCGACGACCCAGCGCCCGTCGAGCCCGGCCTCGCGGGCGACGAGAGCGAAGTGGCACATGGCGATGCCGAGGTCGATGCGCTGCAGGTCGGCGATGCGCAGCGCCTTGAAGGTGAGGCTGCCCTTGCCGTAGCCCTTCGTGCGGCGGAGGAGGAAGTGCCAGTCGCCGCCGCCAGCCGCGCCGCCCGCGGCTGCGCCGCCCGCCGCGCCGCCGCGCACGATGCGCCACGGCTGCTTGTTGGTCGCCGAGGGGCCCATGCGGACGGCCTCGAGCGCGCGGGCGTAGCCGCCCGCGCTCGCCGTCGTCAGTTCGAGCGGCTCCCCGAAGCTGCCGTCGAAGAAGAGCTCGGCGGCCGGCAGCCGCCGGTCGCCCTCCTGGCGCTGCCGGATGCGCGCCGCACCGTCGTCCGCAGGGTAGCCCGTCGACACGACGGCCGGCATGGTCTCGTCCTCCTCGAGGCCGCCGAAGCGCCGCACGAACGTGCTGCGCGTGAAGGTGCCGCCGAGCCAGCAGGTGCCGAGGCCGAGGGCGGTGGCGTAGAGGATGACCTCCTCGAGCAGGTAGCCGTAGTCCTCGAGATCCTGCGGGCCGTGGCGTGCCGCCCCGACGATGAAGCCCGTCGCCCCCTTGATGAAGCCGTACGTGCCGAGTCGACGCAGCGCGCGGCGGTCGCCGGGCGTCGCGGCGATGAGCCCGAAGCGCGCCTCCGAGCCGAGCGGGCCGGCTCTCCGCGAGTCCATGAAGGCGGTGAGGCGGTGTACGTCACGCTCCTCGATCGGTCGCTCGAGGTACGAGCGGCACGAGTAGCGCCGGGCGATGAGGTCGGCGGCTGGCTCGGGGAGGTGTGGGGCGGTCGTCACGTGGCCAGCGTAGCACGCGGATGACGCCCGCCCGGCCGTCGGCCGTCCGCCCGAGCGGTCCGTCCGCCATCCGCCAGCCCCCGAGCGGTCCGTCCGCCATCCGCCAGCCCCCGAGCGGTCCGTCCGCCATCCGCCAGCCCCCGAGCGGTCCGCCCGCCATCCGCCAGCCCCCGAGCGGTCCGCCCGCCATCCGGTCCCCGGCGGCCGCCCGGGGCGATCCTCGAGGGACTTGTCGTGGATCGCCGCACGATTAAGATAGTCTTCTGCCGGCAGCACACAGGATCGCGAGCGAAGGGGGCGGCGAGTGACCCGTCAGGCCGACGGAGTGACCCGGGGAGAAGCTCCGGCTCGCGCCGGCCTCGTCCTGGTCACGCTGATCCTCGTTGCCGCCGTCGCCAACCTGAACCTCTCGGTGGCGAACGTCGCGCTGCCCGACATCGGCAGGGCGTTCAACTCGTCGCAGACGGCCCTCAACCTGATCGCCGTCGGCTACTCGCTCGGCCTGGCCGGGTCGGTCCTCTGGTTCGGTGCCCTAGGCGACCGGTACGGCCGCAAGCTCATGATCGTCCTGGGGATGCTGCTCTCTTTGCCGGCGTGCGTGCTCGCCGCCTGGGCGCCGTCTGACAGCGTGCTCTTCGCGGCGCGCCTCATCGGCGGCTTCTCCGCCGGCATGGCGTTCCCCACGACGCTGGCGCTGATCACCGCGCTGTGGTCGGGCCTCGCGCGGACCCGGGCGATCGCCCTCTGGTCCGCCCTCGGGGGTGGGATCGCGGCCATCGGCCCGCTCGTCTCGGGGCTGCTGCTCGAGTCGTTCTGGTGGGGCTCAGTGTTTCTCGTCACCATCCCGCTGGCTCTCGTCGCGCTGCTGCTGACGCTGCGCTTCGTGCCGGCCCACGTGAACGAGACCACGGAGCGGGTCGACAACGCCGGCGGCCTCCTCTCGGCGCTGATGATCGGCGCCCTCGTCATGGCCATCAACTTCATCACCGTGCCGGCGCAGCGTTCGCTCGCCGTGGCGCTGCTCGTGGCCGCGATCGTCTTCGGCGCGCTCTTCGTCGTGCGCCAGCGTCGCGCGGAGAACCCGCTCTACGACCTGCACGTGGCCGGCCGGCGCACCTTCTGGGTCGCGGCCTGCGCCGGGGTCATCGTCTTCGGCTCACTGATGGGCATCGCGTTCGTGAACCAGCAGTACCTGCAGAACGTGCTCGGCTACTCGTCCCTCAGCGCCGGCGCGGCGATTCTGCCGGCCGTGGCCTTCATGGTCGTCGTCGCGCCGCGGTCGGCGTCACTCGTGCACGCCCGCGGCTCCCGCTTCACCCTGCTGCTCGGGCAGGCGATGCTCGGGCTCGCCTTCGTCCTCATGCTCGTCCTCTGGACGGACGGCTCGCCCTACTGGCAGGTGGCGATACCGCTCTGCTTCATGGGCATCGGCGTGGGCCTCGCCGGCACGCCGTCGTCGAACTCGCTCACCGGCTCGGTGCCGGTGCGCCGCGCCGGCATGGCCTCGGGCACCGCCGACCTGCAGCGCGACCTCGGCGGCGCCCTCATGACCTCCATCTTCGGCGCGCTGCTCACGGCCGGCTACGCCTCGGCCATGGGCAAGGCCATCGCGGCGTCCGGTGAGGACGTGACGGCGAAGACGGAGCGGGCGCTCCAGCTCTCCTACGCGAGCGCGATGAACGTCGCCGAGCAGTACCCCGACTACGCCGACAAGATCACCGCGGCGGCCAAGTCGTCGTTCCTCCAGGGCGACGGCATGGCGTATATCGCCGGGCTCGCCGCCGTCGTCATCGGCATGGGGCTCGTCTTCTTCCTCTTCCCGAAGAAGGAGGCGGAGGAGGAACTGCGCGCGCGGTACCAAGAGGAGGACGCGGCCGGGGAGCCCGCCGCGGCGGCCGCGGATCCAGCCGCAACCCCCGGGGGGTCAAACGCAGTGGTCGCCGAGCCCCGGGATTAGCCAGCGCTGCCGGGGACGACCCCGCTGCGACCGTCGCAAGGCGAGTGCCTGCCCCAAGAAGGATGCCGACCCCGGGAATCGCTATGTTCCTCCAAGGGCGCGTGTGTCGGGGGAGGACCCATACAACTCTTGCCGCGAGATGCGACATGCGTATAATCGCGTGTAATACGTCCGGACGTATTACAGAGGCTGGACGCGGGTAGGTCGGCGCGGGACTCTCGGCCGGCCTCTGTCAGGAGTCAGGGGACAGCCAGCGGCAAAGGGGGAGTTGTGATGAAGAGTGACTTTCAGCAGGGCGCTACGCCGTCGGTTCAGCAGTGCGTCGACGTGGCTCGTGATCTGGCCCTGCATCGTGTGACTCGGCGTCAGTTCATCGAGCGGGCCGTTGCGATCGGGCTCTCGGCATCGGCGATCGCGACCCTTATTGCGGCCTGCGGTGATGAGGAAGAGGCCGAGCAGCCCACCAGTCTCGATACCACGCTGCCCGAGACCATCTACTTCTTCAACTGGTCTGATTCGATCGCACCGGACGTCGTGACGCGCTTTGAGGATGAGTACGGCATCAGCGTCGAGATACCGCTCTACGACAGCAACGAGGACCTGTTCGCGAAGCTCAGGGCAGGTGCGACGGGTTACGACGTCATCAACCCGTCTGACTTCATGGTCACCATCATGATCAAGTCAGGGATGCTGCAGCCCCTCGACATGAGCCTGATCCCCAACATCACCAATGCTGTTCCGGCTCTGCAGGCGCCCTCCTTCGACCCCGGCACGGACGGCAAGAAGTACAGCGTGCCCTATGGCTACGGCTCGACGGCCATCGCGGTGCGCACAGACGTGATCACGCAGGCGGTCAGCGGCTGGGAGGCGATGTGGGATCCCGGTAACAAGCGCAACATCGCCATGTTCGACGGCGAGCGCGAGTGCCTGTCCGCCGCACTCCTGCTGCTTGGCTACTCACCGAACACGACCGACGAGGCAGAGATCGAAGAGGCTCGCGACAAGCTCATTGAACAGAAGCCCATACTCCTGAAGTACACGAACGACCCCAAACGCGACATACTGCAGGGTGTCGGTCTTGTGCACAGCTGGGATGGCGAAGTCGTTCTCGCGAAGCGCAGCCTCGGCAGCGACAAGGTCGATTTCGTCTTGCCGAGCCAAGGGTTCATGATGTTTGCCGATGGGCTGTCGGTCCCGACGTCGGCGCCCAGCCCCTACGCTGCGCATCTCTTGCTCAACTTCCTTCTCGAGCCGGATGTCGCCGCCGCGAACTCGAACTACATCGGCTATCAGCAGGCGGCGGCAGACCTCGACCTCATCGAGGACCCGATCATGCAGGAGATGTGGCTGACGGATGCGCAGATCCGCGAAGGTGTCTTCCCGGTCGACCTCGGCGAGGCGGCGAAGCTTTACCAGAAGGCCTGGTTCGAGGTGAAATCTGCGTGACCGAGCGGGGCCGGCTCCTCGCTCGCGACTATTGCTGCTAGTAGCTGGAAGCGGTTCGGGGCCGAGCCGACTTGGCATGGCCAAGTGGCGGACGAGATCGTGCCGGTGACTCAGGCTACGCCGCACCAGCGCATAATCGTCAGCGCGAGCGCTGCAGTGAAGTCGACAAGGTCATCCTCGTCCACCCACTCGTCCACGGTGTGCGCCGTCGTACACGGGCCAGGGCCGAACGAGAAGCATGGCGTGCCACCGAAGCGTGTGAAGTTCGCGGCGTCGTGCCAGGACTGTAGTCCGGCGACACGGCCCGCATGGCCGCGTGACTGCGCCGCCTCCAGGGCCATGCGCACCAGCGGATGATCCTTGGGAATCTCGGCCGGGGCCACATCGCCGGCCCACGACCATGCGAGTCCCTCCTGCGCGAGCCAGGAGTCCGTCTTCACCGCGTCGCCGATGAAGTCCTCGACCTCGCGCCGGACCAGGCTCGCGCCGCCATCCGGATCGGCCTGGACCGGTAGGTAGGTGATCTCGGCCGTCACGGCGCAGCTTGCCGGGTAGGTCACCTCCCAGTCGCCGCCCTGCACGATGGTGGGCACCATGTCGGGCGGTGCGAGCAGCGAGTGCCGGTGCGTGGCCCGCCGCGCCCACTCTTCGCGCAGGCGCCTGACGGCATCGAGGACGAGCACCTGTTTCTCGATCGCGTTGACCGCGCCGCCCTCGCGCCAGTCGGGCTGAGGGAGGTCGGCGTGGCCGGCTCGCCCAGGGATGACGACCGTGGCGGTGGTGCCGCCGCGGCAGGCGGACCACGCCTCGAACCCCGTCGGCTCCGCGCAGATGCCGGCATCGGCACGCACGCCGTGCTTGACCGCCGACCAGCTGCCGGCCGCTGAGGACTCCTCGTCCGTGACCGTGCAGAAGACGATGTCGCCGGCGAGGTGGACGTTCTCTTCGCGCAGTATCTCAAGGGCGATGCATATCGCAGCGATCCCGCTCTTCATGTCGGCGGCGCCTCGCCCAATCAAACGGGGTCCTCGAGGGCTGCCGTCAGGACGCCCTGGAGCGCCATCGCTGCACTCTCGTCGCAGCTGCAGCGGATGGCCGCTCCACTTCTCACGGGGCTCGTACGAGACGGCATCGATGTGCCCGTTGAGGAGGATGCTGCGGCCGTCGCCGCATCCGGCCAGACGAGCCGCGAGCTGGGGTCGGCCTGCGAAGCGGATGCCGGCCTCTACGAAGCGGTCCTCCGGGGTCGTCGGCTCCGGCTCCCAGAGGTCGGTCACGGCGCCCAGCGCCGCCATGCGCCTTTCGAGGAAGCGCTGCATCGCCTCCTCCTCGCGGGGCGGTTCGTCGGCCGACCGCGATGTCGTGTCGAAGGTCACGAGCTGTGCGGTCAGCTCCACCAGCCGCTCGCGTGCCGCGTCGACCGCGGCGAGTACCCGCCGCTCCGCTCCGCTCACTCTCGCATCGTTGCCCTCTGCGCCCATGGGTTCACCGCCCGTCCATTCTGCGCTCATGCCCGTGCCGCTACCGCTGCGGCTCGACGACCGTGATCGTGCGTGGGAACCGTGACGGGATCTCGATGCCGTCCTCAGTCATGATCAAGGTCTCCACGAACGAGGCTCCGGTGCCGGTCTCGCGATCCTCGAGGATGTGCTCGTAGTTGGTGACGAAGCCCGGGACGAAGTCGAACTCCTCGAGCGTCTCGGCCGGGTTCAGGTACACGTGCCCGACCCAGTCGGGCGGGACCGCGGCGCTGAGCGAGTAGCCGCCGATCCACCACACGAGGTCGCGCAGTTCGACCTCGTCGATGTGCGCGTCCATGAGTTGCTGCACCTTGGCCAGCGGGTCACCGGGCTTCACGCGCTCGAGGACCTTGGGGATGCTCGCCTCGGCACGCCTCAGCGCGTCCTCCCAGAACGGGTTCGGGCCAATCGAGAAGGTGCGCAGCACGTTGCCGTGATACCGGTTGTAGACGCCGCAGTTGTCGATCATCAGGAGGTCGCCCTCACGGATGACACGGCGCGTGCTCGGAGCGTGGTTGGGGACGCCGCCCGCGTGGACCATCGTGCGTATCCCTGGCTCCTCGCCACCGTGGCGGAGCATCGTCTCGTACATCAAGCCGGCGACCTCAAGCTCTGTCATCCCGGGCGCCACGGTGTCGCGCACGGCCTCCATGGCGAGGTCGCCCAGCGCGATCGCCTTGCGCACGTACTCCAGTTCCTTGGGCGATTTGACCTGCCGCAGGCTGTCCACGAGGAAGGAGCCGTCGACGACTTCGTCGCAGTGCGGCGCGAGGCGTCCAGCGAGTTCTTCGAGCACGGGTGCCGCCGGTGCCCAGCTCCAGCGCTCGACGGCGGCACGGCCGTGGAGCCAGCCGCGAGAGTGCAGTTCTTGCGTGACGATGTCGAGTCCCTTGGGGTAGTAGAAGTCAGGTCCGGCGTAGTCGATGGCGACGTAGTCTTCGATCATGTCCCACGGCCACTGGCGCTGATGGTCCCAAGTGTCGAAGAGCAGGGGAGGGTTCTCCTCGCGCGTCACGGCGATGCCGGTGGGGTTGCGCCCGTCGAACCAGCACGACTCATAGCCCATGAGGTAGTGCAGGTTGGGCGGGGACGTGACGTAGAGCAAGTCGACGCCGCGCTTGGCCATGCGCTCGCGAACGCACGCGAGGCGACTCAGGTATTCTTCGCGCTCGAAGGGCAGGCTCCACTCGCTTCGCTTCGTCTGCTGCTCCATGTCGACCCCCTTGACAGTAATACGTCCGGACGGATTAGTCTGGGTGTATCACAGCCGGTGATAGCATGACAACGTCGGCAGCGAACGGCAGGAGGAGCGTGAACGATCGAGGGAGCGAAGCCAAGGTTGCCACGGTAACTGCGGCCGAGAAGGCGAGCGTGAGGGGCTCCGACAACGAGGAGCCTCGAGCGCTGCCAAAGCGCGCGCGGAACCTGCTTAACGCCGCCGAGCGCGTGCTCGTGAGCAGAGGCCTCGCGGCGCTCACAGTCGATGCAATCGTTGCCGAGGCCGGGGAGTACCGGGCGGCGATCCGATACTACTTTGGCAACAAGAGAGGGCTGATCGCCGCGCTGGTGGACATGCTGATGGCGCGGGCGGCGACCGACGGCGTGATAGAAGAGGCGAGCAAGCATCCGCCGGGAGCCGACCGGGTCCGGGTCCAGGTCAAGATGTGGCAGGGCCAAGCCGAGGATACGGCTGCCACTCAGGCGCTGCAGGAGGTCTGGCCGTACGTCCTGCGCGACCCCGAACTGCGGGCCAAGATGCTCGAGCTCTATCGTTGGTACCGCGATGTCGACACCGCGCTCTACCGGGACGGCCTCGAAGGCGCCGATCCGGCGGAGCTTCGCGCGCTCGCGTCGATGCAGACCGCCGCCTTCGACGGGCTCGCGCTTCAGCGTCTGCTCGACCCCGACGACGTGGATCTCGACCGTGCCTTCGACGTGCTGCAGCGTGCCGTGCACCTCTACCTTGAAGACCTGCGGCGGCGCGGCGCCGAGGGGGCATGACGCCGACGACCGTTCAGCTCTTCGCCACGTGTCTGGGCGACCTGCTCTATCCGGATGTCGTGACCGCCACGGTGCGGCTGCTGGAGGAGGCGGGCTACAGCGTCGAGTTCCCCGAAGGGCAGGTCTGCTGCGGCCAGCCCGCCTTCAACGCTGGCCACCATCGTGCGGCCGGGCGCGTGGCACGCACCTTCGCGAGGGCGTTCTCACGTACGGCGCCAATCGTGACGCCGTCCGGCAGTTGCGCCGCCTTCGTCCAACGCCGCCTGCCGGACCTGCTCGACTGCGAGCCGTTTCCGATCGTGGAGCTCTCGCAGTTCCTCACAGCGGAGAGCGTCGGTATCAAGCCGTGCAACGAGGGTAGGACGTTCGCCTTCCATCCGTCCTGCCATCTGACGCGCGAGCTGGGCGTCCTGGCCGAGGTGCCGGAGGAGTTGCTGCGACGGTCCGGGGCGAGGGTCGTCCCGGTCGCGCGACCTGACCTGTGCTGCGGGTTCGGCGGCGTCTTCGCAGTGCGCCAGCCCGAGCTGTCAGTCGCGATGGCCGACCAGAAGCTGACCCTGCCCGAGCCGGTGGACGCGCTGGTGACGGCCGACCCGGGCTGTCTCGCGCACCTCGACACTCGGGCACACGCTCACGGCGTGCGCGTCGCACACCTCGCCACAGCGCTGACGGGTGGCCTGTGAGCCCGCCTGGTTCGATCACGGGCTTTCGCACCTCGGCACGCGTCGGTCTCGCTGATGCGCACGCACGCGCGGCCGTGGCTGAGGCGACCGACCGTTTGCGCGACGGTCGCCTCGCGGCGTGGGCCACCGTACCCGAGGTCGAGGCGGTCCGCGATCGCGCCGAGGAGGTCAGGCAGCGGGCGGTGGACGGGTTGCCCGAGAATCTCGGCCGCTTCATGGGGGCAGCCGAGGCGGCTGGCGCCACCGTCAGCTTCTGTTCCACGGGCGTCGAGGCGAGCCGTCTGATTACAGCGCTCTGCAGCGCCGCCGACGCGAGGCTCGTCGCCAAGTCGAAGTCCATGCTCAGCGAGGAGATCCGGCTGAACGAGGCGCTCGAGGCGGCCGGCATGCGCTGCGTCGAGACCGACCTCGGCGAGTATCTGAACCAGCTCGCCGGCGACCCTCCGGCGCACATCCTCTGCCCGTCACTGGGCAAGACTGCAGAAGACTCCGCCGTTCTGCTCTCGAGGGCCGGCGGCAAGACCGTCCCGACGGACCTCCCGTCGCTCACGAGGGCCGCACGACTGCAACTCCGCGAGGTGTTCACCACGGCCGACGTCGGCATCACCGGCGTCAACTTCGGCGTGGCCGAGAGCGGCTCGCTGTGTCTCGTCACGAACGAGGGCAACGGCCGCCTCGTCAGTTCGCTCCCTCGCCTGCACATCGCGCTCATGGGCATGGAGCGCCTCGTGCTCACGCTGGATGACCTCGCTGTCATGCTCGCGCTGCTGGCCTCGAGCGGGACGGGTCAGCGGCTCTCGAGCTACACGACCCTCATCACGGGACCACGGCGGCCTGGAGAAGCCGACGGCCCCGACGAGCTCCACATCGTCGTCGTCGACAACGGGCGCTCAAGCCTGCTCGGGTCGCCGTACCAGGCGATGCTGCACTGCATCCGTTGTGGCTCCTGTCTAAATGTCTGTCCGGTCTACCGGAACGCCGGCGCAGCGGCCTACGGCGAGGTGTACTCGGGTCCGATGGGCGCCGTCCTCGTCCCCCTTCTCGAGGGGCTTGCGAACGTTCCCGACCTGCCGCACGCGAGCTCGCTGTGCCGCTCGTGCGTCGATGCGTGTCCTGTCAAGATCCCGATACCGGACCTCCTGCTGGAGCTGCGGCGCGACCTCGTAGACCGTCAGGTCGCACCACTGTGGGAGCGCGCCGCCTTCGCGCTGTGGAGCCTTGCGTGGTCGTCATCCGTCACTTACCGGGTCACCGCTCGTCTTGCCCGTGTCCTGCAACCCCTGCTCGCGCCCGTGGTCGCGCGCCTGCCTGCCGCAACGCAGCGCCGCCTGCCGCGGCTCGCACTGCGGACCTTCCGCGAGACCTGGAGGGCGCGGCCGTGACCACGCGAGAACGCGAACCGTCGCCGATCGCACGCCGGTTCATGGTCGAAGCCGAAACGGCGGGTTTCGAGGTGTACCGGAACAGCCCGCCCGACATCCCTGGCGCCGAGGTCTCACGCGCGTTGTACGGCGTCGCCGAGACGGGCAGCGTCGTCCTCGCCTCGTCGCCGGACGAGCCACGCGCCCGCTCGCTTCTGCCCGACGTGCACATCACGATTCTGTCAATCGACCGGATAGTGCAGAGTCTCGCCGACCTGATGTGCGCCGTGCGGGGCGACCTCCCCAGCGCTCTGGCGATCGTCACCGGTCCGAGTCGCAGCCGCGACATCGAGCAGAAGCTGGCGACGGGCGTGCACGGTCCCGGTCGCGTGTGCGTGGTGCTGGAGGACGCGCCCAACGTGGATGGGGCGACGTCCTTCCGGAGGAGCGTGCAGTGAGGCGAGAGCCTCAGCTGTCGGCCGACATCCTTGCGTGGTTGCCGGAGGCGCGCGTCCTCCCTGGGCTGGCAGCGTCGAACGGCTTTCGTCTCACTGTCGTCGAGGCGCCAGAGCCGCCGGCGGTCGATCTGCGGGCAGCTACGCTGAGGGCGGTCCGGCGGCCGGCCGCGTCGCCACCCCTCTCGGAGTTGGCGGCCAATGCGGGACGTGTGGTCATCGTCACGAGCGACGCGACGCGCGCGGTCCCCTCGCGAGGGCTGTTGCCGGTCGTGCTCGACGAGCTCGCCGCGGGGGGCGTGGGTGCCGACGCCATCGATGTCGTGATCGGCGGCGGTGCCCATCGTGCCTGCAAAGCGGACGAGCGTGAGCGGCTTCTCGGCCCCGACCTCCTGTCGCGGGTACGCGTGCACGACCATGACGCCCATGGGTCCGAGTTCGTCGATGTGGGTGTCACCAGTCTCGGCACGCCCGTCTTCGTGAACCGCATGGTCGCCGAGGCCGATCTCGTGGTCGCGCTCGGCCTCGTCGAGCCGCATGAGTTCGCCGGCTTCACTGGGGGGCGCAAGGCGATCCTGCCGGGCGTCTGCGCGTACGCGACGATCCTCGCCAATCACAGCGTGGCGATGCTGATGCACGAGGGGACGCGCTGTGGTGAGCTGAACCACAACCCGGTGCATCGGGATATGCTCGAGGCCGCCGACATGGCCGGCCTCAGCTTCATCGTGAATGTGGCTGTCGATTCACGGCTGCGGCCGGTCGCCGTTGCCGCAGGCGCACACAAGGAAGCCCACGCCGAGCTCGTCGACCATGTTGTGCGCCACAACTCGGTCGAGGTCGAACGGCCGCCCGACGTCGTCGTCACCGCGCCCGGTCCGCCCCTCGACGTGAACCTCTATCAGTCCGTGAAGGCGCTGGCTGCCATCGTGCCCCTCATCGGATGCGACACCTCGGTCGTCTTGGCGTCGGCGTGCCGGGAGGGCCTCGGTCCGCCCGAGGTGCTCGCGGCGTTCAAGTCGACGTTCACACCTCACGAGATGGTCGAACGCCTCTCCGGTGACTACTGCGTCGAGATGAACGCTGCCTTGGTGCTGGCTCGTTTCCTTGAGGTCTGCCCACGGCTCCATCTGCATTGTGGCGGTCTCTCGCGCGATGAGATTGCAGTCATGCAATGCCGACCGGCGCCCGATCTCGGCGCGACCGTGCACCGGCTCGCCGAATCGTCACGCGGACATTCGTCTCGGCCGGAAATCGCTCTCGTGCCGCGCGCTCAGCGGCTGCTGCTCTCGGCGACCGACGGCTGACGCGCGTCGGGGGAGCGGCTCGGAGGTCGGCCGGCAGGCGCTCGCGCTCAGCCCCGCGAAGCCACCCGCCGCTCGGCCTCCTCGACGACGGCATGCACGGCGGCGGCGACGTCGGGTGGGAGGGGGTTGGTTACGGGGGCGGCGAGGATCTCGTCGACGAGCTCGGCGGCGCGCTCCGTGGCATCCTTGCTGCCATCCTTCTGCCACGTGCCCCACGACGCGCGGTCGAAGACGCGCGGCTCCCAGCGCTCGCGCGCGTGCCGGCGGGTGTGCGGGTGGGCGAGGTAGGTGCCGCTGGGGCCGACCGCGTCGATGACGTCCAGGGCCAGTTCCTCATCCGTGATCTCGACCGGGGCGAGGAAGCTCTTCACCCAGCCGATGACGTCGTCGCAGAGGGCGAGCTGCGTGAGCGAGCCGGTGAAGCTCGACTCCATGAAGCCGATGTCGTGGATCATGTGCCCGCCGGCGACGGCGTCGGCCATGATCGTGAGCGCGGCCTCGGCGGCCGCCTGCTGGTCGGGGAGCTTGGCCTCGGTGATGCCGCCCAGGGTCCACATGGGCAGGCCGTACCAGTGCAGCAGCGAGGCGTAGATCGCGCGGTGGTCGGGCTGCGCGAACATGTCGCGCAGGTGGCGCATGTGGTGTGACTCGCCGGCCCATCCGATGGCGATGAAGGGGGCGCCCTCGCGGACGAGCTGCGAGAGCACGAGGCCGGCGAGCACGCCGGCGTGCACCGCGACGAGCGAGCCGAGGACGGTCATCGGCGTCATCGTGCCGGCGGTGGAGACGGGGCTGTAGATGCAGGGCAGGCCGCGGCGCGAGAGGTCGATCAGGGTGCGCAGGGCCTCCGCGTTGTGGTGGAGGGGGAGGAGGGTGTTCTTGTAGCAGGCGAGGAAGGGCCTGGCCTCGAGAGCGCCGGCTCCGCCGGCGACGACCTCGGCCATCTGCGTCACGTCGAGGTGCGCGAGCGGGTCGTTCATCGTGACGTAGACGATGGGCTTGGCGCAGTTGCCGAGCATGGCCTCCATCTGGTGGCGGTCCATGACCTCGGGGGTGACGTCGCTCGGGGTGAAGAGCGACATCGTGAAGTCGTAGTTGGGGAGGGCGTCGACGAGGCGTGCGGTCTCGACCACATCCTGCAGCACCGCGCGCCGCCGCGACGCCGTGCGGTGGTCCCAGCAGTAGATGCAGTCCGAGCCCGGGCCGAAGTAGACGTTGCGGCCCTCGAGCGTCATGGCGGGGAGGCCCTCCCGGTCGTACAGGGTGACCGACTTGGGCACGACCGAGAGGGCCCACTCGACGAGCCGGGCGCCGACGCGCTCGCCGAGGCGGACGCGGGCGCCGTCGACCTCGGCGCCCGCCCGGCGCATCAGCTCCTGCGCCTCCGGGTCCTCCATGACCAGCCCGGTGCGCGCGAGCACGCGCAGGGTCGCCTCGTGGAGCTGCTCGCACTGTCCCGCGGTGAGGCGCGAGAACGCGCCCGCCGCGGGCGGGCGCGCCCAGGGAGGCGAGGCGCCCGGGGCGGGCGAGGCGCCTTGGTCGCGCGAGACGCCCGGAGTGCGCGAGGCGCCCAAGTCGTGCGACTCGCCGGCGGAGCGTTCGATCGTCATCGGAACCCCCGTGGCCGATGTGAGAGGCTGACGCTGCGCACATTCTCTCAGGCCGCGCATGACGCCGAGAAGTCATCGCGCGTGTGGTTGACATTGCCCGTGAGCACTTGACCGGCCACCTCAGCGGCGCATAATGGACCCACTGACCCCGTGCTTCGGTGCGGGGCGCGAAGCCGCCTCACGGCGGCTTCTGCTTTTCTCGGGCGATCGTCAACGAGGGGGTGGGCATGCCGGCGGTCCGTCCGCGCACGCATGTCTACGTCGACGGCTTCAACTTCTACTACGCTGCGTTTCACCGCTCGCGGTTCCAGGCGTACAAGTGGCTCGACCTCGTCACCTTCTGTCGCGCCGCGCTGCCACGCAACGACATTCGACTCGTACGCTACTTCACCGCGCCGCTCGATCCGTCACGCGGCAGGGCCGCCCAGCACGCCCGTCAAGACGTGTACCTGGCGGCGCTGCGAACGGCCGAGGGTCTCGAGATCCACTTCGGGCAGTTCGTCGAGCATGCCAAGCTGCAGCGCGTCGTGCATCCCAAGGCTGGCGGCCGCACGAAGGCGCTGGTCTGGGTGCCCGAAGAGAAGGGGTCAGACGTGAATCTGGCCTCGCACCTTCTCGTCGACGGGTTCGCGGGGCGTTACGACGTCGCTGTGGTGCTCTCCAACGATGCCGATCTCCTCGAGCCAGTGCGCCTGGTGCGGTCGGTCCTCGATCGGCCGGTCGGCGTGCTGAAGGTCGAAGGAGGCCAGAGGGCGTGCGTCTTCGCTGAGCAGGCGGATTTCGTGCGCACCGTTCGCAGGAGCCACTTCGCCGCGGCTCAGTTCCCTGGCGTCGTTGTGCGAGCGGGAGCCGCTCCCCTCGTGAAGCCGGCGGAGTGGTGATCGGCTGGGTCAGGCGGGTGGCCCGTGCTTGACGGGCTCACGCGGCGGGAGCAGCTACGCCGCGTCCCGCTCTTCAGGCCGCATACAGGAGCTCGGCGCTCTCGAGGATCGCGCGACGGCGTATCCAGTTCGGGCTTGCCTCGACGGCTTGCCGATTGACCAGGTCCACAGGGTGGCCGAAGAGAGTCGCCAATTCCTCCTGCACATCGCCGTAGTCGAAGAGCGTCCAGCGTGCGTCCGTCGAGAAGGTGACGAGCACGTCGACGTCGCTCTCCGGACCGAAGTCGTTGCGCAGCACGGAGCCGAAGAGGGAGAGCTCGACGATCTTCCAGCGCCTGCAGAAGGCTTCGAGAGCCGGCTCGTCTATCTGGACATGCGGCGACATGGCTGACGTATACCACGCCGCGGCGGCTCAGGCGAGACCGAGGCTCTTGCGGATGTCCTTCATCAGGAGCATGAGCTGCAGGTCGCCCGTGGGCGAGGCCTCGAAGCCGAAGTGCTCGTAGAACCCGCGGACGCTCTGGTCCTTCGCCTGCACGAGCACGAGCCTGGCGCCGATGGCGTCGGCCGCCTGCGCGCTGCGCGCCAGTGCCTCCACCAGGATCGCCCGTCCGAGGCCTCGCTGCTGCTCCGACCGATCCACGGCGAGGCGTGCGAGGAGGATCGCCGGTATGGGCTGCGCGCCCTGTCCTCTCGCCGCTCGAGGCGTCGCGGCATCCGGCTCGATGCTGGCGGCGGCGAGACTGAAGTAGGCGACCACGCGGTCCCTCTGCACCGCCACCATCGTCTGTGCCTTGTCGGCCTGCCGATCGCGAAGAGCCTGACGCTTCAGGTAGCGGTCCAGTGCTTCCACACCGCAGTCGAACCCCTCGACGTCGTGGCGCTCGGTGAGGGGCTCGAGGTGCACCCGGGGCGGTCTAGCGTTCTCTGAAGGGAGTCGGCTTCGACGCGGCGCCCGCGAGAGCGGGGACCACTCGGGCCGGGCGCTCGAGCAGGGCGACGAAGTCGTGCCACGAGTCGGTGGGCACGACGAACCGGCTCTGCTCCGCCAGCACCTCCTCGGCCGACTGCAGCGCGGCCTGCAGCATGAACTGACTCACTGCCATGTGCGTCAGGCTCGCGGCCTCTTCGACCACGGCCTTCTCGGCCTGGCTCACGCGGATGTTCAAGCGCTGGTCCTTGAGGCCGGCCGGTCTCGGGCCGGGCGTCGCGGCCTGCTCATCTGTGTGTGCGGCGCTCTGAGCTGACATCAGGATCCCTGCCTCGGGTCGGCGGGCCTCTCGCGGCGCAGTGTACCCGGAAGCCACGGAATGTACAGACATTGTACACCCAAGGATGGACGACTTGGGCCGCAGGTTGAAGCTGAAGCGCGTCGCGGTCTTGCCGCGGTGGTGGACGGCGGTGCGCCCCGGATGCTTACTGCCGTGCTTCGCCCCGCGCGTTGGCGAGCTTCCACTGAAGTGCCGGGTGCGCGGCCAGCCGGGCGGCCTCGCTCGATTGGTCGGGGAAGAGGAGGTCCAGCCGAAGCTCACCCCGGTCGATCGCAACGAAGAACTCGAGTTCGTCCCGGCCGAGGGCAAGCAGGCACGCGATGGTCTCCCACGCACGGTCGGCGAGCGCCCGTCCGTCCGGCGGGCCCTCGACGGCAAGCATCGGCGCCAGGTGCGCTGCGACCCGCCCTGCCGCGAGCTGGGTGTCCAGTCGCTGGCGCGAGTAGGTCGCGAGCGGCCGGTCGAGCGTGGCTGCCAGGGTCATGAAGAGTTGGCGAAAGCGCGGCGTGGAGACGGTCGCGGCCAACGACTCGGGCAGGTTCGCCACGTCCCAGGCATCGCGTGGCGAGCCACGATCGAGCAGGGCGAGGATCTTGCCCACGAGAAGCTCCGACACGCCGACCACGGCAACCCGTGGTCGGTCCAGCTCGCCCGGCTGCCAGAGCAGGCGACTGCCGGCCTCGTCGAGCGCGAGCCGATGCAGGTAGTTGATGTCGATCTGGATCACTCCGGCTCCGCCGAGCACTGAGCCGTAGCGAAGCTGCAGCTTGCGCCCCGCGAAGGCGTCCGCCGACGGCTGGACCCTGTAGCCCTGGCGCCCGGCCACGACGGCGACGGCCTCTTCGACGCGAGGACGGTCCACGAGCATCGCCTCCCGCTCGACGTGTGCGACGTAGTTGTAGTCGAGGTCGACGGAGAGACGGCGGGGCGGTCCGAAGGCGAGGTTGAGCGGTGTGCCGCCTTTGAGCGCCAAGGCCTTGCCCAGAAGGGGGTGGCGCGCGATGTCGCCGGCCAGCTCCCCCAGCCGCACGACCTTCTCGAGCGTCGCCGGCTGGAATCCGGTCTCGGCCCCGCAGCGTTGCAGGTACTCGAGACTAACGCTCATCTGCTGCGGCGCGCCAGGCGAGGCCGTCGGGAAGCACGAGGTTCCAGCGGTTCGCCAGCCGCCCGCCGCGTTGCGCACGCTCGAGGTACTGAACGGCCGACGGCCGTCGCAGCTCGAGTTCGCTCAGGTAGGCGTCGGGTACCGAGAAGCCGTCCTGCTGCCGCTCGAGGAGCCAGCCGGCAGCTGCCCACAGTCGCGCCGTGTCGTACCGCTCGAGGATCTCGCGAAGGAGCTCGAGGTCGAGCGACGCGAAGGCGGCGGCCGACTCCAGCAGCTCCTCCACGCCCCCGGCCAGGGCAGGCCGGCGGAGGCACTCCACGAGTGTCCGCTCCGGCCCGGTGACTCGCAGGATGCTGCCCCGGCGCTCGACCCCCCGCGAGCCGAGGCGACGCAGGTCGCCGGTGCGGAGCGGTAACGGATCCTCGAGGAAGAGGATCTCCGCGTTGCCGAGAGCGAGAGGCGCCCTGCGTCTCGCCGTGAAGACGACGGTACGTGCCCACGCCGAGTGCGCCACGCCGAGCAGTTCCAGGGCGGTGTGATACGCGAAGACGGCGTCCGTCCGTGCCTTCGCCGCCACGAGCAGAGGATCGGGCACGAAGGCGGCGGCTCGAACGCCCGGCGGGACTACCGCGTACACGGCTCGGCTGACGAGCACCAGCCGGCCGGTGGCCAGATGGTGCTTCAGCCTCTCCACCGTTGCCGCGCGTCCGCCGCGCGGCGCCAGCGCCTGCGTCGCCTCGTCAAGCGAGAACACGGGGTGCGATGAGAAGAAGTCGAGGGTGCGCATTTGACCTTTCGATTGAGAGCAGGTGGTAGTATGGCCTTTTCGCGAGCGAGACGTCAAGTCCTTCCGAGTCTGAGTTGACGAATCGGTCGCGAAAGGGGAATCGAATCACCCAGAGCGACCCCGGATGCGCAGCCCTGGGCGGCCATGGGGCGTCGCCCTGTGCGGCCGCCGGCGCGGTCAAGCGCGCCGGTGTGTGGCTGTTGAGCGGCCCGTGCGGCGGCCCTGCGGCGGTCCTGTGCCTCCCTTGAGCCGTCGCCTACGTCGCCGGCCCCTCCTCGAAGTCGGGGAGCGTCTCCGAGAGCACGCCCCAGTCGTCGCCGAACAGCCGCCTGAAGAGCGCCGGCCTGTACTCGGTGACCTTCGGGCGGCCGCCCCTCCAGATGTCGTACTTGGGATCGGAGTACTCGGCGAAGAAGGCGCAGAGACGGGTGTCGAGCTCCTCGCGGACGGCGTCGTTCGCCGGGTCCGCGACGACGTCGTGGTCCTGCGCCGGGTCGGCGACGAGGTCGTAGAGCTCGTCCGCTCCCACCCCGGGCATGCGCTTCACGTACAGGTGGGTGGGCGTGCGGATCGCGCGGCTCTCCTCGTGCTCGAGGAAGGCGGCATCCTCCCAGCCCTCGGGCATGCCGCCCCCCAGCATCGCCGCGAAGCTGCGGCCGGGGCTGCCCGCGATCGGCACGTCGTCGAACCCGACACACTCCAGCAGCGTGGGGAAGAGGTCGCAGTGCGAGACCACGCGCTCGACCCGCCGGCCGGCGTCGACCACGCCCGGCCGGCGGAAGATCAGCGGCACCCGGAAGGTGCAGTCCCGGATGTAGGACGGGATCGTCTGGTACGGGTGACCCCAGAGGCCGTGCTGACCGAACGGGTTCGACTGATCGGTCGAGAAGAGCACGAGGGTGTCGTCGTCGAGGCCGAGCGCGGCGAGCGCGTCCAGCACCTTACCCACGCTGTGGTCGACGAGGGCGTTCTGGGCCGCGAGGTTCGCGAGACTGGCGTGGTCGTTGTGCATGAAGAGACACTCCCACCCCCAGTCGCTCTCCTCCTGCTCGGGGCCCGCGACCGCGTGCTCGTACGCCCCGCCGTAGGGTCCGCGGATGAGCGCGGTCATCGCCGGGTCGAGAGGCGGGAACCTGGGGTACTCGCGGGCCGCGCACTCCGCGTAGAACGGGTTCCTCGTGTCCGGCCCGCGGTTGGTCGGCGGCAGCGCGTACGGTCCGTCCAGGTTCAGCTGCAGGAAGAAGGGCGAGCTCCTGTCGACGCTCTCCAGGTACTCCGTCGCCTGGTCGGCGAAGTAGTCGACGACGTGCCGTCCGACGATGGAGCGCGGCCCGTCGTTCTCGAAGACGAGGTTGTCGTAGAAGTCCTCGGTGTGGCCGACGGAGAGCGCGACCCAGCGGTCGTAGCCGAGCTGGGGAGCGCGCGGGTCGCCGAGATGCCACTTGCCGATCATCGCGGTCTGGTAGCCGCGGGCCTTCAGCGTGCGCGGCAGCGTGCGGAACTCGCGGACGGCACAGTAGCCCTCGGGCATCTGCTCGGGCAGGGTCTCGGCGTCGCCGTCGTCGAAGGCGCAGTGGACGCCGTGCTGCGACGGCATGAGGCCCGTCAGGATCGAGGACCGGGTGGGCGAGCACAGGCCCTGCGTGCAGAAGGCGTTCTCGAAGAGCGTCCCCTGCGACGCGAGCCGGTCAATGGCCGGTGTGGAGAAGGCGCCGGCCCCGTAACACGAGAGCAGGTCGGTCCCCTGGTTGTCGGTGAGGATGAAGAGGATGTTGGGTCTGTCCGCCTGCGTCACGACCCCTCCTTCGCCTTCGGCCGGCATCCGCCGTTCGCCGGGACCGGCAGCCCGGCGATCTCGTGGCCGGGCCCCGGGATCGAGCTCTATCACATGCCGGCTCCGAGCGTGGCGTTGAGGGATGGGGAAGGAAGAGGCCCCGGCCTGGGACGACGGGCTTGTGCCGGCCGGCCGGGGGCGCGTCGGTCGAGTGGGGCCGACGGCCGCGGGGGCTCGCCGTCGCTGGCCCGCCCGGCAAGCTCTTCGCGCCGCAGGTGTCCTGCCTAGCGCCGGCTCGGCCACTCATCCACGGGGCAATGGAGTCGGCGCGAAAGGCTGTCTCCGGCCGCCTTCGCACCTCCGGGTCTGCGGACAGCTCAGTCGCGTGCCTCGAGTTCAGCTGCGGATGGGAGCGGCTTGGCTACGTCCCCATGACGGCAGCGATGTACGCGTTCTTGAGCCAGAAGCTCTTCTTGACAAGCATCCCGTTGGCTGGCGTCGGGAGTCGGTCACGACTGTCGCGGCCGTGGGGTCGCACGTGGCAAATCGGGCTCTCGCTTCCCTTGGGCAAGTCGTCGGCCCTACCTTCACGGATGCGACGCGCCGTCTCCTCCCAGACGCGCCGGACTTCGCCTTCACGGTCTTGCTCCGGCATGAGCCACAGCCGTGCATCGCTCAGGACGCGTCGGCCGCCCGGACTCTCCTCTCGATAGACGACGAAGAGGAACGGCTTGCAGAGCACTTTGCGCAGATCAGAGGTCTCCCAATACTGCTCGACAAGGTCCAGGTAGCGGAAGTGCGGGAATGAGACGTGCTCTCGAGGCACGGTCTTCTGGTAGTCGAGCCGGATGGATCGCACTGTCACATCCTCGATCGCATTGTCTTGGTCGACGCCGAGGATCGCCTTCGTGACGTGGGCGTGGAAGTTCTTTGCCTTCGGGTTCGCGGTCGGGCAGATGCTCTCGGCGATCTCCTGGGCGGTCAGCTCGAAGAACGGCTCGAAGGCCGCCCGTATCTTCTGGGACACGTCGCTCACGACCGACTCATCGTAGGAGAGGGGCAGTACGGGCTGACTCCACCTCACACGCGGCAAGATGTACTTGCTGACGAATGACGGTTTGAAGGCGAACGCACGTTTCGCCGTGGCTCCTTTGGCTCCCTTCTTGGCGGCTTCGAGATACTCAGTGAGTCCACCGGACAATGCACCAGGGCCGGCGGACCTGATGAGCCGCTGGATGTGTCTCCAGTCCTTCTCGAGAAGCAGGAGGCACTCCTCGGGCACCGTCCAGCGGCCGACGTACTTGACCACGTAGTCGAGGTGGCTCTGGACGCCTTCTTCGTAGAGGTAGAACACGAACAGGATATGCCTGTTCTTCTTGAGGAAGGCTGACGATGCCCAATCCTCTTCGACGATGCGGTCGTAGTCGATCATCGACAACGACACGCGCTCTTTCGGCACGAGCCTTCCGCTCCTCAGGCGCCGCAGCGGGGAGGACTTGAGCTCGAGGTCTGCCGCACTGAAATCCGGACGGCTCTCGTTGCTCCGAGGCAGCCTGAAGTAGAGCCGCTCGAGGTCTTCTCCGAAGCCGCCCTTGCCCAAGCTTGCCTTCAGTCCGCGGTCTGTGCGCAGCGACTCCCTGAGAGTGCGGCCTATCAACCGCTTGGCGAAGCGCTCGATCGACTCCGGGTCGCTGTCGTCGTAGTCGAGCGGGGCCACCTGGAGTGGCAGCTGAGACCTCGACATTGTGCCTCCGTCTTCGAGAGTCGTGCTGCAGGATGGTTCATCGTGTGAGTCGGCCCCGCAGGGCCTGACGGTTCCGAGCTACGGAACTGCGCGGGCGGCGGACCGCAGGACGCTGTCGAGTTCTGCCATCACCTCATCGGCGTGGTCCCGGAGCCGACACTCCCAGACGGTGACGACCCTCCACCCAGCAGCCTCCAGCTCGGCTGCCTTGCGGGCGTCACGCTCCTGGTTGCGCAGGAACTTGCGCTGCCAGAAGTCGCCGTGCGTCTTGGGCAGTGCGGGTGAGCAGTAAGGGCAGCGGTGCCAGTAACATCCGTTGACGAAGATCGCGACCCTGCGACCGGGGTACGCGATGTCTGGGCTGCCAGGTGCCTTCTTCCAGTGGAGGCGATAGCCGGGAAAGCCAGCCTCGCGGAGGAGTCGACGCAGGTGGAGTTCCGGCTTGGTGCCCTCCCTCACGTTGCCCTTCATCGAGCTCGAAACGGCAGCCGATGTCGCCGGTGGGGGAGGGCCGAGACTGGGGACTTGAGCCTGCCTCATGAGAGGCAGCTTATGCGGAGATCGTCACCCCCGCCAGTTCTTCAGCCAAGACGCGTCCGACGCGCTCGACGAGGCCGACGACCAGCGCGTTACCCATGCAGAAGGCTCGCTTGGTCGGACTGAGGCCCTCCGTCCAGCCGTCAGGGAAGCCGTTGATGCGCTCGAGTTCCACTGGCGTCAGCCGGCGGTATCTGCCGCTCGGTGTCTGCACGACGTGCTTGAAGCGAGACGGCGACGTGCCGCCCTCGGCGGTGAGCACGGTCCGCGCCGGCCGGTCCAACGGGTCCGGGAACGGGAGCGGACCCTCGTTGTAGTGGTACTTCGCACCGGACGCTTTGTGAGTGCGCTCTTCACGCTTCGCGCCCTTCAGGTAGCGCCATGCGTCGAGTTGCTCCTCCGGGATGAAGTACTCAGTAGGGACTTCGCTCTCGTCGAGCAGCAAGTCCCCGAGCGTCTGCCGAGGACCCTCGAAGTCGGCCACGACCGGCCTCGTCCAGACGGCGCGCTTGATCATCACTCCGCCGTTCTGGAATGGAGAAGGACCGGCACTAGTGCCAAAGGCGTTGGTGAGGCGTACCAGATCTTCGTCGAGCAGGAAGTCCGGTGTCGCCTCCGCGTCTGGTAGGGAGCCTTCGGCTGGCGGAGCGATGGGCAACGCCCGTGCAAGCACACCCTCGCGGTAGAGGACATCGGGACCCTGAAGCGAGTCGCCATCGAATCTGCGGCGACCGATGATGAAGACGCGACGACGCCGCTGCGGGAAGCCGTAGTCCGCCGCGTTGACCATGCGCCATTCCACGACGTACCCGAGCGCCGACATCGACGAAAGCATGATGGCGAAGTCGCGCCCACGCTGCCGCGCGGGCGACTTGAGCAGGCGGTCCACGTTCTCGAGGAACACAAGTGGTGGGCGAGACTTCTCGAGCAGCCGGTGGATCTGCCACCAGAGCACACCCTTCTTGCCTTGAATGCCGTGCGCCTGATTGAGCAACTTGGCGACTGAGTAGTCCTGGCAGGGGAAGCCGCCGACGAGGAGTTCGTGCTCGGGTATCGTCCGCTCGCCGCGATTGACGGCGTCTAGGACCGCTGCGATGTCTTCGTTGACGTCCTGGCTGTCGGAGCCGCCGAAATGGTTGTGGTAGCAGTCGAAGGCGTGCTGGACCCGCGTGCTCGGCTCCCACTGATTGCCGAACACGATCCTCCAGCCGCTGCGCTCAAGGCCCACCCGGAAGCCACCGACGCCCGCGAACAACTCGACGACTCGACCGCCGTGCGGAAACACCGACTCGCGTGGGGAGAGTGCATCTGGCGTGGCGGTAGGCGTGTGTATCGTGCCTGTGGCACCTGCCGTCTGCATGTTCGAAGGCTACCACGTCGCGGGGACGCGATCAACGGTGATTCTGCTTCCTTCTCACCATGACCTGCGACGTCTGCGAGGAGCCCATGCTGCCCAACGTGAGTGCGCTCGATGTGGAGGGCTGCCTCTTGATTCTTGTCGACCCTCGCCGGACCAAGCTGCACACCGACGAAGTTGGACTGATATTCTTCGTGATTGCTATTGAGATTTCAATACAGGTTGTGTAACGTGCTAGTGAAGTGACCTTCGGCTGGACGCGAGAGCGACTCGAGCAAAGAGGGCAATGGCCCACGTTGCGACGAATGGCGGCCTAGCTGTCGGCCACCGGCGGCGTGTCGCTGATGACGTGTGGCTCTGAGAGCTTTCGGCGGGGGAGGTGCGTACGGCCGACGAACAATCGTCAAGTTCACTCGAAACGCGCGAGCGTGACCCTGCTCGCGCAGCCTCGAAGTCATGAGGAAGGGGGAAGTGTGATGAGGCGCGACCCGTTCGAGACTCCGGTCACGGGCTGGCGAGAGGACGAACTCGTCGCCATGACCAAGAAGGTCGCCACTGGGCGCATTAGCCGGCGGGCGTTCCTTGAACGTGCTCTGTTGCTCGGCGTGTCCGCATCCTCAATCGCGGCGATTCTCGCAGCGTGCGGCGACGGAGGCGAAGACACTACGGAACAGGCCTCCACCATCGACCAGACCAAGCCCGATCAGATCAACTTCTTCTGCTGGCCCGACGAGTTCTCGCAAGACGTGCTGGATGCATTCCAGAACGAGACGGGCATCCAGGTCGTCACCACGTTCTACAGCGCGAACGACATGCTGCTCTCCAAGATGAAAGCGGGAGCAACGGGCTACGACATGGTGATGCCTTCAGATTGGGTCGTCACCATTCTGTGGAAGAGCGGCCTCCTGCAGCCCGTCGACCTAGACCTCATTCCGAACTACAAGAACATGATGCCGTTCTTCTCGGAGCCTGAGTACGCGAAGGACGAAGACGGCAACTTGTACTC